>Ga0265340_10002632_pt1 | contig 10205 bp, 8 predicted proteins | sample 4CB225metaG_FD_202082 | JGI IMG/M metagenome (GOLD analysis project Ga0265340, IMG submission 202082) | Rhizosphere microbial communities from Carex aquatilis grown in University of Washington, Seatle, WA, United States - 4-CB2-25 metaG | ecosystem: Host-associated > Plants > Roots > Rhizosphere...
GAGCGCTGCACCTCGTTGTACGGCGTACCGACGATGTTCATCGCGGAGCTCGCGTTGCCGGACTTCGCGACCTATGACCTGACCAGCCTGCGGACCGGCATCATGGCCGGCTCGCCGTGCCCGGTCGAGGTGATGAAGCGGGTCGTCACCGAGATGCACATGGACGAGGTCACGATCTGTTACGGCATGACCGAGACCTCGCCGGTGTCGACCCAGACTCGCGCCGACGACGATCTCGAGCGGCGGGTCTCGACGGTCGGGCGGGTGCATCCGTTCGTCGAGGTCAAGGTCGTTGACCCGGAGACCGGACTGACGGTCGGGCGCGAAACGCCGGGTGAGCTGTGCACCCGCGGCTACTCGGTGATGCTCGGCTACTGGGCCGACCCCGAACGCACCGCAGAGGTCATCGACGCGGCCCGCTGGATGCACACCGGCGACCTCGCGACGATGGACGAGGACGGCTACCTCAACATCGTCGGGCGGATCAAGGACATGGTGATCCGCGGCGGCGAGAACATCTATCCCCGCGAGATCGAGGAGTTCCTCTACACCCATCGCGCGATCGCGGACGTGCAGGTGGTCGGTGTGCCGGACGAGAAGTACGGCGAGGAGCTCTGCGCGTGGATCGTCGTACGGGACGGCGAGGCGATCACCGAGGACGAGGTGCGGGAGTTCTGCCGGGGCCGGCTGGCGCACTTCAAGGTGCCGCGGTACGTGCTGATCGTGACCGACTTCCCGATGACGGTGACCGGCAAGGTGCAGAAGTTCAAGATGCGGGAAGCCACCGTCGAGCAGTTCGGCCTCCAGCGCGCGGCGAGCGTGACCACCGCGTAAACCGACCGCCGGTCCGAGGGTCGCCGCACCGCCGGGTCTGACGCTTGCAAGAATGGTTGCTCGAAGCAAGCACCCTGGAGGGTCTCGACCGAATGCATGCCGCCTACTCAGCGCTCGGCCGATTCACCGTCCGGTTCCGATGGTTGGTGCTCCTGGCCTGGCTGCTCGCGATCTTCGGGTCGTTCGCGGTCTTTCCCTCACTCACCAGCGTGGTCAAGGCCAACAACTCCGACTTCCTGCCGAAGAACTCGCCCAGCACGATCGCGAGCAACCTGGCATCGCCCTTGCAGAACTCCAACTACACGCCGGTTCCGGTGGTGGTCTCGAGCACGACCGGCAAGCTGACCGCGAGTGACGTCCCGTACGTCGAACAGCTGATTGCCGCGCTGGGCACCGTGCCGAGCGTCAAGGTGGTGCGCGACCTGGGCACCTCGCCGGACGGCGTGGCCAACCAGATCCAGACCCTGTCCGACATCAACCTCGGGCAGGACGGGCCTTCCAAGAAGCTGATCGACGACCTGCGGGTGGCGATTCGGGCGCTGCACCCGCCGCCGGGAGTTCAGACGAACGTCGCGGGGATGCTCGCGGACCAGATCGACCAGCAGGCGAAGTCCGGCAACACCGCCGAACAGGTCCAGCTGCTCTCGGTCGTCTTCATCCTGATCCTGTTGATCATCATCTTCCGGTCACCGCTCGCACCGCTGATCACGCTGCTGCCGGCGTTGCTGATCAGTCAGTTCGCCGGCCGGGTGGTCGCCGAGCTCACGCACGCCGGCCTGCAGGTCTCCTCGCTGTCCCAGATCATGCTGATCATCCTGGTGCTCGGCGCCGGGACCGACTATGCGCTGTTCCTGATCTTCCGGGTCCGCGAGGAGATCCGGTCCGGGCTGCCACCGAATGACGCGATCGTGCGTGCGGTCGAGCGGGTGGGGGAGTCGATCACCTTCTCGGCGGGCACTGTCATCGCCGCGCTGCTCAGCCTGCTGGCCGCGACCTTCGGGATCTACTCCAGCCTCGGCGCCCCGCTGGCGATCGCGATCTTCCTGATGCTCCTCGCCGGCCTCACGCTCTTGCCGGCGCTGCTCGCGATCTTTGGCCGTGCGGTGTTCTGGCCGGTCAAGCTCAAGCCCGAACCCGACGCAAAGACACCGTTGTGGGGGCGCGTGGCCGGGCGGGTGATCGCACGTCCGGCGCTGACCCTGGGGGTCGGCCTCGTGGTCTTCGGCGGGCTCGCGCTCGCCGTCCTCGCCTACACCCCGGCCGGATTCGGCAGCACGGTCGCCGCCCCGAACGGCACGGATGCGCGAGCCGGCGACACCGTACTGAACGATCACTTCCCCAAGGCGGCGGCCAACCCGACCAACGTGATCTTCCGGTTCAGTCAGCCGGTGTGGACGACGCCGAGCGAGCTGGACCAGGCGCAGCAGTTGCTCTCCAAGGCGACCGTGTTCAACGAGGTGACTGGCCCGACCAACCCCAACGGCGCCACGCTCGGCGGCGCGGCGTACCAGCGGTTGCACAGCGAGCTCGCCGCGGTCGTGCCGAACGGCGACCCGCGCAAGCTGCCGGCGGTCAAGCCGGCGAGTGTCCAGATGTCGGCGCTCGACTACGCCCTGTATCGAGCCGAGGCGAACTACGTCAGCAGCAACGGCAAGACCGTGCAGTACCTCGCCAGCCTTACGGTGGGCGACCCCGCGACGACAAAGGCACTCAGTGTCGTCCCGCAGATGCGCCGGGTGGTCACCGAAGTAGGCGACCAGGTGCACGCGAATGCCTCAGCGGTCGGCGGTGAGGCGCCGGCGATCTACGACATCTCGGCGACCTCGGACCACGACCTGCGGACCGTCATCCCGATCGCGATCCTGATCATCGGCTTCCTGCTCGCGCTGGTGATGCGCAGCTTGGTGGCGCCGCTCTATCTGATCGTCTCGGTCGCGCTGTCCTATCTTGCCGCGCTCGGCCTGTGCGTGATCATCTTCCAAGGCATCGCCGGCAGTGACGGGTTGACGTTCCTGTTGCCGTTCTTGATGTTCCTGTTCCTGCTTGCCCTGGGTGAGGACTACAACATCCTCGTGATGACCCGGATCCGCGAGGAGGCGCACGAGGTTCCGTTGCGGACGGCGGTCCGCCACGCGGTGGGGGTCACCGGATCGACGGTCACCAGCGCAGGTTTGGTGCTGGCCGGCACGTTCGCGGTGTTCGCGGTGGTCGGCTCGCAGACTCCCGGCGGCGAGCAGTTCACCGACCTCGGCGCGGGGCTGGCGATCGGCATCCTGATGGACACGTTCCTGGTCCGGACCCTGCTCGTGCCGTCGACCGTGGCGATCCTCGGCAAGTGGAACTGGTGGCCGAGCGATCTGCATGACCGCCACCTCGACCTGGAGGCCGCGGCGGCCGGTCAGCAGCCTGAGGCTTAGACCCCCCAGTCGGGGCTCGGCCTATACGCCCCAGTCGGGGCTCTGCCTATACGCCCCAGTCGGGGCGAAGCGGCATCCCGGACTCGCCGTTGTCGGCCACCCGGACGCCGAGCACCTGGTGCAGCTCGATCGTGCGGCGCTCGAAACCGAGCCTCGAGCCAGCCATGTACAAAGCCCAGACCTTGGTGCGGCCGAGGCCGACCTCGCGCACCGCGGCGTCCCAGTTGTCGGTGAGGTTGTCGCACCACGCGTGCAGGGTGCGGGCGTAGTGCTCGCGGAGGTTCTCCTCGTGCCGGACCTCGAACCCGCTGTCCTGCATCGCCGAGATGATCCGGCCGGCACCTTCGAGCTCGCCGTCCGGGAAGACGTACCGGTCGATGAAGCCGCGGATGTGGACCCGTTCGGTGGTGGTCGGGCGGGTGATGCAGTGGTTGAGCAGGCGGCCCTCGGGCCGAAGCTTGGAACGCAGGAAGCGGAAGTACGCGCCGAGGTTTGCCGCGCCGATGTGCTCGGTCAGCCCGATCGAGGAGACCGCGTCGAAGTCGCGTTCGCGGACGTCCCGGTAGTCGGAGAAGCGCACCTCAGCCGTGCCGGTGAGGCCGTCCTCCGCGATCGCCTTCGCGCCCCACTCGGCCTGCTGGCGCGACAGGGTGACACCGAGCGCGTGTACGCCGTAGTGCTTCGCGGCGTGGCGGACCATTCCGCCCCATCCGCAACCGACGTCGAGCAGGCGCATACCGGGCTGCAGGTTGAGCTTGCGGGCCACCAGGTCGTACTTGTGGGCCTGCGCCTCCTCCAAGGTCGAGTCGTCCTCGGGGTAGCAGGCGCAGGTGTAGGTCATCGACGGGCCGAGCACCCATGAGTAGAAGTTGTTCGAGACGTCGTAGTGGTGGCTGATCGCCTCCGCGTCGCGTGCCTTCGAGTGCCGGAAGCCGTATTGAAGGCGGCGGGCGCCGAACTCCTCGGTGGGTGGCTCGACCCAGCGGATCGCGGCCGGGTCGAGGTTGCGCAGCACGTCGAGCCGATCCGCCCATGACAGCCGGCCGATCCGGTCGCTCCACAGCATCGACAGCGCGGTGTAGAGGTCGCCCTCGATCTCGAGCTCGCCACTGACGAAGGCGCGGGCCAGGCCGAGCGAGCTCGGCGCGGTGATCAGGTAGGACAGCGCGGCCGGCGACGTCAAGTGGGTGCTGACCGACGAGTCGGCCGGACCGGCGGTGCTTCCGTCGTACGCGGAGATGCGCAGGTCAGGGTGGCCCAGGGCGTTGGCAACAACCTGTGCGATCGGCTTGCGCGGCATCACTTCTCCCCGGGGTTGATCTCGAACGCTATCGACGTTTCACAGTCTTGTCGTAGAGGTTCAGCAGGCGACCATTGGGATCGTAGGTCTTCTTGAGCAGCGTGTAGACCTCGCCGCCGTAGGTCGCCCAGAACTCATCTTCAGGATAGAACGCGGTGGAATACAACGACTTCCGTCCGCCGAGCTCGGCGACCTTCTCCTCGATGGCCCGGTTGTGGTAGCCGTCGTGCTCGCCGGGAGGCAGCGGCGCGGTCGACCAGAAGCCGACATTGACGTACAACGTGGCCGGGTCGAGGGCGTAGAGGTCCCAGTGCGCGGCGGGATCGCGCTGCTTCAGCGGGCACATCCACACCGGCTCGATCCCGGTGCGGGCGTCGAGGAAGTCGATGAACTCGGCCAGGTGGTCCACCGAGATCTCGACGTCCTGGATGACCCGTTCTTCGTCAGGCTTGCCGTTGCGCCGGTCGAGCCGTTGTTTAACGCCGTACCGGGTCTCGAGGGCGATCAGCTTCCAGTAGACGTCCGACCGCCGCCAGCGGCCCGGCCAGAACCGGCGGATCCGCGGGTTCTGCGCGCCGAACGCGCGTGAGCACCAGAACCAGTCGGTGTCCCATCGCCACAGGTAGTCGTGGGTGGTGAGCCAGTCCTCGCTGCGTTGCTGGATGGAGCGGTAGTAGATCTGCTGGCCGGTGTAGCTCGACGCGGACGGCGCAGTCGGAGAGTAGGACGCGAGGGTGAGGTAGCACTCGGACGGGCTGAACCAGGTGCCGTCGACGAAGTCGACCTGCTCGCCGTCCCACTCCCGGGTCGCGCACACCTCGGTGATGGCCTCTGCGCACGTCTCGACCCGGTCGAACCGGATGTGCCGCAGGTGGATGTACGGCGTGACCGGCTCGAGCTCGATCCGGAGCCGGAGCGCGTAGCCGAGTGTGCCGTAGGAGTTCGGAAAGCCGAAGAACAGGTCGCGATGCTCGTTGGTGCGCGTCGCGGTGACGACCCGGCCGTCGCCGGTCAGCACATCCATCTCGATCACGGACTCGTGCGGGCATCCGTTGCGGAACGACGACGCCTCGATCCCGAGCCCGGTGACCGCGCCGCCGAGCGTGATGGTCTTGAGCTGCGGAACCACCAGGGGAATCAGCCCGTACGGCAGGGTCGCCGCCACCAGATCGTCGTACGTCGTCATCGCCAGCACCTCTGCGGTGTGGTTGGCGGTGTCGATGCTCAGGACTCCGGTGAACCCGTCGGCGTCGAGGGCGCGGTGGGCGCCCTCGCGGGACCGGAACAGGTTGGAGGTCTTGCGCGACTTGCGCAACCGCACCGGCGCGTCGGTCGGAAGGGTCAACAGCGCGTCGCGCAGGGCGTCGACCCGCGCGTGGTACGCGGCGAGCCGGGCTGCTTGATCCACTCGTGAACCTTACGCCCGTTCGGGTCGCGAGCGAGAGGTGAGCGCGGTCGCCCGACGGTCCACTGTGGTCCTCGACAATAATTTGCGTGCTAGCAGGCAACTATATATCCTGAGGCCATGCCAACCGCGACGACGCCGACCACCGTGGACGCCGAGACCTCGGCCCGGCTGCGCGCGGTGATCGGCAAGCTGGCCCGGCGGTTCAACGCCCTCACCCGCGGTTCCGGCCTGACGCCGGCGCAGCTGTCAGCGCTCGGCGTGGTCGCCCGGAAGGGCCCGTTGCGGTTGTCGGAGCTGGCCGAGATCGAGAGCGTCAACCCGACCATGCTCAGCCGGGTCGTGGCAGCGCTGGACGAGGCCGGCCTGATCAGGCGCCGGACCGACCCGGACGACCGGCGGGCCGGTTTGCTCGAGGTGACCGCCAGCGGCCGGCGTACTCATGACCGGCTGCGCGCCGAGCGCGGCCGGGTGCTGATGACCGGGCTCGAGCGGCTGAGCCCTGAGGACGTCGTCGCCGTCGAAGCTGCGCTGCCGGCCCTCGAGGCGCTGGTCGATGCGCTCGCGCGTCCCGACGGATCGGCCTCATGACCCGTTTCCAGCGGCTGCGCCGAGACACCTTCGCCTCCCTTGGCAACCCGAACTACAAGCTGTACTTCTACGGCCAGGCCACCTCGTTGGTCGGGACCTGGATGCAAACCATCGCGCAGTCGTTCCTCGTGCTGCACATCACCGGCTCCGGCTTCGACGTCGGGCTCGTGGTCGCGCTGCAGACGCTGCCGGTGTTGTTGCTCGGCCCGTACGGCGGGGTGGTCGCCGACCGGGTCGACAAGCGCCGGCTGATGATCATCCTGCAGTCGCTGATGGGAGTCCAGGCACTCGTCTTCGGCATCCTGACCCTCACCCACGTGATCACGCTGTGGCAGATCTGTGTGCTCGCGGTTATCCTCGGTCTCAACAACACCTTCGAGAACCCGGCCCGCCAGACCTTCGTGCTGGAGATGGTCGGCCCCAAGGACCTGCGCAACGCGGTCACCTTGAACTCGGTGCTGGTCAACGTCGCGCGGGCGGTCGGCCCCGCCGCGGCCGGCATCATCATCGCGGCCGGCGGGTACGGCGTCTGCTTCATCGTCAACGCCGCGAGCTTCGTCGCGGTCGTCGCGTCGCTGCTGAAGATGAACACCAGCACGTTGTCGCCGGCAACGCCCACGGTGCGGGCAAAAGGCCAGCTCCGCGAAGGCGTTCGCTACGTCAAGAACGAGGTCGGCCTGCTTATCCCGCTGGTGATGATGGCGATCGTCGGATGCCTGGCGTATGAGTTCCAGGTGACGTTGCCGGTCATGGCGACGCGGGCGTTCCACGGCGGCTCACAGGCCTACGGGTTCATGACCGCGTCGATGGGCATCGGCGCCGTCGTCGGCGGCCTCTACGCCGCCGGACGTGGCAAGACCGGGCTCGCCTCACTCACCCGGTCGTGTGTGATCTTCACCGTGGTGATCGCGGCCGCGGCGCTGGCGCCCAACCTCACGGTGGAGCTGATCGCGTTGGCCGGCGTGGGAGCGGCGAGCGTGACGTTCCTGTCCAAGGGAAACAGCACGCTGCAGCTCGCGGCCGCGCCGCAGATGCGCGGCCGGGTGATGGCGCTGTGGGCGGTTGCGTTCCTCGGCTCGACGCCGATCGGCGGGCCAGCCGCCGGTGCGGTCGCGCAGTACGTCGGCCCACGCTGGGGCCTTGGTCTCGGCGCGTTGGCTTGCGCGGTTGCCGCCCTGTTGGGCGGGCTCGTGCTGCGCCGGCTTCGCCGGGTCGAGCGGTCCGGCCGCAGGCCCGAGCCGCTGTCCGAGCCGGCTGCCGAGGCGGTGCTCGAAGTGGTCGAGGCGGCCCGCTAGCGTCTACGCGGTGGACCTCCAGGCCGAGTGGCGCCGCCGAAGGGTCGAGGCCAGGTTCTACTGGGCGTACGGCACGCAGCGGGCCGCAGCGGACTGGCACCTGCGGCATTGCACGTCGGTCGGCGCCCAGGCCACCATCCTCGGCCGACCGACCGTCGACGCCTCTGACATGACGGTGGGCGACCACTTCAAGATCTGGTCCTCGCACCGCCGCACCCTCGTCACCGGGTGGGGCCGGCTCCGGATCGGCGATCGGGTGTTCCTGAACAACGGGGTCTTCATCTCCTGCGTGCACGAGATCACGATCGGCGACGACGTCGCGATCGCCAACGAGGCGTACCTCACCGACAGCGACAGTCACGGAGTCGAGGGTCGCGCGGTCCGTGAGGCGCCGATCCGGATCGGGAACGGCTCGTGGATCGGGGCGCGCGCGATCATCCTGCCGGGCGTGACGATCGGCTCCCGGGTGCTGGTGGCTGCCGGTGCGGTGGTCACTCGCGACGTACCGGATGACACCCTCGTCGGCGGCAATCCGGCCCGGGTGATCCGTGAGCTGGTCTATCCCGAAGGCGTGACCCGCGCCTGGCACGACTAGCGTCCCGTCAACGACGGCGGATACTGGACGGGTGCTTGACCTTGCCGTGCCGCAGCGGGTCCGCCCGCAGGAGCGGGACCAGCCGCAGCCGCGGCTGCGCAACGCGCGGATCGTCGGCGCGGTGCTGGTCTGGATCACCGCGGTGCTCATTCTCGATCACAGCCTCGGGGCCCACGGGGCTTCGCTGGCGGCGCAGCGCTGGCTCGGCGTCGGCACCTGGGTGCTGCTCGCGCTGTTGCTCGCCCGCGAGCCGATCCGGATCCGCGCGCAGGTCGGCGTCGTCGTCGCGTTCGCGACGCTGGTCGAATACACGTTCTCCTACGAGCTGCACGTCTACGTCTACCGGCTGCACAACGTGCCGTGGTTCGTCCCGCCCGGCCACGGATTGGTCTATCTCGGGGCGCTCGCGATCGGCCGGTCACCGGCGGTCACGTCCCGGGCCCGAGTGCTCGTCCCGCTGACGCTTGCCATTGCCGGCGCCTACGCGTTCTGGGGCTTGTTCCTCTCCGGCCGGCAGGACCTGCTCGGCGTCCTGTGGTTCGGCTGCCTGGCCGCGTTCCTGCTTCGTGGCCGCCAGCCCACGGTGTTCGTGGGGGCGTTCGTGGTGGTGACCTACCTGGAACTGCTCGGGACGCATCTGGGCACCTGGACCTGGCAGGTGCGGGACCCGATCGCGCACCTGATCTCGATGGGCAACCCGCCGTCGGGCGCGGCCGGCGGATACGGTTTCTTCGACGCGGCCGCGTTGGCGCTGGCGCCGCGGATCGATGCGGTCCTATCCGGTTACGGACGTCGGCGCCGCGAGCGCGCCGAGCATGGCGTCGTGGAGCAGCCCGTTGCTGCACACCACGCTGCCGCCGTCGGGTCGGTCGACGCCTGACAGGTCGCTGAACCGGCCGCCGGCCTCGGTGACGATGATCTGCAGCGCGGCGAGGTCCCAGAGGAACACCTCCGGCTCGCACGAAACGTCGACCGCCCCTTCCGCGACCATCATGTGCGACCAGAAGTCGCCGAACGCCCGGGTCCGCCAGACCCGGCGCAACAGCTCGACGAATTGGGGCAGCCGGTCGAGGGTCTCCCAGCCGAACAGCGAGGAGTAGGCGAGGTAGGCGTCGCTGAGCTCGCCGACCCGCGAGACCCGGCACGGTCGGGCGTCGCGCACCGACGATCCGGTCCAGGCACCGCTGCCGCTCGCCGCCCACCACCGCCGGCCGAGCGCGGGTGCGGACACCACGCCCACGACCGTCCGCTCGTCCTGCTGGAGCGCGATCAGGGTGGCCCACACCGGTACGCCGCGAACGAAGTTCTTGGTGCCGTCGATCGGGTCGATGACCCACCGTCGCGGCCCGGTGCCGGTGTCGGCGTACTCCTCGCCGTGAACCGCGTCGGCCGGGCGCGCTCGCTCGAGCTGTTCGCGCATCTCGCGTTCGACCTGCCGGTCGGCGTCGGTGACCGGGGTGAGGTCCGGCTTGCTCTCGATCACCAGGTCGCCGGCGAGGAACCGGGACGTCGTAAGCGTGTCGGCCGCATCGGCCAGCTCGTGGGCAAGCTGCAGGTCGGCGGTCCAGTTGGTCACGCTCGGACCCTATCGACGCCCGCTCGGGTGATTGACACGAAGGCCGTTCGTGTAAACAATCGGCGGTGATGGGCGAAGCACGGAGCACTCGGGACGCGTTGCTCGACGCGGCGTACGACGTCGTCGTCGCGGGCGAGTGGGAGTCGGCGCGGATGCTCGACGTCGCGGCGGCCGCCGGTGTGTCGCGGCAGA
>Ga0265340_10002633_pt1 | contig 10203 bp, 8 predicted proteins | sample 4CB225metaG_FD_202082 | JGI IMG/M metagenome (GOLD analysis project Ga0265340, IMG submission 202082) | Rhizosphere microbial communities from Carex aquatilis grown in University of Washington, Seatle, WA, United States - 4-CB2-25 metaG | ecosystem: Host-associated > Plants > Roots > Rhizosphere...
GGTGTGGCCGACCGAGGATTTCGAGCTGGCCCGTACGCTGGTCCCGTCCGAGTTTCCCGAGGACGACCTGTTCGCCGGGATCCGCGATCGAGTGGTGGTCTGACGTGTTACTTCCCGCCCTGCTGGCCGGCTCCGTGGTCCAGACGGATCCCGACCCGAACAAGGTCTCGCCCGGCTTTGCCGGTTTCGTGGTGGTGTTTCTGCTGGCCATCGCCACCATTGTGCTGATCCGGAGCATGACCAGCCAGCTCCGGAAGGTGCGCTTCAGCCCCGGACCGGAAACCCCTGAAGCGCCGCCCTCCGAACTGCCGGCCTCCGAACTGCCGGCCTCCGAACTGCCGGCCTCCGAACTGCCGGCCCCCTCGCCCGGTGAGCCGAGAATCACGAGCTGAGGCGCAGCCCCCCGGGGATGTCGTCCACGATCAGTGCGTCGACGCCGGCCGCGATCAGCTCCGCCCCCCGAGCCAGGCCAGGACTCCAGGCGACCACCTGGAGCCCGGCCCGGCGGGCGATGTCCAGCGAGTAGCTGAGCTCACGGTGGATCGGAGCCGGGTCGGCGGTGTTCGGGCCGAACGATTTCCAATGCACCGAGATTGCCTCCAGCCCGAGTTGCGCGGCGGTCGGGATCGCCTTCCGGAGCGGAAACGACAGCCAGCTCAGCAGGCCCCGGGCCACCCCGGGTACGTGCTCGCCGACCAGCAGCAGCGCGGCCGGGTCGAAGGACGTGACCAGCATCGGCCGCCGGTCACGTTCGCGGGCCAGCAGCGGGAGCAGCAGCCCCGCGGTGGTCAGCTCGGCCGGTTCCAGAGCGTCTTCCAGCGACGTCTTGACGTCGAAGACCAGGCCGATGTCGTCCGGGATGCCGGCCATCAGATCGTCGAGGGCCAGCACCCCGGCCGCGCGTAGCTGCGCCGAGTCCAGGTCGATCACGAACGGCCCGGTGCCCACACTCGGGTGATGCAGCACGAACAGGCCACCATCGGCGGCGCGGCGGACGTCCACCTCCAGCCATCCCACACCGCATCCGACCGCCTGCTGAAAGGCGGCCAGGGTGTTCTCCTGGAAACCGTCGACCGTTCCCCGGCCGAATCCACGGTGCGCGATGATCGTCGTCTGCTGGTCGAAGGCCCGTGGTTTGAGGGTCGTGTCCTGGACTCGGATAACCAAGAGCTATAACCCTCTCATGCGGATCTGTCCGGTGCTGGGCGACATGACTACGTTGTCCAGCTCGCTGTCCCGCTCATCGGCCGATTCGTCTTCCGGAGACGTTTCCTCATCCGCAGACGTGTACGGGGACCCGTCATCTTCGACATCGATGTCCTCGGCCCCCATGTCACCGGTCGCGGCGGCGGCGCCGGAGGCGTGGGACTGATGGTGTGGTAGCCGGCCCAGGAGCTTGTCCCGCTCGGAGATCACGTCGGAGACGGCTGAGAGGAAACGCTGGGTGCTCTCGCCCGGACCGAGGTCGCCGAAATAGAACCGGCGCATCGACTCCCGGTTCGAGCGCAGCACGTCGTTCTCGAGCCGGGCGTTCATCACAGTGCCGAACGAATCGACGGTGGCCGAGTTGATCACGTCGGAGGCCCCGCTGATCGGCGCGTCGGCGGCGAGTTCCTCGGCGTTGTCCCGGCGGTCGGTGATGAACAGCGGTTTTTCGGTGCGCAGGTAGAGGAAGTCCAGGCCCACGCTGGAGACGTCGGTGACCATCGCATCACAGTGCTGGAAGAGGGCCAGGATGCTGCCGTCCATGGAGACCATGTGCCCGGCCTCGGGATCGGCCTGATCGGCCGCCGTCAGCAGGGCGACCGCCTCATGATGGGCCCCGATGACCTCCGGCGTCGTGCTGGTGGTGATCCGGGGGTGGGGGCGGTAGATCACCCGGATCTTGTCGAGGGCCAGAAGCTGCTGAATGATCTGCACGCCGTACTTGTCGATCGACGAGTAGTTGTTGAAGTCGTTCTCGCCCTCCCAGGTCGGGGCGAAGATCACGGTCCGCCGGTCGGTCCGGGGCAGGACCGGGGGGAACTGCAGATCAAGCTGGGGCCGGCCCACTCGGACCAGGCGCCGCTCGTCGAAGTCGATCAGTGCCGCCGCGTGCCGCCGCTCGGCCGCCTCACCGGCGACGAACACCCGGTCGTAGGCCTTGGCCTGATTGGACACCATGCTGACCTTGTCGCTCTCACCGTGATTGATGTGAACGTGCAAGATCGTCGACACCGCCAGCGACTGGAAGTTCGCCACCCCGTTGTTGACGTAGATGGCGACCTTCGGGTCGAGCTCGTCGTACAGCTCCAGGACGTCGGCCAGCCGCCGGACGAAGACGGCCGGCAGCAACGTCCGCTCCTGGATCTCGAACAGCGAGCTCGACTTCCGGAGCACGATCTGCACCGGGTGCCGCAGGTGCAGTTCGGTCAGTACCGGCAGCCACTGTTCGAGCTGATAGATCCGGCGTGGGTCCTCGGCGAAATAGACCACGACCTCCGCCGCCGGTGCTGGCCCCTCCGGGTCACGGTTCAGCCGTGGACCACGGTTCCGGCGGCGAAGGAACTGCTGTTGGCGGTTTCGGACGGTGTTCATCAGCGCCGCAGCGGTGCCGCGGTTGGGGGAGTGCAAAAAGTTGGAGACGGTGATCGGCAGGGCCATCTCGGTCCTCGTCAGCTATGAGATCGGACGGTTGGGGAGATTGAGGGAGGATTGAGCGGGGGTTTCGGTGGGTGCGGGTGGACCTGGAGTGTTTGCCGGTCAGGTGTGCATGGCATTCGCCCGAGCAAGATCATCCTCGAAATCGACCTCGACGCAACCGTGCTCCGAGATGTCCACCGGAAGGATTCGGACCCCGTCGTTCTCGATCGCCAGCTCCAGGCCGCGCTCGAAGTAGTCCTGATCGCCGCATTCCTTCAGCCGCGCGATCAGCTTGGGCTTGTCGGTGCCCGAGATGAAGTTGATCCCGACCGCCTCACCGAGGCCGCCGACGACCTGCTTGGACAGGCTGTTGATGAAGCCGTCCGCGTCGACGGTGTACTTGACCTCTTCCTCGGCCACGGTGGCGGTGTTCACGCAGACGAAGCTCTCGTCGGCGCTGACCAGCTTGGTGACGGATTCGAGGATGCCCTCGTCGAACACCACGTCGCCGTTCAGCCAGACCACGCCGCCGTCGACGGAGTAGGTCAGTCCCTTGAGCAGGCTCTTCGAGGTGTTCGTCTCCGAATAGTTCTCGTTGTAGACGAACAGGGCGTCCGGGTGGGCCTCCATCACGAGGTCCATCTTGAATCCGACGATCACGGTGATACGAGCCGCCTCGCCGAAGGCGGCGCGAATTCGGGCGAACTGCTGGGCCATGATCGTCTGGCCGGTGTCGAGCTCGGTCAACGGCTTGGGGTGGGGCCGCCCGAGGCGGGTGCCCATCCCGGCTGCGAGAATGATCACCTGAACGCTCATGCGGAAACCGTCATCTCTTCAGACACCTGGCGCATCGGAATCTCAGCTTTCTGTGATTCGGCTATGTTCGGCAATTTCTTAGCCCCCAGTGACTCAAAGTGTCCGCTTGGGTGCATAGAGCATGGAAATGCTCGTTGCGGACCAGGCGGGACTGGTGTGAGCCACGAGGTGCGGAAACGAGACTATGCGCACTGACGACCTCCGGATGAACGCGGTGCTAACCTTCCCCGACTCGGCCGAGCAGAATCCCTGGTCGACCGGTCGAATCGGGACCGAGCGGGTGAGACCGTTGCGGTTTTGTGAGGCGAGCGAGGCGGAACGGGCGTGGAGACGGATGGACCAGTGCGGTTGGTGGCACCAGCGGTGGACGTGATCTTTCTGTCCGCATCGCCGGTTACCTCCGGCGAACCGGACCTCGAGCAACTCCAGTCGGCGCTACAGGCGCAACGAATCTGGCCGGTCAACTCCACGGTGATCACGATTGAGGGCCCGATCCCGGCCCGGGCCCGGCTGGCCGCCGCACTGCGACCGCCGGAACCCGCCGCCGAAGGTGGGCTGGCTCAGGCCGTGGGCCCGACCAAGCCGGTGCCGTCGGTCGCCGTCCTGGACGCGGACATGATCGTCAACTCTCCGCCGATCGGCGCCGTCCTGGACGATCCCCGGGTGCACACCGGGGCGCTGGCCGACCCTGAGGGCGGAGGTCAGGCGCAACTCGGGGTACTCAAAGTGGACGGCGCGGACCGGGCGCTCGCGGCCGAGCTGGCCGCCGTGCTTCCGGGGCCGCCCGAGGATCTGATCTTCCAGTTGATCTGCGCCCTCACCGAGGCGGGGGTTGCGGTGCAACCGGTTCCGCTCGGCGGTTTCGGCTGGGCCCGATCGGCCGGCCCGGACGGCCGGCGGCAGGTCGCCGCCGTCGACGAGCGGACGATCCGGTTGCGCGAGGCGGCTCGCGGTGGTGACGGGTTCTACTCGACCTTCGTGCTGCGCCGGATGTCCTGGCGGCTGACCGGGGTCGCCGAACGGGCCGGCCTGAGCCCGAACCAGGTCACCCTGATGTCTTTCGGCCTCGGCCTGCTGGGCGCCGCCTTCCTGGCCCTGGGCGGGCGCGGGTGGTCGGTGATCGGGGCCCTGCTGCTGCAGTTCTGCCTGGTCGTCGACTGTGTGGACGGCGAACTGGCCCGCTACCGGCGGCGGTTCTCCCGGTTCGGCGCCTGGCTGGATGCCACCACCGACCGGGTCAAGGAATTCGCGGCCGTCGCCGCGCTGGCGATCGGGGCCGCCCGGTCCGATCATGATCTCTGGTGGCTGGTCGCCGCCGCGATCGCCGTCCAGACCTTCCGGAACCTTCTCGACCTGGGCTGGGCCCTGCAGCGCAAGGCCGCCGCCCCGCCGGACGACCCGTCCCGGCCGGCCGAGTCCGTGCCCTGGGTCCAGGCTCCGGCCGGGATCCGGGCCCACGGGGCGGTGCCGGTCGGCCCGGGGGCCAAGAGCTGGATGCGCCGGGTCGGGCATTTCCCGATCGGTGAGCGGTTTCTGGTGGTTTCCCTCGGGGCCGCGTTCTGGAGCCCGCGCGGCACCCTGATCACCCTGCTGACGCTCGGGTTGCTGTCGGCGGCGTACATGCTGGCCGCGTTCGCCGTCCGGAGCACGACGTCCGAAGCTTTCGGGCCCCGGATCGCCGCGCTGGTCGACTCCGGTCCGGTGCTGGGGGTGGCCATCCGCCGGCTCGGCTCCGGGCAGGCCGGGCGCCTGGCCGCCCTGCTGCCGGCCGTCGTGGCCGTGCTCGAACTGGCCGTGATCTGGTTGCTGGGGGTTCAGGCGGCGGGGGGGCGCGGTTCGGCCGGGGTCGTGCTGATCGCGATCACCGCGATCGCGTACTACCAGCACGCCTACGGGGTGCGCGAGGAGAACAGCGGAACGCAGAGCTGGGCCCTGGGCACCGATCTGCGGTTGTTGTTGCTGGTGGTGGTGGCCGTGCTGCCGGCCGTGATGCTGCGTGGATCCGATGGCGACGGCTGGGCTACCGGGACGATGTGGGCGCTGGCGGTGCTGGTGGGGATCAGTTCGACTTGGCGCAGCCTGAGGGTGTGGACAGACCCCCAGGACCGGTCAAGGCATGCTGGGGGGACACAAACCATGAATGGGGACAACCCGTCCTCGTTCCTGCGCGAGGCGATCGGTGGAGTTCGATGAGTGGTCCGACGATCGAGGAGCTGCGAGCCAAGGGGCAGCCCGAGCATGTCCGTAACCGGGCGGCGGCCGAGCACTGGGTGGCCGATGTCTACCTGCGGAAGATCTCTCCCTACCTGACCCGCCCGCTGGTGATGGCCGGGTTCTCCGCGAACGCGGTCACCTGGATGATGATCACGGCCGCGGCCCTGGCCGCCCTGGCCACCACCTGGACCGGCCTGGTCGGCGCCGTGCTGGTCGCCCTGCTGGTGCAGTTGCAGATGCTGTTCGACTGCTCGGACGGCGAGGTGGCCCGCTGGCGGGAGACCTCGTCCCCGGTCGGGGTGTATCTCGACCGGATCGGTCATTACACCGCCGAATGCGGGATCGCCCTCGCCCTCGGCGTCCGGGTCGCTCGTTCCGGGGGACTGCACGGCGCCCCCGTGATCACCGTGTCCGGTTCCGGGTGGTGGGCGCACCTGCTCTCCTCGCTCGCCGACCCGGCACTTTTTCTGGGGGCGTTGCTCGCCCTGCTGGTTGCCCTGAACAAGGTGGAGAATGACTTGGTACATGTCTCTCGGGGACAAGCCGGGATGGTCGCGATGAAAGATGCCGAACAGGTGCGGGTGCCCTCGGCCGGGCTGATCCGCAGTCTGCGCCGGGTGGCCAAGGTGCTGCCCTTCCACCGGGTGTTCCATTCGGTGGAGCTCTCGCTGCTGATCCTGGCGGCGGCGGTGATCGACGCCGTGTTCGGTACCACCGGAGCGACTCAGGCCCTGCTGGTCGGGCTCGTGCTGGCGGTCGGGCTCACGGTGATCGGCCATCTGGCCGCCGTGCTCAACTCGGCGCGGCTGCGATGACGGGCCCGGGAATGTCTCCGTCCGATTCGCAGATGTTTCAGCCCCAGGCCCCGGCCGCGATGACCAGCTACGGGGTGGTTGTGCTGACCCAGGGCAAGCGTCCGGCGGATCTGCTCCGGGCCCTGGACTCGCTGCTCGCCCAGCGCGACGTGACCACCGACATCGTGGTGATCGGGAACGGCTGGCAGCCGACCGGCCTGCCGCCGCAGGTGCGCTGTATCGGCCTGCCCGAGAACCTCGGGATCCCGGCCGGCCGGAACGCCGGGGTGCCGTACGTCCAGGGCGAACTGCTGTTCTTCCTGGACGACGACGCCTCGCTGCCGACCCCGGACGTGCTGCGTCGGCTGGCCGAGCGGTTCGCCGCCGACCCGGAACTCGGCCTGATCCAGCCCCGGGTGCAGGACCCGCAGGGGTTGCCGTCACCGCGCCGCTGGACGCCGCGACTGCGGGTCGGCGACCCGAAGCAGAGCAGCGACGTCACCGCGATCTGGGAGGGCGGGGTGGCCCTGCGCCGGGAGGTCTTCGACGCCACCCACGGCGGCTGGCCGGGTGAGTTCTTCTACGCGCACGAGGGCATCGAGCTGGCCTGGCGGGTCTGGGACGCCGGTTACCGGGTGCGCTACGACGGCGACATCGTGGTCAACCACCCGGTGATCGAACCGACCCGGCACAGCGTGTTCCACCGGTTCTCGGCCCGCAACCGGGTCTGGCTGGCGCGCCGGAACCTGCCGTTCCCGATCGGCGTGATCTACGTCAGCGTCTGGTTCCTGATCTCAGCGATCCGGCTGCGGGCGAAGGACGACGCGAAAGAGATGATGCGCGGTTACTGGCAAGGTCTCACCGGTGCCTGTGGCCCGCGTCAGCGGGTACGCTGGCGCACCGTCTGGCGGATGACCAAAGCCGGTCGCCCGCCGGTGATCTGAACTCACGCCTGGAACTGGCCGGATCCGAAGTGGTGACTACAGTGCCTCGCCGCTCGACCAAGCTGATCACGAGCATCGTTGGTGCCGCGGTGCTGCTTGCGGGTTGTTCAGCGGCGAACGGGACGGGGAAGACGGATCCGGCCGGGACCGGGACGGGCGCCCCGGCCACGATCTCCGCCGATTCGGATGCCGGGCTGAAGACTGGAATTCAGCTAAAAGCAGCGCTTTTGACCAGGTCGGATCTGCCGGCCGGGTTCAAGGTCGTCAAAGCCGTCACGGCCAGTTCCGGGAAGATCCTGGATCCGACCTACGCGCCCCACACGATGACGGCGACGTCCTGCAACAAGCTGTCCCTGAACATCTGGATCAACGGTGCCGGAATCGATTCGGCCTCCTTCGCCCAGACCGGCTTCACCGATACACACCGAACTCAGGTCGACGGAAACATCGACGGGTTTCGTGGCGACGACGCCCAGCGGGTGATGACCAATCTGCGCACACTGTTCACCCTGTGCGCCAGCTACACGCGAGGCCTGGGCGTACGCGCGGTCGACGTCAAACTGGTCTCCAGAGCCGGTCCAAAGGTCGGCGACGACAGTGTCGAAGCGCGTCTGACGGCCTCGCTCTGGCGGGGCGACACCACCCTGGTCGCGGTCCGGGCCGGGAAATTCGTGGTTACGGTGTTGTGCGCGTCCGGCCAGAAAGACTCCAGGGCCAAGGCGACGAAGTACGCGAGACTGATGGTCAAGCGGCTCATGGCCAAGCCACTCACGGCCAAGCAGCTCGCAGCCAAGCAGCTCACGGCCAAGCGGCTGAAGGCCAAGCGGCCCAAGACCAAGCGGCCCAGGACCAGCGGCTGAAAACCAGCGGCTGACCAACTGAAGGTCCTCCCCGACTCTGCCGATCAGGTGAGCGGGCCGGACGGCTGGAAACAGCCGCCGACATCACTGCTCGTCGTTGGAGGTCCAGGTGATGGACGAAGGAGCGCGCGAAGATCGGGGGCCGGTTCCGGCCGATACCGTCGATGCCAAGGTTCTGCTGGCGGTTCTGGCGGCGGTCAGGGGCGGTGACTTCACGGCCCGGATGCCGGTGGAATGGACCGGTCTGCGGGGGAAGGTCGCCGACGGACTGAATGAGGTGATCATCGCCAGTCAGGCCTTCGAGGGCGACCTGGCCCGGGTCAGCCGCCTGGTCGGAAAGCAGGGGAAGCTCTCCCAGCGGGTGGCCTTGGCCGGCTCCAGCCACGGCTGGTCCGAAAGCATCGAATCGATCAACAGCCTGATCGATGACTTGGTTCGGCCCACGATCGAGATGCAGCGGGTGATCGGTGCGGTGGCCGGGGGTGACCTGAGCAAGAAGGTCACCGTTGAGGTCCACGGTGAGATGCTGGAGTTGAAGAACACCATCAACGCGATGGTCGACCAGCTCAACGGGTTCATCTCTGAGGTGACCAGGGTTGCCCGGGAGGTCGGCACGGATGGCAAGCTTGGCCAGGCGGCGGCGGTCACGATCGAGGTCGGCGGGGTCTGGAAGGACCTGACCGACAACGTCAACCTGATGGCCGGCAACCTCACCGGCCAGGTGCGCAACATCGCCGAGGTGACTACTGCGGTGGCGAACGGGGACCTGAGCAAGAAGATCACGATCGACGTCCAGGGCGAGTTCCTGGAGCTGAAGAACACCGTCAACGCGATGGTCGACCAGCTCAACGCGTTCGCCGGTGAGGTTACCCGGGTGGCTCGGGAGGTGGGGGTCGAGGGCAAGCTCGGGGGGCAGGCCCAGTCGAAGGAGGTTGGTGGGGTCTGGAAGGACCTGACCGATAACGTTAATCAGCTTGCGGCGAACCTCACCAACCAGGTCCGGGCCATCGCCGAGGTGGCCACCGCGGTCACCGAGGGTGACCTGACCCGTCAGGTCCGGGTCGAGGCCAGCGGCGAGGTCGCGGTTCTGAAGGACAAGCTCAACGAGATGATCCGCAATCTGCGGGAGACTACTCGGCAGAACATCGAGCAGGACTGGCTGAAGACCAATCGGGAGCGGTTCACCCGGATGCTCCAGGGGCAGCGGGATCTGGCTGCGGTCTCGAGCATGATCCTCTCCGAGCTGGCCCCGCTGGTCTCGGCCCAGCACGGCGTCTTCTATTCGATGACCAACCCCTCGGACGGCAGCGATCCCGTACTGCAGCTCCAGGCTGGCTACGGTTTCGAGGAGCGCAAGCAACTGTCCACCTCCTTCCGGTTGGGGCAGGGCCTGGTCGGTCAGTGCGCCAAGGAGAAGAAGCGGATCCTGCTCACCGAGGTTCCCGGCGATTATGTTCGGATCAACTCGGGGCTCGGGGCGGCGCCTCCGCTGAATGTCATCGTTCTGCCGGTGCTGTTCGAGGGGTCGGTGCGGGCTGTGGTGGAACTGGCCTCGTTCTCCGCGTTCAGCGCCACGCACCAGGCTTTCCTGGACCAGCTTCCGGAAAGCATCGGGCTGGTCCTGAACACCATCGAAGCCAACAGCCTCACCGAGAACCTGCTGAAACAGTCTCAGTCCCAGGCCGAGGAGCTGCGTTCCCAGCAGGAGGAGCTGCGTGAGTCGAACGAGGACCTCGGCCGGCAGGCCCGGCAACTCGCCGCCCAGAACATCGAGGCCGAGCGGACCAACAAGAAGGTCGAGGAGGCGAAACGACTGGTCGAGGAGAAGGCCGGGCAACTGGCGGTCTCCTCGAGGTACAAGTCGGAGTTCATCGCCAACATGTCGCACGAGTTGCGCACGCCGCTGAACAGCCTGCTGATCCTGGCCGAGCAGCTTGAAGCCAATCCCGACCA
>Ga0265340_10002635_pt1 | contig 10201 bp, 10 predicted proteins | sample 4CB225metaG_FD_202082 | JGI IMG/M metagenome (GOLD analysis project Ga0265340, IMG submission 202082) | Rhizosphere microbial communities from Carex aquatilis grown in University of Washington, Seatle, WA, United States - 4-CB2-25 metaG | ecosystem: Host-associated > Plants > Roots >...
TAGAGCCGCACCGGCGGCAGCACCTTCACCGGGATGATCCCCACCGAAAGCATGCCGTTGATGATCGACAGCGTTGTCTGCCGCTGCGGTCCGTCTTCGGTCTGCACCGGCACCGAAAGCGCGTTGATGGCCTGCAGCGCCGCGTCCGGTATCTTGTCGCGAAGCCGCGGGTCGATCTCTTCGGCGAGGGCGACCAGCGCCTCAAGGTTGGAATAGCGCAGCACCAGCGCGCCCGAGAGAATTCCCTCCTTCGAGATCGCGAGCGTGCCGTCGGCGGAGACGACAGCGCCGTTGGCGGCCAGATGCAGGCGGTCGATCTTGATCGAGGCACCCGCCCGCAGCCAGGTCATGAGCGCGCGCGCCGGATCGGTACCGAGGCCGGCGCCGACATCGACTGCGGTGACCGTGGCATCGGCGTCGAAAGCGGGCAGGTCCCCGCCGGCGCTGCGCGTCAGCTTCATGTTGTGGGCACTGCCGACCAGGACATAGGAGCCACCGCCGTCCGGCCGTATGGCCGCCGAGGCCGTATCGGCGCTGACGGCCGAGACCGGCAGGCCGGACGCGGTGCCCGCGTTTTCCGCCTTGAGGTTCGTGAAGTTCGCTCCGGCGCCGGTCAGTCCGCTGATCCACGCCGACGCGGTCGCGGTTGCGGCCGACCATGAGGCGGTCAGCGCTACGTCGCGGGCCGGATCGTTGATCTCCAGCGGGCCGTCAAGATCGGCGTTGACCGTGCCCGGCACGTAAAGCGGAGCCGTGGCCCTCACGCCGCCAAGTGCGGCCGAGATCTTTCCCGCGTGGGCATTGTAACCGCCGTGCGCGCAATTGAGGTCGACCCTCAACGGGAATCCCGAAATGACCGGGTCCGCGCAGGTAATCTGCTGTCCGCCGCGGCCATTCTCGAAACGCGCGAGTGCCTTTTCGGCCACGGCGTGCGCGGCGTACCAGTAGCCCAGCCACAGGGCGATCACGACCACCACCAGCGCCGCCAGAAGCCCGCCGAGACGGCCTCCCCTCCGGTTTGCCATGCGCGTTCTTCCTTCCATCGGTGCAATTGCATCGCACCGAAACGCTTGCTACGCCGCTGCCGTCCATCATGGCCGGCCGCATCTCGTATGTCCGATTTCTGGGTTTTTGGCTACGGCTCGCTGATGTGGCGGCCGGGCTTCCGCTATGTCGAATCGTCGCCGGCGGTGCTGCGCGGCGCCCACCGCGCGCTGTGCGTCTATTCCTGGGTTCACCGCGGAACCCGTGAACACCCCGGGCTGGTACTCGGCCTCGATCGTGGCGGTTCCTGCCGCGGCGTGGCCTTCCGCGTTGCCGCCACCGACCGCGCCCCGGTCATGCGATATCTGCGCGAGCGCGAGCTCGTCACCGACGTCTATATCGAGGTCGAGCGCGCGGTCGATCTCCCGGCTGGTCGCGTCACCGCCGTCGCTTATCTTGCCGACCGCCGCCATCCGCAGTACGCGGGGCTTCTCCCGCGCGAGGAGCTGTTGCGCGTGGTGAGGGAAAGCAGCGGTCGCTCCGGCACCAACGCCGACTACATCGCCAACACCGTTGCGCACATGCGCGCCGTCGGCATCCGCGATGCCACGCTCGAATGGCTGGCCGACGCCCTAAGCCGCCAGCGGCAGGGCTAGCTGCACGGCGGGCTCGCGACCGGCCGCGACGAGATCGGCAACCGCCGCCTCGCGTTCGCGCTCGCCCACGGCGAGAAGATGCACCAGCATCACCACGCCAGGCCGGAACCGCGGCCATCGCTCTTCCCCTGCCAGCCGGCCGGCGGTGTCGATCGTGCCGATCCAGGTCGCCGCCAGCCTGCTACCGCCGAGGCGTTCAGCCGCCAGAAAGACGGCGCCGCGGAAATCGGCGAGATCCGTGGCTGCAACCTCAGAGAAGAGGTAGCGCCGGCCAGATGCGCCGCGAAAATAATGAAAGCGGTCGCCGAGCCCCACCTTCCGGGGGACTTCGGGGGGCTGATCCGAGAGGAGAAACGGGAGCGCGGCGACCATGAGAACAAACATAGAACATCTGTTGGACCGAGACAAGTGTTCTCATGAAATTTCGCCGAAAAAAGAGTCGAATCCGGGCGAAACCGAGTCGCTTGCGGAAGCTGTCTTCAGGCTCGCCCGGCCTCGCCGATCTGCCTGCGCCCCTCGGCCGCCAGCGCGTCGGATGCAGTTTCGATCGCGCCCTGCAGCCGGTTGAGAAACGCGCGCGAATCGAGGCCAGGCGGGATCGCCGGCAGAAACTCCACCACGATCGTTCCCGGCAGGTGGACGAACTGCCGCCGCGGCCAGAACAGTCCGGAGTTCAGCGCCACCGGCACCACGGGAACGTTGAGCGTGCGATAGAGCAGCGCGATGCCCGGCTGGTATTCAGGCTTGGCGCCGGGCGCTCGCCGCGTTCCCTCCGGGAAGATGATGATCTCGCGTCCCTTGTCGAGCTCGGCCTTCGCGCGGGCGGCCAGATCGCGCAGCGCCGACGTCTTGCCCTCGCGATCGACATGAATCATTCCCGTCCGCACCGTGTATTGCCCGAAGATCGGCAGGAGGCGGATTGAACGTTTCATCACGATGGTCGGGTTTTTCAGGAGCGGGATCAGCGCAAAAGTCTCGAACGCCGATTGATGCTTGGCGGCGACGATGGCCCCGGTCTGCGGGATGTTTTCCGCGCCTCTGACCTCGACCTTCACGCCGGCGATCCGCACGTGCAGCCACACCGACGCCCGCGCCCATGTCCGCACCACCCACATTCCGAAGCCCTGGGGCAGCACGAAGAAGAACGGCAGCGACGCGATCAGCATCACGGCGGTGACGATGTAAAAGGCGACGTTGAAGGCAAGCGAGCGAATGAAATTCATGAATGCCGCATCGTATGGGACAGGTCGCAGACGATATCGCGGGAGTGTTTCAGCAAATCGATGCGATGGCCAGACCGCTCAGTCGCTGGCAGCCAGGTGCTGATGCACCGTGAGGCGCGAGGTGAGAGCGGTCATCACCGCGATCAGGAATGCGATCGCCAGCGCGCCGAAATAGGCGATCGGTCCGACCGCGAAGTGCCCGAACAGCGCCGCGACCTGTTCCGCATCGCCGGCCGACAGCGACGGCATCACGACAATCCCGAGCACCACGAAGACGACGCCGGCCGCGACCGCGCCGATCAGGCCGCCGCGCAGGCCCAGCAGCAGGAAATGTCGCTGGAATTCGCGGGCAATGAATCCGTCCTCGGCCCCGCAGATGTGCAGGACCGAGACCACCACCGCGTTCGACGCCATCGTGCCACGTGTCGCAAAGATGACCGAAAGCACCGTGGCCACGAATACCAGCCCGAGGACGGCAATCCCGCCGATCACGGTCGCGCTCGCCATCGATCGCAGCCGCGCCGCCCAGGCGCGATGGTCGTCGAGTATCGCGCCCTTGACGCCGCCTTTCAGGCGTTCGCCGAGAGTGGCGAGGTCAACCGCATGCGGGTCGGTGAGCCTCACCGCAATCAGCCGCGGAATGGGCAGATCGCTCATATCGAAGTTCGATCCAAGCCACGGCTCGAGCAGCTTGGCGTCGTCCTTGGCGTCGAGGACCTCCACCCCGGCGACGCCCGGTGTCTGGCGCGCGATCGAGGCCGCTTTCGCTGCTTCGGTCTCGATGTCGGTTCCGTCGACGGGCTTCACCTGAATTGTCACTTCGCGCTGGATGTCCGCCTGCCAGTCGCTGGCGGCTTCGCGCACGAGAGTCACGCCGCCAAGCGTCAGGCAGGCGAGAAAGCTCATGATGGCGATCACCACCGTCAGCGCGTTCCCCGCCACCGTATTCTCGGGCACGAGCTGGTTCGGGCGCCGCGCCACCTGGCGGCTCTGCCGGCGGAAGCTCGCCACCTGAATGCGGTGGGTAAGATCGCTGTCAGCCATAGACGGTCAGCCGCCCCTCTTCGAGCACCAGACGCCGCGCTTCGAACTGGTTCATCAGCGCGATGTCGTGCGTGGCGATCACCACTGACGTGCCGAGCCGGTTAAGCTCGACGAACAGCCGCATCAGCCGCGCCGCCAGCGGCGGGTCGACGTTTCCGGTTGGCTCGTCCGCGAGCAGAATCTCCGGCCGCGTGATGAGCGCCCGGGCGATTGCCGCGCGTTGTTTTTCGCCGCCCGAGAGGATCGGCGGAAAGGCGTGCATGCGATCGCCGAGCCCGACCCAGCGCAAAAGATCGACCACGTCGGCGCGGTAGTCGCTCTCCTCGCGCCCCAGCACGCGCAGCGGCAGCGCCACGTTCTCGAACGTCGTCAGGTGATCGAGCAACCGGAAGTCCTGGAAGACGACGCCGATGCGGCGGCGCAGCGCCGGCAGTTCCGCGCGGCTCAGTCGTGCCACCTCCTGGCCGAACACGCTGACCAGGCCCCGCGTCGGCTTTAGCGCGAGAAAGAGAAGTCGGATGAGTGTCGTCTTGCCCGCGCCTGACGGTCCCGTCAGAAACTGAAATGACTTCGGCGAGATATCGAACGTGAGATCGCGCAGGATTTCGGGTCCCACTCCATAGCGCAGACCGACGTTTTCGAATCGGATCAAGAGTTTGCCTCATGCCCGCTGGCCGCGCTCGCCCCGCCGTGGCGCAGTCCCTTGCGATCGCCGGAACCCGGTCTCCCGGGCGCTCCGCTAACGTCCTGTTAACGATCATCCGGCGGCGAGTGCAAGCGGCGATCGGAATCGCCGCCGCCCGCCTCGCTCCGCCATCCCCATTTCTCTGGTTTCCAATTCGTTAACCCGTTGTTTCTAGGCTGTTGGCAGGTGTGATTCTTCGACTGTCGGTACAGATGTCCGTTCGTTGTCCGCAATGCTTCTCGGCCGCACCCGTTGCCGAACGCGATATCGGGCCGGCCGGCTGCATGATCTGTTGCGCCGCGTGCGGCACCCATTGGCTGGCTCGCCGTTTCGCGGAGGACCCCTTTGATCGCGGCGCGTTCGACGCCATCGGCGACGATCGCGAGCTGCCCGAGGATGCCGTGGTGATCGAGCACGTGGGGCCGGCGTTCGCACGCCGTCCGACGGTATCGCGTGACGATGTCCGCCCGGCGCTGCCTCCGATCGACACTGAGCTGCTCAAGCGCATCGCACTTGTCGCCGCGGCATTTATCGCAGTGCTTGCTCTCGGCGCGCCGCTGGTGGCGGCGTTGCCCAACCTGCCGGGGATGCTGCCGCGGGAAAGCGACGCCCTCCAGTTCGCGGCAGTTCGCAGCCAGACCGTCGAACTCCGCGGCAACAGCACCCTTCTCGTCGAAGGCACCCTCGTCAACACCTCGGCCGCCGACGTCGCGTTGCCCGCGATCCGGGTTACACTCCGTTCTTCCGACGGTGCGCCAGTCAGGTCGTGGCTGGTTGAACCCGCTGTCGCGGGCCTTGCCCCCGGACGCTCGATCGGCTTTCGTAGCGCCGTCGCCTCGCCGCCGGTGGAAGCGACGCAGGTGTCGCTCGATCTCGCCGGTCGTCAGGGAACTTGATGCCGAAAGTCAGGGGCCGCACGCTCCGCGTTCTTCACAGCGCCGATGAAATCGCTGCGCGCAATCTTGCCCTCGCTCAGGAGATTGCGACCGCCGGCTATGACAACCTTCTTGTCGTCTCCGTGCTCAAGGGCAGCTTCGTTTTTGCCGCGGACCTTATTCGCGCGCTGCATGGCGCCGGGCTTGCCCCGGAAGTCGAGTTCATTTCGTTATCCAGCTACCAGGCTGGCACGAAGTCGTCGGGCAAGGTAAAGCTCGTCCGCGACATTGAAAGCGATGTGCGCGGCCGTGACGTGCTGCTGATCGACGATATTCTCGAATCCGGCCGCACGCTTTCCTTTGCGCGCGATCTCATGACGAAGCGCGGTGCCCGCCGGGTGGGCGTGGCGGTGTTGCTGGAGAAGCCGGGCAAGCTTGCCCAGCCCATGAAGGCCGACCATGTTGGTTTCGTCGTCCCCGACCTGTTTGTGGTCGGCTATGGCATGGACGTGGGCCATGCGTTCCGCGAACTTCCCTATGTCGGTGTCGTCGAGGAGCGGCGCACTAGAATTGCTCGAGCAGGCGCTCGAGGTAGTCGCGCTCGTATGCGGGCAGGGTGGTCTCGCCGAGACGCTGGCGAATCGCGTCGAAAATCTCGCGGGCGCGCTGGGTATCGATCGCGTCCGGAACCTTGACCGAAGCTCCGAAGTCCGGTCCGCTGTTCGGCGTCGGGCGTCCGAGCGGGTCGGTGCTTCCGGGCCCGCCCCCCGCCGCCATGCCGGTTCCTTGACCCGTGCCGCGGCCGTTTGCCAGTTGTTGCGCCAGGTTCTGGGCCCCCTGACGCAACGCGTCGAGTGCGTCTGACTGTTCGCCGACAGCCGCACCCGGCTGCTGCTGGCCGAGGGCCTGTGCCGCGCGGTTCATCGAATTTCCCGCCTGGCCAAGCTTTCCGTTGGGGGGCGTGCCGGCGCCCTGCATGTCGCCGAGCATCTTGCCGAGAGCGTCCCCGAGCGCCTGCTGACCGGCCTGCAGATCCTTCAGCGCCTGCTTGAGCTCATCCTCCGAGAGCGGCTGGCCCTGCCCGTTTTGTCCATGTTCGGCACCGAACGTCTGGTCCATCAGCTTCTGCTGCTGGCGGATCATGTCGCCGAGCTGATCAAGCTGCTTCATCGCCTGCTGGGTTCCCGGGTCCATCTGCCCCGGGGTGTCGGCGGTCATGTTCTCCATCATGTTCTGCAGCTGGCTGAGAAGCTGCCGCGCTGCATCGCGCGCGCCCGTCTTTGCCAGGTTTTCGATGTTGTCCATCATCCTCGCGAGGTCTTCCGGCCGCACCGCCCGCACATTCGGGTTGGGCGGCATCCCCGCCTCAGCGCTTTTCATCGCCTGCTCTGCCGTCGCCTGCAGGAATTTCATCAATGCGTCGCGCAACTGCTGCGTCAGCCGTGCGATTTCCTGGTCCGACGCGTTGTTCTGCAGGGCCTGCTGCAGGGCATCTTCCGCTGCCCGCAGTTGCTCCGCCGCCAGCGCGCGATCGCCATCTTCGATCCCAAGCGCGATCTGCCAGAGATAGTCCGCCACACCGCGCAGGTCGTCGTCGCTGCGGGCGGCGCCCAGGCGATAGTAGGCGCTTCTCAGGAGAAGGTAGTTGCCAAAATCGGCGATGCCTGTCGCTGGCGCCAGAGTCAGCGCATCAAGTCCGTCTGCGACCTCCGGCGCCGCATTGGCATCGAGGGCCAGTCGGGAGCGCTGCTCCACCACGGCCCGCGCCAGCGGGTTGGCGAAACCGCGGGCGGGCAGGGTAAACTCGACGGGCGCGCTCCGCCCTTCCTGGCCTGCGTCGTCGCGCGCGACCAGTGTCATTGTCACCTTGGCGCCGGCCCACGGGTGGGAGCTGAGATCGCGTGTCGTCTCGCCGGTGCCCTTGCGGGTGTGCAGTTCCGGCAGCGCCAGCGGCAGCGAGGGTGCCGCATAAAGCGGCCGGGCGCCCGCGGGGGTGGCCGACGCATCCGGCCTGATTTCGGCAAACGCCGTCGCCACGCCGTAGTCATCTTCCAGCGAATAGGTGATTTGCAGCGCACCGCTGACGGCTGTCTTCGGATCGCCGATCAACGCGATCACGGGCGGCCTGTCCGGTATTGCCTTGAAGTGCCAGGTGGCGAGATCCCGACCGTCAGCCCGCACGCTCACGCTGGTCGCGGCGCTGAGCGCAATGCGGTGCTCCTCGGGCGCGCCGTTGCCGGGGTCGGCCGCAGCACTGCCAGGCGCCGGTGTGTTGTCCTCGCTGGTCGTGGCCGGCACGATCTCTGCCGTCCCCGTCGTGCGGGCGGTCACCTCGAGCTTCTCGGTTGCATCGGTTCTGACGGTCACGATGCTGCCGCTGGGAACGGCGTAGTCGTTACTTTCCGGCTTGATGGCCTGCCCGGTCAGAAAGATCGGCGGCCTTCCGGTGTAGCTCGGCGGTGTCACCCAGGCATCGACCCGGGCCTGCGCAAGCGTCAACGCCGCGCCGCCCCGAAATGCCTCGCGCAGCCGCTCGAAGCGCTCGTCGCCGGCGACGAAGAAGCTCACCAGGAGCAGCAGCACCGACAGATATCTGAGCGCGTAGCGATCGCGGTCCTTCAGCCGCGGCGCCGGCGCGCCCGCCCGCACCTGCGCCAGCGACGCCAGCACCCTGCGTCGGTGTGCCGTCCACAGCGCCTCGGTGGCAGGATCGCCGCGGTTCGCCGCCAGTTGGTCGGTTAAGGCCGTTGCCGGACGGTGCTGAACGCCGGTCGCTTGTTCGACGCGCGCAAATGCCGCCACCCGCGTCGGCAGCCCGAGGCGGAAAAGCCCCGTGAGCTGGGCCACGACCACCGCACCGAAAACCGCGACGATCGACCAGCGCAAGGCGCGCGGCACCACTTGCCACAGTCCGAACCAGGAGATGGCGATAAAGACTGCTGCAACGACCGCGATCGAAGCCGCGATCGGCCAGACCGCCTCGAAGAGCAGATTGAGGCGCGCGCGCGCCACGGCGCGCTCAACGCGCACGGTCGCTTCGCCTTCGCCGACCAGTGGGCGCGGGGTGTTCGTGCCTTTTTCGAGGTTGGCCAAAGACGCTCCGCTGTCACAACCCCCACGGCCAAACTTAGCACACCGGGCGTTGAAAGCGATTCCCGCCGCCCGGCTGTTCACAAGGCGGTCCGTCGCCCGTTCAGGCGAGCCAGGGCGCCATGCGGTCGAGGCCGATCAGGTCGTCATAGGTCTGCCGCGGCCGCACCACCGCCCACGCGTCGCCGCTGACCAGAACTTCTGCCGCCAGCGTCCGGCTGTTGTAGGTCGATCCCTGCACCGCGCCGTAGGCGCCGGCGGTCATGATCGCGACAAGATCGCCCTCGGCCAGCGCCGGCAATGTCCTGTCCAGCGCGAGGTAGTCGCCGGTCTCGCAGATGCCGCCCACGACATCGGCGACGATGGTGCCTGCTCCGGCGGGCGGAGCTCGCACCGGACGGATGTCGTGGTGAGCCTCATAGAGGGTCGGCCTGATGAGATCGTTCATGCCCGCGTCAAGGATGACGAACGTCTTCGCCGCACCCTTTTTCACGTAGACGACTTCGGCGACCAGGATGCCGGCGTTGCCGACGAATACGCGGCCGGGCTCGAACAGGATGCGCGCACCAAGATTGCCGAGCCGCCGCCGCACGATTTCGGCGTAGGCCGCGGGCGCGGGCGGTGGCGGATCGTCGAGCCGGTAGGGAATGCCGAGGCCGCCACCGGCGTCGATGTGATCGATCGTGTGACCGTCGCTTCTGAGGTCGCGAACCAGGTCGGCAAGCCGTCCGTAAGCCTCCTCATAAGGGGCAAGGTCGGTGATCTGGCTGCCGATGTGCATGTCGACGCCCGATAGGCGCAGGCCCGGCAGTGTCGCCGCGTAGCGATAGACGTCGCGCGCCCGCTCGTAAGGGATGCCGAACTTGTTCTCGGATTTGCCGGTGGTGATCTTGGCGTGGGTTCGCGCATCGACGTCCGGGTTGATCCGCAGGGCAACCGCTGCGGTACGTCCCTTGCCGCTGGCCACGGTAGAGATGCGTTGCAGCTCCGGTTCGGACTCGACGTTGAAGCAGTAGATGCCGGTGTCGAGCGCGAACGCGATTTCCCGCTCGGTCTTGCCCACGCCCGAGAACACGATCTCGTCAGGGCGCGCACCTGCCGCCAGAGCGCGCCTCAGTTCCCCCTCCGAAACCACATCGACGCCGGCGCCTTCCTTGATGAAGGTCGCCAGCACCGATTGGTTGGAATTTGCCTTCATCGCGTAGCAGACGAGCACATTCAGACCGCTGAACGCCTCGCTGAAGACGCGGAAGTGACGTCTGAGGGTCGCCGTCGAATAGCAATAGAACGGCGTCCCCACGGCCGCCGCAATGGCGGGCAGGGCCACGTCTTCGGCGTAAAGCACGCCGTCACGATAGGCAAAATGGTTCACGCGACTAAGGACTTATTTCAGCAGCGGATCGAGTACGAACGATGTATTCGGCTTCGCGTCGCCGCTGGTTTTTACCGTGGTATCCGGCGCCGGCTGGACGCTGGCGCTGGGTGCCTCGAGCGGACCCTTGCGGCCGCAGGCAGTAACACCGAGGGCCGCCGCAACAACGGCGATCACCAAAACGTGCCTCAGGAAACGACGGTCCACAGGCCTAACCCCCAAGCGTTCGCCGCGCACCGGTCAATACCCGCCCCGGCAGGCGCTACCATTCC
>Ga0265340_10002637_pt1 | contig 10200 bp, 12 predicted proteins | sample 4CB225metaG_FD_202082 | JGI IMG/M metagenome (GOLD analysis project Ga0265340, IMG submission 202082) | Rhizosphere microbial communities from Carex aquatilis grown in University of Washington, Seatle, WA, United States - 4-CB2-25 metaG | ecosystem: Host-associated > Plants > Roots >...
TGCGCGCCGAACTCGCCGAAGCGATCATCGCCGGCGGCCCGGTGCTGACGGCGGTGCCGGAAAAATGCATCGACGCCTGGAAGGAGTTTACCGGCGATCGCGGCACCACGCTGTTGTGCGCGCGGCATGTCATCGACGAATGGTGGCGCGAGGTTTCGCTGCGGCGAGCCGGCGCGCGAAGCGCGATGGCCTGCCTTTCCGAGCCTATTTCCCGATCATCACATCCGACGATTTGATCACGGCCGAGACGCTGTCGCCGACCTTGAGGGCCAATTCGTCGACCGCCTCGTTGGTAATCGACGAGGTAACGGTCAATCCCGAGGCGAGCTCGACCTTGACATGCGCGGTGGTCGATCCCTTGGTCACCGCCACTACCTTGCCGGGAAGAATATTGCGCGCACTGAGCTTCATTTGTCGATTCCTTGTCGTCCCGATCAAACACCCTTGTTATTGCAACCACCGCGCAAGTCAAAGCTGCTTCAAGCGCCATTGCCTGCCACAGGCCTGAGCATTGTCCCCTTTGCGACAATGCTGCCATGCCGGTCAAATCGCTTGATGGCATATCGCTTGCTTAGCTAGAAGCATGGCGCTGCCAGAATCAAATCCCCATGGAGTTCAAGAGATGCTCGGAATCGGAGACAAGCTGCCCTCATTCACCATTGTCGGCGTAAAGCCCGGCTTTCACCTGCAGGAAGAGAAGGGACAGAGCGCTTTCGAGCCGCTGACGGAAGAAAGTTTCCCTGGGAAGTGGAAAATCATCTTTTTCTATCCGAAGGATTTCACCTTCGTGTGCCCAACCGAAATCGCCGAGTTTGCGCGCCTGTCGAAGGACTTCGCCGATCGCGACGCCGTCGTGCTCGGCGGCTCGACCGACAACGAGTTCTGCAAGCTCGCCTGGCGGCGCGAGCACAAGGATCTGCATCATCTGCCGATCTGGCAGTTCGCCGACAGCAAAGGCTCGCTGGTGGACGGCCTCGGCGTACGCTCCCCGGACGGCGTCGCCTATCGCTACACCTTCATTGTCGACCCCGACAATGTGATCCAGCATGTCTACGCCACCAACCTTAACGTGGGCCGCAGCCCGAAGGACACGCTGCGCGTGCTGGATGCCCTGCAGACGGACGAGCTGTGCCCCTGCAACCGCGAAGTCGGCGGTGCAACTCTCAAGGTCGCGTGACGTTCGATGTCGATCGACACATTGAAGGACAGCATTCCGGATTTCGCCAAGGACGTCAGGCTCAACCTGACGTCGATGGCGTCGGACGAGACGCTCGCACCTCAGACCAAATACGGGCTATTCGTCGCCTGCGCTATCGCGACCCGCAACCCGGTGGTGATCGCGGCGATGGAGGGGCTAGCCGCCGGCCAGCTGACGCCTGCCGCCCTCGCGGCGGCGAAGGCAGCCGCCTCGGTGATGGCGATGAACAACATCTACTACCGGTTTGTTCATCTCGCCTCGAACAAGGAATATGCAACCATGCCGGCGCGTTTGCGCATGAACGTGATCGGCAATCCCGGCGTCGACAAGGCCGATTTCGAACTGTGGTCGCTGGCGGTGTCCGCGATCAACGGATGCGGCGCCTGCATCGACGCTCACGAGAAGACGCTGCATGAAGCCGGCGTGGCGTCGGCCTCGATCCAGACCGCGGTCCGCTTCGCCGCCATCATCCAGTCGGTGGCGGTCGCGATCGAGGCCGGGGTTGGCGGACTGCCGCAAGCCGCGGAGTGATGGACGCGACACACCAAGCTGTCCCACCGTCATCCTGAGAGGATGACTGAAGGGGCATCGAGCCTTTTCAGTCACGTTCCAACTCGAAAACGATTCTCTTTCTCGTCATGGCCGGGCTCGCCCCGGCCATCCACGTCTTGCTTGCCTGGATGCGGCGACGAGGTGGATGCCCGGCACAAGGCCGGACGTGGCGATTTTAGTCCCGGAGGATATTGCTCGGCGCGGGCTCAGCCGAACTTGAACAACACGCCGTAGCCGCCACGCGGGTAGCTCCATTCGATATCACCGCCGGGCTCGCCGATTACCCGGCAGGTGCCGCATTCAACGCAGCCATCGACGGTGACTTCGACCTGGCCCTTGTCATTGAGCTCGTAGCACCTCGCCGGACAGACCTTGAGCAAGGTGAGCAGCGCCGGCGAAGGCTCCGTATGCGGCCGCACCTTGATGTGAGCGCGGCCGGCGTCGACGAGATAGCGGTTGTAGAAGAGCTTGTCTTCGACACGCACAGCGAGCTCAGTCATGTCAGATCTCCGTGGTTAGGGCCCCGTGTCAACAATCCGGTTTTTCCGCCTATCGCCATGCCCGGGCGAGGCGGAATGCATCGCCGAACAGGCCCGTCCATGACCGCGCCTTCACGAACGACCGCAGCGTGGTCTTTTCCTTGTCCGCCTTCGGCGTTCCGTCGACGCGCACGAAGTTCTGCATCGCCTTGGAGACCAGCTGCGGATAGGTGAGGAAGAAATTCTGCGACTGGATATGCATCAACTGCGGCATATCCTTGTACTTCTTGAGGTCCTTGATGACGAAACTGTCATCCAGCATCTTCTTGTAGAGCGACAAATTATCCGCGGTCATCGGATCCTTGCGCGACTTGACCTGGAAGATGGCTTCCGCAGCGATACGGCCTGAGGTCATGGCGAGGTTGGAGCCCTCGCGGTGAATGGCGTTGTTGAGCTGGGCGGCGTCGCCGACCACGACCCAGCCGTCACCGTAAAGCTGCGGAATCGCGTTGTAGCCGCCCTCGGGGATCAGGTGCGCGGAATACTCCTTCACCTCGGAACCCTCGATCAGCGGCGCCACGGACGGATGCTGCTTGAAGCGCTCGAGCAGCCCGTAAGGCGTTTCTCCGGTCTTCTGGAAATCGGCCACCAGGCATCCGATGCCCAGCGACACGCACTCCTTGTTGGCATAGATGAAGCCCATGCCGGTCATGCCGCGCGAGATGGTGCCGGCGGCTTCGATCACGGTGCCTTCGTCGCCCTTGAGATTGAAACGCGCCTCGATGGTTTCGCGCGGCAGAAAATGCATTTCCTTGACCGCCAACGCGACATTGTCGGGCTTCGGTCTCGCGCGCAGCTCGGCCCGCGTGCCGAGTAATCCGTTGACGCCTTCGGCCAAAACGACCACGTCGGCGTGCACCTCGCCGTCGTGCCGGTCGGTGCGCACACCGATCACCTTTCCATAAGCGTCCTGCGCCAGTTCGGTCACGGTGGTTTCGCACAGCACGACCGCGCCGGCTTCCCGCACCTTGGACGAAAACCATTTGTCGAACTGCGCGCGGATGATGGTGTATCGGTTGGGACGCTCCTCGTTGAAATCATCGGAGCGATAGTGCAGGCCGACATGGGCCCGCTCGTCCATCATCCAGAAGCGCTGCTCGACCAGATGGCGCTCCAGCGGGGCGTCCTCGCGGAAATCCGGAATCAGCTTTTCCAGCATGTCGGCATAGAGGATCGCGCCTTGGACATTCTTCGATCCCGAATATTCGCCGCGCTCGAGCTGCAGCACCTTCAGGCCGCGCTGTGCCAGCGTCAGGGCGGCGGCGTTTCCGGCCATCCCGGCGCCGACGACGATCGCATCGAATCTTTCCTCGATCATGACACGCTCCTCTAGCTTGCGATGCGGTCGCGCGAATGCGGCGACAGCCGTGCGCGAAACGCTTCCGTCAGCGCCGGCAACAGCCGGATCGCGTCGGTGATGATCCCGACATGGGCAAAATCGAAAATCGGCGCGTTCTTGTCGGTATTGATGGCGACGATGAGATCGGCGCCTTCGACGCCGACCCGGTGCTGGATCGCCCCGGAAATTCCGGCGGCGATGTATAATTTCGGCCGGATGGTCTTGCCGGTCTGGCCGATCTGCCGATCGGAGGTGACCCAGCCCTTCTGCACCAGCGGGCGGGAACAGCCATATTCGGCGCCGAGGACGGAAGCGAGCTGGCGCACCAGCTGGAAATTCTCCGGCGATCCCAGTCCGAGACCGCCGGCGACCACGACGTCGGCATAAGCGAGATTCGACTTGGCGGATTCGCGATCGGGCAGGAATGACAGCACCTTGGTAACGATGTCGTCCTCGACCAGCCCGAGCGGATGGGTGATGATCTGGCCCGCATCGCGCTGGATCCGCTCCGGCATCTGCATCACGCGCGGGCGCACCGTGGCCATCTGCGGCCGGTAGTTGAGGGTGTAGATCGTGCACATCAGCGATCCGCCGAAGGTCGGGCGGGTCGCTGCCAGCGAGCCGTCGGCATCGACGTCGAGCGCCGTGCAGTCGGCGGTCAGCCCGGTGAGCAGCGTGGTCGCCACCGAGCCGGCTAGGTCGCGGCCGAGCGTGGTGGCGCCGAGCAGCAGAATCTCCGGCTTGTAGGTATTGACGACGTCGGTCAGCGCCTTGGTGTAGGATTCGTTACGATAGTCGGCGAGCAAATTGTCGGCAACGACATAAACGAGATCGGCGCCGTAACAGAAGGCTTCAGCGGCGGCCTGCCGTGTCGCTTCGCCCTCGGGGCCGATGACCACGGCGGCGAGATCGACCTTGAGCTTGTCGGCGAGCTGCCGGCCTGCGCCCATCAGTTCCCAGGAAACGGTGTGAACCTGACCGCGCTCCTGCTCGATGAAGACCCAGACGTGCTTGTAGCCCTTGAAATGCTCGGGCAATTCCTTCTTGGTCGCTGCACGGCCTGCGGGCGCTGCTGCCTTGGTAGGTTCGCTCATCGGCTTCGCTCCCGTGTCAATCCGTTAGAATCCGCGCGCCAGCGCGGCGAGCTCGGTTTCAAGTTTGGGCTGCCGCTTGAAAATTTCCGCGATCAGCGCCTCGGCCGGCGGCCGGCTGGCGAAGTCGATCAGCGCCGCCTTTTCCGCCCGCGGTGCCGGCGCGAACACGCGCTTGACGATGGTCGGCGAGCCGCGCAGCCCGCATTTCGAGATGTCTTCGACGCCCGCATCCTGCGCGCTCCACTTGACGATGGTGGCGCGCGCCGCGCGCAAGGCATCGATCATGGCGCCACGCCTGATCTCGTTGGTGGCCTCCAGCATGCTGATCAGGCAGGGCAGCTTGGTACGCAGGATCTGCACGCCGCCTTCCGAGCGCCGCTCAGCCTCGATGGTGCGCCCGGCGAGATCGAGCGCGCCGATCTTGGCGACATAGGTAAGCTGCAACAGACCCAGACGCTTGGCGATCCCGGGACCCACCTGCGCGGTGTCGCCGTCGATCGTTTGCTTTCCCGTCAAGATGATATCCGGGGCGCCGTAGGTCTCGCCGATCTTGCGGATCGCGGTCGCCAGCGCGTAGCTGGTGGCGAGCGTGTCGGCGCCGGCAAAGAAGCGGTCCGTCAGCAGCACCGCGCGATTTGCACCATAGGTCAACGCCTTGCGCAGGCTGTCCTCGGCGGAGGGCGGTCCCATCGTCAGCACGGTCACCTCGCCGCCGAACTTGTCGCGCAGTTCGAGAGCTGCCTCGAGCGCGAACAGATCGTAGGGGTTGATGATCGTCGGCACCCCCTGGCGCATGATGGTATTGGTGACGGGATGAACGCGGATCTGCGCCGAATCCGGGACTTGCTTGATGCAGACGACGATATGCATGAAATTGCTCCGAGCCAGCCTGGCGGCCCGGACAGAGAGATAGCAAGTGTCGTACCAATCGCGGTCGCAGCGAAAAATCGATGCATCGGCAACGACTTGGAAGTGTAGGCTGGTGTCGTAGGCACGACAGCGGCGGCACCGACCGGACAATTCCGACACGCGTCGGAAATGCGACAGCGCGATGATGGTGTTCGATTCCGGTGGTGCGGACCATGCGCCGCGACAGCAGGCGCGATTGGTCGTCCCGCTGCCCTCGGCAGACCTGGGCGGCAGCGCGCGTCGATAAGCCGTGTAATTATTTCAACGTGGCGAGCGGAACAAAATGCTTGGGCGTGGCAGGCGGCGGCGCGACCGCGTCCTTCAGGACCTTGAACACGCGCTGGTCAAGCGGAGACGAGGCGAGGAAATCCGCATAGGCCTGGGCGAGCACGCTCTTGCAGCGCAAGGTCACCTCGGCTTCCGACATCCCGGTGAAATCCTCGCTGACGAGATACTGCCCCATGCGGCGGAGAATATGGAGCCGCACCACGTTGACGTGCTTGGGGTCGTAATCGACGCCGAGCAGCGCGAAGAAATCTTCGGCCGACGAGGCCTTGTTCAGCTGCTCGAGAATGGCAGGTGCCTTGCCGGATTCCACAGAGCCAGTCATTTCACAACTCCTTCAAGCCTGTCCGCGGCGCGCGTTTCGGGCGCGACGATTGCCTTGTCGTCCCGCGAGGCTCCGCCGCCGTCGCGCAATCGTTTCTGCAGATGCGCAAGCCGCGTCTCCAGGAACTCGACGCGGTCGAGCATGACGGAGATCGCTTCGCCGACCGGATCTGGCATCAGATGATGATCGAGGTCGATGCGGCCGACCACGCGGCGATGGGTTAGTTCGGGGCGCACCACCCGGGCCGGAATGCCGACGACCGTTACTTCAGGCGGCGTAGCCTCGATCACGACGGAGTTGGCGCCAACCCGGGTCCCGCGTCCGATGGTGATGGGGCCGAGAATCTTGGCGCCGGCGCCGACGACGACGCGGTCCTCCAGCGTGGGATGGCGCTTGCCCGGCGACCATGACGTGCCGCCCAGCGTGACCCCGTGATACAGCGTGACGTCATCGCCGACCTCGGCGGTCTCGCCGATCACGACACCTGCGCCATGGTCGATGAAAAACCGATGGCCGACCTTGGCGGCCGGGTGAATGTCGACATTGGTCAGGAACCGGCCAAACCAGGAAAACAGCCGCGCCAGAAACCTCCATTCGGCGGCCCACAGGCGATGGGCAAAGCGATGCCAGATCAGCGCATGGATGCCGGGATAGGTCAGCAGGGTCTCCAGCTCGCTGCGCGCGGCGGGATCGCGCAGGCGAACGCAACCGACATCCTCCCTAATCAGCCGCAGCAGCGAAGGCGCAGGCGGCTGAACGGCTTTGATCGGGCGACCTGCGGGCGCGACATCTACGGCATCGGACATGGCGGCCTCAGGCGCAATTGGGAAGACGGGGATGGCAGACCTCGCGCCAGATGCGCGTAACGGTCTCGCGCGCGACCGGCCCCTTGTTATAGATCGCATGTTCGCGGACGCGGGCGAGAATGCCGCGCAGTTCGTCGGCATCGGCCTGCAATTGCAGGTCCGAGAGCAGCGAGGTGATCGCTGACAGGCCGGAGTGCTTGCCGATCACGATGCGGTTGGAACGGCCGAACAACAACGGATCCAGCGACTGGTAGGTGCGCTGGTCCTTCAAGAGGCCGTCGACATGGATGCCGGATTCGTGGGTGAAGACATGGTCGCCGACGATGGCCTTGTTGAGGGGGATGGTGCGCGCCGCAGCGGCGGCGACAATGGAAGCGACATTGCCGAGTTCGGACAGCACGATGCCGGTCTTGCGTCCATATAATTGCCCGAGCGCGACCGCGACTTCTTCCAGCGGCGCGTTGCCGGCGCGCTCGCCGAGACCGATCACCGTGACCGAAGCGTGCGTGGCGCCGGCCTTGATCGCCGCAAGCGTGTTGGCCGTGGCAAGGCCGAGATCGTCATGGCCGTGGAATTCGAGTTCGAGGTCGGTGGTCGCGCGCAGCGCGGCCATCAGCGCAAAGCTCGCATCCGGATCGAGCACGCTGAGCGTATCGGCGATACGAAACCGCCGGGCGCCCGCGGCCTTGGCGGCGGCGATGATCTCGATCAGGAAACCGACATCGGCGCGGGAAGAATCCTCGCCACCGACGGCTACCGCGAGATCCTTGCCGCGCGCATAGTCGACGACGCGCTTGACCATGTCGATCGCGTTGGAGCGCCTGCCGCCGAGCTTGGCCGCGATCTGCACGTCGGAAACCGGTACCGAGACGTTGACCATCGACACCCCGGCCTCGATGGCGGCGTCGACATCGCCTTTCAGCATGCGGCACCAGGCGATGGTGGTCAGCGGCAGCGCCGCCTCGACAATGGCGCGGATCGCGATGATTTCTTCGCGTCCCATCGCCGGCGTGCCGGCCTCGATTTCGGGAACACCGGCCCGGGCCAGTGCCCGTGCAATTGCGACTTTTTCCGCGGTCGTGAAGGCGACGCCGGGCGCCTGCTCGCCGTCGCGCAGCGTGGTATCGTTGAGAACAACCGGCGCAAGATGTCCGCGGCTATCGGACGTCGGCTGTTCGATCATGAGACCCTCACCACAGGAGCCACTTCACCGGCTCTTACCCCGCAATGCAGAGCAACCGCCGTGCCACCGCTTTTCAAGCGCGCAAGACGTTGAATTAATGATGTTTTTTGCGAAAAATCGGATTGTCGCGATCCCGACAGCGTCGCAAACGCGACGTGCCCGCGGCGCCGTCAGCCCTGCTTACGGCGCAGATGGACGATGACATCGACCCGCGAGATCTCGTAGCCCGGCAAGGGCTCCGGCAGCTGATCGATCTCGACCCCGGGTGCGGGCACGTCGAGCAGCCTGTCTTCGTGATCAACGAAGAAATGATGATGCGCGCCGGGGTTGGTATCGAAAAACGATTTTGATCCATCGACGCCGATCTGGCGCAGCAAACCCGCTTCGGTGAACTGGTTCAGCGTGTTGTAGACGGTGGCCCGCGAGATCTGCAGGTTGGCTTCGGCCGCTTCGGTGTAGATCATATCCGCGGTGACGTGGCGTCCCCCCTTCGAAAACAGGAACTCACCCAGCATCAGCCGCTGGCGGGTCGGCCGCAGGCCGGCCTGGCGCAGCAGATCGACGCGATCCTGCTGGAACAGATGCTCCTCGCCGGCCTCGAACATGAGTTCGGCCGCAGCTTCCGCCTCGCTACCTGCGAGCGGTTCTGAAGAGACGTCGATCCACGGCGCTGCCGTCACATCCATGCGCGTTACCCCGGTGCCAGCGCGAACGAAACGGCCGGGATCGAGGACCCGGCGTTCAGCGTTGCCTCGCGCCGCCGCTCCGCCATCCGGCTCTCGCCGCTTTCGTCGCCGAAGCAAAGATCGAAATCCCGGCATTCGGTACAGACCGGGGTCGTGCACATCACGAAGCCGTCGGACTCGCAGAGCGCGCGATAGAAGAACCGCTTCCAGCGCATGTTTTTGGTGTTGCGGGCGGCGAGCGGACCGAAATGGCGCGCCAGAAGCCGCGTCAGCTCGGAGCGATTGCGCAGGCCGAGATCCTCCCACAGATGGTTCGGCTCCATCGCGCGTCGGGCAATCATGGCGGCAAGAAAGCGGCCGGCATCTCCCTCGCTGGAGCGTTGCGCGAGCAGGAGATCGCGCACCATTGCGACCTCGTCATTTTCGGTCTGTTCGTCCCCGGCGTGCCACGCCACGCCCATCGCGCAAGCCGCCGGAAACCATTGCGCCATGAGATGGGCGAGATCCTCTGCCGCGAGCCCTGCACGCTCGGCTACGGCGCCGTTTTCCATGGCGGCCACGGCCAGGATCGAAGCCAGCACATGCCTGTCGAAGCTGAAATCATCGTCGATGGTGGCATCGGCGGGGTGACAACCGGTCAGCAAACGATAGGCCGCGACTCCGATCCGTCCGCTCTCCTGCGCCAAGCTGGACATCGGCAGTGCCTGTAACGCCGAGACCGCGACGATCGATTGCTCAGACGGTGCCGCTGCTATCACAGGCCGCTCCAGTTCCGTTTCGTTCTGCCCGAACCTCGCGTGCGTTTCCGTTTGTCAGAAGCTCTTGAAAGCGCACCTCGACGGGGATGCTTGGGTAGTGCCGGCCCCTCTCGCGAGGGGCCGGGTCGTATCGATTGCCTCAGGCCGCCGCGATCGCCGCTTCCGCGGCGAGTTCGGCGGCGGTCTTGCCGACGATGGCTTCGTCGACCGGCTTCATGATGCCGTGCTGCATCAGCATGTCCTCGAGCTCATCCATGGTGATCGGGGTCGGGATGATGCCCTTGCCGCCATTGGCGTGGATCTTCTGGGCCAGGCTGCGGTAGTGGCCGGCCTGCACCGAGTCGGGCGCATATTCCAGCACCGTCATGCGGCGAAGCTCAGCGTGCTGCACGATGTTGTCGCGCGGCACGAAGTAGATCAGGTGCGTGCCGAGCTTCTTGGCCATCGCTTCCGCGAGCTCGAGCTCCTTGTCGGTCTGGCGTTCGTTGCAGACCAGGCCGCCGAGGCGCACGCCGCCGGAGTTGGC
>Ga0265340_10002640_pt1 | contig 10187 bp, 12 predicted proteins | sample 4CB225metaG_FD_202082 | JGI IMG/M metagenome (GOLD analysis project Ga0265340, IMG submission 202082) | Rhizosphere microbial communities from Carex aquatilis grown in University of Washington, Seatle, WA, United States - 4-CB2-25 metaG | ecosystem: Host-associated > Plants > Roots >...
CGATGAGCTGAAGATCGACCGCGCTTTCGTCTCGCGAGTCGTCGCCGACCCAACCCATGCGGCGATCGTTCGTTCGATCATCCAACTCGGACACACGCTGGGCCTGCGCGTCGTGGCCGAAGGCATCGAGCGCGACACCGAATACGCCCAGCTCTTAGCCCTCGGTGCCGATATTGCGCAGGGTTACCTAATCGCGCGGCCGATGTCGGCCGCCGCCTTCGTCGACTGGCTCGCCGATCGAGTGACGACGGGATCGCACGCAGCGGCGTCCTGACCGGTGATCATCACGCGCAAATGTGGTAGCCCTGGCGGCATCGAGTAGCTACTTCGTGCATGATCACCGCGGGGACGGCGGCATCCGCAGTCCGTACATGCCACCGTCGACAGCCAGTACCGTGCCGGTCGTCGACGCCGCAGCGGGTGACGCCAGATAGGCGATCGCCTCGGCGATTTCGTCGGGGCTTACCAGTCGACCGAGCGGCTGGCGCGATTCGAGGGCGGCTCGTTCGGCAACCGGGTCGTCGGCGGCGTCGAGCAGTCGCCCGACCCAGGGCGTGTCCGCCGTGCCGGGGTTCACGCAGTTGACGCGGATGCCTTCGCGTACGTGGTCGGCTGCCATCGCAAGAGTCAGTGCCTGCACGGCGCCTTTGCTTGCGGTGTAGAGAGCGCGCGCGGGCAGTCCGGCCCATGAGCAGATCGATCCGGTGTTGACGATCGCCGCGTGCGACGAGCCGCGCAGATAGGGCAGCGCTGCGCGGCTCACCCGAACCATGCCGACGACGTTGACGTCGAGCACGTGATGCCACTCCGCGTCGTCGTTGGCGGCGACGTCACCGCGAGCACCGATACCAGCGTTGTTGACGACGATGTCGATGCCCCCGAACCTGAGCACCACGGCTTCGATCGCCGCTTTCACTGAATCGTCGTCGGTCACATCGGCTCGCACGCCGAACAAATCGGCGTCCAGCCCTTCGATGACCAGATCGAGGCACGCGACCTTTGCGCCTCGCTGCGTGAGCAACCGCGCCGTCTGCAAGCCGATCCCCGACGCACCACCCGTGACGACGGCCACCAGACCGTCGAAGTCGGTCGTCATGCTTGGCCCAAGACTTGGCGCTGGCGGCCCAGGCCATCGATTTCCAGCTCGAGCACATCACCCGCTCGTAGGAATGGCTTCGGCTCGGGCTGCCCTTGCGCGACACCCGCCGGCGTGCCCGTGTTGATCACGTCGCCAGGCCGCAACACCATGAACTGGCTGGTGTAACGAACCACCTCGGCGACGCCGAAAATCATGTTCGACGTGTTGCCGTTCTGTCGCAGCACACCGTTCACCCACAGGCGCAGGGCAAGTGCCTGCGGGTCGGCGATCTCGTCGGCCGGCACCAACCACGGCCCGAGCGGATTGAACGTCTCGCAACTCTTGCCCTTGTCCCACTGGCCACCACGCTCGAGTTGGAACTCGCGCTCCGACATGTCGTTGGCGATGGCGTAGCCCGCGATGCACGCGAGCGCTTCGGCGTCGCTGTCGAGATAGCGCGCTGTGCGCCCGATGACGACGGCGAGTTCGACTTCCCAGTCGGTCTTGACCGAACGGCGTGGCACCAAAACCTCGTCATGAGGTCCGATCACTGTCGACGAATCCTTCATGAACAGGATCGGTTCGACCGGCACTGCTGCGTGCGTCTCCTCGGCATGGTCGCGATAGTTCAGCCCCACGCAGACCACCTTGCCGGGCCGCGCAATCGGCGGACCGTAGCGCAGGCCGAGTGATTCAACCGGACCCGCCGCCGGCAGGCGACCGTCACCAAGAGCGGCCCGGACTTGCTCGATGCCGCCGTTGTCGAGGAATGCGCCGTCGATTTCTGCGGTAAGGCTCTCGATGCTTGATGCGGCTCCGTCGTGGATGGCAAACGGACGTTCGTGGCCAGCCGCTCCGAGACGGGCTAAGGCAAGGGTCATGAATCGGCGCTCACTGTCTCGCGGGGTAGTCGAGGGAGGAGTGTTTGTCGGGCGTCACGACGACGACCCTAGCCGGACGTCGGACCCTAGAGGCCTCCGGCCAGGCGGTAGTACGCCTGATTCCAGCGCACTTCGTTGGCGAACTGCCGCATGCTGGTATTCGCGTCGATATGCAGCAGCTCGACGTTCGCAAGCTGCGCGAAGTCGGCGAGCGTTTCGAAACTCAGTGCCGTCGTCAGTGCCGTGTGGTGCGGGCCACCGGCGGTCAGCCAGGCTTCGGCGGACGTCGCGAGGCTGGGCGCCGGGCGCCACACCGCGCAGGCGACGGGCAGCCGTGGCAGTGGCTCATCTGGCTCGACGATCTCGATGTCGTTTGCGACGAGGCGGAACCTGTCGCCGAGGTCGATCAACCCCACGACGAAACCGGTGGCTGGCTTGGCGCGGAAGACCAGCCGGACCGGGTCCTCGCGGCCGCCGATGCCGAGCGGATGAATCTCGCAGCTCGGCGTCGCGCCGCTGATCGTGGGACACACCTCGAGCATGTGGGCGCCGAGGATCTTCGGCTCACCCGGCCCGAGGTGGTAGGTGTAGTCCTCCATGAAGGACGTGCCGCCTTCGAGGCCGGCCGACATCACCTTGAGCAGCCGCACGAGTGAGGCCGTCTTCCAGTCGCCTTCGCCGCCGAACCCGTAGCCGTCGGCCATCAGCCGCTGGACGGCGAGGCCCGGAAGTTGGCGCAAGCCGCCGAGGTCCTCGAAGTTTGTAGTGAACGCGGTGAATCTGCCGTTCTCAAGGAACGTGCGGAGTGCCGCCTCGATGCGCGCCGCGTACCGCAGGGAGTCGGCTCGTTCGCCGCCGGTCCGCAGCGACGGCGCCAGCGCGTACAAGCTTTCATATTCGGCCACGAGAGCATCGATGTCAGCTTCTGGCACGTTGTCGACGACCGCCACCAGATCGTTGACGCCGTAGGTGTTGACCGACATGCCTAGCCGCAGTTGCGCTTCGACCTTGTCGCCCTCAGTCACGGCGACGTCGCGCATGTTGTCGCCGAATCTGACGAGCCGCATCTCGTGCGCCGCTTGCCAACCGATGGCGGCCCTGGCCCAGTCGGCGATGCGGGAAACGGCGGTTGGATCAGACCAGTGCCCGACGACCGTCTTGCGGCGCAGTCGCATGCGGGTTTCGATGAATCCAAACTCGCGGTCGCCGTGGGCGGCCTGGTTCAGGTTCATGAAGTCCATGTCGATCTGCGCCCACGGCAGCGCGAGGTTGGCCTGGGTGTGGAAGTGCAGGAGCGGCTTGCGGAGCGCGTCGAGTCCGGCGATCCAGGCCTTTGCCGGTGAGAAGGTGTGCATCCAGGTAATGACGCCGACACAGTTCTTGTCCGCCGTCGCGTCGACGCACGCCTGGCGGATCGCCTCGGCGCTGGTCAGCACCGGCTTCCAGACGAGCGGCAATGGGAGGCGGCCCGACCCATCGAGCCCGGTGGCGATTTGCTGCGACTGCTGGGCGACCTGCCGCAGCGTCTCGTCGCCGTACAGCTCCTGGCTCCCGGTGAGAAACCAGAGCTCGCCCTGCTGCCTAGGTAGCTCCAACCCTTCGGGCATGTTCGACGACCCTCCGAAACCTAGGATGAGAGCGCTAACATATCTCCTGGCGTGGCCTACGGATACGGGTGGCTCACGCCAACGATCCGGTAGCCGTCGCACGGACCGACGTCCACGACTGCGCCGGCAACCGAAGCGCGGTGGTCCCGCCGGCGGCGTCGACCCATTCGATCGAGCGCGGTTGCGCAGCTGCAGCCCCGGTCGCGTCGGGTCGCGGGCCGAGGTCGTCGGCCGCGATCGATGCGGCATCGACGACCTTGAGGTCAGCCAAGCTGCGATGGTCCAGCGTGACGACGAGCGGACTGAGGCCCCGGTTGACCATGAAGATGGTGAGCTCGATCCGATTGTCATCGACGTGCGACGCGGTGACGACGGCGTTGAGGTCACTGACCTCGCCGTAGCGCTCGGTGTCAGTGACCGGAGCTGATACGACGGCGAGCAGCACGTGAGAACCGCGCAGTCTGGCTGTGTGCGCGAACGGATAGAAGGTCGTCTGCCGCCACGCGGGGCCGGCAGGCGTCGTCCGGATTGGCGCGATGGCATTCACGAGCTGAGCGATACAACCGATGCGCACCCGGTCGGCGTGCTTGAGCATGCTGATCAGCAGATCCCCGACGACAACTGCGTCGAGGGTGCTGTAGATGTCTTCGAGGAGTTCCGGTGCCTCGACAAGATCGCCGGTTCGGGTCGCAACCCGGCTCATGTACCAGACGTTCCACTCGTCGAGCGACAGGTAGATGGTCTTCTTACTGTGTAGCCGAGCCTTTACCGCGTCTGTTGTTGCGACGACGTCAGCGATGAATGCCTCGAGGGCAGCGCCGGACGCAAGGAAGCTGGCGCGGTCGTCACCGTGCTGCTGGTAGTAGGCGTGCAGCGATACGTAGTCGACCAGGTCGTAGGTGCGTTCGAGGACGGTCGACTCCCATGCGCCGAACGTGGGCATGTCACGTGCCGAGCTGCCGCAGGCGACGAGTTCGATGCTGGGGTCGACTGCTCGCATCGCCTTGGCAGCCTCGGCCGCTACGGTCGCATATTCGGCAGCGCTCTTCTGGCCGGTCTCCCAAGGCCCGTCCATCTCGTTGCCAAGACACCAGAGCTTGACGCCGTGGGGTTCGATAGATCCGTTAGCTCTGCGCAGGTCGGACCAGTACGTGCCACCGCGCACGTTCGTGTACTCGACGAGGTCGGCCGCAGCCTGCAGACCGCGGCTGCCGAGATTCACCGCCATCATCGGCGTCAGGTTCTGGCGATGGGTCCAACCCAGAAACTCGTCAGTGCCAACGTGGTTCGGCTCGATCGATCGCCAAGCCAGGTCGAGCCGTCGCGGCCGACTGCTTGGGGGCCCGATTCCGTCCTCCCACCGGTAGCCCGAAACGAAGTTGCCGCCGGGATAGCGGACCAGTGTCACCCCGAGTTCACGCGTGAGGTCGGCAACGTCGGTGCGAAACCCCATGGCGTCTGCGGTCCGATGACCTGGTTCGTAGATGCCGGTGTAGACGCAGCGCCCAAGATGCTCGACGAAGGATCCGAACAACCGTGGGTCGATTGACCCGACCACAAAGTCTGGATGGAACGTAACGGTGGCCGCGTGTTGCGGCGCCGAGTCGCTCGCAGTCACGACGTGCACTCCTGCCTTGAACGACAAGTGGTGGCGCCAGATCGCCAGGCGCTGCGACCGGCCGGCGTAGCCTAGACAGACAATGTCACGCCTGTGTCGCAGCCGGGAAGATCTCGAGTTGGTCGAGTGTGACAAGCCGACCGTGCAGCAGGTCGTCGTTGTGGTGAACGAAGTCGCGCAGTTTGGCGTCCTCGTCGACGATGACGATCGAAATAGGCAGGTGGTCAGAAACGTCGAGAATCCGCGTCGTGTGGATGTCACCCGAGCGTCCGAATCCTTCGATGCCGCGCAAGACAGTCGCGCCCGCAAGCCCAGCCTCGCGCGCCCGATGCACGATCGCGTCACACAGCGGCTTGTGATGAGCAAGGGCGCTGTCGCACACGTAGATGGTCAGCTGACTCGGTCGCTCGAAGCTGCTCATGGCCGACGATCTCTGGCGGTGGTTGGCGGGGCCGCCGATTGCTGGTCTCAAGATAATGGCTGTTGGCAGCGGAGCGGGTCGGGTGCGGCAGATTTTTCACCGACGGGCAGCAGAGGGGGTCGGCGCGGTGAGTGATGAGCCGGTACCCGATGCGGCCGGCGGCTTGCGTGCCCTGCCGATCGACCCTGACATCGACGAGGCCGAGAGCCCGCCTCGGCGGCGGCCCGCGTCGCGCTGGCCACGGCTCGCACCCGGCGTCCTGGTTGCAGTCTTTCTGGGGGGCGTGCTCGGAGGCGGTGCTCGTTACGGCATCGGTCTCGCGGCGCCACCCGGTGTCGACGGGTTTCCGTGGGACATCTTCGCGATCAACCTGTCAGGGGCGTTCGCGCTCTCGGTGCTGCTGGTCTTGGTTCTCGAGGTGTTCCCACCGACCAGATACGTGCGGCCGGCGTTGGGCACCGGGTTCATCGGTGCGTTCACGACGTTCTCATCGCTAGCAACCGCGACCGACCACTTGCTCGCGCATGGCCACCCGGTGCTGGCCATTGCCTACACCCTCGGCAGCCTTTTCGGCGGGCTGGTCGCGGCGTCTTTGGGCTTGGCAAGCGGGCGCGCCGTCAGCGCCAACCGGCGGCGCGCTCGTACCGCGGAAGGAGCGCCTTCGTGAGTTACGGTCCGCATCTGGAAATGACGGTGCTGGTTGGTGAACACGCACACTTTCACCACACGCCGCTCTACAGCGAGATCGTCCGTCGCGCACACAAGAACGGACTCGCCGGTGCGAGTGTGTTTCGCGGTATCGAAGGCTTCGGTCACGCCCACCAGGTGCACGAGGCACGCGTCCTCGACTTCGGCGCGCACCTGCCCGTCACCATCGTTGTCGTCGACACCGAGGCAAGGATCCGCGAGTTCTTGCCGCAAGTGCAGGAGCTGGTTGGCGACGCAGGTCTCATCACGATCCGCCCGGTCGAGATGCTCGCCCCTGCAGTCGGACGTCGCTGATGCTGCTCGGTCTAGCGGTGGCCGTCGTGGCTGGCGTCGGCGCGGTCTGCCGCTACGTTGCCGACCAGGTCATCTCCCACCAACACGACAGCGTGTTTCCGTGGGGGACCTTCGCGATCAACGTCGTCGGCTCCTTCGTCCTCGGTTTGACGACTGGGCTAGCGGCGCATCACGGCTTGTCGGTGACCGCCGCCACGATCATCGGCAGTGGCTTCTGCGCAGGGTTCACGACGTTCTCGACCTGGATGTGGGAGACGATCGCACTTGGCGAGGCGGGTGCGCTGCTGGAGGCGACACTCAACGTCATCGCCAGCCTTGCGGTAGGGCTAGCCGCTGCGGCGCTCGGCCTATGGATCGCCTTGTAGTGCTGGTCCCGCCCTCCGGTGGACGACACGACCATGCGTCGTCGTGGCAGAAGCAACGTTTGGTTGACGTCGTTGCAGCGTTGTTCGGACATTGTCGGGAACGGCCCGCCGCCCTACCATTGCCGGCACGGGGGTGGGATGAACAGCAGCGGGCGCGTCATGAGTTGGCCGGTCACGCGCGACCGCGGCTGGTCTCAATGGCGCACCGTAACTGCCGCGTTGGCTCTGATGGCGGTGATCGGCGCGGCTGCGTGGGGTTGGCGTGACTGGCGTAACAAGCCGCCTTACCCGGCATCCGCGGTGGCCGCGAGCGTGCACGTGGAGGCGGTGGATCCTGCCGGGGCTCAGGCACGTGTGGACAAGTTGGCCGGCACCGGGCGGCTGTGGGCGATCGTGGAACCCGACCCCTCCACGAACCCACAAGAACTCGTCGGCCAGCTACGGCTGACGCCGCCTCCGCGCCCGAACGCCGCGGGGTACTACGGGTTCTTCGTCATCGACAACCGAACGCACAAGACGTTGCCCCAGTTGTTCGGAGTGGGACCGCCGGGAACCAATGTCGCCGCGGGGTGGGACGGCACCTACGACCAAGCGGCGAAGAAGTACACGTGGTTGCGAATGCTCGCCTCCATTCGCGACGGCAACGGCGGTTTCGCCCCTGCCGGGATGGCCCTAGACATCGCGCCCGACACCGACGGTCCGGTCACCTTCGTGGCGGTCGACCCCGACGCTCCACGGATCACCGACCCCGCGACCCAGCTCACCATCGCTCTGGTCTACATGAACGAGAACGGGCCGATCTACTGGGCGAAGAAACTGACCGCCACCTAACGACCTCCCGAACAGCAGCACGTAGCACCACTGAACGCGCAGGCATTTTCGGATGCTCAGGCGACGCTTGTCGGGACCGAGGAAAATGGTCGCCATGAAGCAGTACCCCAGTGCCTGAGTCGCCGTCGCGGGTCCGGGCGCGGTATGCGGCTCTACTGGCGAGTGGCCTGCTCGCGGTCACCGCGCTCGCCGTGAGCGTCTGTGTCGTCATCGGCCGGACCGTCCCGGTGCTCGTCGGTGTTGCGCTGTGCGGGGGAATCATCGACATCCTTTGTGCCTGGTCGGTTGGTGTCGAGTTCGCTGCGACCACCCTCTTCGTGCTCTGCATCGGCATGCTTGCGTTTGTCCTCGCGTGCGCGGCATCCGACGTTGCGCAGTTCTGGCTCCGCTGGGTACGCGGACAGGACTTCACCGTGCTCTACGCAAGGGGCTTGTCCTTTTACAGGACAGTCTGGGCCGGCATCCGCGGTACTAACAGGCTGTACCAGCGCCGACGCGGCTACCGCCAACTCGACCTTTGAACAAGGCGACATGCAACGCGTCATTGCCAGACCAGTGCGTTTCCGCCGATCGTCACTGCGGTGCGAGATCTCCAGGAACAAACTCGAAGCCGCGCTTGACGCGCTCCACCATGAGATCTATCCGTTCCCCACGATCGTCACCTAGCGCAATCATCAGCGAGAGCCCGATGTTCGTCGGAACGACCGACTGCGCGTCATCGCGGCCAGAAGTGCGCATTCGAGCGGGCTGAGCCGCGCATGAGATCGGATCCGGCATCCTGGAGCCATGAAGATCGAGGGAACGCCCGGCCAGGAGCTTGCTAGCGCATACCTTTGGCTCGCCCGGTCGGAAGCCGTTGAGCTGCGCGATGCGCTAAACGACATGCTCGCATCGGAAGCGAATCCGGACTGGCACGCGCACATTCCTGCCGCCGACTATGCAACTGAACTCACCTTGAGCTGGGAGATCGACGCGAGCAGGCCTTCGGCGCCGAACGGCTGACTACGGGACCCGCGCTCGGCGGCAGATGCGGATAAGGGGTCGTGGGATGTGATCGGGTCGGCGATGATGGATTGATGGTCGCCGATCTGGACGCGATGGTGGATGCCTACTGGCGCTACCACCAGTTGTTTCACGGCACCCGGCAGGAACGGTTAGCTCGGGATGCCTACTTCTGGGCTTGGGACGCTGTCGAGACGGCGGTGATGGAATCGCCTAGCGAGGCGATCGAGATGATCGACGCAGTGCTTCGTCATCCCGATGCCGACCCGGTGTACGTCGGTGCCGGACCGATCGAGAACCTCCTGTCCGACCGTCCGCCGCCGCTAGTGCCGGAAGAGGTCGCACTTCGGTGCCGCCAGGATCCGTTGTGGCGCGAAGCCGTATCCGGCGCGTACGTCGATGACCCAGTGCCCGCATCCATAGCCCCGTTCGTGGCGCAGCCACGGCCGGCATCTGCGCCTAGTCGCGAGGTACCGGCCACAACGACAAGCCGCCGCAAGCCGCGGCGCCCACGCCCCTCGGGCAAACCGAGAAGGCTTCCCGGCAAGTAGGCGCGCCGATCGACGTGACTCCGCCCAGCCGGTCGACCGTAATCGCTGATGAGTGGACGCAAGTCAGCGCGCCTGGCCAAGTTCGATCAGAGCGCGCTGCGCCGCAGCCCTTGCAGAAGACCGATCGGCCGCCGTGTCATAGGCGACCCTGCCCGGAACACGTACGGACCAGTACCAGCCGCGCCGCGGCCCTCGCCACCGAACCTTGACGCGCGCCTTCACGTCTAGAGAGTGGCACTGCCGGAGCGCGATCGCACGCGCGTCATCGCGCCAGATGAGGACGTGAGGCGAGCCCGGTGATGTCGATCAGGACCTGCGTGTTGGGACCGCTAGCTGACCCGGGTCCTGACGGTTGGTGGCGGTGGATGGATGGCGGATGATGGTGGGCGTGACTGAGGTGTCTGCTCTGCGGTTGTCGGCGATGCCGGCGACGGAGACTGGGCTGCGGGAAGCATTCGCCACCGGCATGCTCGAGGAGCGTGCGTACTGCGATGTGAAGCGCGAGATTGGCGACACTCCGTCAGCTCGGCTCGAACTAGCACGCGACCTCGCGTCGTTCGCTATCGACGGCGGCACGCTCGTGGTCGGGATTGACGAGAGGCCCGCCGATGGGAATTCCTTCCGGCCGTTCGCGCTCACGCAACAAGCGGAGCGGATCGAGCAGGTCGCGCTAGCTCGCATTGATCCGCCACTGGTTGTCCGCTGCGTAGCGGTGCCGTGCGATGCCGACCCTTCGGTTGGTTACTTGTTGGTTCACGTGCCGATGTCACCGCTCGCGCCACATCAAGTGGACGGCCGCTACTGGGCGCGAGCGGATAAGACGAAACGACA
>Ga0265340_10002641_pt1 | contig 10186 bp, 8 predicted proteins | sample 4CB225metaG_FD_202082 | JGI IMG/M metagenome (GOLD analysis project Ga0265340, IMG submission 202082) | Rhizosphere microbial communities from Carex aquatilis grown in University of Washington, Seatle, WA, United States - 4-CB2-25 metaG | ecosystem: Host-associated > Plants > Roots > Rhizosphere...
TTGGTGACACGGCATCCAAATTACCCATTGTGGAAGTCCTTTGTACGGACGCTTCAGGCCAGTCATTGAATGTAGTACCCGGCGTACCATTGCACATTCCGTTTGAAGAACGCGACGGGTGCCGATTGGTAGTGTACCCAAACCGAATACCCGAAGAAGATGGTGAGCAGCGCTTAGATGTCGATATCAGCGTTACCAGTCTTGGCGGCTCGTCCCGCTCGGACGCGCATTTCAACCAAAGGCTGATTCTGAGTCACGGGGCCGAGCCCCGTATTTTTTGGGTTCACGGAGTCAAGTCGCAATTCGATCGCATTACCGTGCAATTGACCCACGTTACCGAGGAGTCGCAGTACGTTCGGAGCGGTGCCGGTCACCTGGATGTGCCCTCGGCCAAATGGAGTATCGTCGCGGAAAATACCCGCTGGCGCTTCTACGCGACGGTCTCGATTCCCGTTCAGCTCTTCAGGTTTTCAAGTGATCCCAACGGCGCAGGAACCGGACCCTTGTCCCTCAATCTCGGCGTGCTTTCGAGATTCACATGGGTGACGCGGGAAGGCACCGAAGGAATCCTGGGACTCGAAGGCGGGGTCATGGGTATGGGTCTGGCCGCTGACAATACGCGCCAACTCAACATCGTAGGTGGAATTGGTATTGGCGTGCCGCTCGGAAATATCGGTCAGCCCACGCAAGCCTCGATTAATATTCACGCCTGGGCTGCTTACCGGCTTGGAAATGAATTCGCACAGGCACTGGACGCCAACGGAGCCGTCGTGACCGGTCAAAGCATTCCACTAAAACATTGGTCCTTTGTATTTGGACCCAGTGTAACATTCGGCAATGTCGGGTTCGATATATGAATCGGCCGCTGCGCTCGCATTCGACGCGGCCTTGACCCCATCCGGCGGGTTATTGCGCGCCCTCGGCGCCGAATTTTCCTACACGGTGCCCTTCTGATGGCGAATACCGGCCGGGGCCATCTCCCCAAGACAAAACGGGTTTATGGCTGCCAGAGCGGAGGGAGACAGTCCTATCGGCTACCCGGCGACAAGGTGAGTGCGCGTGAGCTTGACACACCAGATAGCGATTTTTCGACAAATAAGGCAGTCTTGTTTGCGGCTCGGGACCGGCGCCAAGGTGGCCGAGCGCGTGGATCTTCATGGTGAAACCGCATTCGGGGCAGGACCTAATCTTACCGAGGATTGCCGACCCAAAACCGGTCGACTCCTGGCAAGCGTCCACGATCCTTGCCGCCACTGAAGACGACGTGATCGGCAAGACGCTCGACAACACATACTTGGTCGAGAAGCTCGTGGGCGAAGGAGCGATGGGGCGAATCTATCTGGCACGCCACACCCGCATTGCTCAGAAATGCGTCGCGGTAAAAGTGCTGCGTCCCGAGCACTTGCGTAACGCCGAGGTGCTGGCGCGATTTCAGCGCGAGGCAGAGACCGCGGCTTCGATTAACCATCCCAATGTGGTTGCGGTCTACGATGTCGACCGTACTGAGGGGGGCCGTTCGTACCTGGTGACCGAGTACTTGGAAGGGATCGATCTCGGGCGGCACCTCAAGCAGCAAAAGAAGCTCTGTTTGCCGACGGCGATCCACATTGCGCGTCAGCTCTGCGAGGGGCTCGGAGCAGCGCATCGGTGCGGCGTCATTCATCGGGATCTGAAGCCGAGCAACATCTTCTTGGTGGGTGATTTTTCCAGTGGAGTTCCCAAGCTCCCCTTCGTCAAGATCCTGGACTTTGGCTTGTCCAAGTTCATGGATGCATCCGCCGGGGACATGGTCACCAAAACTGGCATCGTCATGGGCACACCAGGATTCATGCCGCCCGAGCAAGCGCAGGCCCAGCAGGCAGATCACCGCGCGGACATCTACGGTGTGGGCGCGCTCCTGTATATCTGCCTCACGGGTCGTGCACCCTTCGATGAAACCACGCCTCAAGCCACGGTGCTCGCCGTGGCTCGCAGCGAGCCCATGCGTCCGCGTGCGATCGACCCATCGATCCCGGAACAGGCCGAACTGGTCATTCAGCGCGCAATGGCGAAGCTGCCTGCGGCGCGCTACCCAGACATGGCAGCGTTGCTCGATGCGCTTGAGCCACTCGACGAAGAGCAGCCGGTCCGCCTCGAAATCAAGGCGCGACCGAGGCCTCCCTCGTCGTTCAACATGCTAGCGGAACGCGCCGAGTTGGCGCGACCGAGGCTGGTGCTCTTTCTTGGTTTGGCACTCGTTTTGCTGCTCGGCAGCGTAGCAGTGGCCGTCGAGGGTATCGAGCAGGGCACGGGCTGGAGGCTGACTCGTGTTGAGCTTCGCTTGCTGCTTGCATTCGGCGCAGCAGCGGCCGTTACCCCTGCCGTGCTGTTCGTCCGTTGGATCCGCCATCGGGTGTGGGAGAACACCAATCGGGTACTCGATCTGTTGTCCACGGTGCGCAGCGCGATTGTGGCGGCAGTGGCAACTTACGGAATGGCTTGGCTCGGATCCCAAATCATGGACGGCGTCGTACTCAGGCTGATGGGAAGATCAGCTCGGCTCAATCTTGCTTGGACAGGCTGGGACTTATTCCTGCCCCTGATCGCGGTCGGGGCAGGTGTGCTAGCGTTCTTGCGACAATGGGCATTGTCGAGGAGGTTCATTGGCAGGCGGCGCGCGCTAGTCGTACCGCTAGCTGCGCTGGCGACGCTTGCTCTAGTAGCAGTTGCCATTGCGGTCGGTCTTCACCGACAGGCCCAACAAGCCAGACTCGCACGAGCCAAAGTTGCGGTAGCTGCCAGCACTGCACTCTCGGTCTCACAGAAAGACACAGCACAACCGGCGACTTCTGTGTCAGCCGTGGTTTCGGCAGTGCCGCAGCAAGCGGCGCAGCCCGAAGCGCCTGCTGCGGGCGCCGCCGCTGCATCGGCTGCGCCCAAAGAAAGTGGCAGTCCCGTGACTGCTGCAAAACCCGTCGAGCTAGCGACCAAAGAAGAGTTGCGCGAGGCAGCCGGACAGGGTGAAAAAGGCTGGTTGCTGTTGGCTGACCGCTATCCGAACGACGTGCGTGTCTTGAGACCACTGATCTTGGCACATGCCAGCCATGCAGGTGGACTCGAAGACGGCATGCTGGTGGCTCAGCGCCTTTTCCAGGTGGCCCCCGAAGAAGTCAAAAGCATGGATATGCAGTACCTGGTTCAGCGAGCTGCCGAGATTTCTGGTCCGGCTGCTGACCTTGCCTGGAAGATGATGGCAGAGGAAATGGGAACACACGGACCCGACATGCTCTATCGTCTGACGCTGACCAAACCGAGGCTTGCGGACCGCGCCAAGCAGTTGCTCGGCGATCCAGCGGTTCGCCCACGGATCTCACCTGCACTCGCCATTGCCTACGAACTCAGATCAGCGCCAACGTGTCCCGCACGCTTGCCTATGCTCAATCGGGCCATTGAAGTGGGTGACGCGCGTGCGATCGCAGTGCTCGCGGGGCTCAGTACTGGCAGCCCGCACGGCTGCAGAAAGAACAAACGCAAGTTCTGTATGCCCGCTTGCCCTGAACAGGTCGAGCAGTTTCGGCAGGCAATCGACAAGCTCACGCAGCGGCTGAAGGTTACTGGTAGTTAGAGCACCTTTGCAAACAGGAAGTCCGGGAATGGCGGGCACCCACCACTCTTCCGCCTTTCCTGTGCAATCCAAAGTCTAGCAACGACAAGCGGGCTATTGCGGCGGACGAGGATATTCTGGGCGAGCGACTTGGACCAGGTGCTCGGATGTTTCAGTTCTACCAGGAGCTGGTCTCGCTCAGGCGCTCAAGCTGCGCAATCCGCTCGCGACATATCGACATCATTCACGTCAATCCTGAAGGACGAGTCATTGCCTTCACTCGCCGGAGTGGTTCAGACGAACTTCTCGTACTGGCAAGCTTCCACAATGCTCCGTACCTCGACGGCTACACTGTGCATTCAGATTCGTCACGTCTGCCCACTGGGGGTTGGCGGGAGCTTTTCAATAGTGACCAAGTCAGGTTCGGAGGAGACGGCGTGGGCAACGGTGGCGCCTCGATTCAAGTGCTGGGCGGTTGCATACACGTACGCGTCCCCGCGAACGCGCTCTTGGTACTCCGGCGCCTATAGAACGTCCACAGGTGACCCGTCGTTGTATTTGATGATGCCTTGATTGCTGACTATCCATGCGTTCGATGGGCGCGCCCCACACCTACCACGGACTGGGTTGACTTCTGCAAAATCGATCACATTCATTGTGTAACGTCAAAGCTTGCCGTGGCTCTAAGACTGCTGCGGCACTTGCTACCGCTAAGATGGTAAAGATCGATAATGGAGACCAGGAGGCAAACCCATGATAACAGTTCGTCCGGCAGAAAAGCGCGGCCATGCCGACCACGGGTGGCTCAATTCTTACCACACGTTTTCGTTTGCGGACTATTACGATCCGGCCCACATGGGCTTTCGTTCGCTGCGGGTGATTAACGAAGACCGCGTCGCACCTGGCACGGGGTTCGGCACGCATCCACATCGAGACATGGAAATCATCTCCTACGTGCTCGAAGGTCAACTCGAACATAAAGACTCAATGGGCACGGGTTCAGTGATCCGTCCTGGCGACGTTCAGGCAATGAGCGCCGGCACGGGTATTACGCACAGCGAATTTAACGGGTCGAAAAGCGAAGAGGTTCACTTCCTACAGATTTGGTTGCTTCCCACTCGACCCGGAGGCAGCCCCCGCTACGACCAAAAGACATTTGCCTCCGACGAAAAACTGGGACGACTTCGCCTGGTTGCCTCGGCGGACGGCCGCGACGGCAGCGTACGGATCAATACCGATGCTGCGGTCTATGCGGCAGTACTCGACGCGAATCAAAGCGGCGAGCTTCAGCTGGCTCCCAACCGGCACGCTTGGGTCCAAGTGACGCGGGGCCGCTTGTCCGTCAATGGTCAGGAACTCAAGGCAGGCGACGGCGCGGCGCTGACGAGTGAACCCAATGTTCGACTCAAGAGCGCCGAGCGTAGCGAGGTCTTGGTCTTCGACTTGAGTTGAACTCGGTTCTACCTAGTGAGGCGAATGCACTACTGTGGGCAAGCAGTGAGTGGAGGAGAATGAGTTGTGATGGCACTTGGTATTTACTGATCGTCGTCCAACTGCCACGACGGCGTATTATCATACGGACTCCCCAGTTCTTCGACGGTAGCCGGCGCGCCGCCTGGCAACGTTCTGTGTCCTATCTTTGGGTCGTAGGCACTCTGCAGTAGTGCGAACCAATCATTGTTGGCGTCGGCAATTTGGCTGCCACTGAGTGGCCAATCATTTTGTCTCGGCTGTTCCGTGGCTGTCCCCACCATGGAGTCTTCTGCAACCGGCCACCTCGCGGAAGTGCCCACGAAACCCTGCCATTGTGGTTGCAACTTCGTAACCAAGCTTGCTCTTATCCATGTTCCAGTTTTCGTGGACAAAAAGTTTCGCCAAAGCGCCCCATATCCTATGCCGCACCACTCGGGGGCCCCCCCTAGTCGTTTCGTAGCCTCCTCGCTCAGCGTGCCCGTAACGTCACCGGCCGTGTTGGCATGCACGAACACCGCTTTTTTTGAGCCAGTTTGGCCAGAACGCGCCCCGTACGCTATGCAATTAAATAGGTTGTCCGTGAAAAACACATCGTCGGCCGTCCCTTCTGCGACCTCTCCCGTGCCCACGCCGATGGCACGGCATTGTACGACGAGGTGATTGCTCGGTACCTTAGGCCGCCACGCTCGTTCTCCGACATCCGGATGACCCGAGGGCCCTGCGAGCTGCCTCGTCGTAAATTTGCCCTGCAGCAGCGTCGGCTTGGCTGGCTGTTCCGAACCAACGCGAAGCGCCATGGTGTCATCTCGCTCATGGGCAGAATCCCCTGCGAGCGTAGTCGCGAACTTCCCCGGGCGGAGCTCGTCTTCCAACTCCTCCGCCCGCTGCGCCAACTTGCGCTGGAGTGCCGATGCGGCCAAGCGCCGTTCGCGCTTTCGCTGCACGCTCGCTTGCCCGCTGAAGTCGCGCTCCAAGCCCGGCGAGGTTTTGCGTTGCACTTGCAGGGCGACCAACGATTCTGCTTTTTTCTGGAGAGGAGCGTGCATGTAGATTTCCCGTGAGCGTACTCGATACCGGTTCGCTCTGTCATCATTGCGCGGCGAGTTTCACAAGGTTTTTTTGCGATGCAGGGCCCTCTCAACGCTCGAGAGCATCGCCTCGAAGACCTCGCTTGAACAAGCTCACTGGCGCTGATGCCATCACTCGATGTGCACGGGCAGCCTCAAGAGCGTTGTGCGCAAGATCACTCAATACCTGCCCGAGCACACCTTCGTGTTTTTTACCCGCGCAGTCTACCGGAGCTGGAACGAAAGTAGCGCGCTGGAAGTTGGGTCGCCTCGATACAAATACGTCGCGTTAGGCGGTATACTAGGACTTGAACGCCCTCTCGTAATTCGTACGAGCCTGGGTGTCGACCAGGTTCGTGACCGCAGTGGAGGGAATCTCCCTCAGAACAATCTCGCGGTTGCGCCGAACAGTCTCACTCAGCTAATCCGTTCTGCCTCAAGTGGTCACTCGATACTCGCATATCGATGAGCTCTCTTCCATGTTTACGTAGTCTTGGATGATGCCAACTGCTTCATTCACTGCGTCGCTCAGCGTCGATTCCCACACCTCCACTATCCCATTTTGCTCGGTCTCGATAACCTCGTACCCTATCTGCTTGTCGCGCCCCTTTGCGTTTCGATCGCTCAATCTTCGCACTGCCATGTAATGTTCATCTGTTGAGAGTTGCAGCTTCTTGCCGGGCGTGAGATTCTCGATTCGCTTCCCGAGGTTAAACTTTCCCCGCACTTTCTCCCACTTTTCGCCTTCCACGTCGCGCAACTCGCCCACGTTTGCCTGGATGGTTGCCGCGGCCTCTAAGACATCGCCCAATTCTTGTATCGCGTCTGGGCCAAACTTTGCGTTATTTTCAACCTTCCTCCAGAGCGTTGCCAGAGTCATCTGCCTCGGTTGGACCCGTGCCCATCCCGAACACCACCCCTCCTGTGGATTGTAAATATGTCTAATTCGGTCCGCGGCCTCTCCATCTACTTCGCGTACTCTGGCGATTGCTTTGGGCTGCCATTCCGATTGCTTCATCGCCCGCTGCGTGACAGCTCCTCCCATTAGCTGCACGGCATGCCCGGCCTGGCAGCTCCCTGTAACCGTCTCGAACTTTCCCTGGAGCAATTCGCCGCCTTCAGGCCCCGCGAGCTGAGTCGTCGCGAACTTCCCCTGGAGCAGTTCGTCATCCAACGCCTCCGCCCGTTGCGCCAACTTACGCTGGAGCGCCGAAGCAGCCATGCGCTGTTCGCGCTTTCGCTGCACACTCGCTTGCCCGCTGCAATCGCGATCGAGGCCGGCCGCGCCCTTGCGTTGCACTCGCACGGCATCCAACGATTTTGCTTTTTTTGCGACGAAGCGTACATATAGACATCTCCGTGAGCGTGCTCTATGCTCGGTTAGTTATGTCACCATTGCGCGGCGAGTTTCACAAGCTTTTTCGCCAGGGCGAGGCCCTCTCGCTGATCGAGAAAACTGCGTCATGGGACGCGCTCGAACAAGCGCGCGTTCAGAATGATCATCTCGACGTTCACCTTCGCCTGCACCGCAGCCGCAATTGCCCGCAGCTGCTGGCGCTTGCGCTCGGGAAGGCGATCGAGACTGGTGTTCATCGCGGTAGCGAACCTAGCACGTCAAAGCTGCCCGTTACCACTGCCCGGCTCACCGGGGAGTCCCCACGCAAGAACCGGCACGAATTAGCGGCGGGCACCACCTTGCAGAAAGCGCCCTCGACCTGTCGTCGTGCGTCGCCCCAGAGTCGAAGCTCTCGCTTGCAATTCTTCTTTGTCTGCGCGGCGCGTGGGTGCGGTTTCGGGCACTTCCAAGCACTCACTTGGTGTCATTCTTACGGAGCGCTCTGCGTGCGGGTTGTTCGAAACTCCAAGTTCGGACATGTGCCAATCAGAACCGCATTGTGCCAACCCCATTTCGGGAATTGCTCATCTGAGACCTCGGTTGTTCCTTCCGCATCAACCGACTTTCACTTAAGTGCGCTCGTTCCGCAAACCCCGCCCATGGTGTAGCGTCACCCGAGCTCTCGTTTTCGCAATACCCGATAATGGGTACGGGTTCACGGGTTCTCGTTGGTCGGACTCCGAAGGGTGAATCCTTCAAACCGAGTCCGGAAATTCCAACTACCACACCTAGGGAAGCGCCGAGCGACCTCGGCTTTCGGCAACTCCAACGGTGAGGATGCGCCAAACCTGTTGTTGGATTCGATATTCCAACGGTGAGGATGTGCCAAACCTGTTGTTGGATTCGATATTCCAACGGTGAGGATGTGCCAAACTCGTCCTTGGATTCGATGCTCCACGCTCGAGGATGTGCCATCCGTGTGCCCGCGAAGCGATTCCGAGGCGTAAGGCGTCTAATGGTGCCCTCTCCACCGGGCGTTCAGCACGCAAGCCGCTCGCTTTCTCAATTGAGTTTTGGTATTCATTACAACCATGAGGACGTTGCTGAGGCCGCGCTTATCCCACGGAGCTGTTGTTGTGGCGATGTTGATCGCGGGTTGCTGCTGCGCTTGCACCCAGCGTACACCAGCCCATTCGCCGGAGTGTGCCAACCGCTGCATGGATCAATGTGGCAGTAGCTCCTACTCGCAAGAGCCCAGGAACATGTCCGTGACCGGCAAAGGGGCAAGCACGGCTGATTCCTGTCAGCAGATTTGTATGAGTCGTTGCTGACGGGTCAAAGTACGGCACAGCATAACGACTTCGCGTTTCAGCGGCCGCCCAAGCAGCCACTCGCACTCACTCCCCAGCCGTCACCGAGCACGGGTACAACTCACGCTATTTCAACGGGTCCCATGGCATTGCCAGCCTACGGCCAACGATCCAAGAGACGGCCGTTTAGGGCCGTTTCCGCGTTGATTTCCAGCGCTTGGGAGCGCCGCCCCGAAGCAGGGACGGTCGTAGCGCAAGGGAGCGCTTGCGAACAAAGTCCCCAATTGAATCGTATCTGCTTGTATCGTGAGCTGGCCCCCTGGAGGTTCGACGTGAAACGAAGTTTGTATGTAGCGTGCGCTTTTTTGGCATTTGGTTGTTCATCGGCTACGGCAGGTGGCAAGAACGTACGAGTCGAAAGGGCTGAGCCGCCCGCGAACTGTGAGCAGATCAGCGTCATATCGGCGTACGCGTCGAATACCGGAAATGATGACGAGAGCGTGCGGGAAAAGTTGCGCAATCAAGCGGCGGCAAGTGGCGCCAACTACGTTAGGCTGGATAAGCTCGGCGGCAGCAACACACTCAAGGAGGGCACAGGGACAGCCTACAAGTGCCCTCCCGGAACGTGAGTCGGCTCCGCGCTGAACCGCAAGCTTTGGTCATCGTCACGGACTCACGATGTAACCCTTCCACTTCTGGCACCAACGGCGTTTATCTTCCTCAATCAATCGGTTCAGTTGTGTTCCGATCGAATCGCAAGTCTTGCGACCGTAGTGCAGTATCCTCACGGCTGGAAGAAAGACTGCCGGATGTCCAAGCTGTGTCAACCGGCGTGCCATGTCGGTATCCCCAAACCACACCTGAAATTGCTCGTCAAATAGGCCGAGCTCACCTAGGGCGGAGACTCGAAATATCATGAAGCAACCTAGAATTCGGTCTGGCGTGATCTCTGGCTTTGGAAGGTATCGCTTTTCGTCCGTGGCCGCGTTGAGCAGATGGCGTCGCGCAGGTTTGATTTCAAGCGGATACACGCACCAGGCGTCGGTAGCGGTTTGAAAATACTGCCTGCTAACCTGCCACCAACCCGAGCTAACAACCGTATCGTTATTGACCACCACCACGTATTCGCAGCCAAACGCCATGGCCTCGCGAATTCCATGGTTCCAGCCTCGGGACAAGTTCTCGTCCAGAGACGTCACGATGCAAAGTCCGACCTGCTGTTGAAGGCAATAAGCCTCTACCCAGGTTACGGTCTCGTCCGTGCAACCGTTGTCGACGAGAACCAACAGATACGGCCGCTCCGTGTGAGCAACGATGCTTTCGAGGAATTCCTTGGTGTAGGACAAGCAATTCCGTACGGAAACGACGATACCAAGTGTCATGGGCTCAGGAGCTCGCGGAGCGGCCGTATCTGTTG
>Ga0265340_10002642_pt1 | contig 10184 bp, 6 predicted proteins | sample 4CB225metaG_FD_202082 | JGI IMG/M metagenome (GOLD analysis project Ga0265340, IMG submission 202082) | Rhizosphere microbial communities from Carex aquatilis grown in University of Washington, Seatle, WA, United States - 4-CB2-25 metaG | ecosystem: Host-associated > Plants > Roots > Rhizosphere...
TGCACTTCGCGCGTCTTTGCGTTAAATATCCGGCAATGGTCTTCCGAAAAATCAAAAACGACTTGCGCCGCGCCTACGATCTCATGCGCAAGCGGTTCGGCCATCAGCGTTGGTGGCCGGGCGAAACGCCGTTTGAGGTCTGCGTGGGCGCAATCCTCACGCAAAACACCGCGTGGACGAATGTCGAGCGCGCCATCGCCAACCTGAAAGCGGCGCGGGTGCTCGAACCGGGGCGATTGTTCGCGCTGCCGGAACCGAAACTGGCGCAACTGATCCGGCCCGCCGGCTATTTCAATGTCAAGGCGCGCCGGCTGCGCGCCTTTCTGCGCGTGCTGGTTGAGATGTTCGGCGGCGATTTGGGCCGGCTGTTTGCCGGTGAAACTTCCGTGGTTCGCGAGCGGCTGCTGGCGATCCACGGCGTCGGGCCGGAGACGGCGGACAGTCTGCTGCTTTACGCGGGCGGACATCACAGTTTCGTGATTGACGCCTACACGCAACGGATTTTCCAGCGACACGCATGGAGTCCGGAGTCCACAGTCCCGAGTCCAAAGCCATTGGCGAGCTACGACAAACTGAAGGGGTTGTGCGAATCGGCGCTGGACCAGCAGCGGGGCGCTGCGCGGCTGGATTACTGGCAGGATTATCACGCGCAACTGGTGATGGCGGGAAAGCATTATTGCCGGAAACGCGCGCCACGTTGTGAGGAATGTCCGCTCAAGCCGTTGCTGCCGCGGAGATTGATTTGTAGCGGCTCTCCATGAACGTCGCTGTTCCCATTTTCAATATAAGCGGCGGTCACAGACCGCCGCTATAGCAACTACCCGCTTGTTTTTGCCGCGTTTCCCGTTAATTTCTGACGTCACTCGCATGAATCCGACACTCATCATTGTGCCGACCTACAACGAGCTGGAAAATCTTCCACGCATGGCGGAGCGCCTCTTGCGGCTGCCGGTGCCGGTGGACATGCTGGTGGTGGACGACAATTCGCCGGACGGCACGGCCAGGATCGCCGACGAACTGGCCGCGAAACATCCATCCATCCACGTCCTGCATCGCGCGGAGAAAAACGGCCTGGGCCGGGCCTACATTGCGGGGTTCAAATGGGCGCTCGAGCGCGGCTACGAGTTCATTTTCGAGATGGACGGTGATTTCTCGCACAACCCGGACGATGTGCCGATGTTTCTCGACGCTGCAAAGAATCAAAAAGCCGACCTCGTGCTGGGCTCGCGCTACTCCGGCGGCGTGCGCGTGGTCAACTGGCCGCTCAAACGGCTGATGTTGAGCCGCAGCGCGGGCGTTTACGTGTGGCTCATCACCGGCCTGCCATTCAGCGATCCGACGGGCGGCTACAAATGTTTCCGCCGCCGCGCCCTGGAGTCGTTGAACTTCGACAAGCTCCAGTCCAACGGCTACAGCTTTCAGATTGAAACGACCCACCGGCTCTGGATGGAGGGAATGAAAATCGTGGAGGTGCCCATCATTTTCACCGAACGCGTCGAGGGTAGCTCGAAAATATCGCGTTATATCGTGGCCGAGGCGCTTTGGGTGGTCTGGCGGCTGTGGTTGCGCAACGGCCTCCGCCGTTCGCCCCGCAAAAAGTGACCCGAGGCTTGCGGCATGGCTGCCAAGACGGGATTCTGCGGAGACAGGCTGCCGACAGGTTGCAAAGCAGCAGCATGAGGAAATGGAGGTTTTCCTCCCGATTTAATCCGCGTCCCCCTCGCGCTAAATCAGATTTTCCGACACGCGCTGGATCCTGACTGCTTTGCCGCTGGCGTCATCAACTTCAATCACCGCGCCGTGAAGCTGGACGCGGTTTTTGGCCACTTCAAATCGCTGGGGCATGGCGGTGAGAAAGCGTTTGATGACCGGTTCGATTTCCCGTCCCAGCACGCTTTCGTGCGGGCCGGTGAACCCGGCGTCGGTCAGATAGGCCGTGCCGCCGGGGAAAATCTGCTCATCCGCCGTTTGCACGTGCGTGTGCGTGCCCACCACCGCGCTCACCTGCCCGTCGAGAAAACGCGCAAACGCGATCTTTTCCGAGGTCGCCTCGGCGTGAAAATCGACAAAGATGATTTTGGTCCGCTCGCGCAGCCGTTTCACCGCCTCGGCGGCGAGCAGAAACGGGTGTTCCAACGGCGGCTGCATGAACGTGCGGCCCTGCACGTTTACAACGGCAATGGAAAGCGGACTGTGGACTGTGGACTGTGGACTGTGGACTTCAAAAACAGCGCTTCCGTGTCCCGGCGTGCCGGGCGGATAATTCAGCGGGCGCAGGAAGCGTTTTTCGCTGGCAAGCAGTTCCATGACTTCCTTCTGGTCCCACAAATGGTCGCCACTGGTGATGACGTCCACGTCGGCGGAGAAAATTTCCCCGGCGGTCCGGGGCGTGATGCCAGAGCCGCCGGCGGAGTTTTCGCCGTTGGCGATGACGAAATCAAGTGCGTGTTGCGCGCGGAGTCCGGGCAGGAGTTCCTTGACCGCATTGCGCCCGGGCTGGCCGACGATGTCGCCGATGAAGAGCAGTTTCACTCCGGAAAATTAACCACGAAAGACACGAAAGACACGAAAGAATTTTGGCGTAGGAGCCGACGTGAGGAGGCTCATTCTGAAAAACGGAAACAAGTCAGAGACTCCTTACGTCGTCGCCTACAAGAATTTACAACGCGGCAAGCATGCCGATCATCAGGGCAACCAGCCAGATGACGAGCACGGCGCGCGTCTGGCTGAGTCCCCGGCGCACGAGCCGGTGTGAAAGATGATTGGTGTCACCGATCCAAAACGGCTTGTGCGCTGCGGTCCGCAACATCACGACCCGAGCCAGGTCGGCCAGCGGCACGGCCAGCACCAGCAACGGCGAAAGCACGGCGAGCGGTCGCGGATTTTGTTTCGTGTAGAAATGCGGCAGAATGGCCATCACCGCGAGCAGATAACCGACGAGGTGGCTCCCCGCATCACCGAGAAACGCGCGGGCGTTCGGAAAATTATACGGCAGAAAACCGAGCAGTGCGCCGCACATCAAAAATCCTGTGAGGGCCACGAGGTATTCCCCATGAGCCGCGGCAATGATGGCGAACAGGAACGCCCCAATTGCGCCCAGCCCGGCGCACAGGCCGTTCATGTTGTCCATGAAGTTGAACGCGTTGATGACGGTCAGCAGCCACAAAATCGTGACGGCGTAACTGAACGTGATGCTCGGCACAAAGAGCGTGATGCGTTTGCACGCGGCGGCGACCAGCAACGCAATCAAAAACTGCCCGGCGAACTTCGGCAGCGGCTTCAATTCGTGTTTATCGTCAAGCCAGCCAAGCAGGGTTATGGCAATCGCACCAAGGGCGATGACCGCGAGTTCCGTGGCGCGGCGATCAATACCGTGAACGATCAATGACGCGAAGGAGATTTTCACCATTCCGAGCTTGAGAAAAACCGCGCCGGCCACGAGCGGCAGCAAAATGCCGGTGAGCACGGCGAATCCGCCCGCGAGCGGCACCGGCGTGTCATGGATTTTGCGACGGCCGGGGTCATCCACCAGATTGGCGCGCAGGCACCATTTGCGCCAGAACGGCAGTGCGAGCAGCGCCGTCAAAAACGCGCCCGCAAAGGCGGCGAGGAAGAAATTGTATGGAAAACTCACAGGCGCAGGCCGCGGTCGGCGGCCAATTTCAAGTAGAGATTGTAAATGGCGTCCACCATTTTTTCGACGGCGAAATGTTCGCGGACAAAGTCCGCTCCGCTCCGGCCGAGTCGTTTGCAGAGAGCGGGATCGTTTGCGAGTTGAAGCAGGCGGTTGGTCAAGCCGGTCAAGTCGCCGGGCTGAACCAAAAATCCGGTCCGGCCCTCGAGACAGACCTCGCCGGCGCCATCGCAATTGCAGGCGACGACGGGTTTGGCGGCGGCGAGCGCCTGCGGCAGCGCCCGCGGCAAACCTTCGCGCAACGACAGATGCGCCAGCGCATCCATGATGCCGACCAGCGGCGGCATTTCGGCGGGCGGGACGAGTCCGGCGAAAATGAAATGGCGTTCGAGGCCGGGAGATTTTGCGAGCTTTTCAAATCGTCCACGCCATTCACCGTCGCCGACCAGCAGAAATCTGATTTGCGGGCACCGGCGGACCAGTTCGGGCGCGACGGCGAACAAATCGTCATGGCCCTTCAGCCTGAACAGCCGCGCGATTTTGCCGACGACGAAATCGCCGGGTTGCAAACCGAATCGCGCGCGGACGGCGGGGTCGTTTTTCGCCGCGAGAAACGGTTCGAGCGGAAAGCCGCTGAAAATTTTCGTGTATTGTTCCGGCCCGCCAATGCCGGCGGCGAGATATTGGGTCTTCATCGCATCGGCGACGACGATGAAGTGCGTCGTAACGCGGGCGGCGTGTTTTTCGGCGGCGCGGAGGACAAGGTTGGCGGCGGCATTTTGAAAATGTCCAAACGACGGACCGTGGATGGTGTGGAGGATAAGCGGAACCCCGGCGCGCTTCGCGGCAAGGCGACCGAGGATGCCGGCCTTGCCGCTGTGCGTGTGAACAATGTCGGGCCGGGTTTGCCGGAGAATTTCCGTGAGCCGGCGCAAGGCCATCCAATCCAGCCACGGATGGACGGGACGGACCAGTTCGGAGACGCGCGTGAGGATTCCGGGCGCGCGGGCGAGTTCGGATTCAAGAGAGCCTTCGGGACCGGCGGTGGGACCGGAGATCAAATCCACTGTGACGCCGGATTTTTGGCGCAGGCCGAGGACGGTGGCAACGGTGTTTTCCTGCGCGCCGCCGACGACCAGCCGGGTGATGATATGAGTGACGCGCATTGGCGCGTTTCAAGGTGAATGGCCTTCGAGTTCGCGGAGCCGCTGGATGACATTGGTGGCCTCGGCGGTGTTGGTTCTCGCATTGGCCATATAAATTTTGTAATTGCGAACGGCCTCATTGGTCTCGTGTTGGCGCCAGGCGATTTCAGCGAGGCCGTAGGCGACGGGGAACGAATTGGTGAACGTTTGCTGCAACTGGAGGTAATCGGCGCGCGCGGCGTCGAGTTTGCCGCCATCGAGGCTGGCAATGGCACGGTTGAAGCGCGCGTCGGAGTTGTTCGTTTGGATGGCGAGCACGCGCGTGAAGGCGGCAATGGCATCATCGTAGGCGTGCAGTTGGATGCAAATGTAACCTTTGCCGAAAAGCCCGGTCGGATCGTCGGGCGTCATCTTTAATTTATGGTCAATCACCGCCAGCGCGTTGGTGAACAGACCGCGTATCACCAAGGCCTGCACGGTGGCGGTCAGCAAATCCTTGTTGTCCGGGTGGCGGTTGATTTCCTGTTCGAGCAACCGGGTGCCCTCCACAATGTTGGTTTTTTGGAGGTAGGCTCCGGCGGCCAGAATGTTGAGGTCGACGGAATTGGAATCCGTGAGCGAGAATTCCTGGGGCTGCGTGAGCGGGTCATGGAGGGCTTCGAGCGCGCGGTCGGGCAGGCGCGAGAAAAGATAAATCTGCGCAAGCAACAGCCGTACGGGCAGAAAATCCGGGTCGAATTCACGCGCGCGGGTGAGCGGCAGGACGGCTTGGCGGACCAACAGGTTCCCCTTTGCCAGCAGGACGCCGTCGGCAAAACAAAAACTCGGTTCGTCAAACGGCCCGTTGGCATTGATGACCTCATTCCAGTTATGGTATTTGCCGAATTGATCACTCGTGACCTTGGACGGGTTGACGGGCGTGATGCGACCGGCACGCAGGTCCTGGTTGAATTTAAGGTTGACCTGTGCAACGATATTGTCGGGGTTGAGATTTTGCGCCATCTTGAAGCAGTCGGCGGCGTTTTCCAGTTTACCGGCGCGTTGCAACTGGACACCCCAGAAATCAAGGTCGCGCGAGTAAAAGATTCCGGCGACGACCGCGCTTGGATTTTGTTCGCGCACAACATGGAGGCGCGCCAGAAGGCGTTGCCCCAAGGTCTTGGGGCCGCCCGAATCGGTTGGCGTGATTTCCTGCTCAATGGAAGGAAACGCATCGGATTCCACCCGCGACCAGAAGTCTTCGTTCCGGGCAATTTGTTGTTGGTCCGGTGGCGGCGGCAGGAGCGTGTCGCGCGGCAGCAGTTTCAATCTGTAAACCAAACCTTGCGGCTCCAGATAAAATTGCTCGAAATAATAGCCGAAACTTGGATGCAGGTAGTAAAGCTCGTTCGTTGCGGCCAGCGTGGTCAAAAGGCTGATGAGATGCACGTGGCTGACACCATTGGTCAGCTCGGCGGCAACGACGGTATCGGGCCATTTTTGGGGAAATCTTCGGTGCAAGAACTTATGATAGTCCGGGAGTCCAAGCCAGCGCGTGTCAACCGGCACAAATTCCTGTGCCCGGCCATCACGCGCCAGCGCGGCTTGCGCGAGAAACAAATACTGCGGTTCATCGGACAGAAAAATGCCTCCGCCGCGCGGCAAATTTTCCTCCAGGAGCGATGCATATTGAGAGAACGTGCTGTCATTGACGTCACGAAGCAGTGGTGTGTTTTTGTAAATGAGTCCTGTGATGGCCAATGCCGCCAGGACGAACACACCGGCGACAATGCAGGGATTCAGGAATTGCAATGCCGGCGGCGGCGGCGGTTGCGAGCGGCTGAAGGTTTTTTTGCCAAACACGAGCAGAAAATATCCGCTGTAGTAACCCGTGCTTAACGCGATGAGATAGTAAAACGTCAGTCCAAAGCCTTTTTCTCGGGGACTGAAGGGCGGATCAAACACCAGCCAGACGCAGATAAAAAGAATGATCGCATGCACCACGTGAAACATGAAACTCGCCAGCGCCATGCCCATCCGGCTGCTGTCGCCAAAGGACGACTGCCAGCGAATCGCCAGCACAAACACCGGCATCAGGTAGGCCAATAACAATGCCAGAAGTTGGAAATTTTGTCCCGGGTGAATAAATGTGAAAAAGAAAGGTCTCAACACGTAGATAAATTGCGGCTCCAGACTGCTTTTTAACGCCAGCCACCAGTATCCGCCCGGTATTTTGCCGGAAATCACCCCCCACATTGGCAGGAGCAGGCAAAATAATGTTCCCGCCAGACCGCACCAGACCATGCGGCTGAGAAAGCGCAGATTAAAAAAATTCAGCCCGCGAATCCAGATGAGCGCGGTAATGAATACGGGCAAAAATCCCACCATCGCCCAACTCTCCACCATCCCCGCGCCATAAATGGCCGCGGCCAGATACAAACGCCCGGCCCGTTCATCCAGCCGGTATTCCAGCAACAACCAGATCACAAACGCCAACAACAGCAGGTCAAACGTGTCGCCCGTGAAGTTCGTCGCCTGCCCCCAGAACGTCAGTTGCAGGCCGCAAACCGCCACGGCCAAAACCGGCGGCAGCCACGCGCTGCCAATCGTCAGAAATGAAAAATCGCTGCGTTCGCGCCGGCGTTGCGCGTCCGTGCGGTCGTGCGGCAGCAACGTGACCGAACGCGCGAGCAAGCCGAGCGTCACCGCCGCGCACACTGCTGAAAAAATATTCAGCGCGATGGGAACTTGCGCCGTCGGCAGCCAGCGCAAGGGACCGGTGACGAGAAACAGAAGCGGGTTGACCAGTTCCGGTTGCCAGGTCCAGCCGGAGATTTTGGCCACAGCTTCCATGTTGGACAGTGTCACCCAGCGGTTCAGGGTAAACCAATAAACCGCCAGCGCCCCGGCCGCCAGCAGCCACGGCAGAAAGCGTGGAACAAAATTCTTCCGCGGGTCAATGCGTGTTTCCGTCGTCATTCGGTTGCCTTAGTTGAACCCATGTTTTGCCCCATGGCAAGATTACTTTGCCCGGCGCGCACGTCCGCCACGCATTCCACGTGCTGTGTTTGTGGGAACATGTCCAGCGGCGTGAGCCGCCTTAATTCAAAGACACCGTTCCCGCACAAAATGTTCAAGTCCCGCGCCATCGTCGCCGGATGGCACGAGACATAAATAATCTGCGCCGGCTTCATTTCACGCAGGAATTGCAGCGTCCGCGGCAGGCAGCCCTTGCGCGGCGGGTCAAGGATCACCGTGGTCAATTGCGGCGAAAGGCGCTTCAGTGTCTCCGGCAAAACGTCCTCGACGGTCCCCGCGATGAACCGGCCATTGCCGATCCGGCGCGTCGTTGCGTTGTGCCGCGCCGATTGGATGGCGCGCTGGTCGTATTCCACTCCCACAAACGATTCAACCGCATCCGCCAGTTCGATGCTGAAAAACCCGACGCCGCAATACAGATCCACCAAGTGCCGCGTCCCGCCCGCGCGCAAAAATCCGCGGACGGTTTCCACCAGACCCGGCAGCAGGAAAAAATTGTTCTGGAAAAACGAGTCGGGCGGCACGTCCCAATTTTCCGGCGGAATCCGCAACACAACCTTGATGCCGCCCTTGGGCGGCGGGTTCTGGCGGACACGCAGGATTTCCTGATTGAGCGCCGGCTCGGCGATTTTGCATTCCACGATGTCCTCGACCAGGCCGCAGTCCCAGCGCACGAAGCCAATGTTCAGTTTTTGCTCCGGCTTGTTCCACTGGCTGCGAATCATGATGCGATTGCGGTAACCATACGGTTGGGGACAGGGCACGACCGCCCCAACCAGGCCGGGGGGAAATTTGCCGACGTGCTCGAACAAGCCGGCGATTTGCTTTTGCTTGAGGCGCAACTGCGTTGCGTATGCCACATGCTGATACTGGCAGCCGCCACAGGCGCCAAAGTAACGGCAGGCCGGCTCAACCCGTTCCGGCGACGGTTGCACGACGCGCAATGGTTTGGCGCGCGCGAAATGTTTTTTTACCTCCGTGATTTCCACTTCGACGATTTCGCCGACCAGCACAAATGGCACGAACACGATAAAGTCGTCCACGGACGCCGCCGAAGCGGCTTTTTCGTCGCGAAGGGGCACGCGACCGACGCCTTCGCCGCCGAAGGCGATGTCGTGAACCGTCAAAGTAAACTGGTCGCCGGTTTTGAGGGGCACGCGAAAAGAGTAAGTGACCAGTGACCGGAGACAAGCGGCAAGAAGACCAAACACGCGCCAAAATCCGGGATTCGTCACCTGTCACCCGCCACTCGTTCCCTTCAGACGGCGGGCCGGCTTTTTTCCGCGATGGCCTCGGAAAAGACGGCGAGCACCTCGGCACGGGACACGGACCCGACCAGCCGTTTTTCCAACGGACTGTTGACCACGGGTACGTTGCGCAGTTCGCTTTCCAGCACGACCGGCAGCGCGTCGAGCAACCGTTGGCCGGGCGTCAGAAATTTTGGCGGCGGCCGCATCACGTCGTAGGCGATGACTCCGGCGAAACTCTGGCTGGTGTTCAAGAATTCCTTCAAATCCTGCAAGGCCACGACCCCGATGAACTGGTGTTTGGCGTCCACGATGGGCAGAAAGTTGTTGGAGCTGACGAGAAACCGGTCGGCGATTTCCCGGAACGTCGTTGTTTCACGCAACGGTGGTATCGGCGCGCGCATCAGGTCGCCCACGGTCTTGTCCATGGCCACGCCCGTCTGTTCGCTTTCCCGCTGAAGCGACAAACCTTTCAGGCGCATGTGTTCAGTGTAGATGGATTCCCTGTGCAATTGCCGCGCCACGAGCACGGACACCACGCACGCCAGCATCAACGCCGGCATGAGCGAGTAATCCAGCGAGATTTCAAACGCCATGATCATCGCCAGCAATGGGGATCGGGTCGTGCCAGCCAGCATGGCGCCCATCCCGACCAATGCAAACGCGCCCGCCGGCACGCCCGGCGCGCCGCCGACTTGATGCAGCGCCACGCCGAACAATGCGCCCGCCCCCGCGCCCAAAAACATCGTCGGCGTGAACACGCCGCCGACCGTTCCGGCGCCAACGGTGGCTATGGTCGCCAGCAGTTTGGCGAGAAACAGGCCGCTTAATTCCGGCAGCGGATGGGAAGGATCGGCAAAATTGCCCAGCAAAATCCGGTTCGTTACATAATAACCATTGCCGCACACCCCGGGAAAAAAGACGGCGATGATGCCCACAATCAACCCGGCCAGCATCAGCTTCAAATAGATCGGCCAGTGAAGCTGGTTGAACCTTTCCCGGCATCCCCTCAATAATTTCAAAAACAGCGCGCTCACCCCGCCGCACAGCACGCCCATCAGGACAAACCAGGGCAGTTGCGCCGGGGTCGTCGCCGGAAACGCCGGCACCTGATACCAGGGCTCAATCCCGAAGAAACTC
>Ga0265340_10002643_pt1 | contig 10183 bp, 7 predicted proteins | sample 4CB225metaG_FD_202082 | JGI IMG/M metagenome (GOLD analysis project Ga0265340, IMG submission 202082) | Rhizosphere microbial communities from Carex aquatilis grown in University of Washington, Seatle, WA, United States - 4-CB2-25 metaG | ecosystem: Host-associated > Plants > Roots > Rhizosphere...
CGGCGTCAATGTGTTCCGCCGCTTCGCATTCATGAAGGGCTTGCATGAGGTCGAGCAGGTCTCGTTCGACCGGTTGGTCGACCCGACGGATGACAGCAGGCTGCACGACAGCGACTGGGCTACGCAGCGTGTGGCGTGCGCGGTGAAGTGCGCGATCGTCGGCGGCGTCGACAAGGCGCGGTCATCGGCTGCCGCCAACATCAGCTAGGGCGTCTTGCTCATGCATTGCGGCGCTCAGATCCAACCCGGGTCAATTGCGTCACTCTGACCGTGCGGCGGCGACTTCCGGTCTAACCCGATCAACAGACATTCTCGGTGGCTGACGGCATGTCGAAAACGTGCGAGCGACATCGCCGATCCGCGCCATCGGAGGTCAGGTTGGTGGTATGATCGAGATCAAGGCAGACGGGTCGATTTTCTCCAAAATGTCGAGGGATAGAGGTGTCGGATATGCGCAGTGTGAGGATGTCGATATGCGTTGCTTTTGTGCTTGTTATGGGGGGCGCAGGGCTGGGTGGTTTGCTCGCGCAGACGGCCCCTGAGCCGGAGGCTCATTTTAAGCACGGCCAAGGCTACCAGCATTCTTTTGAGGATGCCGAGAAATGGGCCAAGGCATTTGACGACCCTGCGCGCGATGCCTGGCAAAAGCCTGACGAGGTCCTCAATGCCCTCCACCTGCAACCAACAGACCGTGTCGCCGATCTGGGTGCGGGCACCGGATATTTCAGCGTGCGGATCGCCAGGCTCGTACCCGAAGGAAAGCTGTTTTCCGTCGATATCGAACCGGAAATGCTCCGTCACCTTCGTGAGCGTGCGCATCATGAAAATCTGGGCGTACTGGTTCCGATACTGGCAAGCGCCGAGAGCGCCAATCTTCCCGAGCCGGTGGACCTCATTCTCGTGGTCGACACGTACCACCACATCGACAACCGCATTTCGTACTTTTCCAAATTGAAAGCGTCATTGCTGCCGAATGGACGGCTCGCCATCGTGGATTTCAAGGCGGATTCACCGGAGGGGCCACCGCCTGAACACCGCATCCCACCCGAAAAAGTAACCTCAGAACTGGAAGCCGCCGGCTATAGACTTGTCGGGACCCATCCATTCCTGCCGCGGCAATATTTCCTGGTATTTCAAGCCAGGACGTCGTGAAGCGAAGCGACCATCAGACCGGCGTCCGCCCGGACCACCTGACGTCCGCTTGGAGTCGCGGCATGCGAGGCTGTGTTTGACAGCCTCTCGGGCTGCGGCTCAAACCTTGAAGTAACCGGGCTGGCCGATGTCGGCGATCAAGCCAATCCCAGCGGGCGTCCAGCCCAACCGCTGCTGCGTCAAAGCGCTGGAGGCCGGCATATCCAAACCGGCGAACATCGCCAGTGGCCCATAATAATCGCCCGCCTCTTCTTTCTTGATCGAAACTACCGGCACATTCAGCGCGCGGCCGATCACTTCGATGACCTGGCGCATGGGTACGCCTTCCTCGCCAACGGCGTGGTAGATCCCGTCGACCGCGCCCTTCTCCAACGCAAGCCGGTATAGGCGGGCGACATCCAGGCTGTGCGCCGCAGCCCAGCGTTCGGCGCCTTCGCCGACATAGGCGGCAGCTCCTTTCTGACGCGCGAGCTCGACCAGATAAGTGATCAACCCGGCTTTTCCGTCGGCGCCATGCACTTGCGGCAGGCGTATCGCGATTGCGCGCACGCCACGCGACGCATAGGCCAAACCGGCCTGCTCGGACACGCGCGGAACATGCGGGCTGGAATCACGCCGCATATCTTCGGTGATCACTACACCTGGCGCGATGAGGCCCGTTCCCGAGGTGACGATGAAAGGCTTGTTCGTGCCTGCCAGCACATCGCCCATTGCTTCGATGGCGGCCTTGTCGATCGCGCCATTCTCGGCGAATTTTGAGAAATCATGGATGAAGGCCAGATGGATCACGCCGTCTGAATCTCTGGCGCCGCTCTTCAGGCTTTCGAGGTCCTGCAACGAGCCGCGATGAACTTCCGCGCCTAGTTTCTCGAGCGTTCGGACGTTCTCTTCAGAGCGCGCGAGGCCGACGACCTGATGCCCGTTTGCGATCAGTTCCTTGGTAGTTTCGGTGCCGATAAATCCGGCGGCGCCGGTGACGAATACGCGCATGAGAAACACTCCCTGTTCAGAACGCCGGGATATGCTACGTTTCTCATTCAGGTAAAGTAGTGAGATTATACAGGTATAATAGCTAACAGGATGACGGACGCGAACTCGCTTGGGACCTATCTTAGGGATCGCCGCGCCAAGCTCGATCCTACGGCATTCGGCTTTCCGCTGAAGCGGCGGCGAACGCCGGGACTTCGGCGCGAAGAAGTGGCGCAGCGCGCGAATGTGAGCGCCACCTGGTACACCTGGCTGGAGCAGGGGCGGGGCGGTGCGCCCTCCGCCGATGTGCTGGATCGCATCGCCCGCGCCATGATGCTGACCGACGTGGAGCGCGAACATCTGTTTCTGCTCGGTCTGGGCCGGCCACCCGAAGTCCGCTATCACGCGCCCGATGGTATCTCACCCCGTCTGCAACGCGTGCTCGACACGCTGGAATACAGTCCCGCCTTTATTCGCACGGCGACATGGGATGTGATCGCGTGGAACAGGGCCGCCGCTGCGGTCCTCACCGACTACAGCACACTGCCGGATGGGCAGCGCAATGTTCTGCGCATGATGTTCCGCGACAGCCGCGTACGCGCAGCGCAGCCCAACTGGCAAAGTGTCGCGCGCTATGTGGTGGCGTCCTTCCGCGCGGATGTGGCGCGCGCCGGTGCGGCGCGCAATGTGCAATCGCTGGTCGATGAGCTCTGCGCGACAAGCCCCGAATTCGCGGCGATGTGGCGTGACAACGATGTGCAAGGGCATGGCGATGGCGTGAAAGTCCTGCATCATCCCATCGCCGGACCGCTCTCGATGGAATTTTCGGCTTTCGCCGTCGATGGCCGGCCCGACCTCAACATGGTGATCTATAATCCTGCAACATCAGCGGATGCGGACAAAATCCGCGCGCTGCTGAAGTCTCTGCCGAAGTAGGCGCGAACCGCTCCGATGCGCCAGTCGCGGGCCGTAACGAAATTTCCGCCGTGGGGTGGCTGGCTGCAGAAGCGATTCGATGGGCGACGGTGTGACTTCCGCTTTGGATCAAACCGCTCGCCCTGTCGCGCTATCATCTGGGTTTCGCTACCAGCCGTCGTGCCTACCGCGCGAGCGGTTTGGACCTTTGACCGCAGCAGATATTCCGGGCAGGCGCAGGGCAAGCCCGACCCGTCAATTTCCTTTGGCCTCGACCCACGCTTTGTCCTGGTAGATGAGGCTGGCACGAAGTGGCTGCGGGAAACGCCGCCACCAGTTCATATCGCGGAAGCCTGACCTTCCCCAGCCGTTGCAATTGTTCGGACCGACCTCTGTCTGTCCCTTCCTTTGACGAACGGCATCATACCAGCTGAGAACCTCCTCCCGCTGAAAGCTGGCCGGCGCACCCTGGGCGACCGCCGCGTCATTGAGCCGGAGCAACGTTACGAAAATGGCCGAGTTGTGATCGACTGGATCATCGAACTTATCCGTTTTCGAGGTGTCAATGAACTCCTTGCGCAAGATTTCTCTTGTGGGTTCGTCGGCTTGCCCAAGGCGACAAATGGCCAGCTCTGGCACCACCGACTTGGAAGCTCCCCTATTTTGCAACCTCGCCAACTCGCGCTCAAAAAAGCCCAGCGTCCTTGGCCCTGCATCCGTCATTCTGAGGTAGAGCTCCCGAAAGTAGTCCCAGCCTCTGGAAGAGCCGAGCGCGTCGAGCAGCTGGTTGACTTCATCGTCTGGCATGCTGGCATAGGTCTCGCGTGGCAGCGCAACGAGGCCCTTGTCCAGCAGTCTGTACCATTTGTTGTTCACACCGATTGAGGCCCGCGTAAGCTGAACGAAACGCGCCGCCATCGCATCCCGCAAAGGGATCAGCTTCTCGGGGGCTGCCAACACAGCGCCCTCCATCTCGGCCGGCGGTGCTACGGCCCCCTTGTAAACAATGTTGATGAACACCCCCGCTCCGTTCGTCTCAATGGCGCCGTCGTGAACGAACTCGGAAAATTGGCTGAAGAGGTCCGCCTTGTGATTGCTATCGAATTCCGTCTGTTGTTGCGAATAGTTGTCGATTTGCTCGATGAACGCCTGCCACCGGTTGTCTCCCTTGAACTTAACGTAATCGTGCGGGAGGTATTTTCGCAGGCCGAGAACGATGCTCTCGGGTAAGTCATATCGTGCACTGTCGATGTTTTCGGGCGTCGTGTTGATGACCTCCAGCGTATGGTTGAAATTGGCAAAGCAGTCCCACGACGGGGCACCCGAGTTCAAAGTGCAGCCGATCAATAATAATGGCAATGGCGAGAGCCGCCACACAGAAGCAGTGCGGTAGGTTGCGAACACTTTACCATCGAGGCTGAAATCGGTGAACTGCTCCAATATCCCACGTTCACGCCGCCATACTGCATCGTCCCCGCGTCGCGTTACGACGATTTGCTGCAGTGGGGGTTTCTCCGGAAAGTTCAGCAGGCAGACATCCCTGATATGGCTTGGCATTAGGGCGCCATCTTCCACCGGCACCGGAATGACAAGGCCGAATGCAGCGCGGGATCCTTGAGCACGCAGCCGCGCCTGCGTAGCAGTGGCGTCGGCGCACTGCTGGCGATTCAGCAGACGGTGCGAGACAAATCCCTCTGGCCTAAAATTCGGCTGGGCATCGTAGGTCACCGGTACGTCGTAGTGCCCAGCCACGAGCTGCGCGTGCGTTTGCGGCAGCACGAGCGAGTGCCGAGCCGGGTCGAAGGTCAGCACCAGCGAGGGATTGCTTGCCTTGAGTTGCTGGGTCTTAGCGTTGATCTCCCGAGCCTGCTGTAGGTACATCACATAATAGGCGCTGTAGGCCGCCAAAGGCACAACTAAAAGGAAACGGGGTACTCGACCCAACGCCGCTTCTACACCGAGGCCGATCAAGAACGCATGCACTGCGAGACCACACCACAGCGCCGCGCCGACTACCATGAGAATAACGCCGGTAAGTGGCGAGAGTTGCAGCAAGCCGAGGGCGACAAAGACCATCAGCGCCCAGAAGGAAAACAAGCTCGTTAATCGCCGCATCTATGGCACCTCTCGCCGAATAAGACGACTGCGCTCCAGACCTTCCTCTCACAAGCCGGATCACTCGAGCAGCAGCGGTTTGGATCAGGCGTGGTATCCGTTACGATTTACGAAAAGCTGTGAATATCGGATCTCGGCTTTTGCGCGACATGGTTTACGGACGCCAAATGGCAGGGCGGCTATCGGCCTTGAACGCAATGGGGCGGCACATGACCCGTCGGGCAAATCAATTGCGGATTTTCAGAAGCGTCTGTCAAGTCCTGTTTGCAAAAATATTCTGGTTTTCAGAACAGGCAAATCGGTTCATATTGCCGCCGTCCTGTCCCACAGAGGGGCGGCTCGAGATCGTCACGGACGCGGGGCAGGATGCGGTGGACGCGGATGGCGCTCTAGACGAGGGCGCCTGAGGCGGACGGCGAAGTCGTGTGGTTCTGACGCCTCGGTGCTGGCGTCAAGTTCTTGAGAAGCAGGCTTCTCAGGGATGACGGTGACAAAAAAGCCGATCGCCGGGAAGCACGAAGGAAACCGTAAAACCATTGCGTGGGGAATGCCGGGTGATTCCGGTGTGACCTGACTAACGCGTGTGCGCTCTATCACTACCATTGCACACGCGGCTATCGGGCGCATCGGGCGCCCGGCATTCCCTGCGCCCTCCGATGAAGAGGGCGGAACGAACAGGCCAAACCTCGCGCGAAACACGCGGCGAGATTGCGGAGGCATATCCTGACCTCATTGACGCTAGGAGTGCTTTATCGCTGCACGGAGCCTGCCTTACGGCCCAACGGACCAGATAACACTCCGGCATCCCCGGGGGATCACGGGTATAAGTCGGGACCGGCGCGCACGAATCATTGAACCCGCGGCGATCTGGCCTATTTGCTGCAGGTATCATGACGCTTTCCGCCTCCGCCTTGCCCATCGAAGCGCCGCTGGCATTTCTCGGCGTGTCGCATTCCGCGACCGGGAAGCTGTGGCGCGACCGGCTCGACGCGCGCGGCGCGGCACGGGCGCTGGCGATCGCGCAGCGCTATCAATTGCCGGAGATGCTGGCGCGGGTGCTGGCGGGGCGCGACGTCGCGATCGACGCGGTCGAGGATTTTCTCGATCCCACCATCCGCAAACTGATGCCGGATCCCTACACCGTGACGCAGATGGAAGCGGCCGCGAAGCGCATCGCGGACGCGGCGACGCGCAGTGAAAAAGTCGCCATCTTCGGCGATTACGACGTCGACGGCGCCACGTCCGCAGCACTGCTGGCCTGGCATCTGCGCCATTGCGGGCTCGATCCGCTGATCCATATTCCCGACCGCATCTTTGAAGGCTACGGGCCCAATGTCGAGGCGATCCGCATGCTCGCGGAAAAGGGCGCCAAGCTGCTGGTGACGGTCGATTGCGGTACCACCAGCCTCGAGCCATTGGCGGAAGCGCGGCGGCTCGGGATGTCCGTCGTCGTCATCGATCATCATCAATGCGGCGATGAACTGCCCGAGGTCGAGGCACTGGTGAATCCGAACCGGCCGGATGACCTTTCCGGTCTCGGCCATCTCGCCGCCGTCGGCCTCGTGCTGGTCACGCTGGTCGCGGTCAATCGCGAGCTGCGGGAGCGGGGCTTCTGGACTCCCGAGCGGCCGGAGCCGGATCTGCTGGGCATGCTGCATCACGTCGCGCTCGGCACCGTCGCCGACGTCGCGCCGCTGATCGGGCTCAACCGGGCTTTTGTGGCAAAAGGCCTGATCGCGATGCGGCGACGCGACCATGTCGGCCATACCGCGCTGATGGACGTATCGCGGCTGAACGGCCCGCCCGAGGCCTGGCATCTCGGCTTCATGTTGGGGCCGCGCATCAATGCGGGAGGGCGGATCGGGCGCGCCGATCTCGGCGTGCGGCTGTTGTTGGAAGGCGATGTCTCGGAAGCCGCGCGGATCGCCGCCGAGCTCGATCGCCTCAACACCGAACGCCGCGTCATCGAACAGATGGCGGAGGCGCAGGCAGAAGCCGAGGCGCTGGCCTCGCTCGGGCTGGAAGACAAGGGATCGGTGATCGTCACGGCGTCCGAAGGTTGGCATCCCGGCGTGGTCGGCCTCGTTGCTTCGCGGCTGAAGGAAAAATTCTCGCGGCCCGCCTTTGCCATTGCGCTGGAGCCCGGCGGCATCGGCACCGGCTCGGGCCGCTCGATCGGCGGCGTCGATCTCGGCAAGGCGGTGCGGCAGGCGGTGAAGGATGGCCTATTGCTGAAAGGCGGCGGGCACGCGATGGCCGCGGGCGTCACCTTGCGCAAGGAGAAGCTTGCGGAATTCCGCGCGTATATGGAAAGCGCGCTGGCCGCCGACGTGGCAGCCTCGCGCCACGTCAATGAACTCCTCATCGACGGCGCCGTCAGCGCGCGCGCGGTAACGCCGGAACTGGCGGCGACGCTCAATCGCGCCGGTCCCTTCGGCAGCGGCAATCCCGAGCCGGTCATCGCGCTGCCGTCGCATCAGCTGGTCTATGCCGACGAAGTGGGGCAGGCGCATCTTCGCATCCGCCTCAAGTCCGGCGACGGCGCCATCGTCAACGGTATCGCCTTTCGCGCGATCGGACAAAAACTCGGCAATGCCCTGGTGGCGAATCGCGGCCAGCCCCTGCATGTCGCGGGATCGCTCGCGGTCGATCGCTGGCAGGGCACCGAGCGGGTACAGTTGCGCGTGCTCGATGTCGCGGTGCCGGATCAGGGGCCGGCGATCATCAGGTAGACAATCAACAACAAGAAGCAATCGGGAGCGGAAATGGCGGGGCAGGTTCACGGCAGGGTGGCATTGATCACCGGTGGCGCATCAGGCATTGGGGCTGCGTGCGCCGAGCTGTTGGCGCGCGAGGGCGCGTCGGTTGCGGTCACCGATATCGACGAACTCGGCGGTCCCGAGCTGGTCGCCCGGATCAACAAGGCTGGCCATCAGGCGGTGTTTCTGCATCAGGACGTCACCAGCGAGGCGCGCTGGGTCGAAGTAGTGGCCGAGGTGGAAAAGCGCTTCGGCCGGCTCGACATCCTGGTGTCGAATGCGGGTATCGGGATAGCCGTGCCCTCGATCGTCGAGATGACGCTGGAAGACTGGCAACGGCAGAACGCGATCAATCTCGATGGCGTGTTTCTCTCCGTGAAGCATTGCCTGCCGCTCATGCGCAAGACTGGCGGCGGATCGATCGTTATGATGTCGTCGCTCGCCGGCTTGCGCGGCGCCCCCGGCCTGTCCGCCTATAGCGCGACCAAGGGCGGGGTGCGGCTGTTTGCCAAGTCGATCGCGATGGAGTGCGCGTCCGCCGGCGACGGCATCCGCGTCAACTCGGTGCATCCGGGCATCATCGACACCCCGATCTGGGGCAAGATCCCGACGGAAGCCGCAGGCCGTGGACAGAACGCGCCGATCGATCCCGAGGAACGTGCGAAACAGGCGACGCCGCTCGCGCGCGCCGGCCAGGCTTTCGAGATTGCGCAAGGCGTGTTGTATCTGGCGTCTGATGCCTCCAGCTACGTGACCGGAACCGAGCTCGTCATCGACGGCGGCATGAACGCGGGCGGGGCGGTGCGCCGGCCCGTCGGCGCGCAATGACGGTGACTTAACTGCCTTGCCGCAGCCGCGCCAGCACCTTCAGTCCGCCATAGCCGTCCGCCGGCAACAGACCCATCTTGGTCTGATAATCCTTGATCGCCTGCATGGTATCGTTGCCGACTCGCCCGTCGGTGCCGCCGGTATCGAACCCGGCTTTGGTCAGCCGCACCTGCATCTCCTGCACTTCGGCAAGCGTCAGCGCGCGCTCCGATCCCGGGAACGGCTGGATGAAGGGCGGCGCGCCCAGAATGCGGTCGCCGAGGTGGCAGATCGCCAGCGCGTAGTTCATCGACGGGTTGTAGCTGCGCACCGAATAGAAATTCGGACCCAACAAAAAGGCCGGTCCGCCCGGCACGGGGATCCAGAGCTGCGCGGAAGCATTCGGCTGCGGAAACGGCTGGCCATCGGCGCGGGAGACGCCGGCGCTCGCCCATGCCGCGTAGCTGCGGCTGCCGCTGGACCCCCCGCCAGGCGCGCGGACCTCATAGCCCCAATGTTCGCCGCGATGATATTTGCCGCGATTGACCAGATAGCGCGCGGTGGAACCGAGCGCATCGTCCGGCTTGCCGAACGGCGATACCCGGCCGTCATGATCGTAGTCGATGCCGACATTGAGCCACACTTCCGGCATCCACTGGGTGTGGCCCATCGCGCCGGCCCAAGATCCCCGCATCTCCTCCGGCGTGCCCCAGCCGCGATCGACGATCCGCAACGCGTTGATCAGCTCGGTCTCCCAATAGGCCTTGCGGCGCGGCTCGTTCCAGGCGAGCGCCGCCAGCGATGGAAATACCGGGCGCATATGGTTTTGCTGTACCAGGGGATCGCCGAACGCGGATTCGACGCCCCACAACGCCAGCAGCGTGCCGCGCTCGACGCCGTATTCCTGCTCGATGCGCGCAAACAGCGCCTCGTTCTTTTTCAGCGCCTCCTTGCCGGCGATGATGCGCCAGTCCGAGACGCGGCGGTTGACGTATTGCCAGATCTGCTCGTTGAATTCCGGCTGGTTGCGCATCTGCTTGAACACGGTCATGTCGGGCTCGAGGCGGCCCATGACGCGGCTCCAGGTCGCCTCCGAAATGCCTTTTGCCAACGCGCGCGCGCGAAAACCGTCGCGCCATTGATCGAAGCCGGGCGGCGCCGCGGCGAAGGCGGCGAGGGGATGCGCGAGCAGGGCGCCGGCCGCAAGGGCGGACCGCAGCAGGGCGCGGCGCGTCGGAGCGTTCAGGGAATCAGGCTGTGTCATCGGGACAGTCTAGCGGCGTGGGCGAGGGCGCGGCAGTGCCCGTTCCCTCGGGAACTAGCGATCTTGCTGCAGTTCCGCGGCGATTTTGGACAGCCAGCGCCGCACCGTGGCCTCTTCGGTCGCGCTCAGGCCCGTCGTCAGCCGCCGTTCCAGCGCCACCGCGTGCCGCCGGCATTGGTCGAGCAGGGTCAGTCCGCGTGGC
>Ga0265340_10002644_pt1 | contig 10182 bp, 9 predicted proteins | sample 4CB225metaG_FD_202082 | JGI IMG/M metagenome (GOLD analysis project Ga0265340, IMG submission 202082) | Rhizosphere microbial communities from Carex aquatilis grown in University of Washington, Seatle, WA, United States - 4-CB2-25 metaG | ecosystem: Host-associated > Plants > Roots > Rhizosphere...
TAGAAAGCCCATGATCAGAGTGGCAGGAATCAATAATGGGCCGGGCCAGGTGTGAAAAGTAAGCGGGAACCAGGTGGCCATGAGCGCACCGATAATGATCTGACCTTCTCCGCCGATATTGATGACGTTGGCACGGAATGCGATACAGATCCCAAGGCCTACTAACAGCAAGGGTGTGGCTTTCACCAATGATTGGGTGATTCCGGAAACGCTTCCCACCGCGCCATCGACCATTGCTGCATAAGCGGCAATCGGGTTTGCTTTTAGGATAACCAGCATTAAGGCGCCGATCAGTAAGGCAACCAACACCCCGGCAACCGGCAGGAATATGTTCAAGACGATATTCGCCCAGTCAAACCCGGGCCGATGGAAGGATAAAAAATCTTTATCCCCTTTTTTATCAGAGGCAGCGTTCTTATCCGTCATATCCGGTTCTCCGGTGTGAGTGTATTCTGGATGGAATCGACAAATAAAAGCCGCCGTCCTTGTTCGCGATTAGATTTTCCGATAGGTGACCGGCCCCCTTGAGGATTAAGCAAATGGATGATGTTCATAAATCAACCGCCTATTCGGCGAATTACATGAAAATCAAAATAGTCAGCTACGAAATAACTGATCGAATAATCCACCACAAGGTCATCTTGAGTGAATAGCTTGGCTTCGAGCTTCAACAGGGGAGTCTTAACCGGAATTTCCAATTCATGGGCCAGTACGCGGTTAACCGCTACCGCCGCCAATCTGGTTACTGAATAACCCAGCGGCGGACGGGCGCGTTTCAGGAAAATGTCAAGAATGGAACCTCGGAACATATCTCCAAGGTCCTCCTTGCGCAGATATTTTGTTAGCACCACATCCCATAAGTGGGCGATAGGTTTATTTTCGATCATGATGGTACGGGCTACCGATAAGACCTGTTCATTTGGATCGCACCCTAATCCGGTTATTTCATCGGGCTTTGGGGAACGCTCCTCGATCTCGGCCCTACCCATTTTGGTTTTTAATCCCCTGCGGTTGGCTATATGTTCGATGCTTTCAAGCACCTCAAGACCGCTTTCAAGACGGTTTGCATTGGAAAAGGAAACAAACGTACCTACTCCGTGTTTGCGGACGATCATGCCTTCAACTTGCAGGTTGTGGAGCGCCTCGCGTAAAGTGGGCCGTGAAATTCCCAACTGCTCCGCAAACACCTCTTCTGACGGGAATTTTTGTCCGGGCTCGTAGGTACCATTTTTGATCAGGTCACTCAGGTAAAGCTGCGCCTGATAATGGAGGGAAACATTGGTGGTCTTGATTCGCCTCAGGCCGGTAGTCATACAACCTCGATTGCCAGACATCAGATGTCAGACCTCTGATGTCTATTGATGTCAGTATAGCCAATCCGCCATCGCGAGTCATGTGTCTTTTGTCATTGAAGTCCCCATACACACTAGGTACAGGGACGTTTGTATGCTCTGGCTGCCAGATGCAATTTATGCTTCATTGCAAATAATGGTTTTGTGCTTTAGGGTGAATAGATTCTTGTCTCCCCGGTTTGTATCATAATCAATTTGATTGTATACTTGTAACCAAGCGTTAAACTTGATTGTTTGAAAATCGTTTCACATAGCCATACGGTTGTGGATTGGCAGTTCGAAATCGTTTCCATCAAAGGATGTGAAGGAGTGGCATTATCAGCGGGGATTTTAGTCACGTCGCATAATAGTATTCAATTCTACGAAAAGGAGATCATATGTTTGAGACAATCTTGCTTGCCGTAGATGGTTCCGAACACGGACAGCATGCCGCAAAAACCGCCGGCGATCTGGCGCGTGCCTTGAAAGCAAAGGACCTCCGGATTGTAGTGGCTTTTGAGCCAATCCCCGCATATTTGGGAGAACCGAACCTAAGTCAGGCTATCGTGGCTCGGGAAACACAGGCAAAAGAGATCCTGCAGAAAGCGCAAAAAGTGATCGGCATTGTCCCGGCCGAGATCAACACAGAAATGATCGAGGGTTCCATCGCAGAGGCGATTCTTGACGTTGCAAAAGTACGAAAATCTGATCTGATCGTAATGGGTTCGCACGGTCACAGCCGGCTGGTGGGCGCGTTACTTGGCAGCAACAGCCAGAAAGTGGTCAGTCACGCGTCTTGCCCTGTACTTATTGTGCGATAGCAGCTAGGATGCTGCAGCCAACTGGTGACGGTTAGCTCCTGGCGCGTTGCTCGGCTTTGGAAAATTCGTCCGGTGTATTAACGTTCCAAAATGCCAGGTTCTCTGGGTCGTAGCGCCCCAATTCATCCGGTGTCAGTTTTCGGACTTTTACCTGTGGAAGCCACGAGATCACCCGCCATTGATCGGCCTCCATTGCCGACTCGATCGCCGGGATGCACGTTTCGCGGCGGTAAACCGCATGGAGCGGTTCAAATCCTTCGGCTGTCTCGGCAATGACTACATCCGCTCCCTCCTGGCTCAAGATACTGGCAGCAGCTACCAGCAGCGGCGCGCTGGCAAAAGGCATATCGCAGGCCACCACGGCAACGCTTGAATATTTGGCAGACACAAGTGCAGTGTAAAGCCCACCTAAAGGACCGCGGCCCGGTTTAATGTCAGAAAATAATGGCAGTTCGAGAAAAGCAAATTCTTCGGGTTGGTTCGTGGTAAGGAGCAGTTCATCTGCAATCGGTGCCAGGCGCTCGATTACGCGTTGGACGAGTGGGCGTCCCAGGAACGGTTTGAGCGCCTTATTCTCGCCCATACGCGTGGACTGACCTCCGGCCTGGATTACAATACTCAACATGCTCGGATTATAATCAGTACTTCAGGAAAGGAAGTCCGATATGGAGGGAATGAAGGCTCATCCCTCCATATCGGACTTCCTCGCTCATTTCGTGATTTATTGATAGTAGAGCAAACAATTTTTGGAGGCAGGTATGTCATCAAGTTTATTCAGGAGGAGCGGATGGATAGCCATCGGCCTTCTGATCGTTGCAGCCGCGATCTTTTTCTTTGGCGGTTCCCTGAATTCCAGTTCCGCGCTTCCCATCCCTTCGGCTGCTGTTGCTCAACCTGTGGGTGATCTGCCCAATATGCCCAACAAGCCTAGGCCAAAAGAGATCACCTACGATGGCTGTCCACCTGAAGGCTCGGGTGGCGATAATGAACTTAATCTTTTGAAAAACCGCGTCGACGAAGGTAAATACGTGCCGGTGTCCTTTGATTCATTGACCACGCTTACCTGGCCCAAAAACATAGAGCAGCTTGAAATGAAAGATTGGCCTGCTTCGAACCTGGCTTTCATTGATCAATATCAGGGCATTCCGGTTATGGTCGAGGGGTATATACAGAGCGTTCGCGAGGGCCTGCCCGACCCGGCCAATTGTAATCAAACCAAAGGCAGCAGCCTCGATTGGCAAATTTCTTTTACACAGAATCCAAAGGATGATCGTTCCCAGGCGGTGATCGTGGAAGTGACTCCCCGTGTGCGCCTTGACCATAAATGGACCATCGACATGATACATGCCGTATTCATGGGCGATCATTTACCTGTGCGTATCAGCGGCTGGCTTTACTTTGACCCGGAGCACCCGGACGATGTCGGTCAGATACGTGCTACACTTTGGGAGATCCAACCGGTGATGCAGATCGAGGTTTTTCAAAAAGGACAGTGGCTTCCGCTGGACAGGTTCGCAAATTGATCGCCGAGTCCCTAAAGGTCTGCTTTGCATCAATGGTACTTTTAAGGCAACTAGATCCTGATGAATTTATACTTTGTTAGGTAGGAAAGACCTTTAGGGTCTGTTAAGAAGGATCTCATGTCTACTTTAGCCGATACTTTGGATGAATTAACGGTGGAGGGGACTCTATATGAGCAGCTGCCAGATAACGCGTTACGCTGCTTTGCCTGTGGACATCGCTGTCTTATCCGTGAGGGGAAACGCGGCATCTGTCAGGTACGATTCAATCAGGAAGGAAAATTACGGGTGCCGTGGGGTTATGTAGCCGCCCTGCAGTCAGACCCGATCGAAAAGAAACCCTTCAATCACGTCTTGCCCGGCTCAAATGCCTTGACGTTCGGGATGCTCGGTTGTGATTTCCATTGTGGCTACTGCCAAAATTGGATGACCTCCCAGGCCATGCGCGACCCGGAATCAGATCCTTCCCTTGGCCTCGTGCGCAAGATCGCCCCGCGGGATATGGTTGAGCTGGCGCACCGTACGCAGGCTTCGGTGGTTGTCTCTTCCTATAATGAACCCCTGATAACGAGTGAATGGGCAGTGGGTATTTTCATGGAGGCCAAAGCCGCTGGGCTGATGTGCGCCTATGTTTCCAATGGAAATAATACGCCGGAGGTCATGGAATATATACGACCTTATATCAGCGCTTACAAGGTGGACCTCAAATCCATGCAGGAAAAAAATTATCATAAGCTGGGCGGCGTGCTCAAAAATACCCTGGATGGGATCAAGCGCGCCCATGAACTCGGTTTGTGGGTCGAGGTCGTAACCTTGGTGATACCGGGCTTCAACGATTCGAATGAAGAGTTATGGGATGCGGCACGTTTCATTACCGGCGTTTCTCAGGATATTCCCTGGCATGTGACCGCTTTCCACAAGGATTATAAAATGACCGACCCCGATAACACAGATGGCCGTACCTTGGTGCGCGCCGCCGAGATCGGGCGCGAAGCCGGGCTCCACTACGTTTATGCCGGAAATCTGCCGGGCCGGGTGGACGAGTATGAGCATACCTATTGCCCCAACTGTAACGAGGTTTTGATCAGGCGCTCCGGATATGTGATACGCGAATACCGGCTCACCCCTGCTGGATGCTGCCCGCACTGCGGGACGTCGGTGCCGGGTCTGTGGCCGCCGGCTCCTTCAAGCGTTCGTTTGAATGGATATGGGGTTCCAATTCCGGTATATTGACAAACCCCTTTTGCTGTATAATCACGTAAAATTTTAATCCACTCGGAAGGAGGTGGAATAAAAGCGCAAAACAACCCGTTTATTTCCCCAATTGTCGTATCCAACTACCTAAATCCTAATTCTCTGTAGGAGGAGAACCTGTGAATAGTAAATTGTACCTATTGCTCGTTGTGCTCGTCCTTTCCAGCATGGTAATGGCTGGTTGTGCTCCGGCGACCACTGCAACTACGGCGCCGGCATCCGGTGCAACTCAGGCACCGGCTGCAACTCAAGCTCCCGCGGCTACAACCGCTCCTGCTGACAAGACTATCACCATCGCGTATACGCAAGAACCCGATAACGTGGTATCCGAATATAGCAATATGACTTACTCGGCCTGGCTGGATCAGGTTGTGGGTGCCAGCTTTGTAACATGGGATGCCAACAACAATTTGGTCGCTGATTTGGCAGCCGAGGTTCCAACCGCTGCGAATGGCGACGTTTCGGCAGATGGTCTGACCATTACTTTTAAGTTGAAACCAAACCTCAAATGGTCCGATGGCCAACCGCTGACATCCAAAGATATACTCTTTACTTGGCAGTCACAGGTGGATCCGAAGAACGCTCCAATTAGTCGTTCAGGCTATACCACCATTACCAGCATTGATACTCCTGATGACACTACGGCTGTGCTCCATTTCTCGAGCGTATTCGCTCCTTGGCCGACCCTATTCTCGGTAGGTCCGAATACAACTGGCATGCTCCTTCCCTCACACGTCCTGCAGGGTCAGACCGGCCTCGAGAAGAATGCCGAGATCCATAGCCCAACCGTTGTCGCTGGCCCGTACATGATCAAGGAATGGGTGGCAGGCGATCATATGACCCTGGTTCCTAATCCGAACTATTACGGCAATAAGCCTAATCTTACCCAGATCAATATCAAATTCGTGCCCGATACTACCACTGCTTTAGCCGCCCTAAAGACCGGCGATGTTGATTTCGTGCCGGATTTTGCTGAGTCCGATATTCCAACGCTTAGCGCTTTGGAACCTGCCCAGCACCTGCGTGTGGATAGCACACCTGAGTTTGAGCACTTGCTGTTCAACCTCGGAATCACCAACAGCACGATCAAAGATTCCACCGGCGCGGTGGTCGGTAACAGCGACATAGCCGGCTTCTGCCCGTTCCAGGACGCAAATGTCCGCAAGGCAATCTACCTCGCCATTGACCGCGACACGATTGTTAAGACCCTGCTCTTCGGCAAGACGACGGCACCGACCTCCTTGTGGCCAAACTCCTCTTGGTACAACACCACCCTTACCGAGTATCCTTATGACCCAACCCAGGCCGGTCAATTGCTCGATACAGCCGGCTATAAAGTCGGTTCGGATGGTATCCGTGCCGGTACCTGCAATGGCAAACCTGTGAAGTTCTCGATCAGCCTTGAGACCACCGTCAAGCAGCTTCGCCAGGATGAGCAGGCGGCGATCCAGGCCAATCTGAAACAAGTCGGCATTGACGTCAAGACTGTCGCCACCCCATCCGGGACCTTCTTTGGTTCCTATACTGAAGGCGCGAACATGCCGCTTGGCAAGTTCGATATGGCCATTTACACCACCGGCTTCTATCCCGATCCCGATCCGACTGGCAGCTTCGCATGCGCGAACGTTCCCAATAAGGCCAATCCGAGTGGTAACAACAATTATCACTACTGCGACCAGACCGGCCAGATGGATACGCTGTTTAACCAGGGCGCTGCTTCTGCTGATCCGGCGACCCGCAAGCCGATTTATGATTCGATCCAGAAGTACCAATACGACCAGGCACTGTTTGTTCCGTTGTACGCACGTGCAAATGTTTATGGGTATTCTGCTCGTCTCGTTTTCCCACCTAGCTCCGGCTTCTGCGGCTGGGCATGCAATATGTCCGCCTGGGATGTCACAAAATAAGCTAGTCTGTTGATCAACTGTAGACCTGCAAGGTCATTATGACCTTGCAGGTCTATCTATTACATGTAAGGAAGAAACCTATGTGGTCTTATCTTGCTCGCCGCATCATCCAGGGTTTCATGATCCTGCTTATTATTACCCTACTGTGTTTTATCCTTACACGCCTGTCTTCGGACCCCATGGCAGAATACGCCAACAGACCGAATATGACCGAGGCTGACCGTGAGGCGATCCGCGCGAGGCTTGGGCTGGACCAGCCGATCGTTGTTCAATACTTCAAATGGTTGGGGATTGCGGCACAGGGGGATCTGGGTACGTCGTTCTTCTCCCATCAACCGGTGACATTAATGATTGCACAGCGCCTACCGCTGACCCTCATCCTCATGGGCACTTCCGAGGTTTTTATCATCATTTTTGCTTTGATCCTTGGCCTGGTTGCGGCAGTTAGACAATACTCATTTTTGGACAACCTAATTACTTCCTTCTCCTTTATTGGATTTTCCATGCCGATCTTCTTCCTCGCCTTGGGCAGTATGCAGATATTTGCGGTGCAGTTTAAAGCTTGGGGGTTACCATACCTGCCAACCGGCGCAGATATCTGGGATCCCAAGGACCCGCTGGCACTGGCCCGCCATCTTGTATTGCCGGTTTCCTGCCTGGTTGCCATTCAAACCGCCGGTTATTCGCGTTACCTCCGTTCCAGCATATTGGAAGTCCTGGGCATGGATTATGTACGCACGGCGCGTTCCAAGGGCTTGAGCAGCCGCAGCGTGCTATTCAAGCATGCCCTCCGAAATGCAATCCTGCCTTTTGTAACCATTGTGGGTCTTGATATTCCCTTCCTGCTTGGCGGCGCACTGGTTACCGAGTCGGTCTTCGCCTGGCCCGGTATGGGACGTCTTTTCTGGGAATATGCCCAGCGTGGCGATTATCCGGTAGTGCTGGGTGTGCTCTTGCTTACCTCCACGGCAGTTGTATTCTTTACCATTGTTGTGGACATGGCATATACGCTGGTTGATCCCCGTATCAGATTGAGTTAATCCCATGACTGCTGAAAACGCTTCCATTCCCCTTCTTGATTTAAAAGCCGCCGAATCGATCGGAGTGGCCCTGACACCCGGCCAGCTTGCCTGGCGGCGTTTCCGAAAGCACCGTATGGCCGTGATCGGTGCAATCGGCATTTCGCTCCTGCTCCTTTTTATTATTATCGGCTCGATCGTGGTCCCCGAAACCGGAGCCAATAATATCGATCTTTACCACCGGCTGTCCGGGCCGAGCATGGTTCATTGGTTCGGCAGTGATAGCACCGGGCGTGATGTATTCAACCGGATCATCTATGGAGGCCAGATCTCGCTCTTCATCGGTATATTGGCCGTTGTGCTGGAGGTCACACTGGGTACTGTGATCGGCGGAGTGGCGGCTTTCTTTGGTGGGTGGGTGGATGCCATTCTGATGCGCTTTACCGAAGCCATGCTGGCGATCCCCTCCTTGTTCCTGCTCATCGTCCTGGCTAAATTTCTTGGTCAAAATGCGCCGACCATCAATATTTTTGGACGTACCTTCAGCGGCAGTGTCGGTATTGTTATTCTGGTCATCGGAATGACCTCGTGGATGTACCTGGCCCGTATCGTGCGCGCCAACGTGCTTTCACTGAAAGAACTGGATTATATTTCTGCCGCCAAAGCGCTTGGCGCCAATTACCCCCGTATCTTCTTTAACCATCTGATTCCTAACACGCTTGGCCCAATTATCGTCACAGCCACGCTCGGCGTGGCGAACGCTATTCTCACAGAGGCCTACGTCTCCTTCCTCGGATTGGGCGTCCAGCCGCCAACCTCCACTTGGGGCAATATGATGGATCAGGCTCAATCCTTCCTGATACAGGGCGTTTGGTGGATGTGGGTCTTCCCCAGCATCTTCATCGTCTTCACGATCCTGAGCATCAACCTGATGGGTGACGGCCTGCGCGACGCCTTTGATCCCCGCAGCTCAAGAAATCTGTAAATAATAAAGGATGGGCATAGACCCATCCTTTTTGTTATGATGCCTCTCTATTGGTTGAGGCTTGATAGGCGGGGTTTTCGTGATCTTGCTCCCACCTTAAAGGATTGGATTCTATGTATTGGCGAATGCGGTTCCATTCTTTCTCATCGCGGATCACGTGTTCGTAGTAATTTCTTTGCCAAAGCGGATGTCCTATCGCATCCAGATATTCATTAACGCGTCGAGCTGAAAATGATTTGAATGCCCGCATTATTTCCGACAATCCATGTCGACGCATCGGGATGGTTGTAGGAGTGGACGTAGAGGCGGGTGTAGTTGTAGGGGCGGGTCTCAGACCCGCCCCTACAACATGATTCGCATCGTTTGTCTCTTCGGTAAACACCACAATACCATGTACGTGATTCGGCATGATTACAAATGTTCCTAAATCCAGATAGGGATAATGATTAGGCAAATCCATCCACGCCGCAAGGACAATCCTGCCAGGCTCATTCAGATCCATTACGCCATTGGCAATCTTTCCAAATAAATTGGTTCGCCCTGTAGTCATAACCGTAAAAAATAGGCTCCCGGCTGGGAATAATCGTATTTTTTCAATCGAATGGAATGTCGATGATGAAGTTGCTGGTTGTATTTCATTATTTTTTTGGTTGCGGTAATTGTAGGGGCAGGTCTCAGACCTGCCCCTAGATTATTGCGCAATTGGTGCGATGATTCCCCAAACGGTCAGCGCGCCGAAGATCAGGATCACCGCCGCCGCGCCGGTCAGGATTTCGCGCGACTCGCGTGTATCCACCAGGTGCAGCGCCGGGTATATCCCCTCCACTTCGAAGCGAGGGCCCGCAAAAAAGGCGAAGATCAACCCGCCCAGCAGCCCACCGATATGTCCCCAAATATCGATCCCTGGCGTGAGGTCGAGCAGCAGGTTGATTGCCACGATAAAAACGATGTTGCCGATGGCGCGACCGAACTGGCTCCCGAACATTTTCCGGTTCTGATACAGAAAAACACCCTCCGCACCGATCAGACCGAAGATGGCCGTGGAAGCGCCCACCGAATATCCGTTGGAAAGCAGGAAGGAGAGCACATTACCCGTAAATGCGCCCAGCACATACAGGGTTAAATATCGCCAGTGACCGAAGTTGCGTTCCAACCCTACGCCGAAAATCACCAGTGCATACATATTGAATAGAATATGGGGAATGGATGCGTGTAAAAGCGCGGGCGTGAGTAAACGCCACAACTCACCGGCGCGGATGGCTTCATTGATGCGTGCGCCGTATAGTTCAAGCCAGTCTATTTGAGAGGCGGCGTTTGCGTATCCATAAAAGTATACGCTGGCCAC
>Ga0265340_10002646_pt1 | contig 10178 bp, 10 predicted proteins | sample 4CB225metaG_FD_202082 | JGI IMG/M metagenome (GOLD analysis project Ga0265340, IMG submission 202082) | Rhizosphere microbial communities from Carex aquatilis grown in University of Washington, Seatle, WA, United States - 4-CB2-25 metaG | ecosystem: Host-associated > Plants > Roots >...
TCGCCAACAACGGTGCGTTCCTCACCTTCACTAACGAGCAGGGCAGCAGCTCCATCGGCCACTTCACCAACACGCAGCAAACCGAGTTCAGCGCCGACGAGTGGCAGTTTGTGCGGGGCACACTCAGCCAGGATGGCCTGCGCATCGACTGGACCAACGGCACCTACTGGATGCGCTGCTCCGGCGGCGGCGGACGCCGTCCTAATCTCGACGGCACCTGGTACCGCGACGGCGATCATAAGCTGCGCTGCGTTATTCGCCAGAAAAAAGGCAGTCTCACGCTGAAAAACGAAGCCGGCCAGACTGCAACCGGTACCTTCGACACCTCGCGACGCATCACGACCAACTGGTCCGGCGAGCGCATCGACGGCACCATCAGCGCCGACGGAAACTCCATCGCCTGGGACAATGGAACCTCATGGAGCCGATAGCGAACACCTGCGTCGCGCTGCTGCGCGGCATCAACGTCGGCGGCAAGCACATCCTGCCCATGAAGCAGCTGGTAGAGATGTTCGCCGAAGCGAAATGCGTCAACGTCCGCAGCTACATCCAGAGCGGCAATGTAGTCTTTACCGCGCCGCCGAAGGTCGTCGCTAAATTGCCTGCACTGTTGGAAAGGAAGATCGCGGACCGTTTCGGATTCTCCGCGCCCATCATCTTGCGCAATCACGACGAGCTGGCGCGCGTCGCCCGCGGCAATCCATTTCTCAAGGCCGGTATGCCGGAACAGACGCTCTCCGTTTACTTTCTCGCCGATGAGCCAAACGCCGCCGCAATCAAGAGCCTCGACCCCAATCGCTCACCAGGCGATCGCTTTCACGTCGCCGGTCGCGAAATCTACTTGCATACCCCCAACGGCATGGGCCGCACCAAGCTCACCAGCACGTACTTCGACTCCAGGCTGTCGACGGTCGCCACGGCGCGCAACTGGGCGACCTTGCTCAAGCTGCTCGAGATGACGAGAGCCTGACCCTACGACAACTTTCGCGCGAACGATCTTGGTTCGGGTACGCTCACCGGGGCGATGCTCTCCGGCGCGGGTTTCGGGAAGGTATAGGTAGGACGGTCCAGCAGTTCCTTCATCAGCACGTTCAGGTCGAGCAGTTGCTGCCGGCAGTCGCCTTTGAAGCTCGACCCATGCTGCACGGCTAGCGTCTTGGGGGCGAGCGAAGCCAGGCCCTCCATGATCGGAGCGGTGTTGGGGGTGTACGGAATATAGTTAGCCAGCGGGCCGGCCTGCACGAACTTCAACGCCTGCGAGCAGCGGTCGATCAGGCTGTTCTGCGTGATCGGCTCCACATCCCCGAACTGATGAAACAGGTCCGAGCAGAACAGGGTGCGCTCCTTCTCTTCGAACAGCACTCCCGCATCCCAGCCGTGCGGCAGCTGTGGCGTCGGATAGAAGCGAAAACGATACTTGCCGGTCGTCAGAACTTCGTCCGGAGTAAGTTGCCGGATCTCGCGGGCGCAGAAGTCGTTAGCGCTGACCATCGCTCCCAGCGCGCCGCACGCGGGTCTGGCCTTCTGTGCGACCGCCAGCCAATCGTTCACCGCGCCACACTCGTCGGCCTCAAAGTGGCTCCAGCTGATCCAGCGCAGCTTCTCCGGATCCATGATCTTGGTCATGGCGTCGCGCACCTCGAGGAACATGCCCCGCAGCCCGGCATGGAACAGCAGCGGCTCTTCGTCTCGCACCAGAAAGTGGTTGAACTGGAGGTTGATCGCCGGATACAGCACGCTGATGCGATAGACAGCTGGCGCGATTTCCGTGATTGTCGCCATGCAGGGCACCCCGAGACGGCCAGAATTCCGCGAGTATAGCAAAGACCGGCCGGAATTGCTCTAACCAACGTGCCCTGCGTTGCTGCTACCGCGTGGGAACGGTACACTAGACCACTACAAGGGGTCTTTCCATGCTGATTGTCATGAAAGCGCACGCCACCCAGGAGGATGTGCGCCAGGTCTGCGAACGCATCGAGAGTTTAGGTTTCCGCCCGCACTCCATGCCCGGAGCGCAGCGCACTGCCATCGGCATCACCGGCAACGAAGGAGAGCTCGATCCCGGCACATTCGACGAGATGGCGGGGGTGCAGGAAGTCATCCGCGTCAGCAAGCCCTACAAGCTGGTCAGCCGCGATCTCAAGGAAGACGATACCGTGGTGCGCTTCGCCAACTCCGATGCCACCGTCGGCGGCGGGGAGGTGGCCGTCATGGCCGGCCCGTGTGCCATTGAGAGCCGCGATCAGGCCTTCGCCACCGCCGAGCACGTTGCCCGCGCCGGCGCTCGTTTCTTCCGCGGCGGCGCCTACAAGCCGCGCACCTCGCCCTATTCGTTCCAGGGCATGGCTGAAGACGGCCTCAAGATCCTTGCCGAGATTCGCGACCGCTTCGGCCTCATGGTCGTTACCGAAGCCGTCGACAACGAATCGCTCGACCTGGTCGAGAAGTATGCCGACATGATTCAGATCGGCGCACGCAACATGCAGAACTTCTCGCTGCTCAAGCGTGCCGGACGCTCCCGCAAGCCCGTCCTGCTCAAGCGCGGCATGTCAGCCACGCTGGAAGAATTCCTCATGGCCGCCGAATACGTGATGAGCGAAGGCAACTACAACGTCGTGCTCTGCGAGCGCGGCGTCCGTACCTTCGCCGATCACACGCGCAACACCCTCGATCTCAGTCTGGTGCCTGCGGTGCAGCGTCTCAGCCATCTCCCCATCATCGTCGATCCCAGTCACGGCACCGGCAAGCGCAACAAGGTTACGCCGCTGTCGCGCGCCGCGGTTGCGGTGGGAGCCGATGGCCTTATCATCGAAGTCCATCCCGATCCCGATCGCGCCCTCAGCGATGGCAAGCAGTCGCTCTACCCCGATCAGTTCGATCAGCTGATGGTGGAGGTCCGCCAGATCGCGCAGGTCCTCGGCCGCTCCGTCGCCGACCCTGTCGCCAATCCCGGCGCCCGTCCGCCCAGCCCGGTGAGCGCCTCCGCCGGCACCGCCGCCGCGCGGTAGCGCGGGCCCAGAGGGCGACATTTGTTGAGCCGTGGGCGTAAGCCTGCGGTTTCGGTATCGAGGGTCATCTCTCCGCCCCATCCATTACAATCATCCCGGCGCTCGCGATGAAATCTCCCCTCCTCCGCGGTTTCGCCGTATCTCTCGCCTTGCTGCTGACGGCCGCATGCCATCAGCGCCCTACCGTCGCTCCCGGCTATCATGAATACGCCTACATCTCGAACGGCAAGAGCAACTCGGTCAGCGTCATCGATCTCCTCCAACTTCGCAATGTGAAGACCATCACCGTCGGCGCCGGTCCCAGCGGCGTTGCCACTAGTCCCACGCGCAACGAAATCTACGTAGCCAACGCCGACTCCAGCAACGTCAGCATCATCAACGCCGAAACCAACGAGCAGGTTGCCGTCATCGGCGTTCATGCCAAACCGTACTTCGTCTCGGTCTCCTCCGACGGCAAACGCGCCTACATCGCCAACTCCGGCTCCGCCAACGTCTCCGTCATCGATCTCGCCAAACGCGCGGTCATCGCGACCATCCGCGTCGGCGGCGCGCCTGGGCTGGCGCGCGTCTCGCCCGATGGCAAGCTCGTAGTGGTCAGCAATCGCGCCGATAACACCATCTCCATCATCGACACCGGCAAGCTCGCCGTTCGCAGCACTGTTCCGGTCTGCCGGCAGCCGCAGGACCTCGTCATTCTGCCTGACAACTCCAAGACCTTCGTCGCCTGTCCCGCGTCCAGTCAGGTCGCCGCCGTCGATCTCAAGGACGGTCGCCTGCTCGCCTATCTCGACGTCGGCCAACTGCCCGTCCAACTCACGCTGAAGCCCGACGGCGGCGAACTCTTCGTCAGCAACTTCAACAGCAACGATTTCTCCATCGTCGAGACCAGCACCAACGAAGTCGGCGGCAGTTACTTGATCGGTGACAATCCTTCGCACGGCATCGTCAGCGCCGACAACACTCTTCTTTATATGAGCAACTTCGGATCGAACACGGTCAGCGTTTACGCCATCGACGAAGGCCGCGTCATCGGTGCCGTGCAGGTCGGCAATCGCCCTGACGCGCTCGCGCTCACGCCTGACGAAGCGCACTTGCTAGTGGTGGATTCAGGATCGGGTGATGTTGCGGTGGTACGCACGGTGAAGACGCGCGACAATTCCAAGATCAGCGCCGACCGCGCCCTCGTCACCCTGATCCCCGTGGGTAAACAACCCAACGACATCGTCATCAAGGCATTCACGATCGGAAGACAGTAGCATTCTGTTCTTAATTGCTTTTCGGTTGATCGCGCTCGATCAGTACAACGCGTTTGACCTGATTGCGGTCGAATTTCTGCGGGTTCCCCCCAACCACAACGATCACCTGGGTTGCGTCCACCGATTGCAGGTCTCCGTTCACCACGGTACCGTCACGGAGTTCGATGGTGTCGTGCGCTGCGGTTCCTAGTTCGAACGAAACACTACCGCCTGAAAGCTGGTCCGGCGATACGACCATCGGGAAGGTGCCTGGATTGTAACCCTCCTTAGTAAACGTTAGCGTATGACTTCCGGGAGCCATCTGTGCTGCTATGGGCGTGACCCCAGCCTCCTTACCATCGATGCTTAGCTTGGCTCCCGATGGCACCGAGTAAACCGTGACCGCAATCAACTTGAGAGGAGCAGCGCCCGCTAGCTCCGGAGGTAGTCGTTGCGGAAGGATGGTGAAGCTGGCCGGCGTTCCTACCGCTTGAGCATTGACTTGCATCTTCACCGTTTCGTTCGGAGAAACATTCGCCAGATCGATGAGGCCTTGTCCTACCCGTACCTGCTGCTTATCGAATAGATAGAAGGTGAACGTCGCCTCGGGAATCCGTTTTGCCGAGACGTTGGTGACTGCCAGGTCAAGGATGTAAGTCTGCTGTCCTTGATAAGCCCCCACACGGTTTACTTTACTGATAGTGAATTGCAGAAGCGGTTTATCGGTCGGCCAGCTTACCTGCGGTAGAGCATCTTTGCCATGAACGAAGGTACCAAGCGTCAGGCAGACGAGGACAGCTGAGAGGAAGTTCCGCATGTTCCGTATTTAACATTGCCACGGAATCACTGACAACTAATAACTGACAACCGACAACCGACAACTGCTTTTTCACTTTCTCTTCCACCTCACTCCATCCTTGGTGTTCTCCAGAATGACTCCGTTCTCCGCCAGTTGCGCCCGTATCGCATCCGACCGCGCAAAATCGCGCGCCTTGCGGGCCGCCGAATGCTCGGCCACCAGCTTCTCAATCTCCTCATCCGACAGCGATGCCGCCTTCGCCAACTCTGCCGTCTCCGCACTGATCCGGTCCTCAATGCCCTCTGCCATGGCCCACTCCACTGTCGCCCGCACCTTCGGCGGATCGTCGTCTTTCAGCACGGGGAAGATCTCTCCGAACTGCTCCATCACTTTGAGTAGTGCCGGAACGTCACCCTTCAGCACCTCGCCCGCATCGGCCGCGGCGTTCACATCGCGCACCATGTCGAAAATCGCTCCCAGCGCCCGCGCGGTATTCAGATTGTCATTCAACCCGGCGGTCATCTCGGTGGAAGCCTTTTTCGCGATCTCCGCCATCGCCGGATTCTCCCCGTCCGCAAACGAGGACGTCTCCAGCCGCAGCTTGAAGTTCCGCAGCCGCTCCACCGAATTCGCCGCCTGCGTCAGCCCATCGAACGTGAAGTTCAGCTGCTTGCTGTGCGGCACCATCATCAGCAGCAACCGTATCGACGACGGCTTATGACCCAGCAGCACCAAGTCCCGCACGGTATAAAAATTTCCCGCGCTCTTGGCCATCTTCTCGCCTTCCACCAGCAGAAAGCGCGAATGCACCCACACCTTCACGAACAGCTTGCCGGTCTCCGCCTCTGACTGCGCAATCTCATTCTCGTGATGCGGAAACACCAGGTCCTCGCCGCCAAGGTGAATGTCGAAGGTCTCGCCCAGGTACTTCATCGACATGGTCGAGCATTCGATGTGCCAGCCCGGTCGCCCCGGCCCAATCTCCGTCTCCCAGAACGCCTCGCCCGGCTTGGGTGCCTTCCACAGAGCGAAGTCGCGCGCGTTATCCTTGTCGTACTCATCCACATCCACGCGCGCCCCATCGGTCATCCCCGCAAAATCTTTCTTCGACAGCTTCCCGTACTCCGGAAACTTCGCGATGCTGAAGTAATACGACCCATCCTCCGTGCGATAGGCGTAACCCTTCTCCGCCAGCACCGCGATGAAGTGCGCCATCTCCTGAATATGATCGGTCGCGTTGACGAGCAGCTCCGGCCGCTCGATGTTCAGCGCGTCGGCGTCCTCCAGAAACGCCTGCCGATACTTCTTCGTGTACTCCTGCACCGTCACGCCATCGCGCGCCGCATTGCGGATGATCTTGTCATCCACATCCGTAATGTTCATCACGTGCTTCAGCTGGTAGCCGCTCTGCGTCAAGAACCGCCGCAGTGTGTCGACCACAACAAACGTGCGAAAGTTCCCAATGTGCCCGTAGTCGTACACGGTCGGCCCGCACGCGTACATGCGCACCAGATTGTCTTCCAGCGGATGAAACTCCTCGGTCTTCGCGGACAGCGTATTGAATAGCTCAAGCGGCATGAATTCTTCCTGTCATGACTGCGGAATCCTCGATTGTAGGGAAGTGCAAGAAACGCGGTCAAACGCGTGCCCTGCGAACACAGGGCGCTAATTGCCCGGACAATCTCGATCTGCTGGAAGGTCGGGGCCGAGATGATTGAATTTTCGGACTCGGCCTCGTCCGATGAGTCGGTATAACCAACAGAATCTGTTGCGCTTTTCGGCGGGCATCACCGCCACGCCTAAATCGCATCTTAGAAATCGCGATACGCACCACTGCCTTTGTCGAAAGGAGAACAGACGAATGATTTCCAAGAAACTGGGTGTAGTTTTGATGGGCGCATTTGTCGTACTGGCTCTTTCGCTGTCGGCCATGGCTCAGAGCCAGACCACGACTACTACCACGAGCCAGGACCAGATGTCGCAGCCCTCGCAGAGCTCGACGACGACCACGACGTCTCAGGATCAGCCTCAGACGACGCAGACCACGCACTCCACCACCAAGACCAAGCACCATCATCAGAAGACGACGACCGATTCCACCACCACGACAACAACTCCGCCGCCGTCCACCAGCTCAACCACTACAACCACTATGCCCGCTCAGCCCAGCAGTTCGAGCACCACGACGACCACTACGCCCGCTCAGCCCAGCAGCTCCAGCACCACGACGACCACCACCAATCCCCAGTAAGCTTGTGCGGTCGTAGTTCCCGCCCTGTCGTTGCCGACGTTTCGCGACAGGGTTGGGAGTGGTTCGTTCTTCGCACGTGCCTTACACCCGGGGCATACCTCGCGGATTAACAATACCTCCATTCAGTCGGCGAGCTATCTGCTCCGAGTTTTTTCAGCAGCCTGCAAAGTCCTGCGCTAAGCTAATCACGTTAGGTTTCCTATGGATCAACCTCCGTGGCATTCCGGCCCGCTGACGACTCCCCAGAGCGGAATATTTGCCCTGGGAACGGCGTCTCACGCTTATCTCGAGTTCGACCTCCTGGATGGCCGAAAGGGCACGGACCTCGTAGCCGCAATCTGCTCCCTCCGCGAGCCGAGAACGACGATGGGCGGCGTCAATCTGGTGGCGGGCTTCAGGCCCGAACTCTGGAGAGCTGCCGTCCCCGACGATGCGCCGGCCGATGTGACGGGATTCAATGAGGCCGTGAACGGCATCGACGGGTTTGTCATGCCGGCCACACAACACGACGCCGTGTTGTGGCTCTCGGGCAGCGCCTATGACGTCATATTCGACGTTTCCCGCCAGGCCATCGCGGCGCTTGAGGAGCTGGCATTGGTTGCGGAAGAAACCTCGAGCTGGCCTTACCGCCACGATCTCGATCTGACCGGTTTTATCGACGGCACTGAGAATCCCACTCTAATCGACGCTGTCGAAGTGGCGCTCATACCGGATGGAAATCCCGGAGCCGGCGGCAGCATTCTCCTTCTACAGAAGTGGGCTCACGACACTTCCTCCTGGGAGTCGCTTCCGGTCGCCAGGCAGGAGCAAGTAATCGGGCGCACCAAGCCGGATAGCGTCGAACTCGACGACAAGCCCGCGGACTCGCATGTGGCCAGCACTGACCAGGACCGCTTTGGCAAGATCTTCCGGCGAAACATGCCCTATGGGACAGTCACCAACCACGGCACCATGTTCGTAGGCTTCAGCGCTGACCAGCGGCGGCTGTCAACCATGCTGGAGAGTATGGCGGGCATCGCTACTGGGGTCCGCGACGCACTCACCCGCTACACTCGGCCACTCACCGGCGCGTACTACTTCGTTCCCTCGACCGAGCGCCTGCGCCGGCAAGATCCCGTCGAAGGTTCGGAGTAGGCGAAGCGATTGCTGGCCGGCGCCGGGGAAGCCGAGACTGACAGGCCGCGACGGTGACTCGATCACAGTCCGCGGGTGGCGTAGCCGTTTACAATATCCCCATGGACTCCTTCGTCATCGCAGGTAAGCAGTTTCGCTCGCGTCTCATCGTGGGCACGGGCAAGTACAAATCCGGACAGGAAACCGCGCGCGCCATCGCCGCCAGCGGCGCCGAGATGGTTACCGTCGCCGTGCGCCGCGTCGAGCTCGATCGCAGCAAGGAGTCGCTGCTCGACTTCATCGATCCGCAGAAGTACTTCCTGCTGCCCAACACCGCCGGCTGCTACACCGCCGACGAGGCCATCCGCACCGCGCGTCTTGGCCGCGAAGTCGGCCTGTCGGACTGGGTGAAGGTGGAAGTGATCGGCGATCAGCAGACGCTCTTTCCCGACGTGCAGGCCACCCTCGAAGCTACCCGCGTGCTGGTGAAGGAAGGCTTCACGGTTCTCCCGTATACCTCTGATGACATTGTGGTTGCTAAGCGCCTGGTCGACGCCGGCGCCAGCGCCGTCATGCCTCTGGGCGCGCCTATCGGCAGCGGCATGGGCATTCAGAACCAGGCCAACATTCGCATCCTGCGCGAGATCATCACGGACGTGCCGCTCATCGTCGACGCGGGTGTGGGCACCGCCTCCGATGCCACGATTGCCCTGGAACTTGGCATCGATGGCGTGCTGATGAATACCGGCATCGCCGGAGCGCACGATCCCGTCCTTATGGCAGAAGCGATGAAGAACGCCGTGATCGCCGGCCGTCAAGCCTACCTCGCCGGCCGCATGGAGAAGAAGCTCTACGCCACCGCCAGCTCGCCGCTGGCGGGTGTCGTGCGATAACAGACGCCAAACAGAATCCCCACTCGAGCCGGGCTCTCTCGAGTGGGAAGGATTCACGATCCACGATTCACGGGCAACTAATCACGGCACATTCACCGTAACCTGCCCCGTCGTCCTCCCATACTGGTTCGTCGCATACAGCGTATACGTCGTCGTCGTCAGCGGATTCACCACCACGCTGTTCCCCCGAATCGCTCCCACCGTCGGTGACACAACGTAGTACTCCCCGTTTGTAACCGTCCAGCTCAACGTCACCGGCTGTCCCGAACCTCCCGACGACGTCGCGGTAAAACTATTGATCGTCGGATTCGGCCCGGTTGGTACGTTCTGGGGCGTGTACAGCGGCGAAATCAGCACCACCTCGAAGTCCGACGCCGTCACCGAACCCAGATTGTGCAGGTCATCGTTGTTCCAGCCCAGGTCCGGCGTCCCGCTCAGATACATCGACGAGCCATTGTCCGCCATGATCATGCCGTACTGCTTCAGCGCGGTCAGGATCACCTGGTTGTGCGGCGAGAAGCCAGAGATGTCGAAGCTGGCCTTCAGCCGCAACCGCATGCCCATGGGCGCAGCGTACTGGTTGCTGGAGTTCGCCGCCCAGTGCGAGGCCGGTGGCGTGAAGGCCTGCTGGCTGTGCTGCAGGGTGAAGCGAATCGCATGGTTGATGGCGCCGGCCCGCACCTCGTCGAAGCGCACCAGCCCCGGCAAAATCGGCAGCCCCGCCGCATCCGCCGAGGTCCAGGTATAGGGCCTGGTTTCGTTGGCCTCCAGGTCCCACACCGCTCCCGAGCCCGCGCTCCAGCCGGAGACGCTCTGGTTGAACGAGTAGTACAGCTCGTAGAGCCAGCAATTGCCCTTGTCGAGGACCAGCACGTGCCG
>Ga0265340_10002649_pt1 | contig 10174 bp, 10 predicted proteins | sample 4CB225metaG_FD_202082 | JGI IMG/M metagenome (GOLD analysis project Ga0265340, IMG submission 202082) | Rhizosphere microbial communities from Carex aquatilis grown in University of Washington, Seatle, WA, United States - 4-CB2-25 metaG | ecosystem: Host-associated > Plants > Roots >...
ACGCCCGCCACAGCCGCACCATGTCTTCGAGCACATGGGCGCAGTCGCCGATGATGCCGAGATCGACCTTGACGTTCTTGTTGATCGAGGACGGATCGATGTCGACGTGAATCTTGCGCGAATGCGGTGCGAAGGCATCGATTCGCCCGGTGATGCGGTCGTCGAAACGCGCCCCGATGTTGATCATCAGGTCGCAATCGTGCATGGCCCAGTTGGCCTCCCAGGTGCCGTGCATGCCGAGCATGCCGAGCCATTGCGGGTCGGAGGCGGGATAGGCGCCGAGCCCCATCAGGGTCGAGGTGATCGGGAATCCGGTGAGGCGCACCAGCTCGCGCAAGAGATGGCTCGCCTCCCTGCCGGAATTGATCACGCCGCCGCCCGTATAGAACAGCGGGCGTTTCGCGCGACCCATCATCTCGACGGCGGCCTTGATCTTCTCGATGTCGCCCTTGACCTTCGGGTGATAGCCGGTGTGGGCGAAATCCTTCGGCCGAGAATAGATGCCCTTGGCAAACTGGATGTCCTTGGGGATGTCGACCACCACCGGCCCGGGCCGCCCGCTCGCAGCGATGTGGAACGCCTCGTGCAGCACCCGCGAGAGGTCCTCGATGCGTTTGACAAGATAATTGTGCTTGGTGCACGGCCGCGTGATGCCGACGGTGTCGCATTCCTGGAACGCGTCGTTGCCGATCAGATGGGTCGGCACCTGGCCGGTGATGCACACGATCGGGATCGAATCCATCAGCGCGTCGGTGAGGCCGGTCACCGCATTGGTGGCGCCGGGACCGGAGGTCACGACGACGCAGCCCACTTTGCCCGTGGAGCGGGCATAGCCCTCCGCGGCATGCACCGCGCCCTGCTCGTGGCGCACCAGGATATGCTGGATCTTGTCCTGCTGAAACAGCGCGTCGTAGATCGGCAGCACCGCTCCGCCGGGATAGCCGAACAGATGCTTCACGCCCTGGTCGGCCAGGGCCTGGATCACCATCTCGGCGCCGCTCATTTCCCGTGTCATGGCTCAACTCCGCTTGGCTCGGCTCGCTTTGGTTCGGCTTGGCTCGTATCGGCAATAAAAAAGGCCCCGATGAGGGACCTCTTGTTCACGCGCCACCTTTGGCACAGGGATTTCACCTGTGCGTCGGCGGCGCGTCCGGTACGATAAGAAACTTGCGCGACATGCGCATCTCCTGAACGATTGGTGCGCGGAAAATAGACTTCCGAACGTCAAAGTCAAGCGAAACGCGCTATCTTGGGGTCGGGCGCGTCTATTTTCAGGGCATTTTCGGTTAAAGGAACCTCGTGATGAAGTCGCGCGGGTTCGTCTGGTTCGCCATCCTGGTCGGCTCGACCATCGGAAGCCTCGTTCCGGAGCTGTGGGGCGCGGACATATTCTCCTACTCGTCCGTCCTGCTGGGCGGCGTGGGCGGGTTCATCGGGCTCTGGATCGGGACCATCCTGTGAGACTTGCGCCGCCGTTCACGAAATTTCGACCTGCTGGTGACCATCTTGCATGCTAGGTCGCGCTGACCCGCGGCGAGTTGAACCCTATGCCCTTCCTGCGCGAGCGATCGGGACGCTGGTCCCCGGAGAAGATCGTGGCCTTCGTCGGCTCGGTCCTCCCGATCCTTTGGCTCGCCTGGCGCACCTGGACCAACGATCTCGGACCCCGGCCTTTCGATGAGGCGACACATGCTACCGGCTCCTGGGCGGTGCGCTTCATCCTGATCGCACTCGCCGTCACGCCGGCGCGCCGGCTGTTCAACGCCCCGCGCCTGATCCTGATGCGCCGCACGCTCGGCGTCGCGGCCTTCGGCTACGCGCTGGTGCACTTTTGCATCTACATCGGCGGCGAGCGGCTTGATCTGTGGAAGGTCACGACCGAGATCGCGCTGCGCTTCTATCTGACCATCGGCTTCGTCGCGTTCGTCGGGCTCGTCGCGCTCGCCTCGACTTCGACCGACGGCGCGGTGCGCCGGCTCGGCGCCGTGCGCTGGAACCGGCTGCACAAGATCGTCTACGTCATCGCCATTCTGGCGATCACGCATTTCCTGCTGCAGACCAAGCTCGACATCTATGAATCGATCATGATGGCGGGGTTCCTGGTCTGGTTGTTCGGCTATCGCCTCCTGCACCGCTGGACCGGCGACGTGACCGTGTGGCAATTGCTCGCCCTCGCCGTGGTGGCGGCGCTGGCGACGGCGGGCGGCGAGGCGGCCTGGTATTCGTTCGGCACCGGCGTCGACGCCTCGCGCGTCCTGGCGGTCAACTTCGACCCGGACGCCGGCCTGAGGCCTGCCGCCTGGGTCCTGATCTGCGGGATCGCCGTTGCGGCCGTGGCGCTGGTCTTCCGGTTGCGGAAGGCTCAGCGCCCGCCGGGGCGCAGAAGCTCGCCGAGAGCCGTCTCCGGCGTGACCCAGCTCCAGTCCGGAAGCTGATGGCGAAACCATGTGAGCTGCCGCTTGGCGTAACGGCGGGTATCCGCCTTTCCCCCGGCGGCAGCTTCGGCAAGCGAAATCTCGCCGTGCAGATGCCGCAACAGCCACGGCACCCCGTGCGCCTTCATGGCCGGCAACAGCGGATCGAGCTTACGCGCATCGAGCATACGCACCTCATCGAGCCCGCCAGCCGCAAGCATTGCATCGAAACGCGCATCGATGCGCCGCCGCAAGCCGTCGCGGTCGGGTGACAAGAACACCTTGACCGCGTGCGCGGGATCGATGAGCGGCTTTGCCGTCTCGCCGTGCCATTCCGCGAGCGGGCGGCCGGTCGCCTCGATCACTTCCAGAGCGCGCGCGATCCGTGTCCGATCGGCCGGCTTGAGCCGTTCGGCGGCCGCGGGATCGCGCCGCGCAAGCGCGGCGTGAAGCGCCGCGGGGCCCTCCGCCGCGAGCCGGGCGCGGACGACATCGCGGATCGCGGCCGGGATCGGCGGCACGGCACTCAGTCCCTGCGTCAGCGCTTTGAAATAAAGGCCCGTGCCGCCGACGACGATCGGCAGGCGGCCGGTTTCTTCGGCCTCCGTCAGGGCTGCACGCGCGTCGGCAAGCCATCGCCCGACCGAATAGGCGTCCGCCGCATCGACATGGCCGTATAGCAGATGCGGCACGCGCGCCTCCTCCTGCGGGGCCGGTCGCGCCGTAATGATGCGCAGATCGCGATAGACCTGCATGGAATCCCCGTTGACGACGACGCCATTGCGCGCCGCGGCGAGCGCAAGAGCGAGTGCCGACTTGCCCGACGCGGTCGGGCCTGCAATGAGAATGGCGTTTGGCACGTTTTTGAAATCCATGACCCGCTGCCCGGATCGCACGGCATGTTCTATGTGGCAACGCTGATCTCGCGTCCGGACCGGCCCGCGGTGACGGATGTGCTTGCCGACAAAGCCGCGCGCTACCTGCCGCACGGCCGTGCGATCGGCTGGCTCGCGCCGGGAATCGCGGTGGATATCGCGTTCCTGATGGAAGACATCGCAAACGACGACGCCGAACCCGCCGGGGACGAATCTCTTCTGAAAGATTTCGCCAACGACATCCGCGAAATGATGGAGGGCGCGCCAATCGACGTCGTCATCCAGCGCGACGAGCAACGGCGCAAGCGCCTGCTCGTCGCCGATATGGACTCCACCATGATCGGCCAAGAGTGCATCGACGAGCTCGCCGATTTTGCGGGACTGAAGGATCACGTCGCTGCGATCACCGAGCGCGCCATGCGCGGCGAGATCGCATTCGCTCCGGCGCTGCGCGAGCGCGTCGCGCTGCTCAAAGGCTTGCCAGCCTCGGTGATCGACCAGGTGATCGCCGAGCGCATCCGGCTGACGCCCGGCGGGCGAACACTGATCGCGACCATGCGGGCGCACGGCGCCTTTAGCTGTCTCGTCTCAGGCGGCTTCACGGCCTTCACGGCCCGCATCGCGACGATGATCGGCTTCGACGAGCAGCGTGCCAATACGCTACTGGTCGACGGGGATGGAAAGCTGTCCGGTAAAGTCGCCGAGCCGATCCTCGGCCGCGAGGCCAAGCGCGCGACGCTGATCGAATTGCGTGAGCGATTCCGAATCGACGCGGCGGAAACGCTTGCCGTCGGCGATGGCGCAAACGACCTCGATATGATCGAGGCCGCCGGTCTCGGCGTCGCCTATCACGGCAAACCGGCGGTCGCCATCGCGGCCGATGCCCGCATCGACCATGGCGACCTTACTGCGCTCCTCTATGCACAGGGCTACCGGCGCGAGGAGTTGGTGGAGGGGTAAGTTCGCGGGAACTGTCATGCCCGCGAACGCGGGCATCCAGTAATTCCAGGCACCGCGAATTATCGCACTGCCCTCCTACGACCTTTTGCGTTTACTGGGTCGCCGCCTTCGCGGGGACGACACGGAGCGAGGTTTGGTTACTGCAGCGAAATCGCCACGAAACGCAGCTCTCCGTCGGCGTTGGCGACCAGAAGGAGCGCGGACTTCTTGCCCTCCTTCTTCAGCGCATCGATCCGGCTCTGCACGCCTTCCGCGTTGGCCACCGCCTCCTGCGCCACCTCGACGATGACATCGCCGGCGGTGAGGCGCTTCTCGGCGCCCGCCGATCCCGGCTCGACCGCTGTGATGACGACCCCCTTTACGGTGTCCTTGATCTTGTAGCGCTTGCGCAGGTCGTCGCTCAGGTTGGCGAGGTCGAGCCCGAGCGTCTTCTTCACGACGGTCTTGTCTTCGGGTGCGGGCGTGTCCTTGTTGGCCTGCTGATTTGGGGCGACATCCTCGAGCCGCCCGAGCTTCACGATCTTGGTTTCTTCCTTGCCCTTGCGGACAACGACGACCGGAACCTCTTTGCCGACCGGGGTTTCGCCCACGATGCGCGGCAGGTCGCGCATCTCCTTGATGTCCTTGCCGTCGAACTGGACGATCACGTCGCCCGGCTCGATGCCGGCGGGCTTCGCCGGCCCCTTCTCGTCCACGCCGGCGACGAGCGCACCGCGCACCGGCTTGAGGCCAAGGCTCTCGGCGATGTCGTCGGTGACCTGCTGGATACGCACACCGAGCCAGCCGCGCCGCACTTCGCCGTACTGACGAAGCTGGTCGATCACCGCCACGACGTTCTTCGACGGCACGGCAAAACCGATGCCGATCGAGCCGCCGGAAGGCGAGATGATCGCGGTGTTCACGCCGATGACATCACCGTCGAGGTTGAACAGCGGCCCGCCCGAGTTGCCGCGATTGATCGCGGCGTCGGTCTGGATGTAGCTGTCGTAGGGACCGGAATTGATGTCGCGGTTGCGCGCCGAGACGATGCCGGCGGTCACCGAGCCGCCGAGGCCGAACGGATTGCCGATCGCGACGACCCACTCGCCGATGCGCAGCTTGTCGGAGTCGCCGAACTTCACCGCCTTGAGCGGCTTCTCCGGCTTGATCTTGAGCAGCGCGATGTCGCTCTTGGTGTCGCGTCCGACGATATCGGCCTTGATCTTGGTGCCGTCAGCGAACACGACATTGATCTCGTCCGCGTCCGAGATCACGTGATTGTTGGTGACCACGAGGCCGGACGGGTCGATCACGAATCCGGAGCCGAGCGAATTGACGCGGCGCGGCGCGTCTCCGCCCTTGCCGCGGCGGTTCTTGAAGAACTCATCGAAGAACTCCTCGAACGGCGAGCCGGGTGGCAGGTTCGGGCCGGCATTGGGACCGGTGTTAGGGCCGGGCGTGCGAGCATCGACGGTCTGCGAGGTCGAGATGTTGACCACCGCGTCGATCACGGCCTCGGCAACGTCCGGGATTGCGTCCGGCCCGCGCGCCGCAGCCGGCGCCGCGATGAGCGGCAAGGCGATCGCCGCCGCGGCGGCTGCGACGGCAAGCGGTCGGAACGCCTGGCGGGTCATGCGGTGGATCGAGCCGGCCATGGATTCTCGTCTCCTGTAAGAAGAAATTGCCGCGACACTGCGCCTGACCCCGAGGCAACGCAACAGCGTCGGCAACGACCACTTTAGCGGCCCGAATGGGGCGGAATAGCGACTTCCCCTCCCCCGCAGCGGTGTCCGAATCAAAGCCGTTCCGCCTCAGCCCCGCACGAACCAGACCACCAGGACGCCCAGTAGCGCCGACACGATGCCGACGATCCGGAGCGTCGTCTCCGGGGTTTCCATCACGCTTGCCATCGCCCGCTTTGCCGCACCGGGAAACGCCGCGAACGTCAACCCTTCCAGCGCAAACAGCAGGCCGACCGCGACCAGGAAATCGGACATCGACGAAACCCGCTCCCCCCGACGCATCATCATTGGGCTGGACGATGCCCGGCCGCCGGCCGGGCACAAGACGCAGCATCACGTTGGGAGCGGACCGTAGAGAGGTTCACCCGCGTGACGCAAGCCCGGCCTTGGGCGCTGCGATCGAAGACCGTGCGCCGTTATTTCTTGGCGTCGTTGCCGAACTTGCCGCTTGGGCTTGTGAAGAAACGGAAGAACTCGGAATCCGGGCGCAGCACCAGCCGCGTATCGTTTTGCTTGAGACCGGCCTCGTAGGCCTGCATCGAACGGTAGAAGGCGAAGAAGTCCTGGTCCCGCCCGAACGCCTCGGCGAAGATCCGATTGCGCTCGGCGTCGCCTTCGCCGCGGATCTGCTCGGACTTCGAGGTCGCATCGGCGATCAGCACCGTCACGTCGCGGTCGGCCCGCGAGCGGATTTCCTGGGAACGCTGGCTGCCTTGCGCGCGAAACTCGGCGGCTTCCCGCTGACGCTCGGTCTTCATACGTTCGTAGACCGCGTTGCTGTTCTGCTCCGGCAGGTCGGCGCGGCGGATGCGCAGATCGACGACGCTGATGCCGAAGGCCTGCGCCTCGCGGTCGAGCTGCTCGCGCATGCGCTGCGTGAGCGCGGCACGCTCGTCGCGCACCACCTGGATGAAGGTGGCTTCGCCGAGCACCCGGCGCAGCGCCGACACCAGGAGTGTCGCGAGCCGGGAATTGGCACCCTCGACCGTGCTCACCGTCTGGTAGAACTTCAGCGCGTCGTGAATGCGATAGCGCGCGAAGGCATCGACCTGCAGCCGCTTCTGGTCGGATGCGATCACTTCCTGCGTCGGCGCCTCCAGGTCCAGGATACGCTTGTCGACCAGGATGACGCTGTCGATCAGCGGGATCTTGAAGTTGAGCCCCGGCTCGGTCACGACGCGCACCGGCTGGCCGAGCCGCACCACAATCGCCTGGCGCGTCTGGTGAACGGTGAACAGCGACCCGTAGCCGATAATCAGGACGATGATGGCGAATACGGCGATCACGCCGCCGGCGAATCCGAATCTCATCGGGTGCCTCCCTGCGATTGGGTCGCCGGAGCCGTGGGCCCCGACGGCCGGCGCGTTAAATCGGGAAGCGGCAGATAAGGCAGGACGCCCGGTCCGGTCGGCGAATCGAGGATGATCTTCTCGGTGTTGCCGAGAATGCGCTCCATGGTCTCGAGATACATGCGAAGCCGCGTCACTTCGGGCGCTTTCTTGTATTGCTCGTAGACCTGCGTGAAGCGCGAAGTCTGGCCGGTCGCCTCGGCGACGGTCTGCTCGCGATAGGCTTCCGCCGCCTGGGTGATCTGCGCGACCCGGCCGCGCGCCTCGGGAACGATCCGGTTGGCGTAGGTCTGCGCCTCGTTTTGCGCCTGCTCGGCGTTGATGCGGGCCGCCTGCACCTCGCGGAACGCGTCAATCACCTGATTGGGCGGATCGACCTTCTGCAACTGCACCTGCGAGACCTGGATGCCGGCGCCGTAGCTGTCGAGCGTCTTCTGCATCAGATCCTGCACCGCGGTCTCGACGCTCTGCTTGGCGCCGGTGAGGATCGGCGCGATCTGAGTGCGGCCGATGATCTCGCGCATGGCGCTTTCGGCGACTGCCTTCACGGTGCCTTCGGGATTCTGGATGTTGAACAGATAGTCGCTCGCGCCAGCGGGCTTGATCAGCCAGAACACGGAGAAATCGACATCGACGATGTTTTCGTCGCCGGTCAGCATCAGGCTCTCTTCCGGGATGTCGCGCATCGCGGTGCCGCGCCGGTCCTCCACCAGCCGCATGCCGACGTCGATGCGGTTGACGCGCGTAACCTTCGGGGTGAGCACCGACTCGATCGGATAGGGCAGATGATAGTTGAGCCCGGGATTGACCTCGCGGTTGGCCTTGCCAAACCGCAGCACCACGCCGCGCTCGTCAGGCTCGACCTTGAAGAAGCCCGAGAAGCCCCAGATGGCGATGGCGGCAATCGCGATCAGGGCAAAGCCCTTGCCGCCGAGGTTGCCGCCCGGCAGCACGTTGCGGAGCTTGTCCTGGCTGCGCCGCAGCAGCTCCTCGAGGTCCGGCGTCGGCGATCCCGACCCCTGCGGGCCGGAGCCCCATGGTCCCTTGGGGCCCGAACCCCAAGGTCCGCCGCCCTGATTGCTCCACGGCATGAAAATCTCCTCGCTCGCCCGGCGGGAGCCGGACGGGTCCTGGCGCGGGGTTATAGGGGTTGCTCCGGCCCCTTACAACGGAAGACGGTGACGCGGGGCGCGGCGAAATGCGCCTTAGTCGGCGCGGTCCGGCCCGACTGGGGGAGCAATCCGGTCATAGGTCACGACGGAAAACAGCGCGTCGTCGTCCGGTCCGGCGGCGTGCGCAACACGCCTGGTCTCGCGCCAGACGCTCGGGTCCACCGGAGGAAAGAACGTATCGCCCTCGGGCTTTGCGTGAACCTCGGTGATTTCCAGGCGATCCGCGAGCGGCAGCGTGCGGGCGAATATCTCCTGCCCACCGACGATCGCGACGGCGTCCGCACCGCGCCGCAGCGCGTCGCCGCGCGCGGTCGTCAGCGCCGCTTCGAGGCTCGGCGCGACCACGATGCCGGGCGCCGCAAACGCTGGATCGCGGCTCACCACGATCGTGGTGCGGCCCTTGAGCGGCTTTGGGATCGACGCGAACGTGCGCCGCCCCATGATGAGAGGCTTGCCCATCGTGAGCGCGCGAAAATGCTGCAGATCGGATTTCAGCCGCCACGGCAAACCGCCCGCGCGGCCGATCACGCCGTTCTCGGCGACCGCGACGATAAGGGTAAGGGCGATACGCGAAGGCGGCGCCGTACGCGCGCGCCCTTCGCTCACACCGCCACCTTCGCCTTGATGTGCGCGTGCGGTTCGTAGCCTTCGAGAGAAAAGTCCTCGTAGCGGAAGGCAAAGATATCCTTCACCGTCGGATTAAGGCGCATCGTCGGCAATGCGCGCGGCGCGCGCGAAAGCTGAAGCCGCGCCTGCTCAAGATGATCGCTGTAGAGGTGGCAATCGCCGCCCGTCCAGATGAACTCGCCGGGCTTGAGGTCCGTCACCTGCGCAACCATCAGCGTCAGCAGCGCGTAGGACGCGATGTTGAACGGCACGCCGAGGAAAATGTCGGCCGAGCGCTGATAAAGCTGGCAGGAGAGACGTCCCTCCGCGACGTAGAACTGGAACAGGCAGTGACACGGCGGCAGCGCCATCTTGTCCACCTCCGCCGGGTTCCAGGCGGAGACGATCAGGCGGCGCGAATCCGGATTGCGGCGGATCGCCGCCACCACGTTGGCGATCTGGTCGATCGTCGCGCCGTCGGGTGCCGGCCAGGACCGCCATTGCTGGCCGTAGACCGGCCCGAGCTCGCCGTTCTCGTCCGCCCACTCGTCCCAGATCCTGACGCCGTTGTCGTTGAGATATTTGATGTTGGTGTCGCCGGCGAGAAACCACAGCAGCTCGTGGACGATCGATTTCAGGTGCAGTTTCTTGGTCGTGGTGAGCGGAAAGCCGTCGGCGAGATCGAACCGCATCTGATGGCCGAACACGGACAGCGTGCCGGTTCCGGTGCGGTCGTGCTTTTCCACGCCGCGATTGAGCACGTGCTCCATCAGGTCGAGATACTGGCGCATGAGGCTCCTTGCCGGCTCGGGCCTCCCGAGTCGCCGACCCCATGAAACATAGTCGCCGCGGGGGGTACGGCAAGGCGCCGGAACGCGTCATCCCCGATTGACGCGAGGCGGCTGCCCGTCAGGCTTCGCCGGGCTTTGCGGTCAGACGCACGGCCAGCATCCATCCGAGCCCGAATACCGCGAAGAACAGCGCGAGGAATACGGGAAGGCCGACCACCGGCGAGAACATTCCTTCGACGAACGAGCCGATCACGTAGGCGATGGCATCGCCGACAATGACGATCAC
>Ga0265340_10002653_pt1 | contig 10172 bp, 14 predicted proteins | sample 4CB225metaG_FD_202082 | JGI IMG/M metagenome (GOLD analysis project Ga0265340, IMG submission 202082) | Rhizosphere microbial communities from Carex aquatilis grown in University of Washington, Seatle, WA, United States - 4-CB2-25 metaG | ecosystem: Host-associated > Plants > Roots >...
GGCGATGCAATGAGCGCTGAGGTTATTGTAGTCGATCTGGGGGGGACCGTACAACACGTACCACTGACATTCACCACGAAATGGTCCAGCCGTGGTTGGTGCAGAGTCTTTCAATGTTCGCGGTGTCACGCTCCTGCGAGGGTTCTACACGTGGAGGAAAATGCCGGCCTATGTTGCCGTTGTTGTCCACGGCTGACACTCTCCCAGCGGTACAGAAACAGCAGATCATGGGGCCGCGCCGATGAGCTACTTGATAAACTAACTCGTTCGCTGTTGAAGGCCCCTACGAGGGCTCTTGACGTGCGCCATCGACGGATTGCTTTGCGTGCAACGAAGAGTGCTCTGGCCCAGGTCGCCTATGTGGTTGACAGGGCACGCGTGCTAGTGAAAGCGGTCGACACCTTGCTCGCATCACAGCCAAACATTTGTGAAGACGCTCGGCAGGCGCGCCGCGCTGCGCAGCATTCCTCCACCAAGAGTGACCAAGAATCGGGGCAACACGCAAGGACAATTACGACGTTAGATTGAGTCGGAGGCAGGACTCTCATGCAGAGAACCAGGCGCGTGGCCGATGTTGTTGCCGAGGCAGAACTACTCCGGTTGAAGGCAATGGTCTACTCGCGGCTACGATGTTTCGTTATGACCCATTTCACGAGGGATAACGGGGATCACAAGATTCCATGGTCCATCATTTCGTCCGTCTCCGAGCAACTACTCATCGAGGCAAGCAGGGCGCAGCAAGCAGCCGAGGCACTGATGGCGCAGCAAGTTGTGACGCGCCAGTCGAAGCACTGATGTTGTGTCGAGACTTCTCGAGCTGTCGATGTGTGTTCCGCCGCGAATCTAAAGCTTCGGAAACGTTCATGGGCAATCACTTTTTCGGGAACCGCCAGAGACCACCGGCCGAGTAGAGCATTGCCACCCGCAATTGTGCCGGAGTTCCCGGCAAGTTATTGGTACACTTGGCTGTGCCGCTCAGCGCTTGTGTTTTGAAGTCGAGACATGAACTCATCAAAATCCGCCATTGATGCGAGATTGCACCTCGTCAAAGCCAATCGAGCAGCGATTTACGCGGCCCTATGTCGCAGCGTCAGCGGTGGACACCCAATCAGCGATTCGGTCGTGGTCGTTGCTGACGAATCAGACGCCGTTCACTTTGAGCTAGCCAACCCAGCAACTACGCAGTGTGGCGTCACCATAGACGGCTCAAACCGGAACCGCGAAGTCGGTGAGGGCCAGACCACGATTGTCGTTGTATCAGTCGAGGCAGCAAGAAGACTCTTCGGTCGAAGTCACCCGAGCGTCTCCAGCGGGCTTGATCGTCAGCCGACTTCTGGATGCGTACGAGTCGTGGCCATTGCCGAGGGCGCCCCGATGTTAGTTCATGCCGATGTTCGACCTTCCGCTCCTATTGCGCAGGGCTGAAAGGCGCCCGTAGCCGGAGATATGTGGCGCCGGATCCAACTGCTCCATTTCGACGCACCGTCTTGCCGCCTCTTGGCTTAGATTACCCGGCAATGGCCACTCCCGAGATCTACATCAGCACCGACGTCGAGACCGACGGTCCGATTCCAGGCCCGCATTCGATGCTGTCGTTCGGCTCAGTAGCGTTCGATATTGCCGGCGTTGAGCTGGGTTCTCATGCGCGCAACCTTGAGACGCTGCCCGGCGCCGCCGGACATCCAAACACAATGGCCTGGTGGGCTGAGAACCACGCTGCGTGGACGGCATGCAGGACGAATCTCGTTCAACCTGAAACGGCGATGCTCCACTACGTCGCTTGGGTGAAGGGCTTGCCCGGAAAACCCGTGTTTGTGGCCTACCCTGCGGGCTTCGATTTCCTGTTCATGTATTGGTACATGATCCGATTCGCGGGCGAGAGCCCCTTCAGCCATTCTGCCCTCGATATCAAGACTTACGCGATGGCACTGCTCAAGAAGCCCTACAGGGAGAGCACCAAACGTAATATGCCCAAACGATGGTTTCCGCCAGCACCTCACACGCACGTGGCATTGGACGACGCACGTGAGCAAGGGCTGCTGTTCATCAACATGCTAAAGGAACACCTGGCCGAAGGCAGATGAGGGGCAATAGCCCGTCATTGCCGATCAGCGATGTGCCCAATTACAATTCGAGGTAACGGTTGCAGACTTGCTCTCGCAGGACTGTAGGACCTGGGTATTGCGATCACAAGCTGCTAGATGTGCCCACGTCGTTCCTCAATGCACCGTTTATTTCGGCTTCTGATCTTTCTCTCGGTAGTGCTGTCGCTCCTCGGTGGCACACACTACTACCTGTACGCGCACTTGGTGACCGGTCTCGGTCCGTTCTGTACACCGACGTTGTGGGCGATGCGCGCAGTCTTCGTCTTTGGCGCGATTTCATTCCCGCTTCTGCGGGTGCTCTCTCGGAATCACGTAACGCGCCCCACCGTGATCTTCGACTGGCTGGTTGTGGTGTGGCTAGGCTGCGTGTTCTACGCGTTACTTCTGGGAGTTGCCGTCCAGGCTCTCGCCGCACTCGGCGAATGGACGGGGCTGCTAACCATCGCCGCTCCGCTGCTGGGTTCATCCCCATCGAGGGTGGCGGTGCTCCTCGTCATTGTGCTCACCGCGATGTTCGTCACCGTGGGGTTCGTGCGCGCGCAAGCGCTTCCCAGGATCGTAAATCTCGAAGTGCAGCTGGCCCACTTGCCGCCATCCTTGGATGGCTTCAAGGTCGTTCAACTGAGTGACGTGCACTTGGGTACCTTTGCGCGGCTCGCTCGCTTTCGCGGGCTCGTCGGAAAGGTGAACACCCTCGCGCCCGACCTAGTTGTGATAACGGGCGATCTCGTCGACGAAGAAGCCTCGCAACTGGCACCGTACGAACCAATCCTCGCGGCCCTGCGTGCCCGGCATGGAGTGCTCGCGGTCGCCGGAAATCACGATTTCTTCGGGGGCATCGACGAGCTCGTCCGTCGCGCCGCCCAGTGCGGCATTCGGTTTCTTCGCAACGAGAAGGTCACGATTGCCGGGGCCATCCAAGTCTATGGCATCGACGATCCGATTGTGGCGCGTCTGCGCGGCGGTCGTTCCGTTTCCTTCGAGAGCGTACTCGGACCTGAAGTACGGGAACAGCCGTCGATCCTTCTCTATCACCAGCCAATCGGGTATCCGCGGCTGGCCGAGCTCGGCGTCGGACTCGTTCTCTCGGGTCACACACACGGTGGCCAACTTTGGCCGCTGGTGTACATCTCGCGGCTGTTCTATCCGTATATTTCAGACCACTTCAGCATCGGCACGAGTCACTTCTACGTCTCCCGGGGCACCGGCACCTGGGGTCCACCCATGCGTTTCGGTGTCCCGCCCGAGATCGTGGTCATTCGGTTGAGAAGTCCAGGCGCGCAAGCGGTAAGGGCGTAATCTACCAACGTTTGGCGCTGAGCCCGGACCTCCATGTGAACAAGGACCGAAGAATATCCACAGCTAGCGCGGACGCACCCGTCGTACCCGGCGTTGACGAGCCCCTACAGCGTATGCCGCGGTCTCAAATATCCCATCTCGAGTCCTCTTCATCGCAGCGGATACCTCCACTGCCGACAATTCGATGCCCACGAATAGACGGCCGCGCTGTTGCAGTGCCCGTTCCAGTAACGCATCTGGTAAGATTTGACCGTCCAGCGCCGCGGCGTTGAGAATCAGGTGCCCGTCGCTGGTGAGCGCAAAGGGTGCCAAGTGGATGCGCTTTCTCATTGGCACGCTCCAGCCGCAGCGCCAACGGCGCAGGTTCTACAGGCCCAATTCTTCACCGGATGGTCAACGCCGGCTTTGATACCGCGCAACATGCTCGCTGCTGTGGCAACCAAGTCGCGTTCGTCCTGTTGACCGCGGTGAGGTGACTCCATTTGAACAGCAGGAACCTTGGCCTTGGTCACGGCTAGCAAGCGCGGTACGGGTTCCGTGAAGCCGGCGGCCCTGAGAGCCATACCGTAGGCCGTCAGTTGCATATCAAACGCAAGCTGGTCTTCTGACCAACGTCGTTTTGATGACTTGAGTTCCGTGTACACCGTGCGGCGGGCCTCGACGGTGACGGCGTCGATGGCGCCAACCAAGGGCAATGCCAGAGCGCGTCCGCTTTCGTCGCGTAGCTCAAGACGAAACGGCAATTCGACGCCAATGACCCGGTCCGGCCTTGGTAACACATCTAGAACCGAATTGAGCATAGCCTTGGCTTTCTCGTGTACATCAGTTTCTGTTTCATCATCCTCCAACAACACGGGAGCGCCGTCAGAATGAATCTCGGCGTGCAGCGTGGCCCTCATCAATTCGATGGCATGTTCTCGTTTCACCGTACGACCCGCGGCCTGCTCAAGTAAAACATGCCCAACCGCCCGATGAAGACTAGTGCCGAGAGACAGAGCCACAGGACGAAATGCAGGTTTGATGCGGTCAACATATTTGAGTTTCCATTTGCGCGGACAATCAACCCAGGTTCTGATGGAATGCACGGATAGATGAGGCTCGGCTCGAAGTTGTTCGAGCGTTTTCATATTTCGTCTTTCGAATTAGTAGCGACCCAGGCATCCCATGATGCCCGGGCCGCAGATTGTGATGTTGCGCTTCAATGACCTTGCCCGTTGCCGCTCAGTTCAGTGATGAGCGACGACGCTTCATGGCGTGTCAAATGGGCGAGCTCGCCCTTGCCGGTTCGGGCGGCAATCATCGACAAGAGCTCTCCGTGGGGAATTCCCTGTCGTTTGCATGTGGCGCCCAACGCCGCGAGCTGACGAGTGGTGATGCGCTCGGCCGGTGTCAACGGCGCGCGCTCACGAGGCACTTCGTCGGTTTCGTCTTTTCGTGAGCCGCCATAGAGCTCCAACGCGACGCCCAGCAATGAGGCGCATTTCTTGAGCGCATCACTGGCGGCCGCCTTCAGGTCGTCGGCAATGCTCACGATAGAACCTTCACGGTCCACGGTGAGATTTGAGCCACCAAACGTCATTTTCACTACGCCGTCCGCGGTGAGCTTGCCAAGCACTATGGCTTCGCCATCTTGCACCTCATACTTTATGACCTCGAAGTTCCATGTGTCGCAGGCTTCATTTAGTCGCTCAATGACGGCGGCAATATCGACGTAAATCAACGTCTTGCCAAGGTTGCCCTTGCGTTGCTTCAACTGGTCCTGTCGAAAGGGCTTGGTCAGCAGGTCTCGTTTCATAGTTCCTCCAAGATGCCCAGGTGGCGCAGCGACACATGACCGCCTCCTCGTGCGCCAATAATTAGGTGGTCAAGCAGCGGGATACCCACAACCATTCCCGCATTGCAGAGTGCCTTGGTCAATTGAATGTCTTCACTGCTCGGTGTGGGGTCGGCCGACGGATGATTGTGGACGAGAATCAACGCTGATGCGCCGACACGTATCAACGGACGCAGCACATCGGTTGGCGTAAGTGCTGCGCCATGTCGCCCGCCCTTTGCCACCTCGAATTCAGCTATCATTCGGTTCTGGCCGTCGACGGCAATTGCCATCACCACTTCGTGCTCGAGGCTGGCAAGACGCGGCCCGTAGACATCGGCAACGACTTCAGCGTCAGCCAGCTTGCCCAGTGGCAACTCTGGGTACTCGCGCAATGTGAGCTTCTGCAGTGCAATCACGGCAGTTCTCGCCCGCGGGCGCAGACGGAGCCGATCAAGCTCCGTCTCACTCAGCGTGCGCCAACCACCAAGAGCGCCGCCGACCTTGCGCGCTGCACAGTCTCCGACCAACACTGCGAGCAAATCGACCTCGGGATAGGTCACGACTCGCCCATGGTGTGGTTCATCAGGACGTTGCCAGCGATGGACTCGAGCTCGATTCGGCGCGCCGGCTCGATTGCTACTGCTTGTGCAGCGTGGGTTACGGCGTTGACCAAGTCATAGACGCTTGCATGTTTCGGTAATTCGGCTGGTTTGGTTGCCCCGAGTTCGGCACGCACTGCCTGTTGCTCGCTTTGACTGAGGTCGCGCATGCTGTCGATGTATTCAGCGAGATTGGTGATGTAGGCGCCGACGGCTGACTTCCAGCGGCCCATCAAGCCCCTGGCGTGTGTCAGAGCAGTCGCAACGCCCTCCGCCAGGCCGTCACGTAGACGCTGTGTCTCACCCAGGTGACGCAGTGACAGGTCACCCATCGAGCCGGGAGTGCGCAGGCCATTAGTGCACACCAGGCGCCAGACCACGCCGCGAACATGGACAGCCGAGCGACCGAATGACGAGCTTGAGATATCCAAGCCCGTCATCGAGACATCACCCACTTTGATGGGTGCAGCTTCATTTGGCAGCACCAGGCGGATAACGTCTGTGACACCGGTGGCGACTGAACGTACCCGAACCTCGCCCAACAGCCCCTGATGCACCAGAGCGGCACGAAGGGTGCTCACTAGCTCCTCGGCGTCCAATGGCGCATAGCGCTCCGAGACGATTGCCGAGACTTCATCGCCTCGGAGTCGGAGCATGGCAGTCCCAGGTTTTTCACCCTGGGCCATCAGGTAGTTCAGCGTGGCCAGCTGCAGGGGCTCTGGCAGTTTGTCCCTAATAAATTCTGCGGGCGCTGTGAGCCTATTACACAGCATGGTGAACGCTGCTGAGCGCAACTGGCGAGGCGGCTCGTGACCAGCGAGGGGTCTGAGTGCAAATCGCTTTCCGTTCGGTGCGACGCCCCACGTGCGCAGGTCCATAACTGGGAGGTCGCGTACAGTACCGTCGGCCTTGTGGCGCCCCACAAAGTGCTCGGCAGCGGTATCGAAGTCTAAGTCACAATCCATCCATCTTGCCGGCATGTCAGGCGCTGGTCGTAAGGGTTCCGGCAAACCCAGTGCGGCTGAAACTCGTTCGTTCATGTGATTACTTTCTGCGCCTTGAGCGCGAAGGGGCGGTCACGTCGGCGCGGGCCGGAGACCTAGGGATTAGGCGAAACTCGAGTCCAAGAGCAAGTCCCCGAGCCAGGCGGGTGACAGTGTGATTGGGCTCGGAGAAACTCGAGACGCTTTGGCTTTGGGTCGAGGTTGTACAAACTCAACAGTCAGCACTGCGCTGGACTCAAATTTCTCAGCACCCTGCGTAACGAGCAGAAGGCGTCCGCGTCGGCCCCAGCGGAAATTGAGCCCGCGCTCGTCAATGAAACATCGAAGGTCCGAGAAACCAAGAGCCCGGCTCGTTTCTCTCAACTTCGCTCGAGTAACGGTAACGCACGTGCGGTCTTGGACATTGAATCGTAGCGCCTTCCGCTGGTTGTCAGAGAGCAAAGTGCCGAGAACGACACGGTGATCCAATTCCACATGGTCCGCATGCCAACGAGCATGGCTCGCCAATATCTCAGCAGCTTCAATAGACCGAGCCTGGGCTTGAAGCCTGAACGCTGTTGCGTTTCGTTCACGCACCCTGCGCAACGCCACCCGGACCCTTACTGTGCGGTCCATGGGTGGCGCCTTGCAGATTGCTTCGAGCTGAACAGCCGACATGCCGAGCAAAGCGGCAATTGCACTGACATGCTCTTTCAACAGTTCTGCCAGCTCTTCATCTGCATTGTCGGACTCGACAGCAGCGGCCAGTGTTGTCAGCAGCTCTCGGTCACTCGGAAGTCGAGCCGTGCCCATGACTGAGTTGTTCCGGTGCTTTCATTGATCCAGGCTTTGGTTGGCGCGCGCGACAGATTACGTCGCAGACGAACAGAACATCGGGATTGTCGCCCCTCGCGGCTCGCTCAAGTCGTCGCGCTATCAAGTAGGGATTTGCGGCACGAGGCACACGAAGCGTAGGGGATCCGAGTGACAGCAGCAGGCGACGCTCGGCCAAGTTGGATGGGCGCAGAGTACGGCCTTGAATTCGCATAAATTTCTCCAAAATAGAAATGGGGCGCCGCCAAGCTCTTGACCCGACAGACGCCCACGAGGTTTGTGCCGACCGAAGTCAGCGTCGATACAGTGGATTGCGTTCGTCCTGAGCCAAGTCGTCCTCATCGAACAAGCCTGGGTGACGAACATTATTGCTCCAATCAACGGGATGGAGCGCGCTCGGCGGATGGTGGATAGCTAGGAGCAACACGGCGCGGCTTCGCTCAACGAACAGCAGTCCCGTGTACTTTGACCCGTCTGAAGCGACAAGTTCAATTCCCGGCGGAGCCACGGCAACCTGTTGAAACCAGCGCCAGGTGGCTCGCGCTCGTTCAGACGAATGAAGCCGGCATCGAACAACAGCCGCGATCAACGCTTCGCCGATGATGTCGTCAATCAACCGAACAGCGCCTCTGCAATCAGGCTTATGACTAGGCCTGCGCCAGCAGCAGCGATACCGTGTTTGGTAGAGTCGTTCTTGACAACCCGCAATAGGTAGCTCTTGGTACGTTCAACGAATGACATTCGAATCTCCTTCTGCGCCCTTGGTTGAGTAGGGCTTACAGGAGTCTTATTCCGCATTTCTGGCGTCTTTTTCAGGACGACGCAATCGGGCGTTCGCTGACCGGTGACCCTAACCCCCGCGCGCGGAGCCACTTGCTATTTCGCAGCCGCCTTCTTTGCTCGTTCCTCCGAAGCATTGTACTCCGCGATCATTTTCTCCAAATACTCGTCGGTTGGTTCCAACTCCTTGGCAACGCACTCTGGTTCGTTTAGCGGGTCTAGACGTCGGGCGTAATTTCGCGCTGCATCGAGCCAACAAGTTGCAACATCTGTCTTCTGGCGCTCACCCAATGCCGCCTCGTATGCAACAAGGAATTCCTGCAATCGCTTTGCCTCGGCCCAATCGTTAGCCATGTCAACAAGGTCCTCCGTGAGCCTACATCGGTACCAGACAAGCCGTTCCTTTCTCAATCGTTTCCGCTCTTGTTCCAAATAGATTCGTCGTTGTTCTGCTGCTGCCGCCTGCTCAGCGCGCATGTACTCACCCGCTTGCTCGATATCCAACACCACACGACCTAGCTGCGAGTCCAGCCTTTGGATCTTCGTATCGGACCAAGTCGTGCGGCCTTGATAACGATAGGACGTGCCGCGATAAAGACGGATCCGAATTTCGCCTTCGGGAACCTGATCCCATTTGCGTATCTGGCGGGCGTAATACGGCTCAGACTTTCTTTTCAATTCTTCTGGCGTAAGAACGTGCGGCTTTGGTCGCAACTTTTCCTCAATCTGCAGCGTGAACTTCTGCTCGTAGACTCCAATTATTAGTTCACGCTCTGGGCCATGTTGCCGGTCAGGCTGCTCAGCGTTGACACTGTGTCCCCTCGCCTCCAGGGCTTTGAACAACGCATCAAGGATAACCGACAAGCGAACCTCTGTGCTTTTGCGCACACACACGTCCGGGCCAAATTTATGACCCACAATCAATCTCCCATATTCATCTGGGCTTGCCTTCTTGAGCGCGTCTCGAAGCCACGCGATGGCCGGATGCGCGTCGACGAGCTTGTCCCCTACCAAAACGTCGGGCGGTTCTGGTTTCGGGGGCGCATCAGCTGAGCGAACGACGCTCTGTTCGAACACCACAGCATCACTCGTTCCGGATGGCGCCTTTGGCAGCTTCTTGCGCGCCGGCTTCTGCCCCGCCGCAATTCGCGCCCAATACCCGAGTCCTGGGGTTGGAATGTGGAGTTTCTTGCACCTCTTGGTCAGCGCCACGTCCGAAATACCAAACTGGACTGCGAGCTTGGACATCGGGGTTGTCCAGACGAGTTCGTACAATTCAAGGCGATTGAGTCGTTTGGTCTCCACACGTTTGTTCATAGTCAAGAATGCGGCCGCTTGGAAGACATTCTGGGTTCGGCGCTTCAACGCTTGGCCATGACTCTTTCACAGGCAGCAGAGCATCTCTGCGCGGGCTCACTCGCGCGGGGGCAGACTTTGGCGTAAGTTGGATCAATGCTTTCATCGGAGGATGTTGAGACATTGGCAATTCGTGAACGCCTGATGCGCGCGGTCGTTCCTATTTTGCTCAAGGCGGATGGCGACGAGCCTTCCATTGGATGCGGCACGTTGTTCGAGCGGAAGGGGCGCAAATTTCTAATTACTGCAGCCCACATAGCGGAAGAAATTCAATCTGATGAATTGACAATTGCACTTGGAGCGCACAACTCGGAATTGTGGACACCCGGGTACGGAAACCTGGCCTGGGCGAACAGCCACGATATCGCAGTACTCGAACTCATTGACGACAGATTCTTCA
>Ga0265340_10002657_pt1 | contig 10169 bp, 8 predicted proteins | sample 4CB225metaG_FD_202082 | JGI IMG/M metagenome (GOLD analysis project Ga0265340, IMG submission 202082) | Rhizosphere microbial communities from Carex aquatilis grown in University of Washington, Seatle, WA, United States - 4-CB2-25 metaG | ecosystem: Host-associated > Plants > Roots > Rhizosphere...
CTCAGCACCCCCGTCCACCTCAGCACCCCCGTCCACCTCAGCACCCCCGTCCACCTCAGCAACCTGGGCACCTCAGCAACCTGGGCACCGACCGGACTCGACGACCGGCAATTGCCGAACCCGCAGTCGCTGAGCCGCCAGAACATCACCGTTCACATTGAGCCTTTCCGCGCAACCGGGTGCGACGGTGCGGCCGGGGCAACCGGGTGCGACGGTGCGTCCGGGCGAACGTAGTCCTGCCGCCGGCGAGCGCAGCGCTGCCGTGGACGAACGCAACTCGGGGCCAGCCCTGGTGGATCTCGGCCTCATAACACGGGGATTGCGTGGGCTCTTTGATCAACGACGTGATCGACGACTCAAAGGTGCTGCGCCCCACGGCACCACCGAGTCGTCGATCAACGCGCCCACGGCCGACCCGACCAAGGTCATCCCCACCGACCCCTGGCCCGATCCTCGACACCCCTACCCTCGATACCGCGTCTTTCGCCCGATCTCGCCCCGGCCTGCTCCCAGATTCCCGAGTCATCCCCCAGCGTCCAGCCCGGTTACGCGGAATGGCTCGGTGATGTCGCCTGCCCCCGTGGAGGCGGCGGAGACCTCAGCCCATCCACCTGAGTCTGGGACCGCTCCGCACCAGGCGGGATGTCGAGCCGGGCGACCGAGTCCATGATTCCCAACTCGGCCTGCGAAAGCGGAACGGCGAGGCCAGGTTCATGGGCGCAACCGGTGGTCGAGCATGACCTGGCACCCTGAGCGGTCCGGAAATGGAGCGGCCTGGACAGGGAAACGACCTGGAAGGAAACTACCTGGAAGGAAACGGCCAGGGTAAGGAAACATATTTGAAACACTGAGCAAAAGGCCGAACGGTCTCCAGCGGTGGACCGAACCCGGAGATGTCCGGAAAGCACCAGACCCGGACCAGGCCAGCGCCCGGGCCAAGGCTCCGCGCCCAGGCCTCGAACAAAGCGGCCGGCAAGGCGCCTGAACGACCCTCCCGAACAAGGCGCCTGAACGACCCTCCCGAACAAGGCGCCTGAACGACCCTCCCGAACAGAGCGGCCGGCCAAGGCCCCCGAACAAGGCCCCCGAACAAGGCCCCCGAACAAGGCCCCCGAACAAGGCGCCCGAACAAGGCGCCCGAGCAAGCCGTAACCCCTGCCGAGCCGGGGCGTCCCGACCTCTCGGCGACGGCGGAGCCTATACTCAGAGAATTCCCAGAGCGATCCGAGATGGTCTTGGGTACAGATATCCAGCGATCCGGCGATTCGACTTGAGTTCTCTCGTCGCGGGCTCGAAACTGGAGCAAACCCCCGCACCCGCGAAAGGCAGCACAATGCAGCAGATTATCCAGACCCTGGTCGACGACATCGACGGCACGGAGGCAACCACCACTGTCACATTCTCCGTGTCCGGCGTCGAGTACACCATCGATCTGAACGACAAGAACCTGGCCAAGTTCGAAAAGGCCACCGCTCCCTTCATCGAGCACGCCCAGCGCGTCGGAGGACGCCGTCACCGCGGCGCCACCGTGACGAAACTGCCCAGCAATGCCAAGACCGTTCGCTCCTGGGCCCAGGCCAATGGATATGCCATCCCCGACCGGGGCCGTATCCCGGGAGAGATTCTCGCCGCCTACGCCGCGGCCGAAGCCTCCTGATCCGGACTCTTTGGCTACCAGGTCCTGACTTGGCTACCAGGTCCTGACGAGGTCGGGTCAGGCTGCTGTGGGAAGTCGCTTTTCGGTGCGGGCCCTGAGGGTCGTGGCGTCCAGGCCGGCATCGGCCAGGATCCGGGACCCCAGGCCACCGCCATCGCGTAACAGCCCCAGCAGGATGTGACCGGAGGTAATTTCGTTGTGGTGCAGCCGCAAGGCTTCACGCAACGACAATTCCAGCACTTTCTTCGCCCGTGGATCGAACGAGCCGCGCTGGTGGCGGCGGCCGAACCAGCCGCGTTTAGTGGCCGCCGGGAGCTGCAGGGCCTGCGGCCCGAAAGACTCCTTAATCCGGGCCAGCACGGCCTCGATGTCGATCCCCACGCTCCGCAAGGCCTCGGCGTCCTCCTCGTCCAGAAGGGCCGAGGTTGATCCCACCAGCCGGATCAGGTCGGATCGGGCCGCGCCCTCCTCGAGCCCGGCCTCCCGCAGGACATCTCCGGCGGTGCCAGAGGTGGTCAGCATGGCCAGCAGCAGATGCTCCGGGCCGATCAGCGGATGCTGCAACTCGGCCGCTTCCCGCCGGGCTCGGATCACGATCTCGCGGGCGTCCTTGGTGAATCGCTCGAACATCTCAGTCCTCCTTCTGGGGGGCCGCGGACCGAGTGCCCGCGTATCGCTTGTGAACAGCCTGTTTGCTGACGTCCAGTGCGGTGGCGATGTCCTGCCAGGACCAGCCGGCCCGGCGGGCGTTCTCCACCTGGAGCCGTTCCAGCGTCTCGGCCAGTCGGCGCAGAGCCAGAGCCGCGCGTAGCCCGACCCTCGGGTCGGTACCACTGGCGGCTGTCGCGAGGTCAGCGGCATCGGTCATGCGTCAACAATAGTTGACTCGATTCAAGGCGTCAACCAATGTTGACCCTCGTCGTCCGCTCCACAGGCAGAGTTATCCACAGCCCCACCCAGACCGTCGGATCCCGCCCTCACAATCTCGGGCATGGAACTTCACCTGACGCTGATCGACCCGCAGCGCACCGGCGCCGGCACGGATGTGGCCCTCGAGGCCCCGGCCGGCACCCCGGTGGGCACCCTCATCAGGCAACTGGCCAGCCTCCTGGGCACGGCTACGCCCATCCCCGCGGTCACCGGCGAATTACCCGTTCGCTGCGGCGTGGTCCTGGTCCACCCTGAAGACCCGCTCGGTCTGCCACCGTTGCTGCACGGCTGCGTGCTGACGTTTCTGACCGGGAACGCCGGCCCACAGAGCCCGGGCCCAACCCTCCCCCCGGACGGCCTTCTGCAGGCCCAGGTCCTGGCCGGCCCAGACGCCGGCGGGGTGTTCCCGCTCAGACCGGGCCGGCAGACGATCGGCCGGTCGGCCGGGAATTCGATCCGGATCTCGGACGCCGAAATCTCCAGAGTCCACGCCGAGCTCACCCTGAACGCCGGCCAGGTAACGGTGTCCGACGCCGGATCCACGAACGGAACCTGGCTCGGGGGCAGGCCGGTCGGCGCGGACGAAGTACCGCTGCCACCGGGCCGCACCGTGACCCTTGGGGGCAGCGTGATCGCGGTGCGCGCTCCGGATCGTCCACCGGCCGCCGTCGCGCCGGACGGCGAGGGCCACCTTGTGATCAATCGCAGTCCCCGGTTGCGGGCCGCCCGCACTCACAGCGAGGTCGGTTTCCCGGCCGCCCCCGCGCCCGTGGCGGCACCCCGGCTTTCCTGGCCGGCAATGCTCCTGCCCCTGTTGCTGGCCGCCGCAACGGCCCTGTTCTGGCGACAACCCGGCTTCCTGCTGTTCGCCGTGACGGCACCGCTCATGCTGGCCGGTCAACATGCCGCCGAGCGTCGGGCCGCCAAACGCGAGGCGGCCCGGCGTCGGGCTGATTATCAGACGGCGCGGGCCGAGAGTCAGATCGCTCTGGATCGCGCCCTGGCCACCGACCTGGAATACCTCGGCAGCATCCGGCCGGATCTGGCCCGACTGGCCGTCGCCGCGAGAATCCCGACCGACGATCTCTGGCCGCGGGTACCCGCCGACGCCGAATTTCTGCTGCTGCGACTGGGCCGCGGAACCGAACCGGCGGCCGTGGTGGTCGACCGGCCGACCGGCGATCCGGCCCAGTCCGGTACCCCGCCGCCGGGACCGGTCATCCATCCGGAGGCACCGGTAGCGATCAGTCTGAGCGAGGTTCGGGTCCTGGGGCTGTGCGGCCCCCGGCCGGAAGTGCTGGGGCTGGCCCGGTCCCTGATCGGCCAGATTTCGATCCTGCATTCCCCGAACGACGTCCGACTGGAGGTGATCACGGCCGATCCGGGGAATCGTCACGAGTGGCGCTGGCTGGCCTGGTTGCCCCATCACGACCAGAACCCGGCCGGCTCGCACCGGAGCCAGCTATCGCGGCGGGTCATCATTCTGGACGGCGCTCACGCTCTGCGCGGCCGGCCCGAGGTGGCCGCCGCTCTCCACCGGGCGGCGAAACCAGGTCCGGCCACGTCCTTCGCCGAAGTCACCGGGCTGGCCGCGGGCGCGGAGGGCCCAGACCCGCCGCCGCTGCTGATCTGCCTGGACCGCAACGAGCAGGGTCTTCCTCTTGAGTGCCGGGCCACAATCACTCTCGATCCGGCCGGCCCCGCTCCGGCCGAGCCGGGCCGCCCCCGGGGGAGCGCGGAACGCACCGCCCTGCTTCGCCGAGATCGGGCTCCGGCCGGGTGGTTCGCTCCCGATCTGGCCAGTGCCCACTGGGCCGAGCGGATCGGCCGTCAGCTTGCCCCTTTACGGGACGCCGGCCCGGATCCGGCGCAGGCCCTCCCGGACACCGTGAGGCTGCTCGACCTGATCACCGATACTGATCGGGTCCGGCCCACCGATCCGGTCGACCTGGCCCGGCACTGGCGGCGAAACCCGCCGCCCCGGCCGGTCGCCACGCTGGGGGTGAGCACCACCGGCGCCTTCCGGATCGACCTTCGCCGGGACGGGCCACACCTGCTCATCGGCGGCACCACCGGGGCCGGCAAATCGGAACTCCTGCAATCTCTGGTGGTGGCCCTGGCGGTGAATTCCGCTCCGGACGCGATCTCCTTCCTGCTGATCGATTACAAGGGTGGCGCCGCGCTCCGGGAGTGTGCCGCCCTTGCGCACGTCGGTGGCGTCATCACCGATCTTGATCCGTACCTGGCCCGCCGAGCGTTGACGTCGCTGACCGCGGAACTACGACGCCGGGAACGCCTGCTCGGGGCGGTCCGGGTCGCCGACATCGACGCCTACGGCGCGGTCCGGGCCCGGCGGGACGACGTCCCGGCCCTGCCCCGGCTGGTGGTCCTGGTGGACGAGTTCCGGGTTCTGGCCGAGGAGCTGCCGGAGTTCGTCCACGGTCTGATCCGGGTCGCCACGGTTGGCCGGGCGCTGGGTGTTCACCTGGTGCTCGCCACTCAACGGCCGGCCGGAATCGTGTCGGCCGAGATCACCGCGAACGTGAACCTGCGGATCGCCCTCCGGGTGCGCGACGGCTCGGACTCACGTGATCTGATCGAGGATCCCGCGGCGGCGCACCTGCCGGCCGATCGACCCGGCCGGGCGCTGGCTCGCAGTGGTCCGGATCCGATGGTGCTCTTCCAGACCGCGCGGGTCTGTGGGCCGGCCGCCGAACTGCCGGCACCGGCGATCGTGCGCCGGCTGGACTGGGCCGAGGCGACCTCCACCGATCCAGCACCAGCACCAGCACCAGCGAGTGAACCTCCGATGCCGGCACCGGACCGCGAACCAGGCGGCCAGACCGACCTGGTGACGATCGCGGCGGCGGTTCGGCGGGCCGCAGCGCAGCTTGGCCTGACCCCGGTGCCGCCGCCCTGGTTACCACCGTTGCCGGGCCTGCTGCCCCTGACCGATCTGCTCGCCGGCTTCCAGGCCCCGGACCCGGGGCCGGATTCAGCCGTTCGGTTCCGGCTGCCGTTCGGCCGGATCGATCTGCCCGACGAGCAACGCCAGGAGCCGGTGGCCTGGCGGTCCGGAGCCCACCTCGCCGTTACCGGTGGCCCGCGGTCCGGACGCACCACCGTGCTGCGAACCCTCGCCCAGGCCGCCGCGGTCGTGCTGCCGCCGGACTCTCATCTCTACCTGATCGACAGCACCGGCGCGCTGTCCGATCTGAAGGATCTGCCCGTCGTCGAAGCGGTGGTGGCCGGGTCCGACACCGAACGGGCCCAGCGACTGCTCGAAAGGCTCACCGCCGAGATCGCCCGGCGGCAAGGCTTTCCCGATCCGGCCTTTCCCGTCGTCATCCTCCTGATCGACGGCTGGGAGACCCTGATCGACGGCTGGAACGAGGTGGACCACGGCCGAATGGTCGATCACTTGATCGCGGTTCTCCGCGACGGACTTGCGGTCGGCGTCCAGGCCGCCATCAGTGGTGGACGCTCGCTGCTGACCGGGGCCATCTCCTCGTTGTCGGCCGAGCGGGTGGTGCTCCGCTTCGCCGACGCCACCGACTCCATGCTGGCCGGAGTTCCCACTGCCCTGGCCGGCCGACCCCACTGCCCGGGCCGGGGCGTCTACCTGGCGCCCGACCGGCCCGAACCGGGTGAGGTTCAGGTCGCGATGCCGCCTACCTCGGCGATGCCACTCATTTCGACGATCGGACGTTCGTCGGTGCCCGGCGGCGGCGGTAACGGCGACCGGCAGCGCTGGGGCGTTCCCGAACTGCCGCAGCGCCTGGAACACCAGCAGCTTCTCAACGCCTGGCGGGAGCGGACCCCGGCCCCCGCTGGGCCCCGCGAAAGGCGCGGCCTCGTACCGATCGGGCTGGGCGGGGAAGACGTTCTGCCGCTGGCCCTTGATCTCGAAGCCAGCCCGGTCACGCTCGTGCTCGGAACGCGCGGCAGCGGCCGGACCACCACTCTGCGCTGCCTCGCGGACGGGCTCCGGCAACTGGGTGAGCGGGTCCTGATGCTCTCGCCGGCCGAGCGCGGGCCCGGGTCACGACCGCCGGTCGCGGCCGAACTGGCCCGGACGCTGTCAGAGTTCCCGGATACCACCGTCCTGGTCGACGACGTCAGCTCGGCCGATCCCTGGGGAGGCTCACCGGACGAAGCCATCGGTGAACGGCTGGCGGCTCATGTCCCACCGGGGCGGCTGATCATCGCCTGCTCGGCGGCCGATGTCCTGAGCGCCTACCGAGGGCTGCCGGCGCTGGCCCGAACGGCTCGGTCGGGGCTGCTGCTGGGCCGGCCCGGGCCGGGTGACGGGGAGGTGTTCGGTCTTCGGCTCGGCTATCGCCCGCCGGGGCCACCCGGACGGGCATTGCTGGTTCAGGCCGGGAAGGTCAGCACCGTACAACTAGCCCTCCCCCTCACCGCCGACTTCGTTACCCAAAGCGCTCAGCCGCAGACGTCACGCCATTGTCCGGTGAAAGAATGGAAACATGACCTCTGATGCCTTGGCCGGATCAGCCGACAGCAGCACGATCATTACCGGTGTGCCCCCGGCTCCCACCGCGACGCCGGGAACGGTTTGGAGGGTGCGGCCGGCCCGCCCGGCGGATGTCCGGCAGATCGACTCCCTGGTCCGGGAGCTGGCGGACTACGAACGGGAACCGGAGGCGGTCCGGGCCACGCCCGAAGATTTCGGCGCCGCTTTCTTCAGCCCGCACGCCAGAGTGCACTGCCATGTCGTCGAGGTCGACGGCCCCGGCGGCCCGGCGGTCGTCGGCCTGGCCATCTGGTACGTGACCTTTTCCACCTGGAGAGGACGCCACGGCCTCTGGCTGGAAGATCTGTTCATCCAGCCCGCTTATCGCCGGCTCGGTGCGGGTCGGGCCCTGCTGGCGGAGCTCGCCTCGATCTGCACGGACCGTGGCTATGCCCGGATGGAGTGGTTGGTGCTCGACTGGAACGAACCCGCGCACCGTTTCTATCGCGGTGTCGGGGCCCAACCCCAGAACGAGTGGACCGTCTGGAGGGTCACGGACGACTCACTTTCGGCGCTGGCCCGGGGGCCGGTATGACACAGCGCACACGGCCTCCTGGAGTTTGTCACCGACAGCAACCGATGTCAGTAATTGTGTGATGAGTAAGTTGCGATAGCGTCGACATTAGCCACGCAACGTGTTCTATCCTTGCCCGATGGTGACATTGGTCTCGTTCCGTGACGAACGAGCCGCGCACCGCAACTTTCCGGCCGACCTACCGCCGTCACGGGGGGATGTGAGCGCAGTGACGTCACGAAAGGCTCAGCGGCAAGCGACCCTTGACACCACGGACTCCGTAGATCTTTGTGTCCCCGCGGATCCGGCCTATCTGGTGGTGGTTCGGACCGCAACGGCCGGGCTGGCCGCCCGGCTCAACCTCAGCATCGACGAGATCGAAGACCTCAGGATCGCCGTGGACGAGGCCTGCTCCCTGCTCCTGGCCGGCCGGGCCCACCCAGGCCGTACCCTCAACGCCTCGTTCAGCGTCGGCAACGGTGCGCTGACGATCGTGATCGCCGGGCCGGCGCAGACGCTGCCTGAGCATGCGAGCTTCTCGTGGTCGGTGCTGCGGGCCCTGGCCGGTGAGGTGATCACCGGTGTCAATGACAGTGGCACCTGGATCAAACTCACCCACGTCGGACGGGACGAAAAATGACGCCGCCGGACACCACGGATTCCACGCTCAGCGTGCTGCGCCGCCCGCCGGTCCAACGGAAACTCGGATCCGGCCGGATCGTCGACGTCACCGACGCCGGCACCGCGCACCGCAGCGACCCTGGGCCGGCCCGGTTCGCCCTCGGCGGCAGTTCCGGTCCCGGCCCGGTCACGCCCGAGCCCGAGCCCGCGGCGGCTGAGCGGCACCCCGAAACCGACGATCCGGAGGCGAGCGCCCCCCGGGTGGATCCCCGGCTGGCCGAGCTGGCAGCCATGAAGTCCACCGATCCGCAACGCGGAACGCTTCGCCGCACCGTGATCGAGGACCATCTGCCGTTGGTGCACCATCTTGCCCAGCGCTTCCGCGGCCGGGGGGAACCGTATGACGATCTGGTCCAGGTCGGCACCATCGGCCTGCTGCACGCCGTCGATCGTTACGACCCCACCCGGGGCTCGTTCGCGGCCTTCGCGGTGCCGACCATTGTCGGTGAGATCCGACGGCATTTCCGTGACCGCGGCTGGGCGCTACGGATTCCGCGGCGGGTGCAGGACCTCGGACGCCGGGTCTCCGAGGCCCGCGAGACGCTGACCCATAACCTCGACCGCTCCCCCACCGTGCACGAAATCGCGGCCTATCTCCAGGTCGAGCAGGATCTCGTACTCGAGGCCCTGGAGACGGCGAGCGCCTACATCACAGTGCCGCTACCGATCACCGCCGACGAGTCGGACCGGATGACGAAGGCGTTCGAGGATTCCGGCCTGGAACTGGTCGAGCAACGTGAGACGTTACGACCACTGCTGGCCCGGTTGCCGGCCCGCCAGCAGCGCATTCTCGAGCTTCGGTTCGCCCGGGGAATGTCTCAGTCGCAGATCGCGACCGAGATCGGGGTCTCGCAAATGCACGTGTCCCGGTTACTGACCAAAAGCCTCTCCGCCTTGCGCTCGGGGCTGACCGAGGAACTCTGAAAAACTCTGACTCAAAGCGTGTCTTGGAACTCAGCGCCGTAGCGAGGACGTGCCCGGTGCACTCCACCGGGTGCGCCGCAGTAGGCGGGGAGTTCCAAGACACGCTCTCAGAACCGCTCCAGCGGCTGAGCGATCACGTGCCGGCGCAGGACCAGGACCACGATCACAACGGCGATCCCCAGCAACGGCACTCCGGCCCACCAGTCCTGACTGGTGGACAACGGCAGGCCGACCCCGGCCTGTACCAGTTGCCAGGTGACCACGGGCCCGCGCGTCCAGCGCAGGCCGCGAGCGACACCTCGGGCCGACACCGCCAGACCCGCGGCCAGAGCGGCGGCGAGCGCCGCCAGAGCGATCAGAGCGGCCCGACTGTCCCGGGCCGAGGCGACTGAGGCCACCAGGAAAACGATCGCCGCCAGGGCCAGCAGAACGGCTTCCAGGGCCACCAAGGACGCGACCAAGGCCCGTACCCGGTTGCTGGAACGTTCCGGGGTCTGCTCGTCCGCCGCCGCACTCATTGATCCCTCATCCTCGTTCTTCAGCGCGTCCTCGTTCTTCAGCGCGTAAATCGTTCATCATCGTCGCCGCCGGCCCGGCTCGCCGGTTCGAGTTGCCGAACAGCGGCTTCGGGTCACGCTAGTAGTAGTCCGGGTCGGGCCAGTAGGGGTTGTCGGACCCAGTAGGGGTTGCGGGACTAGCAGGCGACCAGCAGGCGTTACGTCTTCAGCACGTTCAGGCCACGCGCAGGCCGGCCCCACGGGCGACCATGAGACATTCCGCACAACCTGAACATTAGGCCCGCCCCGAACAACCCCGCTCCGAACAACCGAGCCCGAACAACCGGGCCCCGAACAACCGAAGAGCACTGATGCAACCCGGTTCGGGGCTTCTGGGCGTTTCAGCGACGAAGGTATCACTCTCCGTTGTTT
>Ga0265340_10002658_pt1 | contig 10168 bp, 9 predicted proteins | sample 4CB225metaG_FD_202082 | JGI IMG/M metagenome (GOLD analysis project Ga0265340, IMG submission 202082) | Rhizosphere microbial communities from Carex aquatilis grown in University of Washington, Seatle, WA, United States - 4-CB2-25 metaG | ecosystem: Host-associated > Plants > Roots > Rhizosphere...
GATCGTGCGGGCACGCCGCAGTTTGGGCCGGGCCCCAATCTGCCCACATAATCAGTTGCTTGTCGAATAGGGGACGTACGCAATTGTGTGGATGGCTTCGATGATTCGATCCCGATCGTCTTGCACCAGGTCTACGAATCGTACGCCCATGCCTGGATTGGGACAGACCGCGAGCGCGCGCACCGCATTAACCCATTGCACGATGCCGCGCAGAACGAATGGCGGGTGTCCCGGAGGCGAGAAACGCAACGTGAGAAGTGTTCCGACCTCAAGCGGCTCTCGAGTCGTTACGAATATTCCCAATTCGGAGATGTTGGCAATCGACGCATACAAAAACGTGTCGTCGGTCTCACAATCGACTGACCACGTCACGTCGATCCGCTCTGCGCTCCTCCGCTCGGAGCCGCCATCGGCCTCTGAGCCATCCTTCCCACGGTCGTCTGAGCTCACGTTTCCGCCATAGCCCCGAATCGTCCGAATGTCACGATTTTGATTGGCTTTGCCCGCAGAATCATGGAATTAGTGAACTGTTATACTCGGGTTCAGTGACCGCTGCGTTATCTCCAGCCGAGATGGGCTGCCATAACGAGCGCTCGACGGAGATGAACACGGTGCGGGCAGGACACGCTAGTCTACATCACTCGGATGGTGCCCGCTAGCAATCGGTTATCGTCATGATTGCCGGACTTGACCTCAAGACGTCGAGAGCCCTTGAAGAATCCAAAGTATAGGTCGTAGTTGCCTTCGGAGAAGCTCGGGTCAAGTGCGATGGTTTCCCGGTCAACGATGTAGTCTCCGGGACGCCAATTGGACATCGGATATGCGCCCTGCGTGGTTTCATGATCGCCGTTGTAACGTCGTCCATAGCCGTCGATATGTACGAATGTTTCCCAGTCTGTTGTTGGGCGGGCCATAACTCGATAATAGAGTTGCAGCTCATACTTGCGCCCGGCGCGCAATTCAGCCACAGGCCTTCCGTCTTCGGTCACCAAGTCCCAGCCGATAGCCTCCACCTGATCACCGAAGTTGCCGCTAATTTTTTGTCGTGGACTCGGTGCGTGGTCGAGCGCGATTGATCGTAGCGGATTCTCGTCGCGCTGGGTCGAAACGAGTTGGTTTGAGATAAGAAACAGCTCACTGGAACGGCCATCAATCACGGGCGCGTTCTGCGAGCACTGACACCTTTCTCTAAAGGCTGCATTGAAGCGAGCGAATTGATCTCCTTTGACGAGCAACCACCGTCTGGCCGTAGTCTTCCCGTTGAGCAGCCAATCTGCGGCCTCTTCCGCATCGAGTAGCAATTCAGGACGCTGCCGAGAGTAGTAGTGGGTGATCTGTGGGCGAACGCCCAACAATCCAAGCGGCTCGCCCGACTGCGCCAGGGCATGGTAGCGGTTGAGCGCCCGCCGAGGCGACAAATGCTGACTCAAGCGACTTGCCCATCCGAGACTGAGTAACATTGCAGCGAGAAGAAGGCCCAAACGAAGCACGGCTACTCGGGATATGCGAAACTCGAGAGCTCGGGGACATTTGGCCATGATTGCTTGGGCGGCACGTCCTCGAAAACCACTCACCGTAGCCCAGCGGGATAGCCCAAAGCCCGGCTCGAAAAAGCCAGCCAACAATTCGTAGAGCACCAGCGCAACCAACCCCGCGAGCACCAGCGCGGGCAGCAGCGCCCACGCCCAAGTTAGCACATCGCGCTGCATGGAAGAGAGGTACCGGATGCGCTGAAAAGGTGCGCCTAACCGCGTTGCGGTCACAAGAGCTGCGCCCGTCATAAGCGAGGTTTCGAGCAACAACGCAAAGAAGAAGAGCTGCCCACCCAAGACCTCACGCAAATAGTGAGTACACCCCAAAATCAACTCCGGGATGGAACGGGGAGCTCTCTCGGCATCATAGACTCGCATTGACGAAATGACGAAAGACGCTCCCACGATGCCAGCAGAAGCTCGCAGCCACGAAAGATTCTCAGCTTTGAAACTGGCTGGAATCTTGGCATCTACTGCAGTGGTGGCCGCAAGTAGCTTGTCGGGTAAGTTTTCGAAGTCGGCGAGCAGAATTGCTGCCAGTGCCAGTACACCTAGCAGCACATTACGCGATTGCTGGCCATCTGCGTCCGGGGCCTCGAGCCAGACACCGACAATGACAGCTAATGCGGCCAATCCGGGGAATGGTAACGTTGCGCCCATTGAGGTCAACCACGTCTGCATTGCACCGTTGAGAAATACGAACAGAATGAGCGCACCAATTGCAGCTCGACCGCTTTGGGCAGCGCCCATTCGACGCAAACGACTAAACACCGCAACTAGCCCGAATGGCAGCACGAGGCTCCAGGGGAAGAGACCATGACCGAGCTGCGTAACCACCGACTCGAATGTGGGCATCCGACCAGGCGAAGCAATGGCCATGCCTTGCAACACAAGCCATAAGCCCCTTTGTGACGCTGGGCGAACGGCAATCGAGATTGCCATAGCTGCTGAACCCAAGCCTAAGAGGGCGGTCAGCCTCACTAGCAGGAGTTCGATTTGCCATCGGGGCTTGCCGGAACGCCCCTCCGGAAGCTCGGCAACGAAGTGCGCGACACTAACGGCGAGCGCAGGCACCGCAACTCCGATTGCCAGACCACGTGTCAGTACCCCGAATCCAGCTGCAACCAGCCCGAGCACGAAATAGACGCATCGCCAGCCCACGGCCAGCGGACGGTGTTTCGGTGCCGCCAAGCAAGCCAGGCTGAAAAAAACGAAGCTCAATGTTGAGGTACCGATCGTCGTGGCATCGCCCAACATGAAGCGCGCCTGAAAGAATACGAGCGGCATCGTGCAGAACACGAGCGCTGACCAAGCCGCAGCTCGCTCGCCAATAAAACGGGTCACCCAGACAACTTGACTGACAAGTGCCGCCACCAACCAAAGCGCTAAGGGTAACCGACCCGCCCAGTCATGCACGCCGAAGAGACGAAAACCGGCAGCGATCGATGTAAAGGGCAATTCGCCGCGCCCAAGTTCACCCAGAGTTGGCATGGTGTGGGCCACATCGCTGCCGAACGCAGTGAGCTGCGCGTGAAATAGCGACGCGGCAATCCGCGACGCCAGAGCCGCCACTCGCACCTCGATTGGATCCCAGATACCCCCCACTGCAAGCGGGCCCACCAAAATGGCAACGGCGACCACGGTGACTCCAATAACTGCGCCAAGCCTCCGCGACCCGAGCTTCTCGGGACCTTGTTCGCGCATTCTAGCGGTATTGGCGGGCCGTTTCGCAGAATCGATGGGGTTTCCGGCTATCGCCAAGGGCGTCTCGGTTTCCATAAACGAGAGCGGGTGGTAACCCGGTTCGGTCGCCCCTGCAACAGGCCAGTCGATTTGGGCTGCAACTTCAGCAATTGCTTCTATCTTTGCAGCCTATGTTTAGGTCCGGCACTGTGGCGTTGATAGGTCGAGCCAATGTTGGCAAATCGACGTTCCTCAATACGGCGCTGGGCGAACCGCTCGCCATCGTGTCTTCATTTCCACAGACAACACGCGATGCCCTGCTGGGCGTCGTCACCCGAGAGGCTGTCGAGTTCGCTCTGCTGGATAGCCCCGGCCTGCACAGGCCACACAATGAACTCGGTCGGCGTATGAATCTATCGGCCATCGACACCCTGCGCCGGGCGGACTTTGCTCTCGTGTTTTTCGACGTAACGCCAAAAGCTAAGCTTCCTCGCAGGAAGCCCGGACGCGCGCTGAGCCAGCAGCCCAGCTGGTCCGCGGAGGATATTCGCGTTATCGACAGCATCCCCCCATCAGTGCCCTGGGCGATCGTACTCAACAAAGTCGACCAACTCAGAGACAAGTCGCTGCTCTTACCCCTGCTGACAGACCTAGCTACCCGCTACCCGCAGCGAGACGTGATTCCCATTTCGAGTCTTGATCGGTCAGACGTGGACAGAGTGCTCAGTGCCATCGAGCTAGCAATGCCCGAACGACCTGCGCGCTACGATTCGGAGACACTGACGGATCGTCCGCTCCGCTACTTTGCTGCGGAATACATCCGCGAACAAGTGATGCGCACGACCCGTGGGGAGCTACCGTTCGCCATCGCAGTCACCGTCGATGAGTTCTCGGATATGGACAAATTCGTAGTGATACAGGCGACGATATCCGTTGAAAAAGACGGCCAACGTATCATCTTGATTGGACACAAAGGTCATCAGATCCGCGAAATTGGAATTCTCTCACGCAAGAGAATTGAACACCTTCTGCAGAAGAAGGTGCATCTTCAGTTGTTCATTCGCACCAGCAAACGCTGGAAAGACAACCAAACTATCTTGGCCGAATTGGGCTACAACTCCAACGGCGGTTCCAACTCATCTTCGTCCAAATCGGGTGACGCGTGACGCCAATCGCAGTTGTAGTGGGCCGCCCGAACGTCGGCAAAAGCACGCTCTTCAATCGCCTTCTCGGCGTGTCTCTGGCTATCGTTGATGACCAACCAGGGGTCACCCGAGATCGACACTACGGCGATGCTTTTCTGCATGGCAAACAGATCACACTCGTTGACACGGGCGGGCTCGTACCCGATGCCAATGACAGCATCGATCAAGGTATTGCCAGACACGTTTTGGCTGCAATTGAGGAAGCTGACGCGGTCGTTTGCGTACTTGACGGAACCACATCGGTTACGGAACCGGATGCGCGCGTGGTTTCAATGCTGCGAAAAGCCGGCAAGCCTGTCATCTACGTTGCCAACAAAGTGGACGGTACTCGTCAGGAACAGTTGGCAAACGACCTCTACACACTGGGCATTCCATCACTACTCTATGTATCTGCGCTGCATGGGCGCGGAATTGCTGAACTGGAAGCCGCTTTATCTGAATGCCTCCCAGACACTCCCGACGAGTCGCCACCGGTGGAGGACGCTGGAGTGACTCGCGTGACTATCGTTGGCAGACCCAATGCAGGCAAGTCATCGCTCTTCAACCTGATTTCTGGCGGCGAACGAAGCCTGGTGTCCAATCAACCGGGCACCACACGAGATCCGGTCGACGCTACGTTCGAGTACGCACATCGAGTGTTCCATGTAGTTGACACAGCTGGCATTCGTCGTCGCAGTCACATCGAAAAGACAAGCGTGGAAGCTGTCAGCGTGATCCGAGCTATTCGCTCAATGGAGAAAGCAGACGTGGCACTGGTGCTCTGCGACTCAAGCGAAGGCATTGCGGAGCAGGATGCACGACTACTTGGGCTGTGTATCGAGAAGGGTCGAGCGGTCGTGGTTGGGGTCAACAAATGCGACCTGCTGGAACGTGCACCCAAGAAGATGTTGCTCGAGAAATGTGCTTCTGCGCTGCACTTTGCACCTTGGGTACCCGTGCTCCCGATCAGTGCACTGACCGGTACTGGGGTCAAAGACTTGATGCATGCGGTTCACCGCGCAGGTGAGCAGTTTCATCGACGGGTAACCACCGGTGAGCTCAATCGATTCATGGAGCAAGTGCTCGCCACGCATGCACCTCCCACGCAAGGGGGGCGCGCCCCGCGCATCTACTACATCACACAAGCGGCCACCGCCCCGCCCACTTTCGTGGCAATGTCAAACGCACCCGAGCACATCAAGTCTAGCTACGCTCGGTATATCACGAACCAGATTCGAAAGAACTTCGGGTTCGAAGGTTCCCCTCTCAAACTACGATTTCGCGGGCGGGACAAGAAAGAGAAGTAATTCAAGCATGCCGGGTTTCATCGATCTCCATTGTCATTGTGTACCAGGAGTGGACGACGGAGCACGGAATCTGGCCGAGTCAATCGCGACACTGAAGGCGCTGCGCGACCTTGGCTTTGAACGCATCGTAACCACACCGCACATACGTCCTGGCATGTTTGATAACTCACCAGCCGGTCTACGAGCGGCGTTCGACGAGTTAATGCTCACACTGTCGTTGGACGCTTCTCTACCCGTTCTTGAACTGTCGGCTGAGCATTTCTTCGATGACGTCGTTTTTCGGGCCCTCATGGAGGGCAATGGACTTCCATACCCGGGAGGGAGGTCCGTATTGCTCGAATTCTACACGTCGGACTTTCCTTTTACTATTGATCATCGTTTGGCTGATCTGCGACGCCAAGGGTATTTCCCAATCATTGCGCATCCGGAACGTTATGAGCCCTTGTGGAAGCACCCTGAGATTTTGGAACGCCTGTTGGACGTAGGTTGCGCTGCGCTACTCGATGCCGCCGCGTTGGTTGGAAGATATGGTAAACGACCTCAGCAGTGCGCGAGGGACTTGCTCGAACGGGAACTCTATCTGGCCGCATGCAGCGACGCCCATCGGGTCACGGATGTCCAAGCCACCGGACTAGGCCTCGACTGGTTGCGGCGAGAATATGGCGAAGATGAACTCCAGTCGCTTTTTATCAGTGGTCCGCAGGCAATTTTGCTCGGACAATCGGGACGGGCGTGAAGGCCTGCACTTTGGCAAACACTCTCGTCTCGGATTCGACAACGATTGGGAGTGCGAGGGGGCACCTTTTGTGGCCCAATGTCAGACTCATGCGCAGGGCAATTCGATTGATCGTCTTGGTGGCCGTAGCAGTCGTGGCACTCTGGCTTAATTCCCGGTCCGCGACCGCACGCGCAGATGGCGACACCCACTGTTCGTTGAGTCAGACTTTCGGCGCTGCGCTCAGGTATCTACGAGTTGACTTGGGCTTCGAAGTCACGGAAAAGGATCCCGAGGCTGCCTACTTGCTCTTTCGGTACCGCGTGCCAGGGGAACCGAAACGTGAAGTGCCCGGAGCGGTGGAACTGGTGAAGATCGACAAGAAAGTCCGAATTTTCATCAAAATTCCACAGATGCCGGTTTTACACGAGCAACTTCTGCGCGACGGGCTGCTGCGAAAACTCGCACAAGAATACGGTGAAATCGCCCACCCCGCCCCAGAAAAGCCAAAGAACAATGCACCGGACGCCGGTTCCAACTGATTCGTGCACAGGCAAATCAGGCGGCCTTTTTACGGCCCACGTCAGGACATGCTCGTTGACGTTTGGTAAGGTCACCAAACTCGTGTCATAAGCTCAGCAAGTCGCTTCAGACTTGGGTTCCGCATGCGACCTGACGAGCCAAGCCAACTTGATCATATCGGACGATACCGGGTCGTTCGCCTCATTGGCCAGGGTGCGATGGGGCGCGTATATCTTGCGCATGACCGGGTTCTCGACCGTCATGTCGCAATCAAAATTCTGAGAGACGACCTCGGCTTACCTCCAGAACATCTGCAGACTCTGTATGAGCGAATGCAACAAGAGGCGCGTGCCTCAGCGCGAGTGAGCCATCCCAACATCGTGGCACTGTACGACATGGGTGAAGACGATGCTCTCGGGCTGTTCTTGGTATTCGAATACATTGAAGGGCAAACACTGAAACAGCGCATTCAGCAAGGCAAGCTCGGGCCTGAACTCGTTAGGCAACTTGCCCTTGAGTTGGGCAGCGCCTTGAGCCTGGCCCATGAAGCAGGCGTCCTGCATCGCGACATCAAACCAGAAAATGTGATACTTGCCCGCACCGGGTCCAAGATTGCCGACTTCGGCATTGCACGCGTGCCCGATTCAACGCTCACTCGCGATGGTCGCTTGCTGGGCACACCAGCGTATAGCGCTCCTGAAGCCATCTCTCACGGAACGTTTTCGTCGGCCAGCGATCAGTTCTCTTTGGCAACGACACTCTATGAAGCCCTCTGTCTGCATCGCGCATTTCCTGGTGATGACGCGGTGGCTGTCGCTGCACGTATCACGTATGAAGAGCCTCCCGCGGTGGCCGCTATCTGTGGTCTTGATACGCGCGTGGACACCGTCTTCGCTCGCGCACTCTCCAAAAATCCGCGGTCGCGTTTCGACAGCTGTGAACAGTTCGGGCAGGTTCTCGCAGAAGCACTGCTCTTACCTGGTCGTCGCTCGGTCCCCATTATTCCAGAAATTCACCTGCCCACGGCGGCCCCAACGCCTAGTAACTCGGCACACTACGGAACCCGATTGATTGCGGCAGCGGCGCTCGGCGTGCTTGCAACTCTCCTGTTCACGCAACTAATTCACAGCCTCCAAGCAGAACCTGCATTGGTTCGTGTAGATGCCGGTGATTACGGTCCTGGCGCTGCCAAACCCGTCAACCCCGCTTCCTCAAAGTTTGGGCCGCATCGTCACAGCAATGCGCGTGCGTCAACTCCTGCAGACAACGGCAACCCGGCCGATTCATCAACCGGGATTAGTTCATCAAACTCGTGGAGCGATGCGGGTACGGCTCAGCCGAATCTAAAGTAGTGCGACATACGCCTCGCTCCGTGAATGTCGCGCACGGCATGCGGGCCCAGCAATGCTACTATCCGAACCTAATCGTGTTATCGTTGCCGATACATTCTGCGACTCTGTTCGTGCTCGTGAACCCACACTATCCGGAAAATGTTGGCGCTGCAGCACGTGCTATCAAGACCATGGGGTTTACCCAATTGGGATTGGTCAAGCCAAGCCGACTTGCGATCCCCGAACATGAGATGGCGCATCGTATGGCGGTAAAGGCTTGGGATGTCCTCCAGTCAGCGCGTCAGTTTGCGACCGTACAAGAAGCCGTCGCTGGAGCAGACGTTCTGGCCGCGACCACTTCCAGACGCGGCGTTTCAGGTGTCTGCAATGCCCGCCAGTTCGCTGCTCACGCCGTAAATATGGCCTCCGCGCAGCGCAAGATCGTCATCTTGTTTGGTAACGAGAAGACTGGCCTGCCCGCTGATATGGTTGGCGCGCTCAACTGGCGCATCCGTATCCCCATCGCTGCCGACCAACCATCAATCAATTTGGCACAAGCCACTCAGATCGTCGCCTACGAGCTATTCATGGCCGCATTGGATCAACGAACCGGTGAATCGCGGCATAACTCCCCGGCGCTCGAACCGTGAGTTGTCACAAGTGAAGCCTAGGCCCACCAACCGGTGGTCGGTCCCGGCCGCTTTCAGCCAACTATGTCTTGCGGACACGCCCACGACCGCGGGCCCCTTCCGCCTTGTTCAAACGATCGCGGACAGCTCCGACACATTCGGTTTCCGTTGGGTGCGCCGTCCGCCCGTCTGACGGTTCTGCTTCAATATTCGTGTCGAAAATGCAGGCGCCCGTACTACGCTAGCCAACTCGAGGATCGGAACACCCCATGCGAGTATCGCGTGAAAACGTACTTCACATTGCAATGCTGGCTCATCTGCGTCTCGAAGACGATGAGATTGCCTCTTTCCAAGACGATTTGGGCAAGATTCTGGGCCACGTCGAGCAACTCAATCAGCTGAACACCGAGGGTATTGGTCCCACGGCACACGTTGCGGTGACGGCAGCTCCCCTACGAAAAGATGAAGTGGTGCCCGGTCTGTCCAATGACGAAGCTTTGGCTGAAGCACCCCGCCCACGCGAAGGTGGTTTTGCGGTACCTGCGTTCGTGGACGAAGGGTGACGGAATGATGCAAGAAGTACTAAGACAGCCAATTCACGAGTTGGTTCAGGCGGTGCGCAGTGGCGCCGTCACGGCAGAAGCGGTTGCTAGCGCGTCTCTTAGTGCCATTCGTGGGCAGAACCAGCTCAACGCGTTTGTTCACACATCTGAGGAAAGCGTCATGCGCTCGGCGGTTGAAATCGATCGCAAGCGCGATCGAGGTGAACCGTTAGGGCAACTAGCAGGGGTTCCGATCGGCATTAAGGACGCAATCTGCACATTGGACGCGCCAACCACCTGTGGATCGCGAATTCTGCGTAGAGCCGCAGGCGACCAGCGTGGGTGGCAGTCACCTTACGATGCCACAGTCATTGCACGACTGCGGCAAGCGGACGCCCTCATCGTTGGAAAGACCAACATGGATGAATTCGCAATGGGGTCCTCCACGGAAACCAGTGCCTGGGGACCAACGCTCAACCCGTGGGACAGGTCGCGAATACCCGGAGGTTCGAGCGGTGGCAGTGCAGTCGCCGTGGCGGCAAGACTGTGTCCAGTGGCCCTCGGCAGTGACACGGGGGGTTCGATCCGCCAACCAGCGGGGCTCTGCGGAGTCGTGGGTGTAAGACCGAGCTATGGGCGCGTTTCGCGCTACGGCCTCGTGGCTTTTGGTTCCAGCCTTGAACAAATCGGCCCCTTCGGGAATGACGTGCGAAGTGCAGCGCA
>Ga0265340_10002659_pt1 | contig 10167 bp, 6 predicted proteins | sample 4CB225metaG_FD_202082 | JGI IMG/M metagenome (GOLD analysis project Ga0265340, IMG submission 202082) | Rhizosphere microbial communities from Carex aquatilis grown in University of Washington, Seatle, WA, United States - 4-CB2-25 metaG | ecosystem: Host-associated > Plants > Roots > Rhizosphere...
CCAACGCAGCCGACTCTTACGCCGAGCAGTCATTGGTGCAACGACGATCACTCTCATTGGCGCACTTTGCCTGACGCTTTACGATCGTTTGCATGCCGTACTGTGGCTGGACGATATTCCGATCACGAGCTTGGCCAACAAGGATGTAGCGCCGGCACTTGAGGTTTGGTGGCGTCAATTCCAAGAGAACACCCTGCGCGTGACGGTTGCTGACGCTCCGTTCGAGGTCAAACTGAGCCAGCTCGATTGCGTGCTTGACGTGGCCGAAACGGCGCGCCGAGCCGAACGCGCAAAGAATGCCCACTTCTGGCGACCCGTTCACACGCGGCGCGCTGGTTTTATCGACGTTGCGGTGACCTGCCCGGAGGCAGCCTTGCACCCCGTACTCGACGAGTGGGAGAAGCAAGGCATCCAACAGCCGCCGAAGTCGGCAACCCTCGTGTGGGAAAGAGGTGCGATCCTGCCGCACCCCGGTGAGGCAGGGAACATCATTGAGCGCGCAGCGGTCAAGCGCCAACTGGAGAGCGACTTCGTGCGTCTGGTTCGCGAGGGTTTTTCACTGCCCGTCACACGCGTTGAGCCGAAACTGAGTAGCGAGCAGCTACAGGCACTGGCCGAGCAAGCGAACCGCTACATCAAAACATCGCTGGTCATCGAATCCAAAGCACCCCCGCTGAAAGCTCATCTGTTGCATTCGGATTTGGGGCGCATGCTCCAATTGCGGGAAAATGAGCGAGGACAATTCGAGATTGCTTTCGATGTCGAAGTCCTGACACAGGTGCTGCGCTCTCGGCACATTGCCCCGGCGTGGCCTGCCAAGAACGCGAGCCTTTCGGTGACTAACGGCAGTCATTTTGCGGTGGTCCCAGAGGCCCGCGGCTACCGTTTCTCGATCCCCAAGTTGGCCGAGCAGATTCTTCACTCGGTCCAACAAGGCGAGACACGTGTTCCGATTGACGCGGAACTCGGTGAAGAAGCCACACTGAAGGCCGCGGACGTTGGTAACCTCGGTATTCACGAGCTCATGGGGGTCTTCACGACGCATCATGCCTGTTGCCAGCCGCGGGTGAACAACATTCATCGCATTGCCGATCTGCTGGACGGCATCATCGTGCTACCGGGGGCGACGTTTAGCGTCAACGAGACCATTGGACCCCGCTCGCTCGCTAACGGCTTTGTCATGGCGCCCAGCATCGAAGACGGCGAAATGGTCGATACGATTGGTGGCGGGGTGAGCCAGTTCGCAACCACCTTCTACAACGCGCTGCTGCGTTCGGGACTAGAGATACAGGAACGTCGGGCGCATACCTATTGGTTCGACAGGTATCCGATGGGGCATGAAGCCACGCTTTCCTTTCCCAAGCCGGACCTGGTGTTTCGCAATGACACCCGCTCGGGCGTGCTGATCAAGACCGAGTACACGGAAAAGTCCATCACGGTGCGGCTGTATGGAGACAAGGAGCATCGGCAAGTGGCGTTTGGGGTCTCGAAGATGATGGAAGTCGAACCGCCGCCCCTCGAGCGACTTCCCAATCCCGACCTCAACCCGGAAAAGGAGCACACGAAGAACGGCGGCCGTATGGGCTGGAGCGTTATGACGTGGCGCACCGTGACACTCGCCAACGGCGAGCAGAAGAAGGACGAACGCAAGGTCACGTACAAGCCGCAGGTGCGCCGCATCGAAGTGCACCCGTGCAAGCTCAGGCCCGACGAGCTCGGTTACACGGGAGAACGCTGCCCCAAGGTTGAGCCGACGAGTGAGGAAACGAGCGAAGACGACAAGTGAATGCGCGGGAGCAGCGCGCCAGAAAGCAGTGTCAAAGTTCCGTCACTTCATCGATCAATCGTTCGACACGGTCCGAATTACTGCGGGGGCGGCGCGGTCCGAGCTTGAGCTCGAGTTCTTGTCGTGTTCTCTGGTAGTCATTCCAGCGGCCGTAGCGATGCTCGAAGAACGTCACGCCATCGTAACCGTAAAGAATCATATCGCTGGGAATTGCGCGGTAGAATGATGCGGCCAGCCGAGTCTCGCGCAATTTCGCCTGCTCGAGCAGGTAGCTGTGAAGCAGCATGACGATTTCATCGACGTCTGCCAGTGAGAGGTCGACCGCGCGAGGGACATGACAATGCGAGCGCTCGTATGGTGATGGGTCGCCCGCAGTGATGCGGTATAAGGGGAAGTAGAGAACCCCTCGATGATCATGGCAGCGCAGCAAAAGGCTGACGCGTTGCTCGCGCTGGCTGGTGACTAGCAGGGGAAAGGAAAACGAGCCGTGGTGAGGATCGAAAAGCGGTGAACTTGGACCAAACCTCAACTCGAGCACGGCCAATGCGTGTCCGATCGTCAGGGGCGCCCCACCGGGCAACGAACGTTGACTCAATCGAAGCAGGAGTTCGAAGTTCTGACTCAGCGGTAGGGCGTGGTGTCCCAAGGTCACGAATTCATCGTCGGCGAGTCGCCATAGGGATGTGCGACCTTTCACCAGGTGAAGGTGTGGTCTTGCCATCGGGCCTCCTCAATAGATTGGGTACTCGAGGGGCCTATCCTTTTCCCCTCGACCCCCTTACATAAGCACAAAAGCCAGATGTTCGTCTAGGACGAACTTCCTGCAAACGGGCCGGATCTACGGTCCCGCACCCATGCCTCGACGCTCCACATCCAATTCCTTGGCCAAGGGGATTGGGCTACGTATTGCGCAGCTGCGCAACGAGCAATACCTGACCGCTGAGAAGTTAGCCTACGAGAGTGAGGTGGGGTCCAAGGGTTACGTGAGTGACATTGAGCATGGGCTGGCGCTTCCGTCGCTGACCACACTGGAACGCATTGCTCAACGACTCGACGTTTCGCTTTACGACCTCCTTGTATTTCCAGAACAGGGCGATCGCGAACAACTCATCGATTTGACTCGCCATGTGCCCAAGGGGCCCCTTGCTCGAATGGTGCGAGAACTTCTAGAGGCCCAGCCCCCGACCCCGCAGTGGTCGGCGCCGCGCCTAAGTGCGATTCGTTCCTATGCAACGCTGGAAGTTGCGGCGGGTTGGTCAACGCCGGCGTTGCCGCGAGCCGACGTGGTGGCCGAGACCGTGCGTCTGCCTGGCAAATTCAAGCGCGGTCATGACTTTGCGGTCCGCGCTTCGGGCCATTCAATGGAGGGGTTTCGCGCTGCCATACGCGACGGCGATTGGCTCGTCATGCGCAAAGGCGAGCTTACGCCCGAGTCAGCGTTAGGCCAGGTGGTGTTGGTTGCCCGTGAAGACCGGTTTGGCGACAAAAGCCTGCACGTTAAGCGAGTGGTCAAGAAGGCGCAGCGGATTTGGTTTCGGTCGGACGACAGCGACGTAAAGCCGCTGGCTGCTACGCAAGCCGACGAGATCGTTGCGACTCTCGTTTCAGTTGTGCAGCCTGAAACGCTGGCCCCTCCTGTGCATTCGCGCATTCAGAAAGTCGGCCCGGGAAAGGTATTCGGGTTGACTCGAGAACCCACTGGCAGTTGGTCGCGCATTGACGGTCACCTATTTCTTCAAGTGAAGTCAAACACCATCAAGCCAGGCGGAGTGCTACCCATCAGGGGCTGCGACCCACGCCCGGCGGAAACCGCCTACGTGTTCTCGACTGGCGCTGGCGTGCTCGAATACTTGGGCCTAGCCAGGTTCGATCACGAGAACGACCATTGGCGGCTGGGTGAAACCGCATGAACGATTCAATGAGCCAGCGCCTATCCATGGGCGGCGTGCTTGTCTGTCATTCGCCGTCCGTGTAGGTCGCTAGTCCTCGGAGCCACGCGCGTGAGCGCGCTGCGGGTGCAGCGGTCATCGCTTTGGCAGCAGCTGCAAGTCACTAGACTCGACGTAAGCCTGAGTTTCGCCCCAGAGCACTTCGCAAAAACGGTCGTTGATCTTTGAGACGTCCACGCGTGCACCCTCGGGGATGCCGACGGTGTCGCGCGTTACCGTCACCGGGAGCGGAAGTCCGGCTGCGTCGCGCAGACGCGCCTCGGGTACAATTACGATACCCGTGCGCAGTTCGTGGCGCATTTGCACTGCTGCGTGCAGCAGCCCGCTGGCAAGCAAACACGAGGCACCGGCAATACTTGCTACTACTCTGCCGACGAAACGTCGGCGTGGCGAACCGGCGAGCCATGCTGCAAGCAATCCGAACGTGCAGCAAACTGATGCCCCGAGTGCCGTAACGACCCAAAAATTCTCAGGCAGCAACCGCACCAACGCGCGGCCGAGTGGGGGACGCTCCAGCAGACTCTGCGCGCCCTTGCGACTCCGTTCGCGTGATAACTCAGCATGTACGGCGGCGAGCGTTGCCTCAGCTTCGGCGTCCCCGGGCCGAAGCACGAGCGTTTCTTCTAGGGCTGCTACGGCGCGACCCAAGTCGCCCGACTGCGCGCGCTGAGAGTGCGCGCGTTTGATGTAGGCAATGGCGCGATCGTAGCTGGCCTCCGGGTGCAGCACGCCGCGATCTGCGATCTGTTCGAGGGCTGCAAGGGCTTCGCTGGGCGCATCGGCTTTGATCGCGGTCGTTGCCTTGTTGAACAGCGACTGCGACTCGGGGTCAAGCGACTCGGTTGCGACTGCGACAGCGCTCGTGCTCAGTATCAGCCCCGCCAGCAGTACCGCGCCGGACTTGAAAGATGGGTTCTTCATGTGCCGCGCCCTTTCACTGGTACTGAGCGCCGGCAGAGGCTGTCAATCAGTGGTTGCGCCCGGTCAATGGCGCGGGCGAGCAGCTGCGGTTCACTGCCCGTGAAGCGAACCGCGTCGCAAACATTGAGCGTCTCGACAATCGCATCCGCGTTTGTCTGCTCGAGACCCGCAGTCGTCAATGTGGATGCCAACTCATCGCGAACGATGCCGCGCGCCCGAATGCCGGTGGCCGCTTCAATGGCCAGCACCAGGGCCTTCTCCAGCGCGGAAGCTGCCGCAGGTGCGTCACCGTTCGCTAGGATTTGCCGGCAAGTCGCCATCTGCGTCCCGGTGCGCCGCTTCACGGAATCGCGCTTGCTTGTGAACTTCGCATTGACGGCGCTAGCCAGGGACTTCAACCCCATGCTCGCGATAACGCTGAGGGGTCCCAGAAACAGCAATAGCCAGAAGTGACGAGTGTCAGCCCAGTACTGTGGTGGGGGCGGTGCTTCAGCGAGCTTGTCGCGGGGCACGAGCGGCAATTCCGCGGTCGGATCCGTTGCTGATGCGGCAGGCGCGGCGCTTGCCTCTGCATCCGCCACCGCGCTTGGTTTGACTCTAATCTGACCGAGATCAACCGAGGCTACCTCATAACGCGCGTGGTCTGGGTCCCAGTAGGGTAGCGCCAGTTTCCCGAGGTTGACGTTGCCGGCCTCGTTGAGTTTGACGACGTATTGCCAGGTTCGTGTCCCAGCGAGCTTGCCGCCTTTGCGCTCAACGGCCTCGTTGGTAGTCGGTTCGAGCCACTCAACGCCCTTGATCTCTGGCAGATCGAAATTCTGAGGCAACTTGCCGATCCCGGACAGGGTGACGTTCACGGCCACGGCCTCGTGTGCACTGACTTCACGCGGCTCGACAGTGGCCGTCAGTTGAAATTGACCAACGTCGCCCAAGCGATAACCGGCGGGTCTGCCGTTGAGCGGCGGCTCGACGACGGTAATCGTCAGTGGCTGACTCTCCCGTTGCACGTTGTCGTACTGAGGGTTGCCCATTTGTCCAGCACCGCGAAACTGAACGCGCATTGGTTCAATCACCAGCTTGCCTGCGCGCAGCGGAAATAGAGCGCGATCCTGAATCTTGCTCGCGTACCAGACCTCGGTGCCGATCTTCATCGGCTGCTCGCGGTTCCCGTCGCCGTCGATGAGGTCGTGATTCAAAAAGTCCTTGAACGATGGTTGAGTCGGGTTGCCACATTCGAACAGTCCCGCGTGGCCGTAGGCAAAAACCGAGTAAGAGATCTGTTGTCCGACTACCACCTTCTTTGGTGTCGCCCGCGCGTCGAGAAAAGCCACCGGGTCGCGTGCCGTCGCAATGTCGAGCTCATGAGGCCAGCCATTGATCTCTACTTGCTCTGGGAGCGTCTGACCGAGCTGTCTCAACTGTCCCATCGGCGGCAGCAATGGACCGCTGAACGGGTCGAAGTCACCAAACGGATCAAAGGGATCGAACGGTGAACGGCGCCCAGTGCGCTGGCGTTGCCCAGAGATCGAACCAGCTGGCACGATCTCGACAATGAACGCCTTGTCCGACACTTGATGTCCGCCGGAGATGACGCTGGCAGGTCCGAGTCGAAATCGACCGACGGTATTCGAAGCCAGGATCCAAGTTGCGTTGATACCGGTTCGGTTGTCGATGTGCCCAAACGACATGTTCACTTGACGCTGCGTGGACACGCTCGGACCTTGAATCGCAAAGTTCGTCGGCACGGGAAGCTTTGGCTGCGAGGGCGAGTCATCGCTCGAATCGGCCATGGCCGTGAACTGCACACTGAAGCGTTGCCCCACCTCGACCTTGGCGGGAGCTTGCGTATTCAACCTTAGCTCAGCATAAGCAACCTGAGGCTGCAGCACGACCGCAACCGCCGCCGCGCATGTCACAACAATCCGCCCGCTCGCGCCTCGCACTCGTTGCGCAACTATCGCAACTGGCAGTGGCCAGCGAGCAGCGCGATTCACTTATCCTCCATCCTGACCACGCCGCGGCGATGTTGGGCGTTTTCTTTGGCCATGTGCTCGTGAAGGCTCGGTGTCTGCTCGAGTTCATCCAAGATCCGATCATCTTGGTTTTGAGGTTCGCGGGAAGGGGGCTGGTCTTGTTTGGGCGGCTCGGGGGGCGGCTGTCCTGCGTCGGGTTGATTCGACTTCCCATTGCCGGCGTCGGGTTGCTGCGGCTTGTCTTCGGGCTTGTCGGGCTTTTTGTTCTCGCCACCGCCGTCGGGTTTGTTGTTGCCCGCATCGGGTTGCTGCTTATTGCCGCCATCGCTCGCACCGCCGCCGTCGCCCGGATCCTTCTTGCCGCCGTCTTGTCCGGCGTCCGGCGGTTCGCGCTCCGAGCGCTCGAGCGCGAGCGCACGGTTCCATGCTGCGTCGCGGCCAATCGCGTCGCCCTGGTCGCCGGTCATGCCCGGGATCAGGCGTAGCGCCAGGTCATAGCTCTTGACCGCGTTCTTGTACTCTTCGCGCAAAAAGTAGAGATTGCCCGCCAGGTAATTGGCGCGCGCCCGAAACTCGACGGTGGCATCGGGCAAGTCACCCAGCGTCAGCACGACGCGCAGCGCGCATTCCACCTGCTCACTGCGCTGCGCCAATAGCTGTTGCGTGGCTGGGTTCTGCTGCGCATTGACCGGGGCACTCGGCTCGCCAAACCTGCCGCCGAACCGCTCTGCCACTTGAAACAGCGCGATCCCTAGGTCAAACGCTGCGTTATGGCGAACATGGAGCGAATCGGGGGTACCGATGTTGCCGCCTGAGCACTTGCCTGTCGATAGGTATTGCTCCAGCAGCTCTACGCCCGCACCAGCGTCTCCGGCATCAATGGCCGTCAGTGCCTTTTCCACATTGGGTGCGCGTCGAATGAACGGATCCTTCAGGCTGCCTTCGCAACTGGTCAGCGATGCGAACCCCAGGGGCAGCAGTATGCCGAGCAGAACGGCAATCGAGGCGCCGGACTTAGAGAGTACGGCGCGCATTCTCATCGCGCTTGCACGGCGGTGTGATATCGAACGCAAGTTGCCATCGGGTGCGTTCACGGGCGTGGGGCGCCGTCGCGTTTGCCCGACGAATACCTCCACCAGGAGCAGCAGTATCGTGAGCCCCAGTGGGTAAACGTAAACATCGGCGAAAACCGTCTCGACCTTTTCGGACAGCTCGCTGCTCATGTAGCGAGCCAACTCTCGGGCCATTTTGTCGATGCCGGTCGTGCCAGTAGCGCTGCGCACCACAAAGCCGCCGCCTGCCTTGGCGGTCTCGGCCAATTGGGCTTCGCCTTCGGCCGAGAGTGCCGTTGTCATCGGGTTGCCCTGTGAGTCTTTGCGCCAACCACGCAGATTGCCGTTTTCATCCACTTCGGGAACGGGTTCCGGCGTGCGCCCACCGATTTGCACCACGTTAACCGTAATGCCGTCGTCGTGTGCGGCCTTGGCCATGGCCGCGGGTTCACCCTCGAGATCCTCGCCGTCGGTCACGAGCACGAGTACTTTGGCGTGTTTCTCGGCTGAAGGGTCGCGCTTGAACAGATCGTGGCCAGCTGCAATGGCTCGCGCCAGCGAGGTGCCGCCCACGGGCATGTCATTGGGCGTCAGCTGCCGGAAAAACTGCGCAATCGCGCCGCCATCCGAGGTGAGCGGGAATGTCATTGGCTCACCGGCGAAAGCCACGGCGCCAAAACGCGCACCGCGTAGCTCCGAGATCAGTCGAGAGACTTCGCTCTTGGCACGCAGCGTGCGCGACGGAGTCACGTCCCGCGCATACATGCTCTTCGAGTAGTCGAGTGCGACCACCACATCGAGATTGGTAGCCGGGATCAGCCGCGTGCCGCGACCGTATTGTGGCCGCGAGAGCGCGATGAACGCCGAGGCAACGGCGAGCACGGTCAGTACGCCTTGGATGACGCGCCGCGTGCTGGCGCGGCCAGTGACTAGGGCCAGAACGTATCGCTCATCGCCGAAACGCCGCACCGAGCGCAGCAGCAGCCATCCGCCGAGCACGAGCAGCGCCGCAAACACTGCAGCCAGTGCCGTACCAAACAACCAGAATGGATTGGCAAACCTCACGGGAACCTCCGCAGAGACCACGCACGCAGCAAGACCTCAATCGCCAGCAGCAATACGCCCGGCAAGAGCAATACCGGGAAGAGTTCTTCGTAACGCGCCACGCTGGCTTCGAAGCGACTCTTCTCGAGCTTGTTCAACACGTCATGAAAGCTTGCCTGCAGCGCTTCGACGTCGGTGGCAACATACGAACTGCCGCCGGTCTTTTCTGCCAGTTTCTTGAGCAGTTCGGGGTTGACCGGAAACTCGACGTTCTGGAATGATGGCCCCAACATACGCCTACCTACGTAGACGCGAGCCATGCTGCCATCACCAATTTGAACCGTGAAGATTTTGGCCGAGACCTTGTTGGCGAGGTCTGCGGCATACTCGGGTGAAATGCGGCCAGCATTGTTGTCGCCGTCCGTTAGCAGAATGATAGCCTTGCTCTTGGCCGAGCTGCGGCGCAAGCGCGCCGCGGCCGTACCCACCGCGTCACCGATGGCCGTACCATTGCCGTCGATGACCTCGAGTTCCATTTTGGAGACCATGAGGTCGAGCAATTGGTAATCGAGCGTTGGCGGGGACAGGACGAAGGCATCTTTGCCGAACACGATGACGCCAATGCGGTCGGTCTTGCGCCGTGAGATGAAGTCGCGAATCACCGCTTTGGCCGCATCCAGGCGGGTCGGGGGCGCGTCCGGCGACTGCCGATTCATCAACGGCAGCAGATCATGCGGCACGTTCTCCATCACGGCTTTCATCGAACCTGAAAGGTCAAGGACGAGCATCTGGTCGATGCCGCTGTCTTCCAGATTCTCTGGGCGCAACGTATTGATGGGGCGCCCCAGTGCCAGGATGAAGAAGGCAAGTGCCACCGTGCGCAACACACCGGGCACATCGCGTAGCGTTACCCGCAGTCCACTTGGGCCATGGCGAAGCCCGGCGACGGTTCCAAGTAGCAGGCGCGGCGTGCGGCGATCCTCGCCCAGCGTTGCGCGCCACAGCACCAAGGGCAGCAGCACTAGCAGTAGCAGCCAGTAGCGTTGGGTCCAGCGCGCGGCGAGCAGTCCCTCTCCGCGAACGAGCCATGGGTACAGCAGACCGACGAGCACTGCCAGCAGCAGTGCGCCGACCAATATGAGCCAGCGGCGTAGCGTTGTAGCGCGCATCATGAGGACGCTCCTCCCAGACCTTTCGGCGGCAGATTCACCGGAGGACCGGGTTCATGGTGCGCTACCGGTTGTGCAACGGGAAGCGTGGCAGTCACAATCGTTTCAGCCTCTCGCAGAGCGGTGAGGCACTCGGGCTCGCTCGGTGTCAGGCGTGCGAACTTGACGAGATCGGCCTGAGCCAGGAATTGGTCGATAGTAAAGAACGTCTGGTGCTCGAGTCCTTGGCGACGCAGGGCACTGACCGCTTCGCGCGTCGTGCACTCGAGGCCA
>Ga0265340_10002661_pt1 | contig 10160 bp, 8 predicted proteins | sample 4CB225metaG_FD_202082 | JGI IMG/M metagenome (GOLD analysis project Ga0265340, IMG submission 202082) | Rhizosphere microbial communities from Carex aquatilis grown in University of Washington, Seatle, WA, United States - 4-CB2-25 metaG | ecosystem: Host-associated > Plants > Roots > Rhizosphere...
CACGGCCTTCGCCGCACCCGTCGAAGACGGAATGATGTTCTGGCCAGCGCCACGACCGCCGCGCCAGTCTTTGGCGGAGGGCGAGTCAACGGTCTTCTGGGTCGCGGTCACGGCGTGGACCGTGGTCATCAGACCTTCGAGGATGCCGAAGTTGTCATTGACGACCTTGGCAATCGGGGCAAGGCAGTTGGTGGTGCAAGACGCGTTCGAAACGATGTCTTGACCCGCGTACGTCTTGTGATTGACGCCCATGACGAACATGGGGGTTGCGTCCTTGGAAGGTGCGCTCAGCACGACCTTCTTGGCGCCGGCTTTGATGTGCAAGCGGGCTTTCTCGTCCGTCAGGAACACGCCGGTTGACTCGATGACATAGTCGCCGCCGACTGCGCCCCAAGCGAGGGCTGCGGGATCTTTCTCAGCGGTGACGCGAATGGCTTTGCCATTGACGACGAGCTTGCCGTCCTTCACGTCGACCGTGCCGGCAAACCTGCCGTGCGTGGAGTCGTACTTGAGCATGTACGCCATGTACGCGGGGTCGATGAACGGATCGTTGATACCGACGACTTCCACGTCGCTACGCCCGGCAGCAACGCGGAACGCCAAACGGCCAATTCGCCCGAAACCATTGATACCAATCTTGATTGCCATGGTCGAAAACCTTTCTCGCTCACCGACAGTTCGGTGGCACCGAAGACTCGGTAGTTCGCGCGCTAAATAGATGCAGTCGGGGCCAGGCGCAAGGGCTCAACCACTCGGGCCCTCGGGCCACTATCGGCCCGCGCATATTCTGCACAAGGCAGGCACAATCTCCGGGAAATCTGGGGGCTTCTGCACGGTGAGCACGTGCGTCGTTGATTCGATCGCGTGCGCTGGGTGGGGATTCACGGAGAACTCCTCGTTGGCATTCTGATGGTCTTGCCGGCACTCTCCCGGTAATTCGCGCCGAGTACTCGCGGTCGCGGTGCCAATAGTGGCCGCGCACCTCAACACTTGCCCTGAGTCACGCGGTGCTGATGGCCGCGTGAAATCTCGCCCGCGGACGCGGTTTCATTGTAGCTTTGCGCCATGAAATTCGTCGCGGCCATTGACCAAGGCACGACCAGTACGCGGTGCATTTTGTTCAATGCCCTCGGACAAATCGAAGCAACGGATCAACTGGAACACTCGCAGCTGACCCCGCAACCCGGTTGGGTCGAACACGACGCTGAGCAGATTTGGGTCAACACACAGACCGTCATCCAAGGCGCGCTTGCCCGCGCCAGTGCAACGGCAAAAGACGTGGCGGCGATTGGAATCACCAATCAGCGGGAAACCGCCGTTATTTGGGAGCGACGCACGGGCAAGCCCATCTGTCCGGCAATCGTTTGGCAGGACCTGCGCACGACAGAGATCTGTGCTCGATTGACTCAACGCGGTCTGGCCAAAGCGATTACGGATAAGACAGGCCTTCCCATTGCAACCTATTTTAGTGGGCCGAAGATCCGCTGGATGTTGGACAACATATCTGGCGCCCAGAGTCGCGCCGAGCGGGGTGAGCTGCTCTTTGGCACCATGGACACCTGGCTCGTTTGGCAGCTCACGGGTGAGCACGTGACGGACGTGACCAATGCCAGTCGCACGTTGCTGATGAACATCGATACCCTCAAGTGGGACGATGAGTTACTCGACGCGCTCAACATCCCGCGCAGTTTGTTGCCCGAGATCCGTCCGTCAATTAGCGCATTGGGTACGGCCAAGGGGCACCTCGATGGCGTTCCCGTGACTGCAGTGTTCGGGGATCAGCAGGCGGCACTGTTTGGTCAGTGTTGCTTCGAACCGGGCGATGTGAAGAACACCTACGGCACCGGGTGCTTCTTATTGATGAACATCGGCACTGAACCGTGTCGATCGCAGCACGGCCTACTGACGACGGTCGCCTACCAAATGGCGAATCAAGCGCCAGTCTACGCCCTCGAGGGTTCAATCGCGATCGCTGGCGCTGCAGTGCAATGGCTGCGGGACAATTTGGGGCTGATCTCCCGGGCGAGTGAGGTTGAGCAGCTGGCGGCGTCAGTGCCCAACAACGGGGACGTCTTCTTCGTGCCCGCGTTTAGCGGTCTGTTTGCACCCTATTGGCGTGATGACGCCCGGGGAATGTTCATTGGGCTCACGCGTCACTCGAACAAGGGTCACATTGCCCGGGCGGTGCTCGAAGCCACGGCTTTTCAGACTTGGGATGTCACTGAGGCCATGCAGCGCGACGCCAACGCGCGACTGTCGTCACTAAAAGTCGACGGCAAGATGGTCGAAAATGAACTCCTGATGCAGTTTCAAGCGGACGTGCTCGCGATTCCCGTGGTCCGAGCCAGCACACCCGAGACCACGGCGCTGGGGGCCGCCTACGGAGCAGGGCTGGGGATTGGCTATTTTGCGTCCCTGGATGAGTTGCGAGCCCGTTGGCAAGCGTCGCGCACTTGGGCGCCGAGCAGTGCTACGGAAGAACGCCATGCTCTGATTGCTCGGTGGCACCAAGCTGTGCAGCGATCGTTCGGCTGGGTGCGGTAAGAATTCCGTATTCGCAGATATTTGCAGGCAGAGCGTGGCGGCCATTTGAGACAATGTCTGGAAATCACACCCGTTTGCGTCCAAATTGTGGTAGCTCCGCACGTGTTATGCGGTGTGCAAACGGTTTGCGAAGGGAAGATCGGTTCGGCTCGCGCCGAGGCCTGGTGACGATTTCGATCGCCGCCCTATTATTGGCGAGCACGGGAGCGGCATTGGCCCGCACTCCCTTGGCGTCGGACAGGGGAGCCAAGACCGATACCTGGTATCCGCCAGCGCCAGATCCGCGTGGGCCTGCAGCCAAAGCACCCAAGAAGGCGCCCGCGGCCCAGCCAAGTGCGTCGGTGGCGCCAGTGCCTGCACCCGCACCAGCCGCAGCTGCACCAGCCGCAGCTGCTCCTGCTGTGCCCGCACCCGCAGCGAAACCCGCACCTGCTGCAGTTGCCCCAGCTGTAGCGCCAGTGCCTGCACCGGCACCAGCTGCAGCGCCCGCTCCTGCTCCTGTCGCCCCGGCAGCTGCGCCTGCTCCGGCTGCTCCGGCTGGCATTGCTACCGTGTTTCCGCTGACTCCAGTGGAAATAAAAGCCGCTAAGTTGTCGGCAGACGCGCTTGGTCCGCTCTATCGCAGTCGCCGCTTGCCTCAGTCGGAAGCCAAGTTACGCGAGGCGATTCGCATCTGTGGTCCCCAAGACTGTGCGACGGCTTTCTCTGCGCGGCTGCATCGTGATCTCGGTTTCTTGTATGTCGATGGCATGAATCGCCTCGACGACGGTAAGGACGAGTTCACCGTTGCGCTCTCGCTCGACCCGACCGTCATCCTCACCGACACTATGTTGAGTCTGGCCGTTACTCAGGCTTTTGCAGAGGTCAAGACACAGGTCGTGAAGACGGACGCTTCGGCGCAGCCCGCCGTGGAAGAGGTAACGCTGGAGTCAGACGGTTCAGACAAGAGTACTTCTGACAATGAGCCCGATGCCGAAAACAAACGCATCAACAACTGGCTGTCGCTGACGCTGCAGCAGGATTTCGTGTTTCATTCGCAGACGAACAATGCCTGTTCGACTGGGTTTGGAACCCCTTATCGATGCTATGACGCAACGTCAAGACCGATTGACCTGACCCAAGTGAACGACAACATCGTTCCGGGGAGCAATCAAATCTCCAAAGGTGGCGCGATCTTAGCCACAACCCGCATCTTGGCTGGCTACGAGCGCGTAATGTTGGACAACGTAACGCTGGGTGCACGACTTGGAGCCGTGATTCATGGCAAGGCGCTACGGTTGACGACCGACAGGTCGTTTTTGGTCTTCCACGGAGAAGCCCGAGGTTCGTACTGGATAGGAGACAAACCCTTTACTCACAAGGGTTTCCGTCCCTATGTCTTTCTCGCGGCGGGTGTGGGGGAAGCGGACGGCAAAATAACCGTCGACTACATGCTCAAAACAGACCCTGCGACCGTCAACAAGGTCGCGGCTTGGAAGCGCAGCGGCCCCGCATTCGTTGGAGCAGGCGCCGGGTTGCAATGGGCCATCACTAAGACCCAGGGTCCACTGGCTGAGTTGCGCTACCTGCAGTTCATGGGCCCCAGTGTACCGGTCATTGCGGTCGATGTTGGCTACGCCGTGGGCTTTTAGTTCGAAGCAGCTCCAGTGAATCGCCGCGTGACAACTGTGTGTCCTGGCCTGTTTCCTCGCCGCGGTCGTAGCATTACGGCTAGAGTTCAACGTGGGTGTGCCATGATTCGATTTTTCTCCCTGTGCGTTCGTTCCAGCTTGTGCTCTGTTTTCCTATTTGGTTGCGGTCAGAACCCGCCACCTACAGTGCCCAGCACAGCATCCGCCGTGACTGCTTCTCCGTTGCCGGCGCCAGCCGTGGCATCAATAGGCAACCAACAGGCTATTGCAGCCGAGCCGCCGAGTTGTGTTCCTTCAAGGGACCAGCCGGAAACGGTTGCTTTGCACCAGAGTGTGTCGGAGTCCATCGAGTGGAAATCGCCCGGTGCGATTCAGGGCAAACCGCAAACGATCAAAGTCCTGGGCTTCAACGATTTTCACGGTCAACTATCGTCGCCACCGGCCGTTGATGGCCGTGCACTGGGCGGAGCTGCGCTCTTGGCCAGCTATTTTCGCGCGGCGGCAAGCGGGCACGAAGGTTCGACCCTCGTCGTACATGCAGGCGACTTGATTGGAGCGTCACCTCCGGCATCCGCGCTGCACCAGGACGAACCCACAGTGGAATTCCTGGGCGCGATCCTCGGTCCCGGCTGTTCGCGGCGTGACCGCCGTTCTGACCTCTGTCCTGTGGTTGCGTCACTGGGTAATCATGAGTTCGACGAGGGAGTCATTGAACTGCGACGCATCGTGTCGGGCGGCAACCACGCGCGCGGTCCATTCTTGGGCCACGATTATGCGGGCGCGCCGTTCGAGTATATTGGGGCAAACGTCCGTGACAAGAAGACAGGCGAACCCGTCGTAAGCCCATCTATCGTCAAGACGTTGGCTGGGGTGCGTGTCGGGTTGGTAGGAGCCGTGCTTCATGATGCGCCGGTGTTCTTGATGCCTTCAGGCATCAAAACCCTGAGCTTTGACGACGAAGTCAGTGCCATCAACACGGAAGTGGAGAGTCTGTCGAAACTCGGGGTGCACGCCATCATCGTCGTGCTCCACCAAGGCGGCTATCAATGTTTTGCACCTGGGGTGCCCCACGACGAGCGTTCTGTCACGGGGCCCATCGTCGATATAGTGAAGCATCTACATCCAGAAGTGGATCTCGTCGTGTCAGGCCATACTCACTCGGTGCTCAATGCGTTGCTACCGAACAGCGCAGGAAAACCGACTCTCGTCACTCAGGCGTTTCATGCGGGCACGGGCTTTGCGGACATTGACTTAACGATTGACACCGCAACGGATGACGTTGTTGAAAAGCGTGCTCGTGTGGTCACCCCCTGGGCTGAAGGAGCACCGGGCATCGGCCCTGACCCACAGGTTGCTGCTAAGGTGAAGGTTGCCGAGGACGCGGTGAGAACACGCACGTCGCACATTGTTGGCTCGGCTACTGGCACTTTTCATGCTGCCCCGGACGCCGCAGGTAACTCGGAGCTCGGCAATCTTATCGTAGCCGCACAGCGCGAAATGGCAGGGGTTGATTTGGCATTCACGACGCCATCATGGGTTCGAGGTGACCTTGCAGCGGGTGACATTACCTGGGGAAACCTGTTTCGCGTGCAACCGTTTGGCAACCGGTTGGTCAAGATGCAGTTGACGGGTCAGCAAGTATTCGACCTGCTCAACCAACAGTGGGCAATCGAAGACCACCCGCGCATTCTCCACGCGGCAGGCTTAGCGTATCGTTGGGATGCGACGCGTCCCGCTGGCGATCGCGTCGTCGATGTGCAGAGAAGCGGGAAGAGCCTCGACCGCAAGCAGCGTTTCACCATAGTCGTCAACGAGTACTTGGCCGAAGGTGGTGACGGGTTCTCGGTGCTCGCTGCTCTACCGCGGCAAACTACGCCACTGCAGGACATTGACGCGCTTGAGCGCTATGTAAAAAAACATAGTCCCATAACGGTCGATCCAGCGCAGCACATACAGCGGCTGCCGTAGGCTTGAGCATTTTCGCATCGTCCTTCGAACAGTCCGGTGGCAAATGGAGCTTGAGTGCGGGCTGTTGCCGTTTCAGCTACAATCCGACCCGATGAACGAGCTGATAGATCGGGCTAAAGCTGGCGATTCAATAGCTATGGAGGAGTTGCTCGCGTCGGTGGCTCCGTTGTTGCAGCGGTTTGGCGTCCTGATGTGCCGCGATCAGACCGATGCCGAAGACGTCCTGCAAGATGCACTGCTGTCGATCGCCACACACTTGTCGGAGTTCGAAGGGCGCGCCTCATTCTCGAGTTGGGCTTTTACATTGGCTCGTAGCGCCTGTAGTCACAAACGCCGCGGACAGAAGAATCAACCTCAATTGGCGCTCGATGAAGCGCTCGACAGCGCAGAGCCCTCAGCATCGCCGGAACAGCTCACTGCAGATCGGGAATTGGCGCAAGTCCTCAATCAGGCGCTTGCTCGGCTCCCCGAAGACTATCGTGAAGTCATCATGTTGCGTGATATGGAAGACATGACGGCGCCTGAGGCGGCGGAATCGCTCGGTATCTCGGTTGAAGCGCTCAAAAGCCGATTGCATCGGGCGCGCAGTGCACTGCGCGCCGTGCTCAGTCCCGTGTTCGAACCGGTGCCTGCCAGCAGCGGTGCCAACTGTCCTGATGTCATGGCTCTTTGGTCACGTAAGTTGGAAGGCGATCTCAGCGCGTTCGATTGTGCACAAATGGAACAGCACATCGAAACCTGTCCGGCCTGCTTTTCTGCCTGTTCGGCACTAAAAGCCGCGTTGCTCGCTTGCCGAACCGCCAATTCTGCAGAAGTCGGCCCGCAGGTGCGCTTGGTTGTGAAGGGCGCGATCCGCAATTGGATTAAGGCCGGTGGTAGCTGCCTCGAAAAATGACCAAGACCTAGCTTGTCGCAGTTGTGTTGGGGCCCCAGGTTCCCATTCTCTAATATGATAGACACTCCAAGCGTACGCATCGGTATCACTGGCAGTGTGGGCAACACCCCGTTGATTCTGTTGAAGCGACTCTCCGATGCCTTGGGACGCGACATCTTGTGCAAGGCCGAGCATCTCAACCCCGGCGGCTCCGTGAAGGATCGCGCGGCAAAGTTTATGATTGAGGCTGCAGAAAGAGACGGGTTGCTCAAACCCGGGGGCACGATCGTCGAAGGCACGGCGGGCAATACCGGTATTGGTCTTGCGATGTTAGCGCTGGCTGGTGGCTACCGTGCCATTATCGTCATGCCTGACAATCAGTCACCGGAAAAATACTTGGCGCTGAAGGCATTGCGTGCAGAGGTTCGTACTGTCAAGGCAACCAAGTTTGCCGACCCGAACCACTTTTACCACACGGCAAAGCGACTGGCCGCAGAGTTGCCCAATGCCGTATGGACTAATCAATTCGAGAACCCGGCGAATGCGCTGGCCCACTACGAAACGACAGGCCCTGAAATCTGGCGCCAAACCAACGGGCAATTGGACGCACTGGTCATGTCGAGCGGCACCGGCGGAACCCTGGGGGGAACCTCGAAGTTTATCAAAGAGAAGAGACCCGAGGTAAAGGTCGTTCTAGCGGATCCACCCGGTTCTGGCTTGTATGGCTACGTGAAGCACGGTGAGCTCAAGGGTGAAGGCAGCTCGATCACCGAAGGCATCGGTATCATGCGGCTCACGCACAACTTCAAGCAAGGCATAGTGGACGATGCCGTGCAGGTGATCGATCGAAGCGTGGTCCAGATGGCGCACTGGCTACTACGCAACGAAGGGCTATTCGTTGGGAGCTCCTCGGCACTCAACATCTGGGCTGCAGCTCAGGTGGCTAGAAGCATGTCACCCGGCGCTCGCGTTGTGACATTTGCTTGCGATGGTGGGCAGCGATATCAAAGCCGACTCTTTGCCGACGATTGGCTTTCTGCCAAAGGTCTGGCTCCTTCGGAACAGTCACTGGAGCAGATTCTTGAGACAATGGCTCAATAGGTGCGCCGCCACCTAGCCGACGGTCGCTGACGCTTGCGTGTCATGCCTAGTCGCGAACTAGTGGCAATCCAGCAGTGGCCCAGCCCTGCGTGCCACCCTCGAGACTGTAGAGCTGACGTAGTCCAATCGACTCGGCGACGCGAGCTGCCGCAAGACTCCGTGCGCCGCGTGCGCAGACGAAGATGACCCCATCATGGGGCAATAGATCTTTGGGCGTTGCCTTGATCGCATTCAGTGGGACCAAGCGAGCGTTCGGAATGTGGCCGGTTTGCCACTCATTGGGTTCGCGCACGTCGACAACATCAACCGTGCCCTGGCTGATGAGAGTCGATGCCTGCGTTGGATTCACGATCTGGATCATGCTTCCACTATAACGGATGCTAATCGAGCCTGCAAGGGGCCGAATCGCTGTAGCCGCAGATCCACTGGAAGATTCGACAGTACCTGGGTTGCATTTAGTGGACACGCGTCTATAATAACGGAAGTAGCGGTCTTCGACCCACAGCATGCGAGCCAATGGATCAATTTCAATACGTACCACCACTCATCGGCGGGGCGCTCATCGGGCTAACGGCCTCTATCTTGTTGCTTACCCTAGGCCGCATTGCGGGTGTTAGTGGAATCATCGGGTCGGCACTGACGCGGCCCAACCGCGACGCGTTCTGGCGCTATGGGTTTCTCGCGGGTTTGATCGGAATCGGCTCGCTAATGCTTTCGCATCGGGGGGCAGGGACGTCTATGCATTTTGGCCCCGCAATCTTGCTAGCCGCGGGGCTGCTCGTAGGTTTTGGTACTCGGTTAGGAAACGGCTGCACTAGCGGTCATGGCGTCTGTGGTCTGAGTCGACTCTCACCACGCTCGGTCGTCGCGACCGCCGTGTTCGTTGCCACCGCGATGCTTGTGGTCTTCGCGGTGCGGCATTGGATTGGAGGAGCGACATGATGATACGCCTGATTATCGGGTTGTTTACCGGCAGTCTCTTCGGTGCCGGACTTGTCATTGCTCAGATGACCGATCCAAGTCGCGTGCTCGGATTCTTGGACGTGTCCGGGCATTGGGATCCGCGATTGGGGCTCGTGCTGTTGGGCGCGATTGTCGTCCATGCGCCTTTCGTGATGTGGTCTCGCCGGCGCGCAAAGCCCATTCTGGCGCGATCCGTACATCTGCCGGCGCAGTCGCGCGTTGACCTTCGTCTGGTGATCGGCGCGGCCGTGTTTGGCGTGGGATGGGGGCTTGCTGGCTACTGCCCAGGTCCCGCGTTAGTGTCGGCCTCGACGAATCCTTCCGCACTGTTGTTTACGCTGTCGATGATCGGCGGAATGTTGATTCACGATAGGCTTCTGAGTCGCCGAGTAGCTCCGGCCGTTTTCGAGCAGCGCACCCATAGCGACGAAGCTGTCGCACGATGTCACGAGGTCAGCGCGTGAGCACCGGCGTCTTCGTCTCCACCCAGAGGTTTACGGGTATGGTGCCCGTTTCAGTGCCGAACGCATGCGGTCAAGTGCCTCCAGCAGAAGTTCCCTTCGACAAGCGAAATTGAGTCTCACATGCCGTTGACTATCAATCCCAAATTGCCGGCCGTCGTTGAGGGCGACGTGGGCTTGCTCCAAGAAGAACTGATAGGGACGAGTGAGCCTAGGATCTCCCGAACAATCGAGCCAAGCCAGATAGGTCCCTTCAGGGGCCGTCATACGCAGCTGCGGCAGGTGTTGCTGGACGTAGGAGACCAGCGTATCTCGATTCTCCATCAGGTACTGCAGCACTTCCGCGAGCCAGTCTTGCCCGCCGCGATAGGCCGCAAGAGCAGCTGTGCACCCCAGCGTATTCACATGGGACAGCAGGCCCCGGGCGGCGCCGACGAATTGACGCCGCAGGCCATCGTTCTGGATGATCGCAAAGGAGCACTGCAGGCCCGCCAAGTTGTACGACTTGCTAGGTGCCATCAAGGTCACCGTGCGCTCGGCTACCTCTGGGGCAAGGCAAGCGAGCGGCGTGTGAACATGGCCGGGGTAGACAAGATCACAGTGGATCTCGTCCGAGCA
>Ga0265340_10002664_pt1 | contig 10155 bp, 11 predicted proteins | sample 4CB225metaG_FD_202082 | JGI IMG/M metagenome (GOLD analysis project Ga0265340, IMG submission 202082) | Rhizosphere microbial communities from Carex aquatilis grown in University of Washington, Seatle, WA, United States - 4-CB2-25 metaG | ecosystem: Host-associated > Plants > Roots >...
TGATCGGGATCGCGGTGGTCGGGGTCTCGTTTTTGGTCAGCCTGAAGGCGATGGACTGGCTTGCCCCGCGCGGCGGCGGCCCTGCGCCGGTGCTTGTCGAACTGCCGCCGCTGTCGCCGGTATCGAAACGTTCGTTCGTGCTGGCGCCGGTGGCGATCGCGCTGACTGCGATACGCGACGCCGCCGATCGCGCCGCGCCGCGCAACTTCGCCGGCAAGGCCGACAATCCGGTATCGCAGATCCTGCAGAACGCCGACATCGGCTGGACCGCGGCGCGCGGCCCGATCGCGGCCACCGGCGGCCAGGACGTGCTGTCGCTGGCGACGCCGCTGACCGGAAAACTCAACGTCACGGGCTCGCTGTCGTCGAAGGCGACCGGCGCGGTCGGCGACGCTCTGGCCGGCGTGCTCGGCAGCAATGTCGCCAAGCAGATCGGCAGCGTGAACATCAAGTCGCTCAATGCCAGCGCCGAGATCAAGGGCAATGTCACCTTCACCTCGCGGCCGAAGCTCGCCGCCGCCTGGCACCTCGAGCCGAACCTGGCCGGCCAGGTCACGCTCGGCGACACCAGCCTGGTGGTGGCCGGCGCCCGCGTCAACGTGCCGGCGCAAGTGAAACCCATCATCGACAAGAACGTCGCCGACCAGGTCAGCGCGGTGGAAACGCGCCTGCGCAACGACCACAGTTTCGAACAGGGCGCGCGGGTGCAATGGGCCAAGGCCTGCCGCTCGATTCCGCTGCAGGGCGCCGGCGCCGGCTCGACCTTGCCCCCGCTCTGGCTCGAGCTGAAACCGACCCGGGCCATCGCCGCACAGCCTCGCGTCGATGCCGCGGCGGTCACGGTGACGCTCGGCATCGAGGCGGAGACCCGCATCACACCGGCGCAGACCAAGCCCGACTGCCCGTTCCCCGCCAAGATCGACATCATTCCGCCGACGCCGGGCGGGGTCAGCATCGCCGTCCCGATCGACGTGCCCTTCACCGATCTCAACAAGATCGTGGAAGCCCAGTTCGCCGGCCGCACCTTCCCCGAGGACGGTTCCGGCCCGGTCGCCGTCACCGTGAAACGCGCATCGGTGACCGCCTCGGGCGACCGGCTGCTGATCTCGCTTTTGGTAAACGCCAAGGAGAAAAAGAGCTTCTTCGGCTTCGGCGGCGAGGCCAATGTGCATATCTGGGGTCGGCCGATGCTGGATCAGGCGCAGCAGACCCTGCGGCTCGGCAATATCGAGACGGCCGTCGAATCCGAAGCCGCGTTCGGCCTGCTCGGCGCCGCAGCGCGCGCGGTGATGCCGCATCTGCAGAAGGCGCTGACGGAAAAGGCGACGATCGACCTCAAGCCGTTCATGACCAACGCGCAAAAGAAGATCGCCGCCGCGATCTCCGACTTCCAGAAGAACGAGGACGGCGTGCGGGTGACGGCCGATATAGCGAGCCTGCGGCTCGCCGACATCGCCTTCGATTCCAGAACGCTGCGCGTGATCGCGGAAGCGCAGGGCGCGATCAACGTTTCGGTAACCCAGCTGCCGGGGCTGTGAGGTTTTTCTCGCTCTCCGCGCAAGCGGGACGGGGCAAGCAGCGCCGCCCGCTTTTTGAGCATGAATCACCGCGTCGTTTCCGTGCTGCCTTTTGGCTTTGCAGACTTCTCCCGAGCCGGATAAAAGACACAACTCAACCGAAGCCCTCAACAAGAAGCCTGGGAGAAGAAACATGAAGTCCACTGCAGCCGCATTCGCGGCGGGTCTCGTGCTGGTCGTATCCGGCACCGCGGCGAACGCGCAGATTTCCGACGACGTCGTCAAGATCGGCGTGCTCACCGACATGTCCAGCCTCTATGCCGACGCGACCGGCAAGGGATCGCTGGCCGCCGTCCAGATGGCGGTTGCCGATTACGGCGCCAAGGTCAAGGGCAAGCCGGTCGAGGTGATCGCCGCCGACCATCAGAACAAGCCCGACATCGGGGTCAGCATCGCGCGCAACTGGTACGACAACGAGAAGGTCGACGCGATCTTCGACGTGCCGACCTCCTCGGTGGCGCTGCCGGTCTCGGCGCTGACGCGCGAGAAGAACAAGATCCACATCAATTCCGGCGGCGGCAGCTCGGACATCACCGGCGTCGCCTGCTCGCCCAACACGGTGCACTGGACCTACGACACCTACGCGCTTTCCAACGTCGCCGGCAAGGCGATGGTCAAGCGCGGCGAGGACACCTGGTTCTTCATCACCGCCGACTACGCCTTCGGCATGGCGCTGGAACGGGATGCTGCCAACGTCGTCAAGGAGAGCGGCGGCAAGGTGCTGGGCGACGTGCGCCATCCCCTGAACTCCTCCGACTTCTCCTCCTTCCTGCTGCAGGCGCAGGCCTCCAAGGCCAAGGTCGTGGCGCTCGCCAATGCCGGCGGCGACACCACCAACGCGCTGAAGCAGGCCTCGGAATTCGGCCTCACCCAGGGCGGCCAGAAGATGATCGCGCTGCTGCAGGAGATCACCGATACCCACGCGCTCGGCGCCAAGGCGACCCAGGGCCTGATCGTCACCGACGCCTTCTACTGGGACATGAACGACGAGACCCGCGCCTTCTCCAAGCGTTTCATGGAAAAGGTCGGGCACATGCCGACCATGATCCAGGCCGGCCTGTATTCGGCGACGATGCATTACCTGAAGGCGATCGAGGCGATCGGAACCGACGAGGCACCGAAGGTGATGGAACAAATGCGCGCGACGCCGGTCAACGACTTCTTCGCCAAGAACGGCAAGATCCGCATCGACGGCCGCATGGTCCATGACATGTATCTGTTCGAAGTGAAGAAGCCGGAAGACTCCAAGGGCGAATGGGATCTCTACAAGCTGATCACCACCGTGCCCGGCGACGAGGCCTTCCGCCCGCTCGACAAGGGCGGCTGCCCGCTGGTGAAGGGCTGAGTGAGGGCGTGGAGCTATTCATCTCGGTCATGGCCGGGCTTGTCCCGGCCATCCACGTCTTTCTTGACGTTAGACCGATAAGACGTGGATGCCCGGCACAAGGCCGGGCATGACGAGGCATGAACGGTGGCTCCAAATCAAAACAAAAGCGCGTCCGGCAAAACCGGGCGCGCTTTTTTCGTGAGGCCTGTTCGGGCGCTTCGTCAGTCCTCGAATTTGAAGGAGACCTTCAGCTTGGCGCGGTAGGCTTCGATCTTGCCCTTGGCATCGAGTTGCAGATCGAGCTGGACGATTTCAGCGACGCGGAGATCCCGCAGGGATTTCCCGGCCCTTTCCACCGCCGCAGCGGCCGCCTTTTCCCATGAATCCTTACTGGTACCGATCAGCTCAATGACCTTGTAGACGCTCTCAGTCATATCGTCCTCCCGTTCGGTATTAGGCAGGAGGCAGGTGCTCCTGCCGCCGGCGAACCTAACACCGGCGCATCAGCGCTGGAAGGCGCAAGTCTTCCAATCAAAGCGCTCAGGCCAGCATGCGAAGGCGCGGCCTGCAACGCAAAAGCGCGCCCGGCAAAGCCGGACGCGCTCCTGAAGGACTATCGAAAGCCTCACTCGGTGGCGTACTTGAACTCGGGCATCTGCTTCAGCTGATCCTTGGTGGCGTTGTACACGGCGTGGTCCGGATACCAGGGGTTGGACTTCGTCGACATCGAAGCGGACGAGCTGGCCGGAGCGGGCGCCGTGGCGGTGCCGGCAGCACCCGTGGTGGTGGTCGACGACGTGCTCGCAGGAGGCGCGGTGCTCGACGCGGTGGCGGACGGCACCGGCGTATCGACGAACTTGATCTGGTCGAAGGACACCGCGACCAGATGCTCGCCGACGCCAAGCAGACCGCCGACGCCGATCACCGCCGCCTTGATGGTCCCGTTCTTGTCGGTCAAGAGATCGTTGATCGAGCCGACGCTCTCGTTGTTGTTATTGTAGACGTTGAGGCCAACCAGCTTCGAGGTGCGCCAGTCCCCCTGATACGAGGCGTTGGTGGTCGAGCTCGACGTCGCGGCCGGCGCCACGCGGTCGGTGGTGGTGGTCGGCTGCTGCGCAAACGCGACGGTCGTAAGCAACGCGGAAGCGGCAACACCCGCCGTGATATATTTCGCTAACATCTGTGTTCTCCTTAAGGTGCAATTGTCGGGAGAGAACACCCCACCGCGCCCGCTGTTCCAGACTGCGCGAGACATTTCGCGCGCGTCTTTTCAGCATTGGCAGGTTCCCATGGAACAGTGCCGCGTCAGCCTTGCAGAAGAGTTCTCTTTGCGTGCCTGCCGACGCGCGATCAGAATCCGCCCCAATAGGGCGGGATGCCGTAATAGCGATGCAGCTCGGCCTCCTGCGAGCGATCGCCCCAGTCGAAATCCTTGTCTGCGCGAAACGACGGCGCGCGCCGCAACTCCTCATCGTCGATGTCGAGTTCGTAGGCTCCGGATCTCGGATTGTATTTCAGCCGCGCCCAGGGCAGCGGCAGGAAATTGGTTCCCATACCGAGGAACCCGCCGAAGCTGAGGATGGCGTAGGACACCTTGCCGGTGGTCTTGTCGATCATCAGCCGCTCGATGTGGCCGAGCCGCTCGCCGTTCGGCTTTCGCACGGCGGTGCCTTCGACGCGGTCGCTGGCAATCAGCGGATGTGGTCTTTCCAGGACATTGGTCATCATCACCCTCCTTGGGTCGATGAAGCCGAACCAACGTGCCGCCGCCGCAAGAGTTCCTTCAGGCTTCAGGCCGCGAGCGGCTCGGACTCCGAATCCAGTTCGTCGAAGAAGGCCACCGCCTCGAACTGGTAGTCGCAGGCCCGGCAGTGCCAGAGATAGGAGACGCGTTTCGGACCCTGCTCGATCCATTCCGGGGCAGCGATCGGCTTGCCGCATTGAGCGCAGGGATTTCCTCGGGGCAGATACCCGACATCGATTCTCGCCATGGCCGCGTTTCCCTATTGTCTTTTGTTGACGGCGAATGGGACAGGGTTACTGCCGGATCCCGACGCACCCCTCCGCCGCACACCTTCTGCGAGCGCATTTTGGCTTTTGAACGGCGATGAGACGCGCCGCGCAGGGCGGGCAAGGGCGCGAGAAAGCCGGATTTTGGCCATATCCTTGCCCGGCGAATGCAACAATCGGGTGGCGAAAGCGTTCACTTGCCGGTTCCAACCGGCGTCGCAAAGGCCATACAAGATGAAGCGTTCCCTCCTCCTCGCCTGTTTGGCCGCCATGGCTGTGCTGCAACTTCCACATGCCGCGTTGGCCCAGCGCGCCGACTACGAGACGCTGGTCGCAAGCCATGCCGGCGCCAACGGCGTCCCGGCGGTGCTGGTGCATCGGGTGATCGTGCGCGAGAGCCGCTATCAGCCCAAACTGGTCGGCCGCGGCGGCACCATCGGCCTGATGCAGATCAAGCTCGCGACCGCGCGCGGCCTTGGCTATGGCGGCGACGCCGAAGGGCTGCGCGATCCCGACACCAATCTCACCTATGGCGTGAAATATCTGGCCGGCGCCTATCACGCCGCCAATGGCGACCACACGCGCGCGATGCGCCTTTACGCCAGCGGCTATTACGAAGTGGCAAAACGCCAGCGGCTCGAACGCGTGGTGGTCGAGGGCGTCGAGAGCTCCGGGAATCCGATCCCCGCGCTGGCCGGTGCGCGGCAGAAGCACGTCGGCAAGAACCCCGCCGACGCCCGCGCACAGGTTTCGAGGCGGTAGCTGGCGTTCGTGTCCCCGGCGCAGTGCAGCACGCCGCACTGTATCCGGTGCGGTTCCCGGCGAGATACGTTGACACCCCTGCGCATCGGCCTACATTAGCCCCGTTCCGAGGGGAGCTCCGACGAGGAGCTGAGATACCGCAAGCTTAAGGCCTCGCGTTGAGGTCCGAAGACCGCGGTGACCCTTTGAACCTGATCCGGGTCATGCCGGCGAAGGGACAGGGATGTATCAGAGTTCAAGAGCCCCGAAGGGGGAGTCGCACGTTTCCATCATTGGCGCAGGCATTGCCGGCGCCTGGCAGGCGCTGTTGTTCGCGCAGGCCGGTCATCCCGTCACGCTGCACGAGCGCAGCGACGAGGCGATGATGCTCTCCACCAGCCACTGGGCCGGCGGCATGCTGGCGCCCTATTGCGAAAGCGAGATCGCCGAGCCGATCATCAGCCGGCTCGGCTTGCGCGCGCTCGATCTGTGGCGCCGTGAATTGCCGGACACGCCGTTCAACGGCTCTCTGGTGGTGGCGCACAGCCGCGACCGCAACGATTTCGAACGGTTTGCGAGACTGACCTCCGGCCACCGGCGTCTCGACGCAAAAGCGCTGGCCGAACTCGAACCCTCGCTGGAAGGCCGCTTCCGCGACGCGCTGTTCTTCGCCGACGAAGGCCATGTCGAGCCGCGCCGCGTGCTGCCGAAGCTGCACGAACGCATCATCGCCGCTGGCGGCACCATCAAGTTCAACAGCGAGCCGCAGCCATCCGACATCGAGGGCCTGGTGATCGACTGCCGCGGGCTTTCCGCGCGCGACACCCAGCCCGAGCTGCGCGGCGTCAAGGGCGAGCTGATCCTGATCGAGACGGATGAGATCAAGCTCGCGCGCCCGGTGCGGCTGATCCATCCGCGCTGGCCGCTGTATGTGATCCCGCGCGAGGACAACCTGTTCATGCTGGGCGCCACCTCGATCGAGGCCGAGGACACCGGCGTCAGCGTCCGCTCGGCGCTGGAGCTGTTGGGCGCCGCCTATGCGGTGCATCCGGCGTTCGCCGAAGCGCGCATTCTCGAATTCGGCTCGGGCCTGCGGCCGGCATTTCCCGACAATTTGCCGCGCATCACCATCGGCAACAACAAAAACACCATCGCGGTGAACGGCCTCTATCGCCACGGCTTCCTGATCGCCCCGGCGCTTGCGGAACTGACGCTCGGCTATGTCGAGCACGGCCGCATCGACAACGAGGTGATGCAATGCGTGTGACCGTCAACGGCGAGCCGCGCGAGATCTCGTCGGCCAGCGTCGACGCATTGCTGGCCGAGCTCGACTACGAGGGCACCCATTTTGCCGTCGCCGTGAACTACGACGTGCTGCCGAAGAGCCGCTGGGCCGAAACGCAACTGAAGACCGGCGACGAGATCGAGATCATCACGCCGCGGCAGGGAGGGTGAGCATGGATGCGCGTTTGTTTGCTCATCATTCCGGGGTGCGCGTAAAACGCGCGAACCCGGAATCCCGCAGTAACGATTTCGCAAATCACTTCGAGATTCCGGATCGGTCCGCGTGGCGGACCGTCCGGAATGACGGGAAAAGATAAATGCCAAAATTCTACGACCGCGAATTTCCCTCGCGCCTCTTGATCGGCAGCGCGCTGTATCCGTCGCCGGCGATCATGCAGAACGCGATTCGCAGCTCAGGCGCCGACATCGTCACGGTATCGCTGCGGCGCGAAGCCGCCGGCGGCAAGACCGGGGACGCGTTCTGGTCGCTGATCCGCGAGCTCGACGTCACGGTGCTGCCGAACACCGCGGGCTGCCGCAGCGTGCGCGACGCGGTGACGACGGCAAGGCTCGCGCGCGAATTGTTCGGCACGTCCTGGATCAAGCTCGAGGTGATCGCCGACAACGACACCTTGCAACCCGACGTCGTCGGCCTGGTCGAGGCCGCCACCATCCTGATCAAGGACGGCTTTGAAGTATTCCCCTATTGCACCGAAGACCTTTCCGTCGCGATGCGGCTGGTCGATGCCGGCTGCAAGGTGGTGATGCCGTGGGCGGCGCCGATCGGCAGCGCCAGGGGGATCACCAACCGGGACGCCTTGAAATTGCTGCGCGACCGCCTGCCCGACATCACGCTGGTGGTCGACGCCGGCCTCGGCGCGCCGAGCCACGCCGCCGAGGCCATGGAGCTCGGCTATGACGCCGTGCTGCTCAACACTGCGATTGCAAAAGCCGCCGATCCCGTCGCCATGGCAAAGGCGTTTCGCATGGGCGTCGAGGCCGGCCGCACCGCCTACGATGCAGGGCTGATGAACGCCCGCGATTTCGCCTCCCCTTCAACCCCTGTGGTCGGGACACCGTTCTGGCATGCCGTATCCTGATCGCTTTTATCCTGTGGTCGACAGCGTCGCCTGGGTGGCGCGGCTGGCGCTGCTTGGCGTCGGCACCATCCAGTTGCGCGCCAAGGGCCTCAACGATGCCGACGCGCTGCAGGCCGTCACCGACGCGCTTGAGATGATTAGAGGCACGCCGGCAAAGCTCGTGGTCAACGATTACTGGCGCGCCGCGATCGTGGCCGGCGCCAAGCATCTGCATCTCGGCCAGGAAGATTTGGCTGGCCTGGCCGACGCCGACCTCAAGGCGATCCGCGACGCCGGGCTGACGCTCGGGCTTTCCACCCATGACGACGCCGAGCTCGAAACCGCGCTGCGGGCCAAACCCGACTACATCGCGCTGGGGCCGATCTTCCCGACCACGCTGAAATCGATGCGGTTCGCGCCGCAGGGCATCCCCAAGATCACCGAGTGGAAGAAGCGCATCGGCAGCATCCCGCTAGTCGCGATCGGCGGCATCAAGCTCGAACAGGCGGCGGAGATTTATGCGGCCGGCGCGGACTCGATCGCCGTGGTCAGCGACATCACCCAAAATCCCGAACCCGACGCGCGTGTGCGCGCCTGGCTCGGACTGCACGCGGAGACCGCGTGAGATGAAAGAAACGATCCACCGACGATCCAACAGCGTCATTCCGGGGCGATGCGAAGCATCGAACCAAGATGTGCAATTGCACATCTGGGAATCTCGCGGGATTCCGGATCGGTCCGCGTTCCGCGGCCCGTCCGGAATGACAACAAGATAAAGGAGGATAGGCCATGAACATCCGCTCCAATCCCGACACCACGCTTCCCGCCGTCACCACCGGTCCGCTGCCGTCGTCGCGCAAGATCTTCGTCACCCCTGACGAAGCGCCCGATGTGCTTGTGCCGCTGCGCGAGATCATCCTCTCCGAAGGCGCCGGCGAGCCGAATTTACCCGTCTACGACACCTCCGGCCCTTACACCGATCCGGCCGTCACCATCGACGTCAACGCCGGGCTGAAGCGCGCGCGCATCGAATGGGTGAAGGAGCGCGGCGGCGTCGAGGAATATCAGGGCCGCGAGATCAAGCCGGAAGACAACGGCAATGTCGGCGCTTCCCATGCCGCAAAGTCGTTCAACGCGCATCACAAGCCGCTGCGGGGCGTGGGCGACCACATGATCACCCAGCTCGAATTCGCGCGTGCCGGGATCATCACCAAGGAGATGATCTATGTCGCCACCCGCGAGAATCTCGGCCGCAAGGTGCAACTCGAACGCGCCGAAGCCGCACTCGCCGACGGCGAAAGCTTTGGCGCCGCGGTGCCGGCCTTCGTCACCCCGGAATTCGTGCGCTCCGAGATCGCGCGCGGCCGGGCCATCATCCCCTGCAACATCAACCATGGCGAACTCGAGCCGATGATCATCGGCCGCAATTTCCTGACCAAGATCAACGCCAATATCGGCAACTCCGCGGTGACCTCGTCGGTCGAAGAGGAAGTCGACAAGATGGTGTGGGCGATCCGCTGGGGCGCCGACACCGTGATGGACCTCTCGACCGGCCGCAACATCCACACCACCCGCGAATGGATTCTGCGCAACGCGCCGATCCCGATCGGCACGGTTCCGATCTACCAGGCGTTGGAGAAGTGCGAAGGCGATCCGGTGAAACTCACCTGGGAGCTCTACAAGGACACGCTGATCGAGCAGTGCGAACAGGGCGTCGACTATTTCACCATCCACGCCGGCGTGCGGCTGCCCTACATCCACCTCACCGCCAACCGCGTCACCGGCATCGTATCGCGCGGCGGCTCGATCATGGCGAAGTGGTGCCTGGCGCATCACAAGGAGAGCTTTCTCTATACGCATTTCGAGGAAATCTGCGACCTCATGCGCAAATACGACGTGTCGTTCTCGCTCGGCGACGGCTTGCGGCCCGGCTCGATCGCGGATGCCAACGACCGCGCGCAATTCGCGGAGCTGGAGACGCTCGGCGAGCTGACGCAGATCGCCTGGAAGAAGGGCTGCCAGGTCATGATCGAAGGCCCCGGCCACGTGCCGCTGCACAAGATCAAGATCAACATGGACAAGCAGCTCAAGGAGTGCGGCGAGGCGCCGTTCTACACGCTGGGGCCGCTGACCACCG
>Ga0265340_10002668_pt1 | contig 10139 bp, 8 predicted proteins | sample 4CB225metaG_FD_202082 | JGI IMG/M metagenome (GOLD analysis project Ga0265340, IMG submission 202082) | Rhizosphere microbial communities from Carex aquatilis grown in University of Washington, Seatle, WA, United States - 4-CB2-25 metaG | ecosystem: Host-associated > Plants > Roots > Rhizosphere...
GCCTCGGTGAGGGTGATGAGAGGAAAACTTCCCAGCGAAAGCATGTTCTCGCGCCCGGCGAAGCGGTAGCGGAAGCGCCACGTCTTCTTGCCGTCGGGATGGACGAGAAGATGGAGGCCGCCGCTGTCGACCAGCTTCAGCGGCTTGTCGGTGGCGAATGCCTTGGTGATCGCAAACTGGGTCAGAGCCATGCGGGTACGGGGTTTTGCGCGATATATTTTCGTACCCGCAAAACTACCCGCAAAATGCGGGTACTGTCACCGTTTGCTATGATGTGGCATGTGTCGAAATTCGGCTCGGACATAGACCTAAGCCGATGATACAAAAGATGAATTTGATTCGTATGTGCAGCTAAGTGAAAGGCCGACTGGTGCCGCGGAAGGGACTCGAACCCCCGACCCTCGCATTACGAATGCGATGCTCTACCAGCTGAGCTACCGCGGCTGCCATGGCGGCAAGAAGCGCGCATTGATAGCCGCGGCAGGCGGCCCGTTCAAGCCATCCGCCCCGGCCGGAAGACAATAAGGTCGTCGCCATCCTCGTCGTCCGGCGAAACCGGGCCGGGATCGTCCGGCGCGCGGGCCATCGGCCTTACCCCCTTGGGCGCGGCGCCCGCCGGGACGGCGGGACCCGCGGGCGCCGGCGGTGGCGGGGGAGCGCTCTCGGCCGCGGCCGCGGGGGTGCTCGGCGATGGCGCCGGAACGCCGGCGGAGACCGCGGGCAGGTTTATTGCCGGCTCCACGACGGGCGCCGACAGGGCATCGGCAAGATCAACCGGGAGCCGTACCGGCGGCGCCACAGTCGCGCGCCACTCGAACCCGTCGAGCGTCCCGCTGACCGGCGACAGCGGCGCCCACGATGCGAAAGTGCGGCCGTCGGCGATCCACGCCGGGTCGCGCGGTGCGGTGATGGCGCGTGTCAGCCACATGCGCACGCGCCCCTGGTCGCCGTGCTCACCGTCCTCGATGTCCGCCATCAGGAGGCAGACGCGCTCGCTCGCCTGCGTGGCGACGAGCGGCTCCAGCGCCACGCGTGCCTCGCTCCATTGCCGCGCATCGATCGCCGCGCGCGCCACGGCGATTGCGCCTTCCGCCTCGCCGGCGCGCATGCCGGCCAGGCGCTTGACGCGCTTCAGCCGGTCAAGCACGGAATCCCCGGAGCGCACCGCCGCGTAGGCGTCGGCAATTTCCGGATGCGGCGCCGCCCGCCATGTCGCCTCGAGTGTGCGCGCGGCCCGTTTGACCTCGCCCGCGCGTGCCAGGAGGCGTGCCGCCACGGTCGCCGCCGGCACCAGATCGGGTGCGAGCTTGTGGGCGTCCAGCGCCAGGCCCCGCGCCTCGTCGGGCTCGCCCGCTTCAAGCTCGATGGCGCGCGCCGTTTCCAGCACCGCCTTCAGCCGCCTGGCCTTCGCCGGCTCGACGACGCCGGCGGCGCTGTTGGCCGCCAGCGTGGCCAGCGCCGCCTGCCAGTCGCCGGCCCGCGCCTGATACTCGAACAGCGCGCCGCCCGCCCATGAGATCTTCGGCTGCAGCCTGACCGCCTCTTCGGCGAAATGCCGTGCCGCCGCATGCTCGCCCTGCCGGCGCGCCTCGACGAACAGCCCGTGGAGCCCGAGCACGCGCGTTTCTCTCGCCTCGGAGAGCGCCTCGAAGGCGCCGCGCGCCGCCGTGCCGTCGCCGGCGATCTGCGCCGCCTGGGCGGTGAGCAGGAGAACCAGCGGCTCCTTGCCGATGAGCCCCTGGGCCTCGGCCGCCGCCCGCCGCGCCGCGCGCACATCCCCGGCGCCGACCGCGATCATTCCGCGGCTGAGCGCGCGATAGCCGCGATCCCGCCGGCGCGCGCCGAAGAAGCGGCCGACCGACCGCGGCGTCGTCAGGATCGCGCGCACGATCACCCCGATGAAAGTGATCGCACTGATGGCGACGACCACGAGCACCGCCGCCACCATGAGGGACGTGCGGATTTCGTAACCCTGCCAGACCAGCACGAGATCGCCCGGCCGCTCGGCCAGCCACACGAAGCCGGACGCGACCAGAAAAAGCAGAACGACGCTGACGAGGACACGCACCATGCTGCTAGCCGCTCTTGGCCGTAGCAGCCTCGGCGATGCGATCGACGGCCCGGTCGAGTACGTCGCGATCACCCGCCTTCGCCGCCCAGTCGGCCGAGGCATCCTGCCCGGCCTGTGGCAGCGAGCGGCGTTCCGCCAGCGCCGCCGCGAGATTGCCCTTGGCAACGTCGTCGCTCATCCGCGACACGATCGCTCCGGGATCGTCGCCCGCCACCGGCCCAACCGGGCGCACCTGCACAAGTCCCGAAAGGCTCGTCCAGGCGCGCTGCAGGATATTTGCGTTGGCGTCGGTCGCCCTGCTCGCAGCCAGAATCGCCTCGGCGACGTCGGGGAAACCGGCGGTGAGTTCCGCCGTGGTCGGGACGCCCTTTGCGGCCAGCGTCCGCACGACTCCCATATCGCCGTTGTCCAGGCCGAGGTTGGCGATCGTATCGACGTCGGCGACAAACGGCTTGCTCTCCGCCGCCGCGCGCCTGAGCGAGGCAATCGCCATCGCCCGCACGGCATCTTCCCCCGCCGAGAGCGGACGCGCATCCGCCGTCGCGACCTTATCCGAAAGCGTTCTGAGCTCTGCCTGCGCCTGGCTGAGCTGGGCCGTCAGTGAGGATAGCGCCGCCGCGCTCGCCCCTTGCCCATCGCTGCCGGCGGCGGCACCGGCCTCCAGACGACCGACGCGCTGCGCCACCCCGTCGAGGTCGTCGCGCGTGGCGGCTTTGGGCGCATCGTCCAGCCGTTTGGCAAGCGCCGCGAGGCCGGTCGACACCGTCTCGACGTCACCACGGCTGGCGAGTGCCGGGCGCAACGCGTCGAGCGAGGCAACCTTGTCGGAGAGCGCGGCGATGTCCTGCTGGAAGCCCGAAAGCGTGCCCGTCGCCGCCTCGACCTTGGCAAGCCGCTGGTCGAGCGCCGCAGCCGCCTGGTTGGCCGCCTTCGCTTGCTGGCTGGCCCGTTCGGCCGCGGCCCGTCCCGGCGCCGGCAGGATCCCGACCGACTGGAGGAGGAGAACGACGACCAGCGCGACCACACCACCGATCACGCCGGCAATGAGACTGCGGCGCAGGCCCTCGTCCGCGACAAAGACCGACCCGAAATTGAAGGGCGCGCCGGAAGGTTTCGGATCACCGGCCTCGGCCGCATCGTTGTCGGCACCGTGTCCGGTATCGCCCGCGCTGGCGCCGCCTTCCGCCGGCTTCGCCGCGGCAGGAGTGATTTCCTCCGCCGTCAGGTCGATCGTCACCGACGGGCGCGGCCGCCCGGCCGCCCGGCGTTCGTCAGGCGCCTCCGTGCCGCTGCCGGCATTGATGTTGTCGCTCGCGTCCGCCGCCATGATCTCCTCAAGCGTCCGCCCCCATGGTGTCCACAATACAGGTCGGCGGGCCATTCGCCCAACGCATTAGCCTGCGCCCGGAAACCCTCAAGTCAACCTCAAGTCAACCTCAAGTCAACCGCAGGTCAACCTCAGGTCTCTGCGCCGATGAGGACCAGGAGCAGCGCCTCCTCGGGCCGCTCCGGCCATTTCACCTCGGCGACAACGCCGGCGAGTGCTCCGCCGATATCCGCCGATAGCGCGTATGCAGTGACCCCGCTCAACCGTTGCGTCAGGCCGGCCCGGGCGACCGCCGCCAGAAATGCTTCCGCCGTGCGCCGCGAATAGAGGAGGACGCCGTCGAGCGCTTCCTCGACCAGCGCCTGCCGCACCGCAGGATCGAGGTCGACCACGGACTCCGCGCGATAGGTTTCGACCACGGTCACGGTATATCCCTCGTCCGTCAGCGTCTCGGCGAGTTCTCCCGTGCGTTCGCGCGCGGCGGGATAGATGAGCGGCCCCGCGTCCGGCGACAGCGCTTCGCGCACGGCATCGGCGAGCGCAGTCGCGTCGCCACCGCCGATGCGCACATCGCTGAAGCCCGCCGCGGCTGCCTCCCGCGCCGTCGTCTTGCCGACCGCAAACAGCGGCCGGTCGCGCCAGCGTCGCGCCTGCGGCCACGACTGCACCGCCCGCAATGCGTTGCGGCTTGTGATCAGGAGACCGGCCGGTTCGGCCACCTCGCGCGGCGGCGGCGCAAACACAATGCGCAGCAACGGCTGCACCAGCGCTTCGTGCCCGGCCGCAATCAGGCGGCGGGCGGTATCGTGGGCATCGGGAAGCGGGCGTGTGACCAGCAATCGCATGGGGCGCTATGCCGCCACGAAAAAGTCGGGCCCGCCGCGCCGGGCGAGGTCATCCCCCGCATCGGCGCCGAGGCTCGCCGCCTCGCTCGCCGCGCCGCCGCGCGTCGCCATATGCGCCGCGCTGCCGTCGGGCTTGACGATCATGCCCTCGAAACTGAGGCGCTCGCCCTCGATCCGCGCGAGGCCCGCGATCGGCGTGCGGCACGAACCGTCGAGCACGGCGAGAAACGCGCGTTCGCAGGCAAGCGCCAGCGTCGTCGCGCGGTCGTCGATTGCCGCCAGCCGGTCGCGCATCAGCCGGTCGCCGCTGCGCGCAGTGATGGCGATCGCCCCCTGCCCGGGCGCCGGCAGCCAGACGGTCGTGTCGAGATAGCTCGCCGCACGGTCGCTGAGCTTGAGCCGGTTGAGCCCGGCCGCGGCGAGCAGCGTTGCGTCGGCGACGCCGTCGACGATCTTCTTCAACCGCGTGTCGACGTTGCCGCGGAGATTGACCACCGTGAGGTCGGGCCGCATGCGCAGGGCCAGCGCCTTGCGCCGCAACGACGAGGTACCGAGCTTTGCCCCTTGCGGCAGGTCGGCCAGCGTCGCCGCGTGCGGGGAGACGAAAGCGTCGCGCACGTCCTCGCGCGGCAGACAGGCGGCGATCTCGATCCCCGGCGGCATGGCGGTGGCGAGATCCTTGGCCGAATGCACGCCGATATCGATCCGGCCGCTGAGCAGGGCCTCGTCGATCTCCTTGGTAAACAGCCCCTTGCCGCCCGCCTCCGCCAAGGGCCGGTCGCTGATCCGGTCGCCGGTGGTGCGGATGGGAACAATGACGATGCGTTCCGGCGCCCAGTCGAGCGCAGCGGCGAGAATCCGGCGCGTCTCCTCGGCCTGTGTCAGCGCGAGCGGGCTGCCACGTGTCCCGATACGGACCGCCCCAATGCTGCTGTCGGTGGATTGCAAGGGCTGGCTTCCGGATGTTAGGGGCATGAACGTCGGTTGGCCCAGTTTATTGGCCGCTCGCCGCCGCGCAAGCAAGGCCCTCGAATGCGTGTACTTGGCATCGAATCGAGCTGCGACGAGACCGCTGCCGCCGTGGTCGAACGTCGCGATGACGGTTCGGCGCGCGTCCTTTCCAATCTCGTGCTGAGCCAGGTGCGCGAGCATGCCGCCTTCGGCGGCGTCGTGCCCGAGATCGCGGCGCGCGCCCATGTCGAAGCTCTGGACGATCTTGTTGCCGCAGCCCTCGCCGGCGCCGGAACCAGACTCGCCGACATCGATGCCGTCGCCGCCACCGCCGGCCCGGGCCTGATCGGCGGGCTGATCGTGGGGCTGACGACCGCCAAGGCCATCGCCTTCGCCGCCGGCAAGCCGCTGGTCGCGGTCAACCACCTCGAAGGCCACGCCCTGACGGCGCGTTTCACCGACCGGCTGTCGTTTCCCTATCTTTTGTTGCTCGTCTCCGGCGGCCATAGCCAGTTTGTCGTCGTCGAAGGGGTCGGCGAGTTTCGGCGTCTGGGCTCCACCATCGATGATGCGCTCGGCGAGGCCTTCGACAAGGCAGCCAAGCTCCTCGGTCTCGGCTATCCCGGCGGCCCCGCCGTCGAAGAAGCGGCCAAGCGCGGCGACCCGCGACGCTTTGCCCTGCCGCGCCCGCTCATCGACCGCCCGGGCGCCGACTTTTCGTTCTCCGGCCTCAAGACCGCGCTTCGTCTCGCGGCGGAGGCCATTGCCCCGCTCTCCGACCAGGACATCGCCGATCTCTGCGCTTCGTTTCAGGCGGCCGTGACCAATGTCGTCGCCGATCGCGCCGCCCATGCCATGCGCATGTTCGCCGACCGTTATGCCGGGCCGGACGTGCTGGTCGTCGCCGGCGGTGTCGCGGCCAATGAAGCCATCCGCGTCGCGCTCCGCGCGGAAGCCTCGCGCCGTGGCTTCCGTCTCGTCGCCCCGCCGCTGCAGCTCTGTTCCGACAATGCCGCCATGATCGCATGGGCGGGGGCCGAACGGCTGGCCCTCGGCCTCACCGATTCGCTGGCGGCCGCGGCCCGCCCGCGCTGGCCGCTCGACCTGACCGCGCCCGCCGTCCTCGGCAGCGGCGCCAAGGGAGCCAAGGCCTGATGCGAACGGTGGGCATCATCGGCGCGGGCGCCTGGGGCACGGCTCTGGCGACGGTCGCTGCGCGCGCCGGCCTCGCCGTCACGCTTTACGCCCGCGACCCGGCGATGGTCGACACCGTCAATCGCCATCATCGCAACGAGACGCGGCTGCCCGGCATCGACATCGATCCATCGATCGCCGCGACCGACGATATCGGCCGCGCCGCGCGGAACGATCTTGTGCTGCTGGCCGTACCGGCGCAGACCATGCGCGCCACGGCGACCGCCGCCACCGCAGCCGGGATTGCGCCCGGCACGCCGCTGGTCATCTGCGCCAAGGGTCTCGAGCGCGGCAGCGACAAGCGCCTGTCGGAGGTGGTCGGCGAGACCGTTCCCCACGCGCGCGCCGCCATCCTCTCCGGCCCGAGCTTCGCCGCCGATGTCGCCCGCGGGCTTCCGACCGCCGTCACCATTGCCGCCGCCGATGAAGCGCTGGCGCTGGCTCTCTGCCGCGCCCTCGCCGGCCCTGCCTTCCGGCCCTATGCCGAGACCGATCTCGTCGGTGTCGAGATCGGCGGCGCGGTCAAGAACGTGCTGGCGATCGCCGCCGGCATCGTCTCCGGCCGCGGCCTCGGCGCCAGCGCACTTGCAGCGCTCATCGCTCGCAGCTTTGCCGAACTGCGCCGTCTTGGCGAGGCGCTAGGCGCACGACCCGAAACCCTCATGGGCCTCTCCGGTCTGGGCGATCTGGTGCTGACGTGCTCGGGGCCGCAGTCGCGCAATTTCTCTTACGGCGTCAGCGTCGGTGGCGGCAAGGCAGACGCGCCCCATCCGCTCGCCGAAGGCATCGCCACCGCCGCCGTCGCCCGCGATCTCGCCCGCCGCCGCGGCATCCTGATGCCGATCGTCGAAGCGGTCGCCGCCGTGCTCGAAGGCACCCTTACCGTCGATGCCGCCATCGAGGGCCTGATGACCCGCCCGCTGAAACGCGAGGCCGACTGACCCCTGCTGCCGGGCCGGTACTGGTGCGCCGGATCGTCGCTGATATGATCGCGGCGCTGCCGAAACCTGTGCATTCGCTGAAGTGGGAGGTCGCTGCCTTGGCCTACTGGCTCTTCAAGTCCGAACCCGGAAGCTGGTCGTGGGACGATCAGGTCAAGGCCGGCAAGGCCGGGACCGAGTGGACGGGCGTGCGCAACTACACCGCCCAGGCCAACATGAAGGCGATGAAGAAGGGCGATCAGGGCTTCTTCTACCACTCCGGCGAGGGCAAGGAGATCGTCGGCATCGTCACCGTGACGAAGGAAGCCCATCCCGAGTCCGGTGACGAAGACTGGAGCTGCGTCACGCTGGCCGCAGTGAAGCCTGTCCCGAAACCGGTGACCCTGGCGGCAATCAAGGCCGACAAGCGCTTCGCCGCCATGGCGCTGGTGAAATATTCCCGCCTGTCGGTCCAGCCCGTCACCGACGCCGAATGGAAAGCGGTAACCACGCTCGCCGGAATCTGATGCGGCCGCTTGCCGCTGCTTTCTGAAACACGCCGGCAATACTTCCACGCTGTCCCGCTGCTATCAGAAGCGCACTGCGGCGCTTGTGAATTTGCTGGGGATAACCTGTGAAGATTTCGATGTTTGTCGCTGCCGTCCTGATTGCGGCAGGTAGCGGCGTGCCGGCACTGGCTGCCTGCGGCGACCCTGATGCGCTGGGCGTTTCGCGCACGATTACGGTCGATACCAGCCACCCTGTCATGGTCGGCTCGATCCAGTACAAGGGCAGCCTCGGGCTTCAGCCCGGCGAGGTTGTACTGACCTTCGACGATGGCCCGCTTCCCGGCCGCACCGACAAGGTGCTGGACGCGCTCGACGCCGCCTGCGTCAAGGCGACCTTCTTCCTGGTTGGCCGCATGGCCAAGACCTATCCCGAGCTGGCCAGGCGCGAATTTGATGACGGCCAGACCATCGGCACCCACAGCTGGAGCCATCCGCTGTCGCTGGCTCGCCTGCCCTACGACCAGGGTGCCGGAGAGATCGACCATGGCATCGCTGCCGTCACCGACGCCATCGGCCACGCGCCGGCGCCCTTCTTTCGCTTTCCCGGCTTCGGCGACGACCACGCGCTCCGCCAGAAGCTCATCGACGCCAAAATCGGCATCTTCAGCGCCGACATCGTCGGCAACGACTGGACCGGAATCTCGTCTGACGCCATCCGCCAGACGGTGCTGCGTCACCTGAAGGAGCACGATGGCGGCATCGTCATGCTGCATGACATCAAGAAGGCGACGGCAAGGATGCTCCCCGAGCTTCTGCAGGATATCAAGGCCGCCGGCTACCGGATCGTCGTCGTCGTCCCGGCGCAGCCTCCCATCGCCGCGCTCTAAGAGCAATTACAGGAAAAGTGGGCACCACTTTTCCGTCCGGAATTGCGGAAAGCAAAGAAATCGAGATCAATTCGCGATTCGATAAAATCGTGAATTGATCCAGCGGCAGGGCACGCTTGCTCCTGCCCCGCCCGCGGGATTAACTGACCCGACAACGCCGCTTAAGAGCGTCAGGGGAGGGTGTCGCATGTCGGACAAGGTTTACGCGGTTCCCGCCGAATGGGCGAAACGCGCCTACGTTGACGACGCCAGGTACCAGGCGCTGTACCAGCGCTCGGTCGCCGAGCCCGACGCCTTCTGGCGCGACCAGGCCCAGCGCATCGACTGGATAAGGCCGTTCACCCGGGTGAAGAACACCAGCTTCGCCCCGCCGGTCTCGATCAAATGGTTCGAGGACGGCACACTCAACATCTCCGCCAACTGCCTCGACCGTCACCTCGACGAGCGCGGCGATCAGGTCGCCATCGTCTGGGAACCGGACGATCCCGCGGCGCCGGCGCGGACGATCACCTACCGCGAACTGCATCGCGAGGTCTGCCGCTTCGCCAACGTTCTGAAGGCGCTCGACGTCAAGAAGGGCGACCGCGTGACCATCTACCTGCCGATGATCCCGGCGGCCGCGATCGCCATGCTCGCCTGCGCCCGCATTGGTGCGGTGCACTCGGTGGTCTTCGCCGGATTTTCGCCCGAGGCGCTCGCCGGCCGCATCAACGACTGCAACTCGCACGTCGTCATCACTGCCGACGAGGGGCGGCGCGGCGGCCGCGCCATTCCCCTCAAGAAGAACGTCGACGAAGCGCTGGCCGGCACGCCCGGCGTGCATCACGTTCTGGTTGTCGAGCACTCCGGCGGCGACGTGCCAATGAAGGGCGCGCGCGACGTCTGGTGGCACGAAGCGGCGGCCGGCGTCGGCGACGACTGCCCGCCGGTCGAAATGAGCGCCGAGGATCCGCTGTTTATCCTCTACACATCGGGCTCGACCGGGAAGCCGAAGGGCGTGCTCCACACCACCGGCGGCTACATCGTCTGGGTCTCGCTCACCCACCAGCTCGTCTTCGATTACCACGACGGCGATGTCTACTGGTGCGCCGCCGATGTCGGCTGGGTCACCGGCCACAGCTACATCGTCTACGGACCGCTCGCCAATGGCGCCGTCACCCTCATGTTCGAGGGCGTGCCCAACTGGCCGACGCCGTCGCGCATCTGGGAGGTGGTCGACAGGCACAAGGTCAACATTCTCTACACCGCACCGACCGCGATCCGCGCGCTGATGGGCGCCGGCGACGATTATGTGAAGAAGACTTCCCGTGCGTCGCTTCGGCTCCTCGGTTCGGTCGGCGAGCCGATCAACCCCGAAGCCTGGGAGTGGTATCATCGCGTCGCTGGTGGCGACCGCTGTCCGATCGTTGACACCTGGTGGCAGACCGAGACCGGC
>Ga0265340_10002671_pt1 | contig 10139 bp, 7 predicted proteins | sample 4CB225metaG_FD_202082 | JGI IMG/M metagenome (GOLD analysis project Ga0265340, IMG submission 202082) | Rhizosphere microbial communities from Carex aquatilis grown in University of Washington, Seatle, WA, United States - 4-CB2-25 metaG | ecosystem: Host-associated > Plants > Roots > Rhizosphere...
CAATGTCTTCGGCGCGGCTGACCAGAATTCCCCGACGTATACGCGCGGTGTCGAATGGGCGGGCGTCTGCTTCGGGATGTATTCTGCCGTGTGTTTCGTCTTCTCCTTCGTCCTGCCGAAGCTGGCGCAAGCTCTGGGACGCAAGCACACGCACAGTATCTGCCTGCTCTGCGGAGCACTCGGTTTGACCTCCGTGGCCTTCATCCATGACAAGAACTTTCTCCTGCTGTCGATGATCGGTATTGGCATCGCGTGGGCGAGCACGCTGTCGATGCCTTATGCGGTTCTCGCCGGCTCGCTGCCGGCTGACAAGACGGGCGTGTACATGGGCATCTTCAACTTCTTCATCGTGCTGCCCGAGATCGTCGCGTCGCTCGGGTTCGGCTGGGTGATGAACCATTTGCTGCACAACAATCGTCTCGCCGCCGTAATTGCCGGAGGCGTGTTTCTGGCTCTGGCGGCGGCCATGATGCAACGGGTTGTCGATCCCGTGGCGGAGCGCGCACAGGCGCCGGCAGTGCGCGAAAGCAAGGTCACGATATAAGATCGCAATAGTTTGATCACCATTCATGAACTTTCCACGATCCAGCGGCATTCTTCTGCATCCGACCTCGTTGCCGGGCCCGAACGGCATCGGAGAACTGGGGCCGGAAGCGTATCGCTTCGCCGATTTCCTGCGCGATTCCGGGCAGCGAATCTGGCAGGTGTTGCCGCTCGGGCCGACAGGATACGGCGATTCTCCATATCAGTGCTTCTCGGCATTCGCCGGCAATCCATTGCTCATCAGCCTCGATGTGCTGGTGGAGCGCGGTTACCTCAACCTTCACGACATCGATGAGCGGCCGAACTTCCCGACCGACAACGTGGACTTCGGCGCGGTGATCGCCTGGAAGCTTCCTCTGCTGCGCAAGGCCTTTCAGGCTTTCGCGCGAAACCAAGTCGCCGAGCATGACGCCTTCGACGCGTTTTGCAGCAAGCATTCAGCCTGGCTCGAAGAGTTCGCATTGTTCATGGCGCTGAAACAGGCCCATAACAACGTCATGTGGACGCAGTGGGACCGCGAGCTGGCGCTGCGCGAGCCTGCAGCGATCGAACGCGCCCGCAGCGAACTTCGCGATGAGATCGAGTGCGCCAAGTTCATCCAATTCGAATTCGACCGGCAATGGCACGACCTGAAAGCGCATTGCGCTCAGAACGACATTCGCATCCTGGGCGACATGCCCATCTATGTTGCTCTCGACAGCGCCGATGTGTGGGCGGACCCGGGGCTCTTCGAGCTCGACGAAAACGGCAATCCGAAGGTCGTGGCTGGCGTACCGCCCGACTACTTCAGCGCCACCGGTCAACTGTGGGGCAATCCCATCTATCGCTGGCCCGCCCACGCGGCGAGCGGCTACGCCTGGTGGATTGCGCGCTTTCGCCGCGGCCTCAACGTGCTCGACATGATCCGCCTCGACCACTTCCGCGGCTTCGAAGCGTACTACGAGATTCCTGCGGGCGACAGCACGGCGGTCCGAGGCAAATGGGTGAAAGGCCCGGGTGCGCCGCTCTTCACCGCTCTGGAAGGAGCCCTCGGAAATCTGCCGATCGCGGCCGAGAACCTGGGCGTCATCACTCCCGAGGTCGAAGCCTTGCGCGAGAAATTCGGATTCCCCGGCATGGCCATCCTTCAGTTCGCTTTCGGCCACGACCCTCAGGCGCCGCAGTTCAAACCGCACAACTATCCGCATCATCTCGTCGCCTACACCGGCACGCACGACAACGATACCGTCGTGGGCTGGTGGAACAGCAAAGCCGGAGCCGGCAGTGTTCGCTCGCTCGCCGACGTGGAGAAGGAAACGGCCTACGCGCGGCGCTATCTGAGCACCGACGGCACCGAGATCAACTGGGTGATGATCCGGGCGCTCATGTCGTCGGTCGCCGACACCGCGCTTTTTCCCATGCAGGATGTACTCGGTGTGGGCAGCGAAGGCCGAATGAATCTGCCAGGATCTTCGTCGGGTAACTGGCGCTGGCGGTTTAGGGCAGAATCGCTGACACCGGCGGTCAGCGAACGCCTGCGGGAATTGGCTGAGACCTACGAGAGATAGCAGCGTTTGTCAGGGTACCCCTCCCCCCTCCCCTCATGTAGAATCAACGATTTACCCAAAAAATCCCTGCAAAGTCTTGATTCTAGATGGGTTAAAGGTATAGTCTTGAGCCGCAAGGGTTTACGTCTCAATGCCGCAGCCAAGGGTAGCCCTTCATTTTTCAAAGAACATTGCAGGATAGCTGAGCTATCGCCGCGCGATAATGTCGAGTTCTGGGCCCGACCTTCCAACGTAGGCGCGTTATCTCGCGCAAAGCAAGAAAAATACGCAGCCGCAAAAACTAAAGTAACCAGTTTCATTCTGGGATTGTCCACCCATATAGGGAAAAAAGCGCGATTTTTCCCATTGGGTTATCATGCTGGCGCGCAGGAGAGTGCATGTACTTCGAACAGTTCTATCTCGGATGTTTGGCCCACGCTTCCTATCTACTGGCGTCAGAGGGCGAGGCTGTGGTCGTCGATCCGCAACGTGATGTCGAGATCTACCTGGAGGCGGCGAAGAAGCAGAACGTCAGAATCCTCCACATCTTTGAGACCCATTTGCACGCCGATTTCGTTTCCGGCCACAAAGAGCTGGCCGAGCTGACCGGCGCCACCATCTATGTCGGGAAGGCTGCGGGCGCTACCTACCCACACGTGGATGTTCAAGATGGATTCGAGCTGCGCGTCGGCAAAATGCGTATCAGGGCGCAGGAAACTCCCGGCCACACTCCGGAAAGCATCTGCCTGATCGTCACCGACGAGGAGAAGTCGCAGCGTCCGTGGGCGGTGCTTACCGGCGACACGCTGTTCATTGGGGACGTGGGACGGCCTGATTTGTCGAAGACGCATACTCCGCAGGAACTGGCGGGACTGATGTATGACTCGCTGCACAACAAGCTCCTGACCCTGCCTGACGACGTGCTGGTGTATCCGGCGCACGGCGCAGGCTCGCTGTGCGGGCGCAACATGCGGGCTGAGCGCTCCTCGACCATTGGGACCGAGCGCCTCACCAACTACGCACTGCAGATCAAGACCCGCGACGAGTTCATTCGGCAGATGACCAGCAATTTGCCGGCGCGGCCCGACTACTTCCTGGAAGACGCGGCCATCAATCGCGCGGGCGCAATGCCGCTGACGGAATTGCCGGAACTGAAGGCGGTTTCGGCACCGGAGCTGGAAACCATGCTGAAGGGCGGCGCAACCGCGTTGGACGTGAGGCCGGGCGATCAGTTCGCCACCGGTCACGTACCGGGCTCGGTGAACATCCCGCTCTCCGGACAATTCGCCTCCTGGGCGGGCGCGGTTCTGGGGCTGTCAGCACGGCCGGTGCTGATCGCTGACACTGCCGAGCAGATGGCCGAAGCGCGGGTCCGCCTGGCGCGCGTGGGCATTGAGGACCTTTCAGGTTATCTCGAAGGTGGCCTTGACGGATGGCGGCGGGCAGGATTTGCCTTGCAGCAGGTAGCACAGATTACGGCGCAAGAACTTGATTCTCACCTGCGCGGCGGCACATTGCAAGTGCTGGATGTTCGGCGAGAGGGCGAATGGGAAGGTGGGCACATCGAGGGCGCGGAGTGGTATCCGCTGGACCGCTTCAAAGCCTCGCTGCCACCGATCGAGAAGAAGCAGGCGCTGGCTGTGCACTGCAAGGGCGGCTACCGAAGCATCATCGCCTGTAGCCTGCTACAACGCGCGGGTTACGACAACATCGTCAATGTGATCGGCGGATTCGACGCGTGGGAGCAGTCGAAATTGCCGGCAGAGAAGGGCGCTACCGTCAGCGCGTAAGGAAGGTCTCTGGCCAAGCCAGTTGGGAGTGTCTCAGACGGCGTGCTGGCGGTGAACTTGTGATAAGGCGATGTTACGTCAGCTAATGCTCTCGCTATCGTTACTGCTCATAATCGAATGAAAATGCAGGTAATTGCTTCTTGTCCGATGAACTGAGTGCTCCGGGTTCAGGGCACATTCCGCACCAGGTTGGAACACGACGGTATGGTCCAGTGCCCACGACTTTTCGTGCCGCGAGAGGCTGAACGCGAAAGCAATCCCTGCTGCTTTGTCCGCCCAATAGATGAGTGGGCGCATACCATATGCTTCCGTCGTCCCCTTTGAGAGACGGTAGGCTTGCAGCTATGGAAACATATAATGGGCATCCGAATGAATAGGGTTACGGTACGTGGGTTCCCGCCTGAAGCTTACGAGACTACCTCTCGTCTCTTAGTGCACTCTCAAACGACTCTTGCGAATCGCACGAGAGTGAGTCTCTATCCCCGGATATGATTGAAAGCCAAAAGCGTTGTTCCAGTTGTACGGATTCAAATCATCCATCGCTTGGGGAAGCGTGAGTACCGTTATCCCCGAACTGGAACCGACAAAGAGTGTTTGCCCAGTGGAGTCCGACGCCATCAACGGTGCACTATTGAGCACAGGAGGCGGCGTCCATTGCAAGGTTTCTGGTGTCAACAGTCGAGCACGAAGCATGCCCGTCCGCGTGTCCCAAAACTCGATCGAATTGGATAACCCTGTAGCGATCACCTTACCCCCGGGACTAAACAATGGGCCCACAACTCCTCCGAAATCAACGTCTGCCACGAAAGGGTATTCGTTAAAATTTAGGAGATGCAAAGTGCTATCAAAGAGTCCAACTTCATCACCCGTGGATTGAATATCCGTGTCGACCGTGGCGAGTTGACTCCCCTCCGGAGACACCGCCAGATCACTCCAGAACTGGAAGCCGAAGGGTGCCGGTTGTGTGACCGTATAGGTGGCCGGATCGATGGCGTACACCTGCCCTGATGATATTCCTACGTCCACGCCATATATCGCGCTGCCGTCGCCTGAGGCGCGGATTATCGTGCCCATCTGTGCATGAACGCTACTGGTACTTAGCGTGGACAGGTTGATTTCGACTACAGGAAATCCGTTGATAAGCGCCTTGTTGTACTTGGTGATAGCTAGTGAAACTGGGTTGCTCACTCGGGAACTATACGGAATAACGGCGACGTTCGACGGGTTGTCGGGATCAAGCACTGCAACATAGTAGTTCGGAGACACCGCAATGATGCGCGAACCGTCTGGACTCAATCCCATGATGTAGTAGTTGGCCGTGCCTGACGGAGGCAATGGAATGGGAACTTTCCACGTGAGGGTGACGGGATCGAGCACGTCAATCTCCTGCATTTTCAGCGCGTAGAGAAGGTTGCGCCGTTTGTCGAACACCAACTGCAGTATGTTGGAGACCGGCACGACTTTTGCAGCGGGAAGATACTGAACTGCAGCGGAGATTGTTCCCTGACCATAGGCGCTGGTCACAGATAGGTCGGCCGTCTGCCCGGGTGCTCCCGGTGGAGCCATGAACTGAAGTCCCTGCAGCACACCAAACAGATTTCCCATATAAGAGTATTTGCCGGTCGCCTGTCCTCCGAGAGTGATAATCGGATGATCACTGTCGCCGGCCATCAGTCCAAAACCGAAAATATCCATTACATTGTTGCCCGTTGGAGGTAGCAGGTTGGCGCTCGGCGTGAATGGCGTAACTCCGTAGGAAAATGCGACCGCCCTCACCAGCCGATTGCCGTCAGGACCTTCACACTCTAGATTTACCGGGCCGGCAGTTGAGGAGGCAGGTACCATGATGGAGTTGCCTCCTGGTGTGAGCGGTGCCGGTAGTCCAGCCACGAAGAAGCTTGAAGTTACGGGGAATGTACTGCTGATCTGGACTGGGGCGGATGTGTTTAGAGCGAGTCCCGAGCTAAGAACCATCGGACAATCCGCCCCGGGCATTGGAGTGCCCATTTGCGTATTGGGAATCAGCGGTTGGGTCAAATCTACGGTTAGCACGCCGCCCGTTGAGGTCACAAACCCCCGCCAGTTGGAGTCCACTGCCATCAGCGTGTTGTCATTGCCGCTCGGTTCGACATCGGCTGAGAGATAACCGAGCGCCGTGTAAGTACTGAGGTCGATCATCTCAACTGCGGTCGGAAGCGGATATTGCATGATGAACTTGTTTCCGTCCGGGGCGAATTGGACCCTCGCCCTTGCTTCCTGGAAGCCATCGGGAATCTGCACCGTACCCAGAAGATGAAAGGACCTGTCCAATACGGTCAATTGGCTCGCGGAGGCAACGGCGATCTTGCTGCCATCCGCATTCATCGCGTAGCCGCGAACGCCATAAGCGTTCCCCGGCGGATTCACTGTTTCCAGCGGCACGGTCGTGAGGCTGTCGGAATCGGAGCTGTACAGATAAAACTGGTCTGCCGCGAACACGGCCCACTTGTGATCGGCACTACGGGCGAGGGAGTCCACATCAAAGCCCAACTGTGTAGTGGGCAGCAGTTTCGTGAAGGCGCCGGTATTGGAGTCCCACTCGATCAGGTACTGTCCACCTTCCACAATGTCGTTTGAGTCTATGCCCTGCTCCTGTCCGATAATCAGGACCTTGCCGTTCGCCAGCGCGACGACGTTAGGATAGAACAATTCATAGATAGAGAAGCCGTTTGGGACGGGATGAAACGTCACGGCCAGCGTATCTTCGTCAACCGTTGCAATTTGCTGGGCGGATGTGCCCACCACCAGCGTCTTGCCATCCGCCATCTGATCAATGCCCCACGCTAGCGGCAGGGTTACTCTGGACTGCACCGCGAGGTCGGTCCCTGAGAGTACGTCCAGCTCATTCATCCTTGCGTTGGTTGCGAAAAGCAGATGACGCTGCTCGTCGTAAAAACCGTGGCCGAGGCTTCCGCCGATCAGGCGGAACCTGTCGGGCATCGCTTCGCCGTTCACAGTGAGAGAGAGCGCTGCATTCGCTTGCAGAGTGCCAGAAGTGGCTTGCACCGTAACATTCACTTGAGCAACCTGAGCGTTCGCAGACGCGGTGAATTTGAGTGTACCCGGATTCGTAGGCGAGACTGAGAGCGGCGAAGGCGAAACACTAACTCCTGCCGACAGATCCGACACGGTGACCGAGGCCGAACTGGAGAAGCCATTCTGCGGCACCACTGTTACCGTGACCGACGCGTTTTCGCCCCGGTTCAGTGACAGGTCTGAAGGCGACACTGAAATGATGTAATTCGGTGGTGGCGGGGTCTGGGTGTTGCCTGAACTGTTGCTGTTGCCGCCGCATCCCGTGAGAAGAACTAACAAGAAGAAGAAGAAGAAGAAGAAAGAAGCCGAAACTAGTTTGTACATGAAAGTTCTCCTCTGGCCTTAACTCGGATCGCGGATTTGTAGGCACACCAACCGCAGCGCTGAACCCCTTAATCTCAGTAATCGCTTGCGAAATCCAGTCGCATTGACTAAGGTACGGGAGCTTCCGGAGAGCGTCAGTGACCTGAATCACGGGGTCATAGGTCGCAGGTTGTTGCCCGGCGCGCCTCGGATTGCTGCTTCTTTGCTCACGCCTTTGGCAGTCACCGTTGTAAGCGTGAGAATCTGCTTCGGAGTCTCCCGAGTCACCTTGGATAGTTCTCCGGTGATAATGCTCGACCCGACTGTGCTCAGCGGCAGGCGATTCCAATGTGGAGATGGCAGTGTGATGTATCTTCTGACGCGACCCGGCGAATTTTGAGCCAGGTGAAATGTTAGTCTTCGGCACAATCGGAAAGGAGATTGTGCGTGAAGAAGAAGCGGTTTTCCGTAGAGCAGATCGTGGGGGTACTGAAGCGATGACGCATGGCTTCGGTTAGGAACCTCACGCCAGCCTCACGTAGGCGCGAAGGCCAAATGCCCACCTTACAATTTGCTATTGCCAACAGACCTTACCGAACGTTACTCCGGCGTTCATAAACGGCATATTGTGCCGCCGAGCGCGGTTTGCTCGCAAAGGACGCAGTCATCTTCACACAAGGAATCCTAAGAGCGGGGGCTTTGGGCTGGAGTCAGGCCCAAGGCTACCACAGGGCCTGCGGGAGATGCAGCCGTCTCCTTGCCTCAGGGGCTAACGCCCGGCCTTATGTCGGGTACTAACGGACGGCCTAAAAGCCGCCCACTTCAAAGAACCAGACCTGGTCAGAGCTTCCCTGATTGCGATTGCGGGATGACTGTCCGTTTCAGAGCGTGTCTAATCCAATCTGGAACTCGTACGCGCCGGCAGCAGCGAATTGTGTTGCCAATCACGAAAGCGTCCGTTACTTTTCTCGCATAAACATGCACACAATCGAGGAAGCACTGCAGCGCTGGATCGGCGCCGGTGTGCTGGACGAATCGACAGCCGAACGTATCCGCCTGTTTGAAGCATCGCGGGAGCGGCCGGCTGGTCTTCGCTGGCAAGTTTTGCTGGCGTTGATCTTTGGCGGCATTCTGCTGGCCGCTGGGGTCACCTTGTTCGTCGCGGCCCACTGGGACGAGCTGTCGCCCACAGCACGATTCGTTGTCGTCCTGGGAATGCTGACGGTCCTGCATGTAGGCGGTCTGCTGGCGCGTCCGTACTTCGAGTGGCTGGCGGTCACGCTGCACGGCGTGGGCACGGTTGCGGCGGGCGCCGCAGTGGCTCTGGTCGGACAAATCTTCAATATCCAGGAACACTGGCCCGCAGGTGTGCTGCTCTGGGCGCTGTGCGCCCTCGCGGGATGGGCGCTCTTGCGCGATCAGGTGCAGCAAACCATCAGCCTGCTGCTGGTGCCTGCCTGGATTGTCTGTGAGTGGTCGGCCCGCACCGATGGGTATCGGGGCTCTGAACTTTTCGCGGAACGCATGGTCATGGTCTTTGCGGCGCTGTACTTGACGGCATTTCTTCAGACCAAGAAGAAGCTGGTTTTTGGCCTGCTGTTTGGCGCAGCGAGTGTTGCGCTGGTAGTCAGCACGGCTATGCTCACCGAGTTCTACTGGGGGTGGTACGACTGGGAAAAGACGCCGAAGATGCCAGCTTCCCTTCTGCTCCTAGGCTGGCTATGTATAGCCGTCTTGCCACTGTTGGTTGGCTGGAGGCTCTACCGCCCATCCGTTCTGCCGGTCATGGTGGCGCTGCTGGTGGCAGTGATTCTGCCGCATCTCAACGGGATGTCAGAGCGTGAGTACTGGCGCCACGCGACGCCAACCCTGGCGGCCCATGCCCTGGTCGCGTTGGCGGCAGCGTTTCTGACCTGGTGGGGCGTCGAGCAACGCAGCCGCGCGCTCATCAACTACGGTATCGTTTGTTTCGCAATTGCAGTGCTGTGGTTCTACTTCTCCACCGTTATGGGCAAGCTGGAGCGTTCTTTCAGCTTGATGGTGCTGGGAGTACTGTTCCTCGCCGGCGGCTGGGCGCTGGAGAAAACACGACGCAAGTTGGTGCGCCACATCTCGGAGGTGGCATGAGCTCCCGCGCCCGAGCCATCGCTCTACTGGTGATTCAGTGCCTGCTGGTTTCCTCGATCGCGGGGAAATACCTGTACGAACGCGTGACGCGGCCTCGGGTTTGGGTCAAAGTCGCGCAATACGACCCGAATCTCCCGATGCGGGGACGCTACCTTGCGCTGTCGCCGGTTGTCGATGCTTGCATTTTGCCTCACGACCAGGAATCGTCAACACACTGGAAGGACAAAGATGGCCAGGAGAAGATCTTCAATTGGCATTGGCGTGTGCGCACCTACGCTCGTGATGGGAAACTGGTGGTCGAAGATGCCAGGGATGTGTTGCCACGCACGAACACGGAGACCATCTGGCTAAACGGCGACGTAGCCTGCGATCAGGCGCGGCTTTCGGGGGTGGATTTCTTTATTCCCGACACCGCGAAGAGCCCATTTCCGCTGCAAAAGGGCCAGGAGCTGTGGGCTGAGGTCACGGTACCCCCGGTGGGGCCGCCACGGCCCATTCAGCTGGCGATCAGCGGCAATGGCGAGTGGAAGCCATTGAAGTTGGATTGATGTCGCGAGTGGCGTTGCTGGACAAAGGCGAGGTCCCTCAGGGGCTAAAGCCCTTTCTCAATTATTTGCAATTCGGCACGACTAAAGTCGTGCCCTGACGCGTAAAGACTTGCCAGTTGCGGCACGGCTTCAGTGCCTGTGTGAGAACCTCTGCCGCCCCTACGGGGCTCGGGTCAATTTCCCACTCTACCCAGCGCTGAAGCGCTGGGCTAACTTCTTTCGCGCCT
>Ga0265340_10002672_pt1 | contig 10138 bp, 8 predicted proteins | sample 4CB225metaG_FD_202082 | JGI IMG/M metagenome (GOLD analysis project Ga0265340, IMG submission 202082) | Rhizosphere microbial communities from Carex aquatilis grown in University of Washington, Seatle, WA, United States - 4-CB2-25 metaG | ecosystem: Host-associated > Plants > Roots > Rhizosphere...
AGGCGCGCGCGACGAATGAGCCAGCGGACGGTGGTTATGTCCAATATCTGTCGGTGTCGCAGCACGTATTGGCGACGGGATCGTTATGAAAGTGGCGGCAAACCGTGAGGTGTCGCCTAGGAGTTCCAGGCTTGTTCTTTCACTTCCAGGAATTTCACGTTGGGCCAGTCTTTCTTGGCTGTGTCGAGGTGCCATGAGTTGCGCGCTAGGAATACCGGTGCGCCTGCATGGTCATCGGCCATGCTTGACTCATTGGCGTTGGTGAACTCCTCGAGGGCCTTGTGTGAATCGGCTTCGACCCAACGCGCCGTATACAGCGAGGTGCCTTCGAATGCGACCGGAATGCCATATTCAGTGCGAATCCGATCCGCAAGTACGTCGAATTGCAGCGAGCCAACCACACCCACGATCGCGCTCGAACCAAAGTGAGGTTTGAAGACCCGTGCTGCGCCTTCTTCCGCCAATTGTTCCAAAGCACGACCTAGGTGCTTTGCACGTAGTGGATCCGTGGCTCGCACGCGTTGCAGAAGTTCTGGCGCAAAACTCGGGATGCCGACGTAGGTGAGCTTCTCGCCCTCAGTCAGCGTATCCCCAATCCGCAGCTTGCCGTGATTGGGAAGACCTAGAATGTCGCCCGCCACGGCCTCATCGGCAATCTCGCGGTCTTGCGCCAAGAAGGACATCGGATTGTGGATCGGCATCTCATTGCCCGAATGTACGTGCAAGAGCTTCATGCCGCGGTGAAAGTGTCCCGAGCAGAGGCGAATGAACGCCACGCGATCGCGGTGCTTCGGGTCCATGTTCGCCTGAATCTTGAACACGAAAGCAGTGACCGCCTCTTCGGTGGGTTCTACCACGCGCTCTTTGGCTTTTTGCGGCCGCGGGGGTGGGGCATAGTCAGAGATGCCGCGAATCATTTCGCGTACGCCGAAGTTGTTGAGCGCGCTGCCAAAGAAGACTGGCGTAAGATGCCCCTCGCGATTCGACTGCAAATCAAAGGGTTTGCAGAGCGCGCGTGCCATTCCGACTTCATCGCGCAGCTGCTTGACAGCCGATGCGGGTAGCAGCGCGTCGAGCTTTGGATCGTCGAGACCTGAGCACACTTCGGCATCTGTGTCCTTGTCTTTGCGATCGAAAAGCAACAAGCGATCGCGCAACAGGTCGTAGCAGCCCAGAAAGTTGCGTCCCATCCCGATCGGCCAACTTGCCACGGTTACGTCGAGCGCTAGGGTTTGCTCAATCTCGTCGAGGAGTGCAAAAGGGTCCTGCCCTTCGCGATCGAGTTTGTTGACGAATGTGAGAATAGGCACGTCGCGTAGGCGGCAGACCTCGAAGAGTTTGCGCGTCTGCGTTTCAATGCCCTTTGCAGCATCGAGCACCATAATTGCCGAATCTACGGCAGTGAGCACGCGATAGGTGTCTTCGCTGAAATCTTGATGACCGGGCGTATCGAGCAGGTTAAACGTGACGCCTTCCCATTCGAATGTCATAGCGGACGCGGTAACGGAAATGCCTCGTTCACGTTCGACCTTCATCCAATCAGAGTGTGCGCGCCGTTGGTCGCCTCGCGCCTTGACTGCACCTGCCAGCTGAATCGCGCCTCCGAACAGCAGCAGCTTTTCGGTAAGCGTAGTCTTGCCCGCATCGGGATGCGAGATGATTGCAAACGTGCGTCGCCGCGCGACCAGATCGGCCAAGGAGGTCATCGGGGCGCGAAGCCTGGCGCAAGAGAGCAGGGGGCGCCAGTCGGCCGTGGCCGGTAACCGGCACCGCCTGCTCCCGTCGATCCCGCGACAATCCCGCCGCTTGCTGCTGCTGCCTGCTGCTTGCTTGCTTGCCCTGCTGCCTGCTGCTTGCTGCTTGCTGCTTGCTGCTTGCTGCATAGGTCGGGGCCCAAACGGCCCACGTCTTTACGCCCAAACACATCCGATCCAGTAATAATGTGCCCGAAGGCAACGGTTTGGGCCGGGCCCCAAACCGTCCGCGCAATACCGACGCAGCGGTTTGGGCCGGGCCCCAAACCGCCCACAAGATAACCGGGCCCCAAACCGTCAACAAGATTGCGCCCCCAAACACATCCGTTCCAGCAAGAAGGTGTTCGGAGGTCGCGGTTTGGGCCGGGCCCCAAACCGCCCACAAGATTGGCTCGCAAACAGCCCACAAGCTTAGCGCGCCTATAACAGCCCACACTATAAATAGGCCTGATTGACTGCCTTTTACGAGAGAACTTGACTCCACGCGCGGCTTCGGCAAATGTCAATCATAAGGGAATTGGTATTGGATCCAATCGACGAAGCAGCCGACGCTCGCCTAGGGGCGATTGTCGACAAGTACCGCGTGACTGGTCTCATGGGTTGTGGGGCTACGGGGCGCGTGTACGAGACCGTACACGTCGAATCAGGACAACGATTCGTGCTCAAGTTTCTGTTGCCCGAGCACGCTTCCAATCGCGAGCGGCTGCGCCGGTTCCAGAATGAAGCCAAGGCCGCAGGTCACTTGGAACACCCGAACATTGCGAGAGTGATCGACGTTGGCAATGCCCCCGACGGCTCGTCCTACGTGGTGATGGAGTACTTGACCGGGCGAGACTGTGGTCAACTGCTCGCAGTCAATGGTCCGCTACCGGTGGTGCGGGCTTGCGATATCGTTCACCAGGCGTGCATTGGACTCTTTGCTGCCCACCAAGCGGGCATTGTTCATCGCGACATTAAGCCACAGAATTTATTCGTCACGCGAGCAAGTGACGGCACTGACTTGGTGAAGATACTCGACTTTGGAATTGCCAAGCTCCGTGTGCCAGGCGCCAATGTCGCGACTGTAGCGGCTGTTGCCATGGAAACTGTCTATTATATGGCACCCGAGCAAGTCTGTGATGCTGGCAAAGTCGATGGCCGAGCGGATATCTGGGCGCTGGGCGTCGTGCTGTATGAATTGCTGACTGGGCGCAGGCCATTCGACGGCTCCGACACCGCCAACATCATGCACCAGATCTCGTTCGAACAGCAGGAGCCGCTCAGCGAACTGCAAGTGGACATTCCCGCCGAACTCATTTCAGCGATTGACTTGGCGCTGGAAAAGGACCCGGAAAAGCGCTTTGAAACGGTGATGGCGTTGGCTGATGCCATCGCGCCGTTCACGGGCCGCCCCGCCCACAGAGCGTCTAGTCTGTCAATCTCACAGCGGCCACCACTGCATACGCCGGTGGATGCCGCCTACAGTATCACGCACCCAGGGGTCCCCGTGTCGAGCAATGTTCCCAATAGCAAGTCAGTGATGACAATGCGTCAGCGTGCGTATCGAATCTACACGCTGTTGCTGATTGCAGCGCTCATCGGCTTTAGCGGCGGCGGGCTCATGCGTAGAATTGTCTCTAGTGGTCGTGGCCCGCAACTGGACGTGCCCGATCTTGCCGTGGTGCAGGCCGAAGACGCGGCTCCAGAACCCGCGCTTCAAGTAACCGCCGGAGACGTTGGTTTACCGGCGGCCACGGCGTCAGGTGCCAGCACCAACGCTGAGCCAGCCGCTGCCGGCAGCGCTGCCCCTCCCGCATCGACCAACACCGGGTTGCAGGAACTTCGCAAGGTGAGTAGTGCGGCCGATGCTGGCACGCTTCGGCCCATTACCGAGCGCCCGACGAGCGTGCCGCACGTGGGCGTGTCTTTACCGACGAACACAGTCGAAGCCGGTGTACCGAAGGTCAACACGCCGAAGGTCAACGCGCGGTCGCCGGCACCCAGCGAGCCCGCGCCGGACATACAAAAATCAAGCGAGCCAGCGCCGAGTCCCAGTGACACTACGAATTCGCCGTGAATCGCGACCGTGGCTGGCCGCGTCTCCCTGACCGTTCATCACATCTCAGAAAACCCGCCCGTCAAGCTCGTTTGATGGCGAGGCTTGACCGAGCACCGGAGTGGTCCTCCGACCATTCCTCGGCGTCACGGAACATACGTGGGTATTTGAGCACCGGAGCGCAGGTCAAACGCAGCCAGCAGACGAGATCGGCGGGCGTCGTGGCAGAAGGCGATGAATGCTCAGGCGCGTCTCCGACGGGGGATTCAGAACGTTTCCTCTGTATCCGTGCCCTCCGATGACAATGCGCGTCGGGCAGTGTCGAAGTCGAACCCAGCTCTCGCGAGAATGCCAAGATCACGGCGGTAGTTGTCGCGCTGCTCGGCTGCGGCACGGTAGTGCCCCAGACGACGCTTGCGAACCAGTGCTCGCGCTGCATCCAGTTCTGACCCTTGCTGAGTGCCAAGATTTTGCAGTACTTGCTCGATGACTTCGTTGGCGATCCCTCGCGCATAGAGTTTGGCCCGGATCGCTTGGCGCGACGCGCCCCGGGCAATTAGGCTCTGAGCCATCGTGACCGAGTAGCGGTGATCGTCGACGAGACCAGTCTGTTGGTAACGCTGTAGCGTCGCTTCCACCGTCTCGAGGTGCGGCGTCGCATTCACGCCCAACTCGCGGGAGCGCTTGGTTACGAAGTCACTGAGGATGCGGCGCAAGCGGGCCGTACTCGCGTCGAACTTGTCCAAATACGCCAAGGCCTTGGCCTCGATGGTCTGCCGGTCGAGCACGACCGAGGCGCGATTTCTCGATGTCGAGGTGGCCTTTGCTGTCTCAGCGGGCGCATTGCTTGACTTACCTTTCCTGGGCGAAGACGACATGAGCCTATCTTGCGCCCTGTCCGATATTTGCCCAGGCGTTAGACAACCCAACCCTGGCCGCGCTGCCTCGACCATGCGTCTGACCATTCATCTCATCTCAGAAAACCCGCCCGTCAAGCTCGTTTGCTGGCGAGGCTTGCCCGAGCACCGGAGTGGTCCTCCGACCATTCCTCGGCGTCACGGAACATACGTGGGTATTTGAGCACCGGAGCGCAGGGCAAACGCAGCCAGCGGACGAGATCGGCGGGCGACGCAGCAAGATGCGATGAATGCTCAAACCAGGCGTCCACTACGGGAAATGTGGCGGGTGCCAGCGTCATCCGGTTGACGTGCGTTATGCCGTTGGCGCGCAATGAATCGCGGACGTGACGAAATCGTGCCAACGGGCAAACCCTGGGGAACTGGCACGGCTTCTGCACACGAACCCACGAATTCTCGAGGTTACGACATGGTAATGCACTTTCACGCTACCGACGTTTGCACCCACGAATCACACCGCCCCGCACCAGCTGGGCCGGTCGAGCACAGTCAGACGGTTCCGTGTGCACGGACGTTGTCACGCGTCTTGGTCGTCGAAAACGATAGAGTTTTGCGCGATCTCATCGCTGACGTGTTTGCCTTTGAGGGCTACTTCGTCACCGAGGCTAGTGATGAAGAGAGCCTTTTGCACTGTGCACGCGTTGCAGACAATCGTGTTGATGAGCAGTTTGACCTCGTTGTGCTCGGACTGCAGGTGGACGGCGCCCTTGGGGTCGAATCATTGGCGCGACTGCGAGCGGCCGGATGTCGCACTCCCGCCATCGTCCTTTCCGCAGAAAGCAAATACCGGCTAGTCCCTCGCCTCAATGAGCTCGATGCGATGTTGCTCAGTAAGCCGTTCGCGTTCGAAAACCTCCGCGCGCTTGCCAATCACGTCATTCATGCGCGGCAGTGCGGGTATGGCGCGCGGGTAACATGACTCAAATGCGTACCAATGGTGAGAACTGGATGGCGCACTGATACCCAATTGTCCGCGTCTAATTCTGCTTTGGGCTGTCCCACTGCCTCCGCGCGAGACCCAGACTCTAGCCTGATTCGTCCGGACAGAATCGCCTTGATCGAGTAACCAAGGTGCATCATTAGTCCGTGAGAAACCACTGAGGCGCACAGCCAGTGTTGCCAAGTTAGTCACGCTAGCTATAGAGGTCCCATGAAATTGCTCGCTCGCAGGAATTGGCCAAGTCTATTGGGCGCCGGTGTGCTCGCAGCAGGATGCAGCATCATCACGTCGATCCCGGACCATACCGGAGAGAGTGCAGATCAAACGGGCGTCGGGGGCACCACCGCCGAGAGCACGAACGTGGGGGGCACCACTGCTGACGACACGAATGCGGGTGGCACCACGAGCGCCAGTACCGGTACTGACCCCGCGGACACGCCCGTGGGCAAGCACGGGCAGTTGAGCGTCCAAGGTACACTCATCATGGACGAACATGGCAACCCGGTTCAGCTCAAAGGGCCGAGTAGCATGTGGCTCAATTGGGAGAGCGCACCCTATGCCGAGAACAAAGAGGGCCTGCAGTGGATGCGTGACAACTGGAATGCAAAGGTGATTCGCGCGGCCATGGGCATCACACCGGCGGGTGCTTATTTGCAGAATCCCACCAAAGCCAAGAACCAGGTCAAGACCATTGTGCAGAATGCCATTGACCTGGGGATGTACGTCATCATCGATTGGCACGATGGAACTGCCGATCAACACCAGGCCGACGCGGTTGCCTTTTTCACGGAGATGGCGCAGACCTACGGTAGCTACCCAAACGTCATCTATGAGCCTTTCAATGAGCCCGTGAAGCAGGATTGGTCAACAGTCCTCAAACCCTATCACGAGGCCGTCATCGCCGGGATTCGCAGCGCTGACCCAGATAACATCATCGTGCTGGGTACGGGGAATTACTCGCAGTTCGTGGATCTGGCAGCGACCGACCCGATTCTTCTCCCCAACATCATGTACACGTTGCACTTCTATTCGTGTACACATGGTGCTTCGCTGCGTGACAGAGGCGACTACGCGCTGGATCGCGGCCTTGCCATTTTCGTGACCGAATGGGGTGCAACCGACGCTAACGGCGGTACGGGCTCGAGCGCCACGCTCTGCCTAGATGAAGCCCAGCGCTGGCATGATTGGATGAACCAAAAGGGTATTAGTTGGGCAGCATGGAAGTTCGATAAGTGCACTGACCTCACCTGCTACTTCAAGTCGGGTGCGGCTGTGACCGGTGGGTGGACTGATGATCAATTGAACGGACACGGGCCGTTCGTGCGCGACCGGATGCTGGAGCAAACCGAGCGGGCTGCTGACGCTTACTAGTTCTTTTCCATGGTCCGCTCATGACCAAACCCCGATGCAGCGACCGCTACGCAACCTTGTTCCCGCGTGTGCTCTTCGCAAACAGATTTGGTTTTTGTCCCACTCTTCCGTGAACGAGCTTCAGGACTGCATGCCCGAGCATTGACGCATAGGACGCTGAGTAGGCCTTTGGTGTGCGGGTTGCTAGCGCCAGGTCAGTGCATGTGTCGCGCACTCGAGCCTGGCCCTTTCAGGCTGGAACTCAGGTGAGGCGTTCCCGGCGGCCACCCTCGGTTCACTGGGGTCACGACAAAAGCTTGAGTTTAGGGGATAGGGATAGGAATAGGGTTAGCCTGCAGCCTGATAGGGCGCAGCCTGATAGGGAACAGCCTGATAGGGAACAGCCTGATAGGGAACAGCCTGATAGGGTGCAGCCTGATAGGGCGCAGCCTGATAGGGCGCAGCCTGATAGGGCGCAGCCTGATAGGGCGCAGCCTGATAGGGAACAGCCTGATAGGGGGAACAGGCTGATAGGGGTGAGGGGCATCAGCGTGCCAGGCTTTCGCCTGGCACTGGCTGATGCAACTAGGGATAGGGATCTACGTTGAGTGCAGTCGTAAGGCGAAGGCCTCCTTGCTTGTGAAGGAGGCCTTCGCCGTATGTCGCAAAACAATCATTCTCACGGGTCATCACTTCCTCATCATCGGTTGCTGGCGTATCAGAAATCCCTGGCGTTCTTGAAGGCGGTGCGTGATGCGCAGATTCGGGACGCGAAGTTGCGCGATGAGGCTTTGCGCGCTGCCAAGGGCACCTGCTTGAACATTGCAGAGGGCGCGGGGCGGCTCACACGGGCTGACAAGGCACGGGCTTACGCCATTGCTCGGGGTGAATGCGTTGAGGTTGTAGCGGCAACAGAGATCGCTGCAGAAGCTGGGGATACTACCGCAGAAGCTGCAGCTATTGTCGTAGCTCTGGGCAATGAGCTGTACCTGATGCTCGCGGCGTTGTTGCGGTGAGGCTGCGTGGCGTACTCGCCGCAAACCACCGGGTAGAGCCCTTACTCGCTCTACCCGGCGGACACCTCACCGCAGCGTGAGACTCAGCCACCGGGCAGCTGCAGCATCCACATCTGGCGGGGGCGGGCCGGCCTGACCACGATCCACCTATGGATTTCCGAATCTCAGATATCACAAAAGCGATGTACTACATCGCATGCTCGGTCGAAATCGAGGACGCGAGCGCTAGGGCATAGCGGTCCGAGCGGCAAAACCCAAGGCGCAAGTGATAGGGCATAGTGGTCCGAGGCGCAAAACCCAAGGCGTAGGTGATAGGGCATAGCGACCTTCGTGTAATGACGAGCCAGTAAGCGATAGGGCCTATCGTTATTCGTGAAACTGGCACTCGGAAACCGCTAGGTGATATCGCTCAATCGAATATCGAATCTAGGGAAAGCGCTAGGTTAAGTCACCTAGCGGCTCGAAATCGAGGGATCAGGCGCTAGGGGGTAGCGGTTGCCCGCTCGAATTCGACCCTCCACCCGCTAGGCGGAGCGGTTGCTCGCTCGAATTCGACCCTCCACCCGCTAGGCGGAGCGGTTGCTCGCTCGAATTCGACCCTCCACCCGCTAGGCGGAGCGGTTGCTCGCTCGAATTCGACCCCCACACGCTAGGGGTAGCGGTTGCCCGCTCGAATTCGACCTCCACCCGCTAGGGGGTAGTGCTTGCTCGCTCGAATTCGACCCTCCATACGCTAGGGGGTAGCGGTTGCTGGCTCGAATTCGAACCTCAACACGCTTGGGGGGTCGCGAGTCAAATCACACACTTACGAGGAGCGATCATTGCTGATCGCATGCCACCACCTGAGCAAGCGACGAATGTTGGCAAACGCTGCTATCTGCGAGTATCAAGCGCGCCCCCTCGACTTTCCGCGAGTGAACTACAAAATTCTGGAATGCTAGGAACCATCGCCACTTGCAAGTCCGACTGGACGTTACTTTTGCTTTTTAGGGCACAAGAGCGTTGAGCCTTAGCGTGGTGGCGGACCGTAGAGCGTCGCTCGCCAATCAGCGTAGCCGAAAGAATTGCCGGGGCCCTTGATCGTTTGGAGGGTAGTCCACGAGGAATCGACCTCAAGCATGACGCCGCTGTTGGAATAGGTAATCAGTGTGTTGCCGTTCGGCAACCGTTGCACGTCACCGAGCGAGCTGCTGCTGTTGCCTGATGTGAAGTCTTTGTTCGTAGTCGTGCTGAACGTGCCCGAACTCGAAATCTGGAAATCAAAGACGTGGGATGCCCCTGATTGGCCATTATTGAAGATGATCAGGTTGTTATCGTTGACTAAGTGATGACCGTGGTTCACCTTCCACGTTCCGGAAGCACATTTGGAGGCGGGTGCACTCGTGCATGATCCACCGATTTGCCAAACCGGGCTGCCCGAGCGAGTGACTTTGACGAATGTGCTGGGGTTGCGATCACCGATCGTGTAGCTGTCGTCCGCTGGGTGATAGACAATTGAATTGGAGTGGAAGGAAGCCGAGCTACCCCCCATCGCGCTTGAACCGCCAGCGTATAGGTTCGCCCCGATCTTGAAGGCGGTCTTGAGCGTGCCGGTCGAAGAACGTTCGATCAGGTTGCTTTCCGGGTCGGAGACGCCTTTGGTGGTCCAGACCATCGCGGCTATCGTGCCACCAGGGAGGACTGTGAAGTCATGATGTGAATCCGACAGACCGCTGATGTTGGCTTGGCTGGTCTTGCCATCCATTGACATGTAACGCATCTCGCCTCCCATATTCGAGACGTTCAGCGCCAACATCCACATGTTGGCGCCCTCGTAGTCCATGCGCGCGCGGCTGCAGGAAGCCGGTGCAGCTGCGGACCAGACCGTGGTGCCATCAGCATCGAAAATATAAGCGCCGACGTTGCCGCTCACGCCGCCGCTGGTAATGATGAATCCCCCGGCTAGGGCCGCCGCATTCGTGACCGTTCGCGTGACCGTGGGCGCGCCCGACAAGGTGGACGTTTTCATGGTGTAGTCGCTGCTCTTGCAGGTCCCGCTCGCTGATGTAACTTCGATATGGTACGTGTAACTACTCGACGGTTTGAGACCCAGCAGCAAGGTGTGATAATTGGATGCTGTGAGATCC
>Ga0265340_10002673_pt1 | contig 10136 bp, 9 predicted proteins | sample 4CB225metaG_FD_202082 | JGI IMG/M metagenome (GOLD analysis project Ga0265340, IMG submission 202082) | Rhizosphere microbial communities from Carex aquatilis grown in University of Washington, Seatle, WA, United States - 4-CB2-25 metaG | ecosystem: Host-associated > Plants > Roots > Rhizosphere...
CATCCGTCAAACCGCGGAGCTGTCGATGTTTGTGACGGTATGCCCACTCGGTGCGACGCCGGCCGAACGACTAGGTAGCAGTGCTGCAACAGCAATCGTCTTCGTTCGCGATCAGCATCAAGAGGAAAAGGGTTCTGCCCAGCTGCTAGTGGAATTGTTCGGTCTAACGAGGGCAGAGGCGCGGCTTGCCTCCGATCTCGCCGACGGTCTGTCGCTGGAACAAATTGCGGAGCGGTATCAGATCACCAAGAACACTGTTCGCGCACAGGCCCGTGCGGTGTTCGCAAAGACACAGGTTTCTCGGCAGGCTGAGCTTATGCGGCTCATTCTCCGCCTCCCGCCGCAATAACAGGCCTGCGTCTTAAAGTTTCTTGAGCTCAACACGCCGGTTTTTCGCGCGTCCGATTTCGCTATCGTTGCTGGCGACGGGTCTTGTCCCACCGTAGCCCTTTGCCGTCAGACGCGACGGAGCAATGCCATATTTTGTTTCCAGGACCCCGACCACAGCGGCCGCACGAGCTTTAGACAGCGCAAGGTTATGAGCGGCGTCTCCTGTACTGTCAGTATGACCCGCAATCTCCAGCCTCAGCGAGCGATCAATCTTGAGCAGTGTCGCCATTTCATTGATCGTTTTGTCACTGTCTGGCTTCAAATCGGATCGGTCGGTGTCGAAGTAGATACCGTAGAGATCGATCTTGCCCTTGCTCGCTAGCGCATCCGCCATATCGGCGGCCTTTACTTCCACCATGTCGATATCAGCGGATTTCGCGGTGATCACATCCAGCCAGACAAGGATCTCTCCGGGCTTGATGACGTACGGCTTCGCGCTATCGCTTTTTTTCCAAGCACCGCCATTTTGCGTCTCGCAAACAGTGACGGCCGCAGTCAATTTCTTGTCTGTGGCCGTTGAAACTGCCGTGAAATAGCGAACTGACTGGCAGATACCATATGGAAAATCGGGATCGCCAAGTTGTGAGGTGAGTGGCCCTAAGAATGTCTTGACCCAATATGGATCCGTTTGAACATATTCAAACGTCTGCGTGAAGCCGTCGCTTCGAAGAGCATCTTGATAGTTGCGTTCGATTTCGAGACCGGTGTGCCCTGAAGGTACGCGATAGATAATTCTTGTAGCCGCGCCTTCGATTTTCTCGTTGCGATCGAAATTGGCTTGCAATGAAACCATGTACTCGTCGTAAGGTCGCGTCCGATAGCCGATGATCTCCGAGCCCGCGTAGCGCTTGATCGTCGGAAAGTCCGCGCTTCCCGGAACGTCGGCCGCAACCGCAGATGCTGCCAATCCTGCCAGGCTTGCTACTGCTAAAATCGCGGCGGATCTCTTGACCATCCCTTTTCTCCTGTTCGAGCCAACATAGCGCGCCGAAACCCGGCGTCTTAGTGTGCTCAAGGCTTAGGCTTGAGCACTAAAGAAGACGGGCCTAGACCGAGCCGCGTCAAAAGCGGCCAGTCATCACGACAGGTGGGATGCCTAGCTCAAAATAAATTCTCCCGCATAGTCCGAACGGACTATGCACAACGACCCAGCGCCGTAGCACAGTCACTGCAGCTACGTTCGGGCAATTTGCGCGACGATGCCGCCAAGTGGTAGCGCGATAATGGGTGGGCATACATGAAAAAGCCGGTTGCGAGAAATCTAGCTTTAAGCGTATCCGCTTCGTTGGTCATTGCCCTCAGCCCAATTGTGATCCAGCCGGGTCTCGCTCAAGCGGTACAAAAATGCGTCACCAACGACAATGGCGATACATGTCGCAATGAAGGTGTTTCTAAATGTTTCCCAAGCGAGGACGATTCCAGCAAACCGGGGTTTTGCTGGACGATGAAGGGTGTGGGTCGACTGGCCTGTAGATGTCTTCACCAAAAGCCTGGTGGTCGTGGCCACTCCGCCGGACTTGAATTTGGGATAGACACTGGCACGCATGACCGGAGCCACTATGAATCACACCATGACACGACACCTCACCAGAACGAGGTCCCGCATTCGGATTCTGAGACTCAGTCGCCCCATTAGCAGTAACTAGAAAGTGCAAACCGTTCTCGCGTGTACTTGAATATCGATTTGTCAGATTGTCTGGATGAGTGGGCTTTTGTCGAAGTCGGCTTAGAGCGCCAACTGGCTTCTCGCCCCACTGTATGACTCCATCCCGCTTTGGCGCGGAAGCACAACTGCTGACGGAGTCAAAAACTTGGCAAGAAAAATCCGAAATTGTCTGGCGCTCCCGCTACTGGTTTTGGGACTCACTCTTGTCGTTTTGCCCCACCAACCAGTCTTTGCACAGAAAGCGCCCGACGCCGACGCGGAGACCTATTCGCGTCAAAAAGCGCTGGAAAAAGCTATCGCGGATACGGATTCTGCTGCAAAGGCGGTGGATGAAGCCGTCAAAGCCGTCCTAGCGTTGCGGAAATGCGAAGGGAGCGACGACAGCTACGGTGCGGACTATGACGCGCTCGAGAAATACAGACAGGCCGTCGAAAAATTGGAAGAAGCCATTCGCCGCGAGTCCATGTTGAACAGTGAATTGCGCGAAGCCCACGACAAAGCCTCGCACGCCGATGACGAAAAGGATCGACTCGAACGCAAAGATTGGACAAGCGAAGAAGCCGTGCAGGCGCGGAAAGCCGCTAAGGCCGCGCGCAAGGCATTCGACAAGCTTTTGGATGAACGGCGCGCCAAGATCCGCGCACGCCTTGTAGGCGTTGGGGGCTTTGTGATCGAAGTGCCGCCTCGCAAGAAATGTCCGCCACCAGCCGGCGCAGCGCCAAGTCCAGACATAACGCCGGTGCCACCAGCACCTGCTCCGGCACCGCAGCCCGATTCAAACGCCACGCCGCCGGCTAATACCCCTGCACCGGTCCCGCCCACACCGGCACCAGCACCAAAATGCACAGCAAAAACAGCCACCGAATTGCAAGCTGAAAAAGACAAAGCGACGGACGAATTGATCGCTGCAACGGTGGCACTCCAGCAAGCGCAGGAGAGGGTCGCGAAGGATCAGCAAAGCGTTGATTCCTGGAACTCACGGATGGGCACCGACAATCGCGAATTGTTGGACAGAAAGGACAAGCTCAAAACCGATACCGCGGCATTGGAAGAACCTACAAAGCGCCGCGCAGCAGCTCTCGCCAAACTTTCAGCGCTCATGGCGCTAAAGCCCTGTCCCACGGAAGAAAGCGTTCCGCAGCCGCCTGCGGCCGGACCGCCGCCCGCATCTACTCCAAAGGCCTGCACAACCAAAACACAAGCCGAGATCGATGCTGAAATAGCGAGCGCGCAACAGTCACTGCTCGACGCGATGGCGCAGGTTCGCAATGGCGAGCAGAAGATGCGCGAAGCGCTGGAGAAACTTAAAGGGCTCGATCCTAAGAGTAAGGCTGCCATCAAAGCCAGGAAGGAATACAGCGACGGCAAATGGCTGCGTGATTATGGGCTGAAGCAAAAGGCCCGATTGATCGCCGAGATCGAGGCGCTCCGGGCGTTAGTGCCTTGCCCGGAAGAGGAAACACCACCGCCGCACAGGGCAAAGACACATCATGGCGGACTCCTCCATGGGTTGCTCGACCATGTGACCGTCGGAGTCGATGCAGGCAATAAGGACCATGACCACAACGATCGAGATGATCGCAAAGGCGAAGACCAGCCCAAATCGGACGATGATCGACCGGCAAATTCAGATGCGTCGCCCTCCGATAGTCCGCACAGGCAGTATTAGGTGCGTGCATCACATCTAGTACAAGCGATGGTCCAAGAAGTATGGCGCGTGCGACGCCGCCCCGCATTGTGTCTCGTACTGGCGAAACTGACAGGACCGTCCGTCGTCGTCCTGTTGCTTGGGACGTTCTGCGCGCTGTCGACGAAAGCTTTGGCAGATACGGGGAGCGGCTTTCGAATATGCCGAAGCGTTGCCGTGAACGGTCGGCTTGCTCAAATCAAGGAGTCAATCGACTTCATACAAAACGCCATTCGCACCGACTCAACACTGTACGATCCGAAGACGATCGATCCGGATAATCTGGAATGGCTGGTTTCCCAACTTCGTGCCCGGCGCGAGTCGATAACAAACCTCGAAGCAGAGAGAGCGCGTCTCTTGAATTTGCCCGTATGCCGAGATTCCGGCGAGTTCATCACCGATGAGTGCATGACGGGCGAGGCTGCGGCAGAAATCGAGCGTCTGAAAAAACTGCTCGCCACGGAAGAGGCGCGCCTCAAAGATGATGAGTACGACCAGAAACTCGCTGTTGGCTCGCAAGAGGATGCAGTTGACAAGAAGGCCTGGGCTCACCGGATGGATGTCGATAAGGCCGACGTGGCTTACGACAAATTCCGCATCAAAGAGTTGAAGAGGGAACTAGAGCGGCTCAGCGCACTTCCAGCCTGCGATGTAGAACATTTGGCGCATCCCGACCACAATGACTATGGCTACGATCAGCCCACGGACCCAGATGCCGGCGAAGGGCAAGAGGACGAATCGCAACCACGCGATGAGGAGAGTCCGCCTTCACGGCGGCCAGATGATCGTCCGGAGATTGGTTTGAAAGGTTGCCCTCTTGGGACCGGTGCGCTTTGTTCGATGACATCGCACGCGCGCACACCGCACGACAAGGATCATAACAAGATCATATCTCCTGACGACAAGTTGAACAAAGCGATCCACAATCGGAAGCAGATTCCGGCGAACAACTCGCAGGGCTCAAATAAGAATAACCCAGATACCAAAGAGGATGCGACGCCAGTGCCCGTGCCGCCGGGATGATTTGTCAGTTCGTCGTTCTTCGAAACAGGCGATCGTTTCTATCTTTTCGGTAAGGCTTTGGTGCAATGGCTGTGGGCACGCTTTCAAAATTTCTCTCCATGCCAAGCGGAGATATCTCTTCGAAGGACGGGCGTTCGCCAGATCGCGATTCTCCGGCGGCACGCATAACGCCTGACCGTGTTCCGTCGAGCGGTGGGCCATGCAAAGAAAATTCCTCACCATCGATTCTGGCTGAAGTTGAAAGATGTTTCGACTCTGCTCTCGTTAAAATTGGCTAGCGCTTCACTTTGAAGTCTGGCCCAGTTGCCCCCGCCGGGAGCGGTTTTAGGGTCGGCGTTCTCCGGGCTGGCTCACCTCAAATGTTGAGAGCTGCGTTTTAGGAGACCCAATGCCTATAGCCGATTTGCGGAGATAGCTGATTTGTGGCGCTTGCGGCAACAAACCACAAAGCAGCGGCTTCGCGACGGCCAGCGCGCTGCAATATTTTCAAATACTTGGCCGTGAGTATGTAGGTCTGTTCTGGATTGGCCAGACAATTGGCTGTGTGTATAAGCCGCTATTGATAGTCGTAACGGAACATTAGTATTCCGACGGTATTAGAGGTACTCAAATTAAGAACTGTGCTATGGTCGAACGCATAATGTTCGCAGGACGCATATACGCAGGACTCTCCGCATCCTCAACGATGTTCCAAGTCTGGAGGCAAGTATGCAACGCTTAACGTTCCTCGTATGCGCAGCATTGCTTTCCATCATGGCGGTGACAAGCGATGCGTATGCGCAGCTTTTCTTGTCAGGGCATGTCTTTCACAAATGGGTCTGCCCAGCGCCGGGTTTTGGCGGAGTGGCGCGTTGTCACGCGCATATCGTCACCGACTCCGGTGGCAATCCCATCACACGTTTGGCAAAACCGAATATCGCGCCCTCAGGCTATGGCCCGTCGTCATTGCGCAGCGCTTACGGAATAACGGGTACAGGTAGCTCGGCCATAACCATCGCGATCGTAGACGCTTATGGTTACACCAATGCGGAAGCAGACTTGGGTGTATATCGCTCGCAGTTCGGCCTGACAGCATGCACGACGGCAAACCGTTGCTTTACCAAAGTCAATCAGAACGGACAGCAGAGCGGTTATCCGGCACAAAACACCGGTTGGGCTCAAGAGACCGCGCTCGATCTCGACATGGTAAGCGCCATGTGCCCCAACTGCCGGATATTGCTCGTCGAGGCCAAAAGTTCGTCGCTGAGTGATTTGGCTGCTGCGGAGAACAGAGCCTATGAGATGGGCGCGCATGCCATTAGCAACAGCTACGGCGGCAGCGAAGCGGGTACACAGAGCGTTGAAGCGGCCTACAATCATCCTGGCGTAGCGATAACTGTCAGTTCGGGCGACTCCGGTTACGGTGTGCAATTTCCCGCATCATCGCCGCATGTGACAGCAGTCGGAGGCACTAGCCTCGTGCCCGCCGCCAATGCCAGAGGGTGGAGCGAAACCGTGTGGTCAGGCGCAGGAAGCGGCTGTAGCGCAGTCTACAATAAACCGGTTTGGCAAACTGATGCGCTGTGCGGCAGGCGCACGGTGGCGGACGTATCTGCCAATGCCGATCCGCAGACAGGTGTGGCTGTGTACGCGCCATTGAGCGCCTCACGCTCCGGCTGGGCCGTGTTCGGAGGAACGAGCGTCGCGGCGCCCTTGATTGCCGGGATCTACGGCGTCAATGGCGGATCAACGGCCTACGGACAAAACCCCTATCTTCAACAAAATCTACTCAATGATGTGACGGCTGGTAGCAATGGCCGCTGTGGTGGGACCTATCTATGCAATGGTGCAGTTGGTTATGACGGTCCATCCGGCCTTGGTACGCCACTAGGTTCCGGCGCGTTTTAAAACGCTCCGCAGCTTCTGCTCGGCGCCGACGTGACTTGTCTGTGGTCACGAGCGTCGTTCGAAAAAGCGTCCTCGATTCAGATGCGCGATCATTTCCTATCTGCCGGGAGTGATTGGCTTGATTTTCGGCGACGCAGAAAGATGTGCGACTAGGACAAGTGTTTCCGATAGGGGATTCTCTGTCGCGCGATGGGCGGGGCAAGTTTGCCGTCTCCTGCTTCTATCCCTCACGGTTGGTCTGGCATGTGCGATAAGCGCAACGGCACAAACCCAGCCGCCGCCAGTCCCAACAGTGCTCACCAACGTGACGGTTGCCAAAGACGGCAGCGAAGTGCGCCTGACCTTCGCGCCGCAATCGCCCCGGTTTTCGGTTGTCACGGATAACAGTGCATCTACCGCTATTGGGTTCGCATCGTCCTCACGCGCAGTGAGCGCAACGCTGCCAACGCAATACGGCGGGCGTCTCCGTTCCATATCATTCGATCAGCAGGACACCATCCTGATCCTGCATTTCTCCACTGATGGTCCTGTCAAAATTTTGGCGGTTCAGGCAAGCTCAAACACAATAACGATTTCACTGCAGCCGACTCTCGGCGCTCAGAGCCCCAGTCAAACTGTATCCGCGCCGTCCGTTCAGCTTCCGCCGCCATTGTTGCCCAATCGGAACGACAATTTTGAAGTCATTCCGTTGAAATACGCGGACGTCAGCGAAGTGGTCGGACTTCTTGCGGGCGGAGCCACCGTGAAGCCGAATGACTCTTTCACTCCGCGCGAGCCGGATTTTGGTTCCGCCGGCATGGGCGGTACCGCGGCCTACACCCCGGCGCTCCCAGCAACGGAAACCACGGCCGATGAACCATTGGGACAGTCAATCAACGGCGCAATCGGTATTGACCGCAGATTGAACGCGATTGTGGTGCACGGAACACCGGATCAGATCGAGCGGCTGAAAGCGCAAATCGCACAGATAGATTTGCCGGTTGAAAGCGTCATCCTAGAAACGACATTTGTCGAATTGACGGAGACAGGTGCGCGCAATGTCGGGCTCGATTTTACCAACGCAAATTCGCAGATCGGCGTAGCCACGTTTCAGACCGGCGCTTTTATTCCCGCAGGACTTCCTACTGGAAAAGACTTGTCCAGCGTATCGTTCCAAGCGGCGCTTTATGCGCAAGTGACTGCTGGACACGGAAAGATCTTATCAAGACCCAGAATTTCGGCACAAAGCGGGTCTTCCGCGAGAATTATAACAGGCGACGCCCTGCCGATCTTGACGTCCATTGCGCTCTCCGGCGTCAACGGCGTTCAACAGCAAGTTCAATATGTGAATGTCGGCGTCACGCTTCAAATTGCGCCGCGCGTCACATCCGATGGGTTCGTCACGTCCCATGTTTTTTGCGTAGTGTCGAGCGTGACCGGCTATTCGCAAGGATATCCTACGATTAGTCAACGGAAGGCAGAGACTTCGGCAACAGTGGGAGACGGTGAAACCTTCGTCATCGGTGGTCTAACGGAGGATGACGAATTGTCGACGACGAGCTCGGTGCCGGTGCTTGGCGATATCCCGCTTCTAGGTAAGCTATTCACGCTCGATAAAGGGACCGACACAAAAACCGAACTGTATATTGTGATTACGCCGCACGTCGTCCATCCGCGAAGCGTCGCAACTACGACACCGTAGAAAGCGAATTCACTTCAATTAAGGGAACTATCCGGTTTGTTGGCGCAAGTGCCACAATTCGGCTACCTCGTTGAATGAGAAAGTTGAATTCTGGCACTTGCACGAACAAACCGGGAAAGTGCGCAATGACGCCAGCTCTATCGCAGACGATCATTGGCGCACGCAGACGCGGCCTTGCATGGTCATCCCCTCAGGACAGAAGGCCTTGCCGCGCGGACCGATGCAGACCTCGCCAGTCCACGTCGACAAGGGCGGGCAAATACTAGATCGCGTGGTGACACAAACACGACCCTGCATCGTCATGTCTTCCGGACAAAACGCTTTGCCACGAGGCCCGATGCAGACCTCGCCAGTCCACGTCGACAAGGGCGGGCAAATGCCAGATCGCGTGGTGACACAAACACGCCCTTGCATCGTCATGCCTTCCGGACAAAACGCTTTGCCACGAGGCCCAATGCAGACCTCGCCAGTCCAATTGGACTCAGGCGGACAGATTGCAGCCTGACCCACGACACAGGTGCTGCCTTGCATGACCATGTTTTGTGGGCAGAACACTTTGCCGCGTGGCCCAATGCAAACTTGTCCCGTCCATTGCGACAAGGGTGGACAGGGACTGGCCGCTGGCGGCGATTGCGATTTGATACAGCGAAGACCGTTCCAAACCATTCCTTCTTCGCAACTATGGATGCCGGAACCGATCGGCGTGGTCACGATCGGCGTGCCGGCTCCCTCGTTTGAACCTGATCCTGGCGGAGGCGTCTTGCTGACGCAGCGAAGACCGTTCCAGACCCGTCCGGGAGGACAAGTTTGCGGACCGCCCAAGATGGTCGTCTGCGGGGGCACATAGCCATCGTCGCTGTTGCTGGCACCCGAATTTGCCGTCGGCGTGCAATGATTGAGCGTGGAGCTATAGACTTGCCCAACAGGACAGGTGAGGCAGACGCCTTTGACCATCATCGCCGGCGGATTGCATCCATAGTTTTGCACCGGTTGGATGCAAGCCTCCACGGCGTTGCTCCACACCAGTGGCGCCGCGCACACCGATGTGCAAACGCCTGTCGAATCTTGCGCTTGCCCCGGAGGGCAGATCGGTTGGCACATGCTGGAAGAGGGATTCCATTGCTGACCTGAAGGGCAAATCGCAGTGCATGTTCCCGAGCTGTTGCTCCATTTGGTGCCTGTGGGACAGGTCGACACGCAAACTGAAGACGTCATCACGCCGTTTGCATCATAGGCAAACACGTTTTTTTCGCCGGCCGCGCAGCCGCAGACGCTTTGATAATCCTTCGGCATTGATGCGCTGCAGTGCAGAACACATGTCGGGCCAGCCAACTGGCCGGAGACAACCCAGCCTGTCGGGCACTTCGGCCCTGACGAGCAGCCATATTGCCAGTACCAATTGTTGTTCGGCGCCAGATCCACGACGTTTCCGACGGGGCAGGTACCGTTCGGCCCAACGCTTGGAGGCTCACCCATGCTGCTGCTGATAGAAACTGACGCACATTGAACGCTGCCATTGGCTGCGATCGTTGCGATCTGTCCGGCGGGACAAGTACTCTGATTGCAGATCGCGGCGCCGCTGTTGTTGCTTCCGACATAGGCGGTGCCAGCGGGGCAGTATGTCGCCGCGTTCGCATCCACAGATGCGAACCACGCGGAAACTGCCAACGCAGCGGCGATCAAATAACGATACGTTGTTCTTGAAGCGATATCTGGCATCTGTTGCCCCCCGAAGGCCACAAGCGCACCTTATTCGATACCTCGAACAGTGCCCCGTCAACTTGCCCCACTTTGTTCACACG
>Ga0265340_10002674_pt1 | contig 10133 bp, 9 predicted proteins | sample 4CB225metaG_FD_202082 | JGI IMG/M metagenome (GOLD analysis project Ga0265340, IMG submission 202082) | Rhizosphere microbial communities from Carex aquatilis grown in University of Washington, Seatle, WA, United States - 4-CB2-25 metaG | ecosystem: Host-associated > Plants > Roots > Rhizosphere...
GCCATTGCCGCATCCAGTCGTTCGCAGGCGATGATACTTTGGGCGCTACTCTGCGGTGTCGCGCTGACGACGTCAGTGGCGTCGCTGGTGACACGCAGCATCAAGCGCAATCTCGATGCGTTGGTGCACGAATCCGCAAAGCTCTCGGAAGCCGCGGTTCAAGGGCGGCTTCAGGTGCGTGGCGATCCAGCGCTGGTCTCTCAGGAATTCCGCCCAATTGTCATTGGTGTCAATGACACGTTGGATGCGGTGATTGGTCCGCTCAATGTGGCGGCTGACTACGTGGATAAGATCTCCAAAGGCAACATTCCCGCGAAGATTACAGACTCGTACAACGGTGATTTCAATACAATCAAGAACAACCTGAACCAGTGTATCGACGGTCTTGGAGGTCTGATTGAGGCCAATGAAGTCCTGAAACGAATGACAATTAACGACTACAGTCGTCCGGTTGCTGGCAAGTATTCGGGCTTGTTTGCGGAAGTAGGAGCAGCGGTAAACGAAGTTCAGAACCGCATCAATTACACCATCTCGGTGTTGAGCCGCATCTCGAACGGCGACCTGAGCGACGGGGCTACGCTGAAAGCTTTGGGTGGCGGCACTGGTAGGCGATGCGATCAAGACCAGTTGGCACCGACGGTCATTCGCCTGATCGACGGACTCGGCAATCTGGTGGGCGATGCTGCTATGCTCGCCAACGCGGCCCTTGCCGGCAAGCTCGCAACACGTGCCGACGCTTCAAAACATCTGGGTGACTATCGCAAGGTCGTACAAGGTGTCAATGACACATTGGACGCAGTCATTGGGCCACTCAATGTGTCGGCGGATTACGTGGACAAGATCTCCAAAGGTAATATTCCGGAGAAGATCACGGATACTTACAATGGTGACTTCAATACGATCAAGACCAACCTCAACCGGTGCATCGATGCAGTAAACCGCATGGCAGCGGACGCGACCATGCTGACCAAGGCTGCGGTGGAAGGTAAACTTGCAACTCGGGCTGACGCGACCAAGCACGAGGGCGACTTCCGAAAGATCGTGCAAGGCGTCAATGAGACACTCGACGCGGTGATCGTGCCACTCAATGTATCAGCTGACTACGTGGACAAGATCTCCAAGGGCAATATTCCCACGAAGATCACGGACGCGTACAATGGCGACTTCAATACCATCAAAAACAACCTGAACCGGTGCATAGATGCTGTCAACGGGTTAGTGACGGATACGGATGCACTTGTTAAGGCTTCAATTGAAGGAAAGCTCTCTACGCGGGCGGACGCATCAAAGCATGCAGGCGACTTCCGAAAGATTGTGGAAGGCATAAACCGAACCCTGGATGCGGTTATCAGCCCCGTAATGGACGCAACGAACGCGCTCGAGTCGCTGTCTCGTTATGACATGCGAGTCCGAATTAATGCCGAATATCAAGGTGACCACGCGCGCATCAAGGACGCCGTCAATGGTACGGCAAAGGCGCTCCAAGAGGCTTTGATACAAGTAGCAGAAGCTGTTGAGCAGGTGTCGGAAGCTTCGCAGCAGATTGCCTCGTCGAGCCAAGCAGTATCGCAAGGAGCTTCGGAACAGGCCAGCTCACTGGAGGAGACATCGAGCAGCCTTGAAGAAATGGCTGGAATGACCAAGCAGAACGCGGACAATACGATTCAAGCGCGTTCGTTGGCTCAGACCACGAAAGAAGCTGCCGAGAAGGGTGGTCAGGCCATGGTACGCATGACGGACGCAATGGAGAAGATCCGAGCGGCCTCAGAGGGCACGGCGGAAATCATAAAAGACATCAACGACATTGCATTCCAGACCAATCTGCTGGCGTTAAATGCAGCGGTGGAAGCTGCACGTGCCGGCGACGCGGGTCGAGGTTTTGCTGTTGTTGCCGAGGAAGTTCGAAACTTGGCACTGCGTTCCAAAGAGGCCGCGAAGAAGACAGAGGATCTCATCAAGGTAGCAGTGGGTCATTCCGAGAATGGCCGAGTCATTACCAACGAGGTCGCAGGAAGCCTAACCGAAATCGTGACTGCTGCCGGAAAGGTGAATACATTGGTTAGTGAGATTGCCGTGGCTAGTCAGGAACAGTCCCGCGGCATCGAGCAGGTGAACAAAGCAGTGGCTGAAATGGACAAGGTCGTGCAGTCCGCCGCAGCTAACGCTGAAGAATCATCCAGTGCCGCGGAGGAATTGGCTAGTCAATCTGAGGAGTTATCGAGTCTTGTCGGGCGCTTTGAGCTCGACCGAGAGAACGTGAGATCACTTCGAAAGCCAGCCGTAAGTACCGCAAAAGACCACGGCGCACAGAGAAGAGGTGCACCGCATCCAGCCACAATACCGCCGCGGCGCGCTGGATTGCAGAACACCCGGGTAAAGAAGCCGAATGGAAGTAACGGCACAGCTCACAAGCCAACGCCGGAAGACATCATTCCCTTGGAATCGGATCCGGAGTTTCAAGACTTCTAGTTCGCGAATTATGCGCACCCACCCAGGATAGACGTGAACTTCACTGTCTACTCTGGGTAGGGCCGCGAGAAAGCCAACCGCAGCAGATGGATGCGCAGCAGTTCCAGAGATTCTGTGATATCGCCTACTCGACGGCGGGTATCAAGCTGCGTGACGGTAAGGAAGCCCTCGTTTCAGCCAGAGTGGCCAAGCGCCTCCGCGCCTTGGGCCTCTCAACTGCAGGAGAATATCTCGCTCTTCTGGAAGCAGACTCGACTGGCAGCGAGCTAGTATCCTTTCTGGACGCGATCTCGACCAACTTCACTTCATTCTATCGGGAACCTACGCACTTCAAGCGTTTGACCGAGTTTTTGGCGTATCATATCGAGCAAGGCAAGAAGCGTTTGCGGGTATGGTGTGCGGCATCCAGTAGTGGTGAAGAACCCTACACACTGGCAATGACGATTGATCAGGCACTTGCTGGAACGTCCGTCGATTGGAAGATCTTGGCCACCGACATTTCTACCAAGATACTCGCCACTGCTCAGGCAGGGATTTACGACGAGTCGGTGCTCAAGGATGTGCCCCGCGGGTTGGTCGGGCAATACTTCACAGTGTTTGACGGGCGACGAGCGAGCGGTCGACGTTGGCAAGTCAATGACTCATTGCGCCGAAAAGTCGTATTTAAGCGAATGAACTTGGCTAGGCCCCCGTATCCAATGCCAGGTCCGCTCGATGTCGTATTTTGTCGAAACGTGATGATCTACTTCGACGAGTCGGTTCGTCAGGGTCTAGTTCGAGAAATCGATCGACTACTTACGGATGACGGGCTTGTTTGCATTGGTCATTCGGAAAGCCTATCGGGTCTTCAGACACGATTAACCATTGTTGAACCGTCCGTATATCAACCAGGTGGCGTCACTTCGACTCCTTTCTCTTCCATTCGAGCGCCGCAGCGGCTGCGGCGGTGAAAGGCAATCGTGCGGCGCGTTGTTGTAGACATAGCAGAGTTCGTCGTCAGCAATGAGCCGGACGTCGTGCTTGCCACCTACGCGCTGGGATCTTGCATTGCCGTGATGTTGCACGACCCCTACATAAAGGCGGCCGGGATGATCCACTATATGTTGCCGCTTTCGTCCACAAACCCAGAGAAGGCGAAGAACAAGCCTGCAATGTTCGCGGATACAGGGGTTCCGTTGCTATTTCACAGCATGTATGGCCTCGGCTGCAAGAAAGAAAATCTGGTGGTCAAGGTTGCTGGTGGTGGACAGCTCTACGATGATCAAGGGTTGTTTGAAATAGGCAAGCGGAATTGGACCGTGTTACGAAGGATGCTCTGGAAAACCAACGTCCTGGTGACTGCTGACGATGTTGGGGGCGCGAAGTCTCGCACGGTATCACTGGAAGTGACCACGGGTCGTTGCGTAATTCGCTCGTCGGGTAAGGAGCAAGATCTATGATCGAGAAGCGGCAAATCATCGACCTAGTCCGACAACTGCCAACGATACCTCAGTCACTCCTTGAGTTGCAGCAACTGCTCGCCCAGAGTGATGCGACTGTTGAGCAAGTGCAACACGTCATTTCGTCCGACTCTGCACTTACTGCCAATGTCTTGCGACTTGCAAATAGCGCTGCTTTCGGGTTGTCGCGAAAGGTGTCTGATGTTTCTCATGCAATTACCTTGATCGGATTCAAGGTGCTTGGGAATCTTGCGCACACCGCGGCGTTTTCGAAAGCTATGCCTACGGAACTTCCTGGCTACCGTGTGTCGGGTGTTCAGTTCTTGCGTCACAGTTTCGTGACGGCGGTATTGTCGGAAACATTCGGTGAAGCGTGCCGCGTGCCCAGCGGCAAAGTCCTGTTCACAGCAGGGCTTTTGCATGACATGGGCAAGCTCGTCCTCAGTACATTTCTAGCTGACCGCCTCGTTGAGCTAGCGCAATTGCTCGAGACTCAAGGGTTGGCGTTTGTCCAAGCGGAACAACAGGTCTTGGGTCTGCATCATGGGCAAGTCGCTGGTTGGGTGGGTGAGCATTGGCACCTTCCCCCTGAGCTAGTTGCGGCAGCCGAGTGGCATCATGATCCGGATCGAGCGCCCGCAGAATTCGCCGAAACGGTCGACGTGGTTCACGTAGCAGATATTACGTCGCACGCTTTGGGTTTTGGTGCTGACTTGGGTGAGCTTGCGCGCGATATTCAGAAGGGACCTTTTGCGCGCTTGCATTTGACAGGTGAAATGCTTGAAAAAGTCGTGAGCAGCGCGTTGGAACGGCTGGTGCAGGAATTGCCGATCGAAAACCGGCACAACGTCGAGTCGGGTGGCCCAAGTCAGCATAACATTCTGGTGGTTGACGATTCATCAATCATTCGCCAGATGGTTTGTAAAAGCTTGAGCCTAGCTGGCTTGCCTCCCTACGAGATAACGGAGGCAAGTGATGGCGCAGAAGCATTGGCCATCTTGCTCAAGAAGGAGCGAACATTTAGCCTAGTCTTGGCGGACATTCATATGCCTAAAATGACCGGCACGCAGTTGGTGGCAGCCATGGCAAGTGACCAGTCCCTGAAGAGTATTCCAGTTGTGGTTATCTCATCCGATAGCAATTCCGCGAATCAAACCAAACTCCACGCGCTCGGAGTCAGGGCACTACTGAAGAAGCCATTTCGGCCCGAACAAATTCGCGCCATAGTTCATCCCATACTGACTGATGAGGCGAAGCGGCTATGAACACGCAAAGGTTGAATCAGCTCCTGAGCGACGCTGTCACGAGTGTGTTGGAAGAAGCCATCTGCGCCCTAGTTGAACCGGATGAACAACTCTGGGATGCTGAGACGGAAGTCTTCGAGGCTCTCGTGTCCTTCTCGGGTGCGAGCACGGGGTGCCTAGTGCTCGAGGTCAAAGCCGATGGCGTTGCACCCTTGGCCAAGGAGTTTTTGGGATGTGAGGATTTAGCGCCGAATTCTACGGCGTGCAGCGACGCTACGGGGGAGCTTGCGAACATCATTGTGGGACAACTGCTGGAGACATGGTTATCGAAAGCTGAGTACGACATTGGAGTTCCTGAGGTTTCGTCCACGGTGTACGGTCAGTCGCAATTGGGCACGAAACATCCTCTGTATGTATGCCAGGTACAGACTGACAGTGGAATTCGAGTTGCGGTCGGGCTCTTGATTGGTACGGAATCATGACGATCAAGGTGCTGGTAGTGGATGACTCAGCGGTGATTCGCAATGTCCTTGCCCGAGTGCTTTCTGCTGAAGATGATTTTGAGGTTATTGGTGCCGCCCCCGACCCCTTCGTGGCCCGCGACATGATAGTCGAACGGAAACCCGATGTCGTAATTCTAGACATTGAAATGCCGAGAATGGACGGTCTGACGTTTCTTCGAAAGTTGATGCAGTACAGCCCGCTACCCGTCATCATCGTGTCCTCGCTGACACCGGCGGGAAGTGAGACTGCTCTTGAGGCGTTGCGTCTTGGGGCTGTGGATGTTCTTTGCAAGCCGGGGGCTGCGTATGCACTCGGTGACATGGTTGCCGACTTGGCAGAGACGATTCGTGCGGCCGCGCGCGTTAAGGTGCGGCAACATCTGACCCAAGAGCGACCCGTTGGTCGCCCGATGGGGTACACGTCGCTGTCAAATACCACCAACAAGATTGTGGCAATCGGGGCGTCAACGGGGGGCACCGTGGCGCTAGAACGCATTATTACCGCGCTCCCGTCCGCCACTCCAGGCATTGTCGTGGTTCAACACATGCCGGCGCACTTCACGAAATCGTTCGCCGAGCGGCTCAATGGCATGTGTGCGCTGGACGTGCGTGAGGCAAGAGAGGGGGACGCTGTAGTAACCGGTGTGGCTCTCATCGCACCCGGTGGGTACCACATGGTACTAAAGCGAGATGGTGCTCGCTATACCGTCTCTATCCGATCAGCTCCACCGGTTAATCGACATTGTCCCTCTGTTGATGTGCTTTTTAACTCGGTCGCGCGCGGTGCTGGTCGCAATGCGGTGGGTGTCATTCTCACCGGAATGGGTGCCGACGGCGCCAAGGGCCTGTGTACCATGAAAGAAGCGGGGGCCCGAACCATTGCACAAAACGAAGCCACCTGCGTTGTGTTTGGAATGCCCAAGGTCGCCATTGAAATGGGTGGAGCGGACGAGATCGTCGCGCTGGATGACATTCCGAGACAAATAATGGACATGGTGCTTCGTCCCAATTCGCAAAAACGTGCGGCCTCAGCCGGATGACGCACGCAACCAACTGCCAATTGACGCACCCTGTCGGTTGGAGGTCAAAGAAAGCCACATCCTCTTCAATCATTTTCACTTGGCGATGTCATCAATGAGCTTGAGCTGCAGAAGGCATGCGCGAAGACCGGCCTTGTCGATGGGCTTGGGCAAGTAACCATCGCATTGTTCCCGAAATGCCTGGATGATATTGTCCTTGTCTCGGAGCGCGGTAGTCATGACGACTTTGGCTCCTTGGCCTGCGGCAAGACCGTGCGTCTCCTCGAGTGCACGAAGCTCTTTAAGCGTCTGATGACCGTCCATTTCCGGCATCATGATATCGAGACAAATGAGATCGAAGTGATCGTTGGTGTGAAGCGCCGTTGAAATCGCCACCATGGCTTCTTTGCCATTGATGGCAATTTGCGATTCTCCGAAGCTCCGAAGGAGTTGCTGCAAGAGCATGCGGCTGGTGCGGTCATCTTCTACGATCAGAGTTTTCATGCGTCTTGGTCCGTTCCGTTGTTCAATGATGACATCCGCACCGCGACTGTAAATTGCCCAAAATCAGAAACGCACGCGAGCCTTTCACTGATTTATCCGCTGACACCGCGTCAAACGGCCAGTGTGTGAAGAACTTCACCATTTGGTTCGGATATTGGGGGTTAGTCTATCGGTGGTTCGAGTGATTACATGTCCGAAAGTGGCCTGCAGTTCGATACATCGAGAGTCGAGGGCATTTGTCTAAAGTCAGTTAGGGGACCGGCCGTTTCGCAGCTCAGTGATCGCTTTGGGTTCATAACCTGTGAGCGAACGGTGTGAGCGTCCTCCAACGATGTCTTCACAACACAGGTGTCCGCGTCCCGATGAATTGGCGGGTACCCGTGCTCGGCCTCCGGACCACCGCTTTTGGTTCGCTTTCACCCGAAAGCATCCAGACCCCAACCAGCGCAGGGTTTTGGGCGGCGTGACATTCAAAGGAATAACTTCAGGGGTCTGTCGTTTGACTTATTGCAACTGGGCAATTCCGAATCTGAATCTGTTCCGATCAGTGTGGTTCGACTTGGATTGCGCAAGTTGCACCAATGTTTCACCGACAGGTGCCAGCAAGACAATCCGAATTGAGTGAACGAAACCGGAGGTGCAGGAATTATTGCTTGGTTTCACCGAGACACTCGACGTTGTTACTCGTCGTACCCACATTTACCCCATATCAACTGAGTCAAGGGAGAGCGCCCCACCAACAAAACATCCCGAGAAGAAGCCAAGCGTCCGAGTCCAACGTGAAGCCATTGCCGCAGGAGGTCACCCGAACAGCATGAACTCCAATGAAGAAAACGAATAAGTTGTACGCAGAAATCGGAGGCCAGCCCGGAGCCGTATCCGCACCTTCGCTGGCCTCCCTCGAAACCCCACGATTTAGAGGCCGTTATTGGTTTTTGGTTGGGGTTTCGTGCTTTTTGCTGCCACAGACTTCTCTTGGAAGTCGAGACTCGTAGCCCTCGTTCATCATACCTTGTCAACCGCTTCGCAGTTGACGGGTGTTCAGAACTGTATTTGGACCCAGCCAGTGAGCGGGGGTATTGGTTCAGAACCGTGTCCCAAATTGCTGCTCCACACCACTGCAAGACAGTCAGCAACGTCATAGCTCACTTGCAAAGACTGCTACCTCCGGAATACCAATTGAAGTGGAACAGGCCGTCACCGGCGGAGGAGTTAGCTCACCCCAATAAGTTTCAGACCTTCATGATTCTATGCGCTCACGAAGGCAAGCAGATCGAGGGGCAGGTGTATCCCAATGACTTCAATAGCCCCAGTATCTTTGAAGTGGCCCTGAATAGGTCTGGTGCTTCTCCCAAGAAAGTCCGCCCAAATAATTGCACAGCGGATTTGGTGCACGTCACTGAGTTAATCAAGAAGCTGGTCTCCTGTCGAGGCCCAGAGTAGAGGCTACAACCCGGTTCCTGCCCAACCTCACCTCGTGAGCGCATGTCCAGAGAGAGCGGTGCGCGGCTTTCGGTATCTATCTGGCCACTAACGGGACATTGGGTGCAGACGAGCCCGAGTTAAGAGAGTTGTTACGTCGTTCATGCTCTTGCTTCGGTCGACATCCGCCTTATGTTAATACGGAATCAGTACAACCCCCGGCCCCAAGCGCTTGAAATGTCGGTCGTCCCGATCCCCCTCCGCTAGATGAACGACATTGTACGCCTGGGGCCTTTTCTTTTTGTCGACAGACTTGCTTGGCGCGGTGACATGCGTCCCACTCAAACTGCCGGCTGAGAACGCCACCGGATAGGATTGGCCCAAGGACCACCGTGGGGACATCAGTTTGAGTTTACTGGATTGGTCTTGAATAGGTCGCGTTCCATGTGGCCCCGAGACTACAACGGCTGGAGCGATAGACCTGCCGCGCTCGGCGGCGATTCACTTTGGACCCTATTCGGACAGGGGCATCCTAGTTATGCGGCATCGCACAGAGCATATTTGCTAAGGCCGAACTTGCAGTGGGTCACCTGTGTCAATAGTTCTGAGGAATCCCGCATGAGCCCGTGCAGACGCCACTCACACAGGCTGCAGAGCAAATCTCGTAGACACAAGGGCAAGGTACGTGCTTGGTATTCGCGCAGTTAGTAGTCCAGGCAGCTTCATTAGACAGGCATCTGGCTAGGGCCAGAGGTACACCGTAGCAACAATTCCAACCAGAATCACACTGAGTTGAGTCTGCCGGTGCCGTAGTCCACTGACATGTCACGCAGTCTGAATCACTTGAACACGTATCTAAGTCACTGATGGAGGATGTACCACCCGAAGCAGTTCCTGAGCCTCCCGTGGTAGATGAGGAGCCACCAGATACGGATGCAGAACCACCCAAGGCCTGAGCCGAGCCGTCGATGGAATTGTCTACGTTACCGCTGCAGCTGGTCGTAAGAGCCAGGCCGATCAGGAACTGAATCATTGGCACAGCCCGCGAGTTCGTTACCTTTTGCACTGAGTGTGCCGAGTTCATGTTGCTGACCAGCAAGTATAGCACTTGAACCCGTTGCAGCCACGGCTGCGTTTTCAACGCCGATGAGCATCTTCCTCAACCCTCGCCCCGAAGGGGGTTCGGGACGACCGAGAATGCCCCCGCCGTGTCCCTAAACCGGCACCGTTCTGACCCGATTTAATCGTATAGGTATTGGTCTGATCTTCGAGTCCTGACACTGTCGAGAAATCGGGGTGAGCTTTGCCCGAAGTGACCTGCGAAAATGAGTGAATCCTTCATCGTGAGCAGCGATTTGTGCATCGGAAATAGTTCCGTAGCAGGGTTCGGCATCTCCTTTAGGATCTGAGAAACCCCAAAGTCCTCCTGCGGGGCAAATGACGTAGCCCCCAAGGTCGTCGACTATGAGGCAGATTCTCTTTTCCATTTAGTTGGCTCGCGTGGACAAGCTGGCACGTTACAATAGAAAGGCC
>Ga0265340_10002677_pt1 | contig 10128 bp, 14 predicted proteins | sample 4CB225metaG_FD_202082 | JGI IMG/M metagenome (GOLD analysis project Ga0265340, IMG submission 202082) | Rhizosphere microbial communities from Carex aquatilis grown in University of Washington, Seatle, WA, United States - 4-CB2-25 metaG | ecosystem: Host-associated > Plants > Roots >...
TCGTCGTTGGAGCCGAACGACATGCCGTAGGGACTGCCCGTAGCATCTGCCATTGATAAGTCAGCGTATTCACCCCCACCTTCGCCCTCCTCAGTGAGCAGCACCACCTCACTGATGAACTCACGTAGCAGTTTGTCGGACGCCATCGCTGATAAGTATGCCACGCACACCAAAGTTACAGGCACATCACCACAGCTTGCGGATGCGATCGTTGTCACCGTGTTGACTGATCTTGTCGATCCACACCGCGCGCGGTGCTGACGTCACGATCAGCACAGACTCCTTGGTCAAGGCCACCACTAAACACAGCTCGCGGGTGTTTAGTCTACCCAACGCCTTTGATGCGCCGGTCCCCGCAGATTTACTCCACATCGTGGCACCGTGTGGGCAGTAAAACACGCTGCCGGGTTTTAGGTCAACGAGGTTCACGGCGATGGCACGTAGCTGTTGAGATCAACTTTGATCGCCTCGATGCCGTGTTTGACAATGGTGCGCTGGTAGTTGTGAATCATGGGCAGTGCATCGATGTTGAACCAACGCGCATCGGCGACTTCACTGTCGGGGTTGTCGTGATAGGGTTCAACGTCGGCAGTGGGCAGCGCTAGCCACAGCACCACCGTCTTTTCCTCACCACGGTGCACCGTCGTGATGTCAGGCAGGCGCTCGGTCAGCCCAACGTCGATGCCAGTCTCCTCACGAATTTCTCGCCGTGCGCAGTCCTCCAGCGATTCACCGGGTTTGAGGTGACCCTTAGGCACGCCCCAGTTGTCACTGTGTGAAAATTGCTTGACTAACAGCACCTGCACTCGACCCAGGTGAACTCGCCACGGTAGACCGCCACATGAAGTCGCCTTCCGGCGAACCTTGTTCTTGTCGTCCATGGTACTTACCTTATAACGGACAGGAGCACACTATCACTTGGCAAAGATCGGCATCATCGCGGGATCATTCAAGCCCTGGCAGGCTGGCCATAGTGCCCTTGTCAACATCGCCGCGCGCAACAACGATGAAGTGCACCTCTACGTGTCGTTGAGCGATCGGGCGCGGCCGGGTGAGGTGCCCATCGTCGGCGCCGACATGAAGAAGCTGTGGGACGAGACGATCGAGCCCAGTCTACCCGCCAACGTCACCGTCACCTACGGTGGCTCACCCATCGGCCACGTCTACAAAGAATTGGGCGATGCCGACACAGCAGGTTCCACTGACACCTTCAACATCTACTCCGACCCCGACGACCTGAAGGCCAACTACGCCACCTTGAGCAAGTATGCAGGCAACCTTCTCGCCCACGGGCAGATTAAACTCCGGCCCATCGAGCGGTCACAGACCGTCAACGTGTCGGGCACCCAGATGCGGCAATGGCTCGGAGCGGGTGACAAGGCCAACTTCACCAAGCACCTGCCCAAAGCCATCGACCGCGACCTAGTGTGGAACGTATTGTCGGCCCGAGCGAAAGACCCGCCCAAGGACATCAAGACGACCGACAGGGCTCGCAAGCCCCGCGCCGAGGCGCTGCTACGCCACTACGTCAAGTTGCTGCTCGGACGATGAGATCAGCAACTTAATGACGACATAGTCAATGTTCAGTGCATAGCGTGGTCGGCCCTTGGAGATGCCTGTTAAACGCCAGGCATTGAGGTCATCGGCAGGCACTACGATGTAACCGAAATTGAAGGCACAGTAGATGTCACCGTAACCCGCCAGCACCTTTGCCGGCAAGACTGCCATGCATAGCTCACGGTGAACGTTGAGAGGTAGCACGTCGATCATCCTTTTGGGCACTTCACCGTCCTTGAGCGCCTGCCTGACAGTGGGGTCAAGACCCCTGAACAGGCCCGCTTCCGCCTGTTCAAAGATGAAGGCGCCCCATGCTTTCTGACCGCACAGCGACACCTGCATCGCCTGTAATGAGCCTTTACCATTGTCGAGCCACTTGATCTCGCCATTGGGCAGGTCTCTGCCAGTAGACGATGATAGCGTTAGACCCAACCGCATCTTGATCGCCTTCTCGCCCGGGCCCTCGTGCAATGCGCGCGGTTCTCCCAACGTGGCGCATTCGGCAGGTGACCACAACCGACCTTCAAGCTCCGCCAGTATCCTGATTAGCTCGTATGCCTTGAAGTACGATAGGTCACCCATCTCCAGCTTGTGAGCCCACTTATGCCTCTTCTTCAGGCGATTCTTGACGCTCAACAGGACGTTTTTTTGTGTCTTCGTGCGCAGGTTGGACTTGATGCCGGCTAGCTGCGACTTTTGGGCCTCAAGGTCCTCAATCTCAGCATTCAAGTCCATGACCGCGCTGGTGTACCAAACGGTGTCTCGATAGTGCATGATTGCACCTCCGAGAGCAGTCTACCACATAGTGCGGTGAAGTACAGATCTTAGCCGCGCTTGCGGGCCTTCAGTGACTTAGCCAGTGCAGTGAAGGGATTGACCTTAGAGGTCGGCAGCATGGCCGAGAATGGGCTCGGATCGTGCTTCCACATCTTCACTGACACTTGTACCTCATAGCGCGCGCTGCGATCGGCAATGCGAACCGCCAGCCGACCCATGCCCCTGAGGACGGGGATCTGCCCATCGTTGACCAGGTTCAAGTCCAATGGATCTGCACTACCCATGAGGTAGAAGTCGTCGCCTGCCTGTACGTAGTGAGCAGGTTCCTTCTTGGCGACGGCATAGTGCTGTGTGGCCAACGCGGCGGCATCGACGCTGTCAAGCTCAGCGATGTTCTTGTTGGGTCGTTTGGCTAAGAACGCCTTGATCTGCGGCAACGTTACCGACCCGGGCTTCTTGCCTTGTAACCTGACGGTGTCAGTCTTCAGGAACGCCTTGAGGTCATTGATGAAGGCCTGCGCTTCGGGTGACTCATTCATGAACTCTACTGCATAGGCTGCCAGCGGCGAACCACTGTCGCCGGCAACGATCCACTGATTACCATCGTATTGCAGGCGTGGGTTGCCAAGGTTGTCACCTGACGTCAGCTTCACTTCGAGGAATGATGACCCAATGCCCGGGATGTCAATGCGGATGTCAGAGTACTCAGAAGAGCCAGCGTGTTCAATCTTGGCACCTGTCCCAGAAAGGGCGGCCTTTACGGCTGATGCAACGTGCTTCTCAAATGCGTTTGAGGCGGGCGACTCCGTCAGAATGGCGCGTATCTGCTCTCTCAACAAGCCCAACCTAACCCTCATCTGTGTCTCCCATTGGCGACCAACCGAGCGACCGCGTGCCTTAAATAGGCCTCTTGAACGGGGATCTTTACGCCCTTGCGCCCGTACTTGAACAGGCCGAGGATCTGGTTGGCAGGCGCAAACCCACCCGTGAACTTATATGAGTTGCCCTTCCACGTGAAGACAACGCCCTCCATCGCGCTGCTGACATTCTCGATGCTACCCAACTTCGTCATCTGCTTCTGCAACACGTCCATCGCCGTGGCGTCGCCGCTGGCTTCAATCGCCTTGACGGCCCGGGCGACCTCACCCCGCAGGCGCTGCACCTCGGCGTCGTTGTTGCCGATGAGCGTGGAGTGCATGCCACGCAGGGCCTCAATCGCAAACTCATGGACGGCACGCTCGATGGGCTCAATGAACTTCTTCAGCAGGCCCGGCGATGCCTTGACAAAGTGATTGACGGCGGCATATTGGTCGGGCGAGACGAGCTTCTTCAGGTTGAGCAACGACGGTGCGCCCGGGTTGCCCACCGCCCGAGCCGTCACCGCTTTGGCGACCTTGGGTGGCAGGTCGAGCCCCGCGACTTCATCAGTCATCCGCGCCGCGAGGTAATCGCCGAGGGTATCATCGTCACCCACTCCGGCGATCGACTGTGCCTGACCGATCATGGTGAAGGCACGTTTGACGGCGTTGCCGTCGCTCAGCTTCTTGAGGCGAACCAGAGCCGGGCCCCTGACCTGCCAACTACGCTGCGTCAGGGCACGCTGCATGTTGTCGACGTGCTTCTCCAACAAGGCCACGCCGGGAGCAGAGTCGAGCTTCTTGACCTCGCCGGCGCGTGAGACGTGGAAGACGGGACTGGCGTGGAAGACAACGTAGTTGGCGTCATAGTTGATGACGTTGGGATTCTTGGAGTAGATGACCTCAATCGAGTACCAGGTGCGGCCGTCGTTGAAGACCTTGGCTCGGACGGCGTCGCTCAGCGAGCCCACCGCGTCGCGGAGCACCTTGAAGGCACCGTTGAAGGCGTCGGCCAGGTTGCCGCGCCCCTGAAACTTGGTCGCCAGACCTACAGCGTCCATGCCGCCGCTCTTGATGTCACCGCCCGAGCGGGCTACTTTCAGTTGATCACCCGCCCACGTGAAGACTAGGTTGATCCCGTCGAGTTTTTCACTGGTGCGCTCGAGCTTGCCATCGGCCGCCGACGACAACACATCCTTCAACTCCCCGAACGTCAGGTCGAGGTTGTCGTGCAAATGTCGAAGATGCCCGCTCGCACCTCCCACGTTCAGTCGTCCTTCTTCGCCGACGCGCGTTTAGCGCTGGCAAGTTCACCCTTCAGGCGTTGAATGAGGCGACTATAGTTGGCACGCGCTTCCGACCCACGCTTCTGTCGGTCTCGCCACGTGGTCAGCGACCTGATCCGCGTCTCCAGATCTTTGACGTGCTTGCTGGAGCCGTGGGGCACCCGCGAGCCGTCTGACACGTCAGCTTCCCTTACGCGTCTTTCGACCACGAGGTTTACCAGCGTCCTTAGCAGGCGCCTTGACTCGCTTTGCCTTCTTCTTGCTTCGCTTGGGTTCGACGACATCCTTGTTGACCTCAGCTTCGGCCTTGGTGACGGCCGTGTCCATTGCACCGTATAAGTACATCCTGATCTGATCATCATCCACGGGTTGTTGTGCCAGTAGCCCAAAGTGGGCGCGCAGGCGATCGAGAAACGGCTGCGTCACCTTGACTTCGAGGGTGCCGCCCATGGGCAGCGGGATGTAGCGGATGTCGACGAATTGCGGGTCAGTCATGCGCTAATCTTATACCATCCACGTTGTGTGGTCAACGCCGCTTCGCCTGAATTGGTGCGCTGATCGGCGCGTCGGTGTTCTCCTCATCGGTGCCGTGCGATTTTTTCTGTGGGCTCGTGGCGCCCGAGTGCTTGCTGCCTGCGGGCTTGTCGCCCCCAGCACCCTTAATAACATTGGGACGCACTTCCTTAGTGTGTGGTTCGTTGGTCTTGTCCATCTTGATGTCGGCCGGGTGCTTGCCGGGCTCCTCAGCCTGCTTGGCGGGCACTTCACCGGTGACGATCTGGGCGATGCCGCGGACGAAGGCGAACAGCGCAACGCGCTCAGTCTTCGACAGGCTGTTGATCCACTCGTCCATCGCCCCTTTGACGGCGCTGTCCTTGAACGACTTGCCGCTCCTGATCGAGTTCAGCTTGTCGACGATGTCCTTGGGCTCGACGTCGGCGTCCTTCAGCTTGCTGTTCTCGTCGTCCATCGTCTTCGATGAACTGGGTTTGTCGGTGTGGTCGTCGGTGCCTTGATCGCTGCCGCCCTGATCATCGCCACCACTGCCCGCACCGAACAGGTCATCGTTGGCGTTGGTTGAACCCCCGCCCGTGCCCTGCTTGTCCTTCTCGGCCAACGCCTTCTGGTGCAGGGTGCTCTTGATGCCCTCGGCGAAGACGTTGTCAATGTAGGCGAACAGCGACTTGGCGTCGGTCAACTTGACGTGCTTTGTCATCACGTGCCCCGCTTGACGAACCGGGTGCGGCCCATGGGTCGTTCTTGGTAGTTCTTGGCCAGGCGCCGCATCGGGTTGTTCTCCGGGAGATCGACCTTACGGACGCGTGCCTCGTCGATGACAATGCGATCCATGAACAGATCGAACTCTGTCGACTCAGTCTTTATGGGAGGGGTCGGCGTAGGTGGGGTCGACGACGGCGTGCTCGACGGTGGTGGAGTCGACGAGGGTTTGGTCGGCGGCGTGGTCGTCGGAGGCGGCGTTGACGTCGGGGGCGCAGTTGACGGAGGCGGGGGCGGCCCGGCCTCGTCCATGTCGTCGTCATCCATCGTCTCGCTCATGTGAGGCGCGAGAGCACCGCCACCTGAGGCAAAATCGTCGTCGTCTTCACGTGAGACCTTGCCGTCAGGCAAGTCAAGCCACTCGTGCTCATCACCACGTGGCGACTTCTCATCGTCGGCAGAGCCTTCGTCCATGTCATCATCCATCGTCTCGTTCATCGGTTTCGTCATCTGTCTGCTCTCCTGTTGTCGATCCGGTACCCGATCCACGTAGGTATCGGCGTCGGCACTCGACATCGATAGATATGCCGTCATAAAGTTCATCAGGTCGCCGTAGTTGCCTTCAAAGGTGACGTCGTGTGAATGACCCACCGTCGCTTGCGTCGCCCGCAGGTTCCACTGCTTGGCGCTCTTCACTGCCTCGTCGGGTTTAGCGACGGTGACGGTCGCTTCGTAGCGTTCGGTGTCTATATCATCCTCTTCCGTCATCGACATGTCGATGGGCGGGTTGGCATCCTCAAGTTGCTTGTGACTCGCTCGCCAGACACTAACACAAGCTGCAACGTCGTCGATGTCAAAGTTTTCAAGTTCTTGTGAATAGGTACACAAGTCAATGGCAGCGTTTTCGGGAGACATGCTGGCAAGCTCGGTGTAACCATTGTCCCGGACGGCAATGTCCATGTTTCGATCGACAATTGATTGTAGGTCCATGCTGTCCATGCAGTCATCTTCCGTCGTCGACATGTCGATCAGCGTCTCTTCACCCGTGCGAGGTACCATGCCACTCATGGCAAATAACTAGGCGGTCACGGTGCGAATCGTGCGTTCGAGGCCCAAACACAGCACGCACAATTGTTCAACAACGTTGATGTCATCGATCCGGGCACCCTTGACGATGAAGGGGCCTTCAACAGCGACGGCGCAGGTGGCGCCGTGGTGCAGCTCAAAGCCTTGAAACAACAACGACTTGGCGGCGACGAAGTCGAGGGCATCGGAGAGCTGCACCTTGAACTCCAGCTCTGGCGTGTCCGTGTCGAACAGCGCGCTCCTCAGCAGGCCCACGATCGCCGTCTGCTTGTCACCCACCTTGATGACGGCAACGACGGTCACCGCAAGGACGGGTGGTGTATCCTCACCCACGACCCCGTCATCGTCGGTCAGGCGACCCTTCAGGGCCTCGCTCATCATCAGCGTGGGTGACTGTGCCTTGAGCTCCATAGCACGATCCTACAACGTGTCAGCGTCTTGGTCATCACCCGACGACGTCACCGTAGTTGGGCGCGAGACGAGGTCCTTGTACAACACGTCGGCATAGCGAGCCGCTTCCTTATCGAGTTCAGTGATGCGCTGGGTGTCGCGGGTCTGGAGGCGGAGGCTGACCTCACCCTCGTCGAGGGTCAAACGGGCGTGGTGCTGCGTCTGGTGCTCGTAGGCCAACCACGAGACGATGAACTCGTTGCGGTGCTCGGATTCCCGAAAGCGGTACGTCTTGTGCAGGGCACCGTCGATCGCCTGCCACCGATCCATGGGCACCACGGGGGACTGGGCCTGCTGCGCAGTGATGGGTAACCGACCGAAGTCCATGGGTCGCTCGGACTGGGCAATGAAGTTCTCGTGAAGGCGAGACAGCTGGCTCATGATCTAAGTAGGTCGTGGGTGGTACGCTGTCAGGATTCCGCGAACTTTCAACATGCTCGGATTGAGAATTCATCGCGAATTAGTGGACAACAATTGCACTGACTTAGTTAAGTATTCGATGGAGAAATACCATGCAATTCAAGTCAATTCTATTCTCACTACTCGCCGCGTCGACGGTGGCAATCGGTTGCCAAGCACCCGTTCAGTCCACGCCAGAACCCGTGCCGGCGCCACAACAGGTGTTCGTGCCCGCAGCCCCGCCCGTTGTTGTTGACAACACCGAGCGCGATCGTCAGTTTCAGATTCAGCAGGAACAACAGCGACAGAACAGCGCTCAGCAAGCGCTGCAACGTCAGGAACAAGCGAATCAGGCAGAGCGCCTTCGCCAGCAGCGTGTGCAAGAAGACAAGCAGAAACAAGAAGAGGCGCGCAAGCACGAAGAACGTGACCAACAAGACCGTAATTTTCAGGAGCAACAGAGGCAAGAGCAACAGAACAAAGAGCGACAGGACAAAGAGCGCCAAGAGCAGGATCGTCAGCACTCACAAGAACACCAAGGCCCTCAGGGGCTAGAAGTCCACATTCGGTAAGCGGTGATCAATTGACGGCCTGACTGGGCTTAATCAACCCGCTCAGGCGCCAGACATTATCCCAACACCACCACGCCGCCCACGACGGCAGCTTCTGTGAAACTGGAGCCATTGGTCCAGATGCGGCGGTCACGGTCAATGATCGCCGAGCCTCCCTTGTAACTCATGTCGCGTTCCTCGCCCACCCGATTGCTGACGATGACGTTGGCACGCGTCTGCTCGACCAACTCGACCCACTCACTGGCGGGATATGAGAAGGCGCTGCCCCAATTGACCGGGCACGCAATGACGTCGACCTGACCGGGCTTGTAGAAACGCTGGCCGGGTTGGTGAAAGACGTAGCTCTCGCGCATGCGATTGCTGATGTCACGGCAGATCAGCACACCGACGCGCCCCGCGGGGGTCAGCACGATGGGTGGTGTTTGTTCGCTTGGCTGCGCCCACAAATTATCCCCGCCGAAAAGATTGTGCTTCTGCCAGTTACCCACCAACCCTGTCGGTCCTACCATCGCCGCCGAGTTGTAGAACTTGCCCTCACACCACTGGGTGTAGCCGAAGACAATGTGGGCGTTGAATCGTTGGGCAATGGGCACGAAGGCCTGCGTCTGCCACCCGTCGGCCTCTTGGCATACCTTGAAAGCCTCGTCGGTCGACCTCAGCACCGCCCCACCGATGCACAGCTCGGGCAGCACGATGAGCTTGGCGCCTTTCGCTGCCGCTTCATAGCACAGTTGCTTGGCGACCTCGATGTTGGCGCGAGGCTGCATCAGGCGCACCTCGTATTGTACCGCGGCGACGACCTGCGTCTTGGGCACGTATGTGGTGATGCCGTCCATCGACGTTTAGCCCTTCATGCCCTTCAATGTCCACTGTTCCCCGTTGGGCATCTCCACCAATGACACGCCCTTGCTGGCCCGCTGGTGCACTCGCACCTTGGTGCCCGCGGCGTACTGCGTCTTGTTGGGATCACGCGGGCGGGCTTCGCGGCCCTCGATGACGATGTAGGGGCCTCGCATGTCGGCCTGCACCACGGCGTGGTTGCCGATGACCTCGGTCAACGTGGTGACCAAGCGTTTGGCGGACTCGTTGAGCTGGTTGACCTCGTCGGCCTCCGTCCCCTCGCCGAAGGCGTTGATTTTCTTGCCGGGCTTGCGTGCCTTGGTGATGACGTCGTGCAGGTACTCGCGGAAACCGTCGAGCTCGGTGACGATCGTCGGGTGATCCTTCATCAGTTGAATGTCGGGCGCCGTCAGCTCGCCCGATTGCGCCAGCGTCTTGATGTAGTCGTTGGCGGTGGTGAGGATCAGGATGTCACGGTCGTCTTCGGGCAGGCGGTGCAGCCACTTCAACTTCTCCAGTGACTTGTCGACGAGCTGCTTGGCACCGGCGACCGACATGCCCACTTCCTTGGCAATGGCCTCAAACGACTGACCGCCGACGTCCTGCATGCCCCCCAACGCGCCGGGCTTGTATGCCTTGTTGCGCCCTTTAGGTGCATTACCGCCATCGGCAACAGCATCAAGTTCTTCTTGATCAGGCTTATCGAGTTCAGCCGCCGCGGTGCCCAACGACTTCTTGAGGCCGGCCTTCGTCTTCTCGACCCGATCGTTGAATTCCTTGCCGTGGACACCGATCGGGATCTTCTTGACCGGGGGCAGGGGTGCCTCAGCCAGCGCCTTGCGGACGGCCTTGCGGATCACCGCCTCAGCTTGCTTCTTCTTCGCGTCATCGATCGCTTCTTGAGAACCGCCTTGCACTGCCTTCTTGTCCATCGCTTGTTCCTCTTCTTTTTCAGTCCGCTGGTCTAGCGTCTTCTTGACGACGCCATACAGGTCGGGCATCTCGGTGTCGGGTAGGTTCCTGACTAGCTGATTGATCGCCACGCCGAACTCGGTCTTGGTCTGGGGCGTGAAGTTGGGGTTGACG
>Ga0265340_10002678_pt1 | contig 10128 bp, 6 predicted proteins | sample 4CB225metaG_FD_202082 | JGI IMG/M metagenome (GOLD analysis project Ga0265340, IMG submission 202082) | Rhizosphere microbial communities from Carex aquatilis grown in University of Washington, Seatle, WA, United States - 4-CB2-25 metaG | ecosystem: Host-associated > Plants > Roots > Rhizosphere...
AGCACTCGCCGTAAAAATCGGCGGGCTGCATATCGGCCAGGTGTGCGAGAAATCCATCCGCGTCTCCGATGAATGGTTCCGCGATATCGACAAGAAGCTGAACAAGCAGCAGAACGAAATCGCGGCGCGCATTCTGAAAGAAATCCGTGCGCGGCTGAAGTTCCTCAACAATGTCGGCCTTGACTACCTGACGCTGAGCCGCAATTCCGGAACGCTTTCGGGCGGCGAGAGCCAACGCATTCGTCTGGCGTCGCAGATCGGCTCCGGCCTCACCGGTGTGTTGTATGTGCTGGACGAACCATCCATCGGCTTGCACCAGCGCGACAACGCCAAGCTGCTGGAGTCGCTCGAAGGCTTGCGCGACATGGGCAACACCGTACTCGTCGTCGAACACGATGAAGAAGCGATCCGCAGTGCCGACCATGTCATCGACATGGGCCCCGGCGCGGGCATCCATGGCGGCCATATCATCGCCGAAGGCACGCCGGCGCAGATCATGGCGAGCCCGAAAAGTCTCACCGGAAAATACCTTACCGGCGTTGAAAAAATTCCGATTCCATCCAAGCGCCGCAAAGCAGTGCACGACCGATGGGTGAAAGTCGTTGGCGCGCGCGGCAACAATCTGAAGAATGTTTCGGCGGCCATTCCGCTGGGCACCTTCACGTGCATCACGGGCGTATCCGGCGGTGGGAAGTCCACGCTCGTGATCGAGACATTGTTCAAGGCGGCATCGCGCCGCCTCAGCCAGGGCCGCGAGCATCCGGCACCGCACGACAAGATCGAAGGTCTCGAATTTCTCGACAAGGTAATCGATATCGATCAATCGCCTATCGGCCGCACACCGCGCTCGAACCCGGCGACCTATACCGGCGCGTTCACGCCGATCCGCGACTGGTATGCCGAATTGCCGGAGTCCAAAGCGCGCGGCTATCAGCCGGGCCGCTTCTCTTTCAACGTGAAGGGCGGGCGCTGCGAAGCCTGTCAAGGCGACGGCGTCATCCAGATCGAGATGCACTTCCTGCCCGACGTGTATGTGCAATGCGACGTCTGCAAGGGCAAGCGCTACAATCGCGAAACGCTGGATGTGAAATTCCGCGACTATTCGATTGCCGACGTGCTCGATATGACCATTGAAGCGGGCGCGGAACTGTTCAAAGCCGTTCCATCGATCTCGGAGAAACTCGAAACGCTGAAGCGGGTCGGCCTTGGTTACATTTCGGTCGGCCAGCAGGCAACAACACTCTCCGGCGGCGAAGCCCAGCGCGTGAAGCTGTCGAAAGAACTGTCACGCCGCGCGACGGGGCGCACGCTCTATATCCTCGACGAGCCAACGACCGGTTTGCACTTCCACGACGTGAAGAAGCTGCTCGAGGTGCTGCATGAATTGGTAGATAGCGGCAACACGGTGGTCGTGATCGAGCACAATCTGGAAGTCATCAAGACCGCGGACTGGATCGTCGATCTAGGCCCGGAAGGCGGTGATGGTGGTGGCGAGATCGTTGCGTCCGGAACACCGGAAGACGTCGCAAAGGTCGCGCGATCTTACACGGGCCAGTATCTCAAACCGCTTCTAAAGGGGCACTCTGCGGAGAAGATTCCGTCGCATCGCCGGCTGAAAGCGGCGGAGTAACCATCGCCTCTTCTTCGGTGAGCTTGATCGGCTCGACAGACGTGGATTCTGCAGATGCAATTGCCTCATGCGTTTCAGCGCCAGTCACATCACCGGCGGGCACTTCGGTTTCGTCTTTACGCGCGTATTTCGCGTGCGCTTCGACGACATCTGCTTCGGCCAGCATCGCCTCGGTTTCGGTTGCTTCCGGCTCTGGACTGAGTTCACGCACCAAACTTACGGGTGTGTCGATTGCCGCTGGCGCCTCTACCGGGACGGCTTGGTCCATTCCGGGTCTATCTTCTTGGTGGACGCCGGCGATTTGCTCCTCAGCGACGGACCGTTCGAACGCCGTGTGAACCACTGGCATTTCCTCCGGCAGATGTTCTTCGTAGGCCGGCCCGGCAGCGGGCAACGGAAATTGCGACACAGGGAGCGGTCGTTCGACCCCGCGGGCCTCAGCGGCGATGACTTCCAGTTCGTGACGCGGTGACGGCACTCCGACTGTATCCGCCCGCGGGCGATAGTCCGCAAATGCCCGTTCCGTTTCGGAAAAATACGGCGCGCTTTCTTCTGGTGTGCGCTGGGCAACAGATTGGGTCGCGCTGTACGCTGACGCCGATGCACCGGCGAACAAGGCATTCAGCACAACGATGCCGATAGAAAAGGCCGCCGCAATCGCTGCCGCATTGTTCGACATCCATTGATACAATCTTGAAGGGTCATGCGCCGACGAAAACAACGCTGTAACCGCGTTCCCGAATTCGGGTCGACTCGAAATCCATGCGGCCGCGACAAGCGTGATGGTCAAAGGCGCTAACAGAAAAAACTCGACAATCAGTAGCCGCCAGAAATTTCCATGGCTCAAAGTCCAGTTGCGCGACAGCTTGGCATGTTCTTCCGCGACCACCTGCGCGCCGGAAAAGAAATTGAACCGCACCAGAATGGTCGCAAGCGCTATGACCGCGATAAACAACATGCCATCGAGCGCATAGGTCTGCGCAGGAATGCCCAACCACACGCGCTTGGCGATAACAGCCATCAGCAATGGAATGCCAGCGCGCACCGTTATTGCAGCGGCTAGAGCAACTATCCCGCTCAGCAAATAGACTTCCAGACGCGCCGCAAAAAGTCTCCATTCCTTGCCGGAAATCACAAAATAGGCGGCGACACCGCGGTTTGAGCGCTCGGCCGCGTCGTGCGTGAGGATCACACCCAGAATTGCGCTCGTCAGCGCGGTCACGACGCCAAACCCAAAGAGATCGAAAATCTGGTTGTTATCGATCAGGCCGCCATGTGGAGCGGCCAGCATGTCGGCGCTCAATTTCTGCAACCAGAAACCTGCGCCGGCAGCATACACAATCGCAGGCAACCAGCTCATCCCCAAGATCGTCAGCGGCCGGCGGACGAGAAATCCGTAAGCATGCGTGATCGTCTCGCTGACAGGAATTTTATACATTATTCACCCCACGATGCGGCGACTATAGCGGCTTACCCCCGACGCACCAGACCAAACCGAGTGTTTATGGACTATCTGTAGACAGCGTTGACTTTAACCTAGATCAGGCTCGTGTAGGCACCGTGACAGCCTGTCAGAGCGTGGTTAAGGTTGCAAAAAAGGGACTGGGAAATGCCGTTTGCCGAGTATGGGAACTATGACGGGCTAGGCTTAGCCGAGTTAGTCGCACAGAAGAAAATTACTGCGCTTGAGATCATCGACGAAGCCATTGCACGCGCAGAGAAGTTGAATCCGGCCCTCAACGCGATCGTATTCAAAGATTTCCAGCGCGCGCGCGATGCCGCAAAAGGAAGCACGCTTGATGGCCCGTTCCGCGGCGTGCCGACCTTACTAAAAGACATGCGCGCTGGGGCGACCGGCATGCCGACACGTTCCGGCTCGCGCATGACGCCGGCAATTCCGGCGGACCATGATTCAACGCTAGTGGCGAGGTATCGCGCGAATGGCATCGTTCCACTAGGCAAAACCAATGTCCCGGAATTCGGGATCGTGCCGGTGACGGAATCCCTGCTCTACGGACCGGCTCGCAATCCGTGGAATCTCGACTACACGCCGGGCGGTTCGTCCGGTGGTTCTGCCGCGTCAGTTGCGGCGGGCATCGTGCCGGTGGCGCACGCAACGGATGGCGGCGGATCCATCCGTATTCCAGCGTCGAATTGCGGCCTTGTCGGATTGAAAGTCTCGCGTGGCCGCATTACGCAGGGTCCGGACGCATCGGACTCAACAAGCGGGCTGAGTGTAGACAACTGCCTCACACGCAGCGTTCGCGATACGGCAGCGATGCTCGATCTTGCCTGCCTGCCTGACTATGGCGATCCGTACTTCGCGCTGTTGCCGACAGGTTCTTATTTCGAAGCGATCAAGAAAAGGCCGAGACCGCTGAAGATCGCGGTCGCGCGTACCACGTTCGCGGGCGCGCCGTACCATTCCGACGTGAGCGCTGCTGTGGATGCGGCAGCGAAGCTCTGCGAACAACTTGGCCACCAGGTCGTTGAAGCGATGCCGCAGATCAATTCCGAGGAATTGACGATGGCGTTCATGACCCTGTGGGCCTCCAACGCAGCTTACGGCATCGAATTTCTCGCCCGCATGACCAGCGCACCTGTTTCTCTCGACACGATCGAGGGTCTTACAATGGGTCTCTATGAGAGTGGGAAGAACCTGACGGCCGTTCATCAGATATGGGCACAACAGGTTTTGTTCCGCGTCGCCCGCATCGCCGCCAAGTTTCACGAAACCTACGACGTTTGGCTGACGCCGACTTTGTCGCGGCCACCATTGAAATTGGGGGTCGTCGATGTGAACGAGACGAACACTGAAGAAGCCTTCGCGCCGATTCTCGACTATGTGCCGTTCACCGCGATGCAGAACGGCACCGGCCAGCCGGCGATCAATCTGCCACTCCACTGGAACGGGGCGGGCTTGCCAATTGGCGTGCAGTTCGTCGCGCGTAGCGGCGACGAAGTCACGCTGTTGCAGCTTGCAGCACAACTGGAGCAGGCACAGCCTTGGTTCGACAAGCGGCCGTCCGCTTTCGCGGCCTGACAAAGGAAAACGCTCGTGCCACTCGCGGAATATGACCAACACGACGCCACCGGCCTCGCGCATCTCGTTCGCCGCAAAGACGTTTCGCCACTCGAATTGCTCGACGAAGCCATCACACGCGTCGAGCGTCACAATCCAAAGGTGAATGCTGTCGTATTCAAGGCCTATGACGAGGCAAAGAGGACAGCGAAAGGCCAACTACCCGATGGGCCGTTCAAGGGTGTACCGTTTCTGATCAAGGATATCAGCATGGCCGTTGCGGGTTGGCCGATGACCAACGGCTCCCGCTACCTGAAGGATTACGTCTCTACCGCCGATGCCGAACTCACCAAGCGCTATCGCGCGTCCGGCGTCGTTCTCTTCGGTAAGACCAACACACCGGAGTTTGGCATTCCGGGAACGACCGAAGGGCGGCACTTGGGCATATGCCGCAATCCATGGAATCCCAATCACTCATCCGGCGGATCGTCCGGTGGCGCTGCCGCTGCTGTATCGAGCGGCATGGTGCCGATGGCGCATGGCTCCGACGGCCTCGGCTCGATCCGCATTCCATCCGCGCAATGCGGTCTCGTCGGCATGAAACCCACGCAATTTCGCAATCCTGGCGGACCTGATGACCGTGGCCGCGCGCATGGCCTGATCTGCGATCACGTTCTCAGCCGCAGCGTTCGCGATAGCGCCGCGATGCTCGACTGTACGGGCTATCCCGAAGACGACGCGCCCTATGCACCGGTGCCGAAGGCACGCCCCTATCTCGATGAACTCAAGACATCGCCCGGCAAGCTGCGCATCGCCTTCTCGACCGAAGTCCCACGGGACATCGATCCCACGCCGGACGTGCAAGCCGTGTTCGATGACACGGTGAAGCTGCTCGGCGAACTCGGCCACACCATGATCGAGAAAAAGAAATTCCCAATCGACTGGCGCCGCCTTTATCGCGCGCAAGGCGCAGTTTCCGGCGCGATGATGACAGCGAGCATGGACGATCTTTCCAAGATGCTCGGCCGCAAACCTGCACAAGACGATTTCGAGCCGCTGACCTGGGCGAGCTACAAGAGCGCCAAGAAACTTACCGGCGAGATGGTCGGCACCGGGCTTCAAGATTTGCGCTTGATGTCGCGGCACATTCTCGCCTTGTGGCGCGAGTTCGATGTGCTGCTCTCGCCTGTGACTTTGGCGCCGCCGCCGGAGATCGGGCATCTCGATCCGGTCAACGTCGAGCCGCGCGAGTTCAACCGCCGCCAGTCCTTCGTCTTCGGCTACACGCCGCCGTTTAACATAACCGGTCAGCCATCGCTTTCGCTGCCGATGGGAAAGACGAAAGACAATCTTCCGATCGGCATGATGTTCACCGGCCGCTACTCCGACGAAGCGACGCTCTATCGCCTCGCCGCCCAGATCGAAGAAGCGCGGCCGTGGCAGCCTTGGGCAAGCGGCAAACCGCAAGTGTGGGGCTGACCGCTTCTCGCTACTCCGCCGCCTCGCGTTTCATACCGAGCCACGCTTCGAGATCTGCTATCGCGCGGTGCGACATCGCTTTCTTGCGATCCTTGCCGCGCGTGCCTTTGAGCTCTGGAAACAATCCAAAGTTCACATTCATCGGCTGGAAGGTCTTCGCATCCGCGCCGCCGGTGATGTGCGCAAGCAACGCGCCAAACGCGGTGGTCGGCGGTGGCGGCGCGATGCTTTCGCCGCGCAGATCCGCGGACGCGAACCGTCCTGCAAGCAATCCGATGGCCGCGCTTTCCACATAACCTTCGACGCCAGTTACCTGTCCTGCAAAGCGCAAGGAGGGCCTCGCTTTCATGCGCAGCGTCGCATCGAGCAGCTGGGGCGAATTGATGAAGGTGTTGCGATGCAGTCCGCCAAGCCGCGCGAACTGTGCGTTCTCCAATCCCGGGATCATACGGAAAATACGAGTCTGCTCGGCGTGTTTCAGCTTCGTCTGGAAGCCGACCATGTTCCAGAGCGTGCCGAGCGCGTTATCCTGCCGCAGCTGAACGACGGCATAGGGCCGCTTGCCGGTGCGCGTGTCGAATAGTCCAACCGGCTTCATCGGCCCGAAGCGCAACGTCTCTTCGCCGCGCGAGGCCATCACTTCGATGGGCAGACAACCTTCGAAATAGGGAGTCGATTTCTCCCATTCCTTGAATTCGGTCTTCTCGCCTTCGAGCAACGCCGCGATGAATGCGCGATATTGCGGCCCGTCCATGGGGCAGTTGATGTAATCAGCGCCGTCACCCTTGTCGTAACGCGACTGCATCCAGCAAACATCGAAGTTGATCGATTCCTTATGAACGATCGGCGCGATCGCATCGAAGAATGATAGCGAGTCTTCGCCACTCAGCGACCGCACGGCTTCCGCGAGCGATGGCGAGGTCAACGGCCCGGTGGCGATGATGACATTGCGCCAGTCTTCTGGCGGTAAGCCTGCGATCTCTTCGCGCGCAATGGCGATATTGGGGTGCTCGTTCAAAGCGTGCGTGACGGCGGCCGAAAATTCGTGACGGTCCACTGCAAGCGCGCCGCCTGCTGGCAAGCGATGTTCGTCCGCCGCGCGCATAATAAGCGAACCTGCACGGCGCATTTCTTCGTGCAGCAAGCCGACCGCGTTGTTCTCCCAATCGTCGGAACGGAAAGAATTGGAACAGACGAGTTCCGCTAAGCTGTCGGTCTGGTGCGCATCGGTGCCGCGAACCGGTCGCATTTCGTGGAGCACGACTTTCGCGCCCGATTGTGCCGCCTGCCAGGCTGCTTCAGAGCCTGCCAATCCGCCGCCGATGATATGAATAGTGTTGTCCATCTGAGCCCGCACAAAACCTTGATAGTTGAATTTCGATTTTTGCACTTTTTTCGCCTGAAGGGGGCCCTCCCGAATTGAAGTCGAGTTTTGCCCCGTCCGTTTTCACGCGTTTCGCTACATCTTGTATCTCGATAAGCCACAGCGCATTTGAATTCACGTTTTGAATTACCCCCTCCCCCTTCCCGCCGTCCATCGTTCATTGCCGTTTCTCCAAACATAGTTCTCCCGTTCGCCGAAACCGCTTTTTTGAGCGGCACTTCGATTCTTTTTGGATAGTCCTAATATAGGAACATACGCTGGCGGCGTCAAGTCAGATTTGTCCGCGCCAGCTGGCGCGCAGCATCGCGAATTGGCGGCGGTAAACCGGCACCCTAACTTCGTCCTTGAACGCATCGAAGTCGGCGCGCGAGACGCGCTTGAGATACAACGGCGCAGTAGCCGCAGCGAGATACGCAGGCAACGCATTGCCCGCCTTTGGCAGAGACCTCGCCTTTGCAAGATGCTTGCGCACGGTGCCCGCGATATGCGCGATCACCGGCGCGAGTTTCTTTCCCGAATGCGTGCCGATCAGATCGGCTTGTGATGTTCCCGCATTGCGCAAGCAATCTTCCGGTAGATAGGCCTTGCCGCGCGCGGCGTGGAACGGAATGGCGCGCAGGATGCCGGTCAGCGCATGCGCGATGCCGGCGTGGCGCGCGAGATCGTCATCCGCATCGCCCAGCACGCGCGCTGAAAGCCGCATGAGATGGCCGCTGGTCGCATCCGCATAACTTTCCAGTGCAGTGAGGCTAGGAAATACGTGAGCCGCGCTATCCATCTCACGCGCGTCGATCATCGCATCGAAGAGCGCCTGCGGAAGATCGTGGCGCTGAAACAGCGCGGCCAACGCCCGCGCGACCGGATGCTCGCGCGGTTTGCCTTCACGTGCGCCTTCGATCGTCTCGCGCCACCATTGCAGCCGGATCGCACCCATCATCGGCTCGCGCACGCTCTCGGCCACGCGCGCCAGCTCATTGTTCAGCGCAATGAGCGCGAACAGATCGGCACGCTTCTCCACCGGTGCAAAGAGCGCGGCGAAGTAGCGGTCTTCATCGACTTTGCGGATGGTGGATTCGAGAGACATCCACATCTCTTACCTCCCTCGCCCCCATGGGGGGAGAGGGAAAATAAAAATGAAAAAGCCGCCGGATTGCTCCGGCGGCTTTCGCAATCGAAATGCAAACGCCTACGGCAGATGCGATGCCGCGACCATGCAGAACAGCATCGGCAGCGAGAGCATCGTGTTGATGCGGCTGAACATGCCCGCTGTTTTCGCCGCGGCGGCTTTCTCGTCCGCCGAGAGCGAAGCGTATTTATCGCCGATGTTGAGCGCGCGCTGCTGGTTCGGCCAGATGATGAACCAGACGTTGAACCACATGATCGTGGCCAGCCACATGCCGATGCCGATGATGAGATAAGCCGAATTCGAGAATACGCCGCCCGAATCCACGGTATCGAGTGTATAAGCCTGGACGAGATAGCCGTTCAGCGCCGCCAGGATGATGCCGAACACGATGGTGCTCATCGCCGCCCAGCGGAACCACCACAAGGCGGCCGGCGTAATGTATTTGCCCAGCGCAGGGCGCAGTTCGGCGGGAATGGACGGCGTGGTCGGCGTGGAGACGAAGTTGAAGTAGTAAAGCAAGCCGATCCACATGATGCCGCTCAGGATGTGCAGCACGCGCACGACATAAAGCCAGAAAGGCTCATCGAGCACGAAGATGCCCGTCTGCGCGAAATGAATGCCGAGCACGATCAGCACGAGCACGCAGCCCGCGATCACCGTGTTGCGAAGATTGGAAAAGAAAGCGGCCATGTCCTCCCCCTGAGGAATTCGAGTCCGCGCGATCATTTACCCAAATGCGCGCGGAATCCAGCCGCTTTTGGCGGCTTATGTCCTCAAAATTCTTGGCGAATTAGATGGCGAGCTTCTTCGGCCTAACGCTGGCAAACCACGTTACCACCTGAAGCCGCGTGACCATGACCGAAGTGAAGAACGAGGTGAGAATACCGATGAGCAGCGTCACCGCGAACCCGCGCACCGGTCCCGAACCGAGTTCGAACAGAATGATCGAAGCGATGACGTGAGTCGCGTTGGCATCGACGATGGTCGCCATAGCACGGCGGAAGCCGGCGTCGATCGAGGCGATGATCGTCCGCCCGTTGCGCTGCTCTTCGCGGATACGCTCATAGATCAGCACGTTCGCATCCACCGCCATACCCATGGTGAGCACGATACCGGCGATACCCGGCAATGTGAGAGTCGCGCCGAACAATGTCAGCGCCGCCATCAGCAGCACGACATTGAGCGCCAGCGCCACGTCCGCGAACACGCCGAACAAGCCATAGCGCATGATCATAAACAGGCCGACGAGGATCAGGCCGCCGATGGCGGAGTATTTACCTGCGACGACGGAATCCTGACCCAGCTCGGCGCCCACCGTGCGCTGTTCCAGCGGCTTGAGCGGCGCGGGCAACGCGCCCGCTCGCAGCAGCACCGCCAGATCGTTCGCTGTCTGGATGGTGAAGCTGCCGGAAATTTCACCGGATCCACCAAGAATTGCATCGCGGATCACCGGCGCTTCGATGATTTTCTTGTCGAGCACGATCGCG
>Ga0265340_10002679_pt1 | contig 10127 bp, 8 predicted proteins | sample 4CB225metaG_FD_202082 | JGI IMG/M metagenome (GOLD analysis project Ga0265340, IMG submission 202082) | Rhizosphere microbial communities from Carex aquatilis grown in University of Washington, Seatle, WA, United States - 4-CB2-25 metaG | ecosystem: Host-associated > Plants > Roots > Rhizosphere...
TTCGAGGAAGCGCAGGAAGACGAGGCGATCCAGCGTGCGCTGGGTGAGTTCGGTCAGGGTGTCGCCGTCGAGCCTGGGATTGTGGTTTTTGAAGGCGCGGGCGAGTTCGTCGCGGAATTCGTCCAGGTCTTCGAGGAACGAATCGTCTATGGTCAGGTCGGCGGTGCCAATGAGGCCGCGTTGGACGCCCCGGCCGCGCTTTTTGGGGAGCGTGACGGCGAATTTTTCCAGCGCGTCGTTGGCGACAGCTTCGCGGGAGAAGAGCCAGTAGATTTCCGCGAATTTCTCCGAATCTTCGTATTGGCTGAAGTGGTATTTGCGGAGGTTTTGCCCGAGCGCGGTTTCAATATGCGGACGGTAGCGGCAGTCCAGAATCTCGAATTGCTCGAAGTCGTGCAGGATGGCGACGGGCGTGGAACTGCTCCAGCCGTAACGGATGGTCTGGAAATAATTGTCGGCGGTGGCGATGTCGCCGTGGGGTTTCTTGGCCTCGACGTAGAATTTCACGTCGCGGAAATTGGGCGCGAGATAAAAGGCGTAGTCGGCGCGGCGCTGGGAGAAGCCATGTTCCTTGCGCTCGACCTTGACCTCCTGCTCGAAGGGGTTTTTCTGGGTCTCGTGGTTCACGTCCCAGCCGAGGGCGAGCCAGAATTTGTCAATGAAGTCGCGACGAGCTTCCTGTTCCTGATAGGCCGGGGACAGGTAGAATTTCTCGTTGGCCCGGAAGTCGGCCACAAGCTGCTTCACCCGCCCGAAGGCTGCCTCGAAGTTAGCTGGCACAACATAACGTTAGCAACAAGCCAACCGGGAAGCAAGGCGCCGGCTGTTACGCCGGAGCAGTGATTCACGTTGCCGGCACGAACCGTTGCAGCCACAGCGTCGCGCCGAACAGGACCAGAAACGCATAACTCAACCAATGCGGACATTCCGGGGCCACCGCCAGCCAGTCCACCCAAACGATGCCCGCCAGCAGGCCTGACACGATGCGCGGGACATTGGCTTCGCCCGGCTGAAAAATGGTCCGCGTGCAGTACGCCACCCACAGCACCAGCACGAGCGACAGCCAAACATCAGGCAGGCGGCTCTCCGCGGGATCCATCATCGCCGCCAGAACCAGGGGCGCGGCCAGCAGCGCCAGCGGCCAATACGGAACCGGTCTGCGGGAGCTTTCCTGCCGCGCCACGCTGCCCAGTCCCGCCACATAAAACGCGAGCACCACGCCACACCAAATCGGCCAGCCGTTCAGGCCAAAGGCGCCCGTTGACCCGGCGATGACATAGACCCAAAACCGGCACACGCCCATCAACCATGGTGACGCGGTGATGGCCTTGTGCGTGGCATCATAGATCACGATGCAGATTGCCAGCACGATCGCGAGCGCGCCGGTGGCTGTGCCCAAGAGCGTCAGGCATAAAAGGCCTAGCGCCAGCCACGCCCAGCCCCAGCGCCAGACCGCTGCCAGGGAAATGGCGCCGGAAGGGACCGGACGTTCCGGACGGCGTTGCCGGTCGAAGTCCGCGTCAAAAGCGTCGTTCAAAAACATTCCGCCGGTGTAAAGCGCGCTGACACCGAGGAACAACAGCGGCAGTTTCCCGAAATTTTCTCCGCCGCCCAGCCACCACCCCGCAAGGCAATTCGACCAGACCGTCGGCAAATTCGATACGCGGCCCAAAACGAGCAGCGTGCGAAGCTGGCGAAAGACGGTTCGATTCATCGCGCAGAAGAAACCAGAAAAATCAGCGCTTGGCGAGTCCGCGCTCGGCCAGCCGCGCCAGGGTCCAGTCGTATTCCGCCGCGAGCTGCGCGACGACGCTGCGCGCCTTCAATTCCGGCGGCAGCACTTCCCAGGTGTAGGTTTCCATTTCGAGATGGGAGCAAAGTGTTGGGTTCGCCGCCAGAAAGTCCAGGGCACCGAGCAAATGATCGTTCGTGTTGTCGAACGGCGGTCTGGCGGGACTGTGCAACGGCACATGAAAATGGATTCGCCATTCGGAGTTCGGAGTGTCGAGTTCGGAGTGCGGAGTATCGGCGAGCGCGTCGGGCAGGTCGCGGAAATAGTGGAGCCTGCCGTTTTCGCCGCGCGCGATGACCTGATGCAAATAAACGTCGTCGGTGAATTTCGCCAGGGCCGTGCGCGCCTCTGGCGTCGGTCGCATTTTGAGCGCCGAACTCAAATGGATTTTGTTGATTTTGATTCCGGCCTGTTGCAGTGCGGCGATGGCGTTTTGCGGCTCTTCATATTCTACCGCGAAGTGGCAGCAGTCGTAATTGACACCCAAATGTTCGCCGAGCCGTGGATCATTTTCATGTTCAGCGCGAAGGCGCTCAAAGAACGAAATCGTTTCGGCGGAATTTTCGAGCAGGCAAAGCGGTTCCGGTTCGAGGCCGAGATGCAACGGGCGTCGGGTGCGCTGGGCCAGCTCCGCGATGTGCTCAACGCAGCGCCAGAGATTTTCGCGAATGATTTTTTCCTGGTCGCCGTCGCGGATGAATTCCTTGAAAGAGCCGGGCAGGGTGCTGACGCTGCCTTCGAGGCCGGCGGGTAAAATTTCCGCGAGCAAATCGAAGAGCCGGTTCGTGTAGGCGAGGCGTTCGGGCGACGTCCAGTCGGGCACATAAACCTGTTCCTTGACGCGCGTGCCGTGGAACCGGCCGTAAGGGAATCCATTGATGGTGAAAACGTAGCAGGAATGTTTTTCGAGCCAGCGTTGAAATTCCAAAATGGCTTTTGGGTCAGATAACTCGTTTGCGGCTTGATGGCCCAGACGCAGGCCGATGGCAAACGGCGCGCGTGGACAAACTTGTTCGCGCACGGCGAGCGTGTGGGTTTTGAGCGAATCGAAGGTTTCGCGCCACGTCTCGCCGCGATGAACGTTCGTGCAATAGGCGAGGTGGAGGCCGTGATTGAGTCGCATAAGGTCGCGCGGCAAACAAAGTGCATCTTTTCGGATGGAACGCCGGATTATCCGGCAGGGCATTCCATCATGCAGCCCCGCAGCCGCATGAATGCGGCGTTCCATCGCGGTGTCCAAGTGCGCCCGCGGGCGGGGGCCCAAGGCCAAAATGGCCGGACACGATCAACCGAGCCGTTTTCGCAGACCTTCAAGTTGCTCGGTCAGCGTCTTCGGCAGTTTGCTGCCAAATCGCGCATAGTTCGTGGCGATGTCCGCGACTTCATTTTTCCAGCCGGCGACGTCCACTTCGAGCAGGTGCTTGATATTGCCGGCGGGCAGGTCCAGCCCCGACACGTCAAGCGCCTCCGGCGCCGGCAGGTTCCCAATCGGGGTCTTTTGCGCCTGGCCCGTGCCTTCAACGCGTTCGCAAATCCATTTGAGCACGCGGCTGTTTTCGCCGTAGCCGGGCCAGAGCCATCGGCCTTCGCCGTTCTTGCGGAACCAGTTGACGAAATAAATTTTAGGCAGTTTGGCGCGATCGGTGCGTTGGGTGAACGACAGCCAGTGCGCAAAGTAATCGCCCATGTGATAACCGCAAAACGGCAGCATGGCGAACGGATCGCGGCGCAACACGCCGGCCTGGCCGAGCGCCGCGGCGGTGGTTTCCGACCCGCACGCCGAACCCAGGAACACGCCGTGTTCCCAGTCGAAGGCCTCGTTCACCAGCGGAATCGTGCTAGGCCGCCGCCCGCCGAAAAGTATGGCCGAGAGGGGCACGCCTTCGGGATTTTGCCAATCGGGGTCAATCACCGGACATTGCGCCGCCGGCGCGGTGAAGCGTGAATTCGGATGCGCGCCCTTCCGGCCGCTCGCCGGTGTCCATTCGTTGCCCTCCCAGTCAATGCCTTTGGCCGGTGCGGGCACGCCCATGTCCTCCCACCAGACGTCGTTGTCCGGCGTGAGCACCACGTTGGTGAAAATGGTGTTCTTCGCGCAGGCCGTCAGCGCGTGCGGATTGGACTTCGCGGAGGTGCCGGGCGCGACGCCAAAGAAACCCGTCTCGGGATTCATTGCGTAGAGCCGTCCGTCCTTGCCGACCCGGATCCACGCGATGTCGTCGCCCAGCGTTGTCACCTTCCAGTCCGGCAGCGTCGGTTGCATCATGGCCAAGTTCGTCTTGCCGCAGGCGCTCGGAAACGCGGCGGCGACGTAATATTTTTTCCCCTGCGGCGAGGTGAGGCAGAGAATCAGCATGTGTTCCGCCATCCAGCCTTCCCGTTTCGCGACGACCGACGCGATGCGCAAGGCCAGGCATTTTTTCCCGAGCAGCGCGTTCCCGCCGTAACCGGAACCGAAGGACCAGATCGAAGGTTCGTCGGGAAAATGAACGATGTATTTTTTCTGCGGGTCCGGTTCGCACGGCCAGGAGACGTCCGGTTGACCCGGTGACAGCGGCGCGCCGACGGAATGCAGGCAGGGAATGAACGCGCCGTCCGCGCCAAGTTTGTCGAGCACGGTCCGGCCCATGCGCGTCATGATGCGCATGTTCACGACCACATAGGGCGAGTCGGTGATTTCGACGCCGATTTTGCAAATGGGCGAACCAAGCGGGCCCATCGCAAAGGGGATGACATACATCGTGCGGCCCTTCATGCAGCCCTTGAACAGGCCGAGCAGCTTTTGTTTCATCTCGGCCGGATCGGCCCAATGATTTGTCGGCCCGGCTTCGTCCTTCGTCTTCGAGCAGATGAACGTGCGGTCCTCCACGCGCGCCACGTCGCTGGGATGCGAGCGCGCGAGGTATGAGCCGGGGCGCTTCTTTTCGTCGAGCTTTATGAACGTGCCGCTCCTGACCATCAAATCGCACAGCGTCTGGTTTTCCTCGGCCGAACCGTCGCACCAGTGAACCCGGTCGGGCTGGCAAAGCTCGGCCATTTGTTTTGCCCACGCCAACAGCTTTTGATGGGTTGTGTTTGGAACGTTTTGCATTTTGCTCGTCATACCGCGTTCTTTTTCCTTTCTTAGGTTTTCCGGGAACCGCACACAGCCTGCCATGGACCGGCCGGTTTGGACAGACTAAAAATTGAAATTAGAAACTTTCACGCGGTTTTGGCGTCGCCGCGCGCCCGATGATATGTTACCAAAGATCGTATGAGTCTGCCACCGGCCACCGGCGCCTTGCGCCGCGACGAACACGCGCGTTGTCTCGCGCGTTCGGTGGTGAACACCCTGGCCGAGGAACCGGCGCTCGAGGCCGTGACAATTGACCGCGCGCACCAGAAGATTTCCCTCGCCACGCTGGGGCGGGCCGACGTCGGCAAACTCGCGGAACGCATCCGTGTTGATTTTGAGGCCGCGCAATCCGCCGCCGCCGGACCTCATTGCCGCCTGCTCGCCGGCGAGGACGATTGCTGGAGTTGCGAGATGCCGCTGTCCAACCTGGAACGGCAGCGCATCACCATCAAGCGCGACGGCGACAGCACGACCATTGCGCGCATCACCTGTCCCACCGCGCCGACGTTCTGGCGCTGGCGTGACCTGCCGTTTCCCAAGGTCGTCCCGCGCGATGTCGAGTTTCTCGAGCACGTCGAGGCGGTGGATGAATGGAAACTGCAACTGGCCGCCGCGGTCCTCTGCGGCGTTTTCGGGTTGACCGGATTCTTCCTGCCTCCGCCGTTCAAGATTTTTGCCTACGCGGCGGCGTATCTCACCGGCGGTTTTTATCCGATGGAGGAGGTCTGGGAGCGTCTTAAAAAGCGGACGATTGACGTGCATTTTCTCATGATCTTCGTCGCCGCCGGCGCGGCCAGCATCGGCGCTTGGGGCGAAGGGGCCACGCTGCTTTTTTTATTTTCGTTCTCCGGCGCGCTCGAACATTACGCGCTGGGCCGCACGCAAAAGGAAATCCGCTCGCTCTTCCGGGAAGCGCCAAAGGTCGCCACCGCGCTGGACGCCCAGGGCAACGAACGCGAAGTCAAAGTGGAACTGCTCAAGCCCGGAATGCGCCTGCTCATCAAACCCGGCGCGCAATTCCCCGTGGACGGCGAAATCGCCAAAGGCAGCAGCGCCGCCGACGAATCGAATCTCACCGGTGAAGCCACGCCTGCCAGTAAAAATGTCGGTGACCCCGCGCTCGCCGGCACCATCAATCTTTGGGGTGCCGTCGAGGTGATCGTCACCCGCGCCGCCGCCGAAAGCTCCCTGCAAAAAATCATCACGCTCATCAAGGAAGCTCAGCAGCGCAAGGCCCCGGCGCAGCAGTTCACCGACAAGTTCAGCACCGCTTACACCTACGGCGTCATCGGGCTTTCGTTTGCGATGTTTTTTGTCTGGTGGCTCGGCTTCCGGCTCGCGCCGTTTGCATCCGCCATCGAATCACACAGCGCGTTTTATCGCGCGATGACGCTGCTCGTCGTCTCGTCGCCGTGCGCGCTGGTGCTTTCGATTCCGTCCGCCGTGCTGGCCGCCATCGCCTGGGGCGCGCGGCACGGCATCCTGTTCCGGGGCGGCGCGGCGGTCGAAAAACTCGCCGAAATCAACATCGTCGCCCTCGACAAGACCGGCACGCTCACGACCGGCGAATTGCGCGTCGAAAAGGTCGAAAGCTTTCCGCCCGGCCGCGAAGACGAAATTGCGCAGCTCGCTTACTCGCTGGAAAAACTTTCCACGCACCCGCTCGCCCGCGCCATCACGCGCCACGGAAAGCAGCAGAATATCGCGCCGATTGAGTTCGAACAATTCGAGTCGATGACGGGAGAAGGCCTGCGCGCAAAACACAACGGCAAAACCTGCCAGTTGGGGGGACGCGACTGGGTGTTGGAGCGCCGGGCACCGTCTCGGCTCGGCCCGGTTTCCGTGCCGAATTCGCAACTGGCCGTGCCGGAGGCCGGCGCTCCAGTCGCGGCCGGGTTTTCCGAGGTGTGGATCGAGGCGGGCGATTTGCTCGGGCGCGTCATTTTGCGCGACGACATCCGTCCCCAGGCCGCGCAAGTCGTGGAAGAATTGCGCGACGAAGGCCTGCGCAGCGTCGTTTTGACCGGCGACCGCAAGGCCGCCGCCGAACATCTGCGCACCGAACTGAAATTGGACGACGTGCGCGCCGAATTGAAGCCCGACCAGAAGGTCGCCGCCATCCGCGAATTGAGCGACCAGGGCAAAAAGGTGGCCATGATCGGTGACGGCGTGAACGACGCGCCGAGTCTGGCGGCGGCGCACATCGGCGTGGCGATGGGCGCGCGAGGTTCCGACGCGGCGTTGGAACAGGCCGACGTGGTGCTGATGCACGACAAGCTGGAAAATTTCCTCGCCGCCTTTCGTTTGAGCCAGCGCGCGCGGCGCATCATCCGGCAAAACCTGGTCATTTCGCTCGGGACGGTGGTCGTGCTGGTGACGTTTGCGATGCTGGGCAAAATTCCGCTGCCGGTCGGCGTCGTCGGCCACGAGGGCAGCACCGTCGTCGTGGTCATGAACAGTTTGCGATTGTTGTTCGGGGGCGGAGCAAACACCTTGCCGCCATCGCAAAAAGCGGCTAGCTTACTCCCATGACGACTGCGAAGCAGATGGTTCTTGAAGCAGTGCATCGCCTGCCGGAGGAGGCGGATTTCCACGACATCGCCGAGGAAATTGCCTTTCTTTCTGCCATCCGCGAGGGCGAAAAAGACCTCCATGAAGGCAAAGTTGTTTCAAACAGTGAAATGAAACGGCGGCTCGATTCATGGCTCAAAAAATAATTTGGACGGAACACGCCAGTGATGATCTGGGGGCCATCGTCCGTTATATTGCCCGCCATAACCCGGACGCAGCTCGAAACATGGGCTATGGCATTTATGATCGGGCACAAGTTTTGATGGAATTTCCTGAGGCAGGCAGCGTTGTGCGGGAGTTGAACAATCCAGGCTGGCGACAGGTCGTTTTCCGCGCCTATCGAATCGTCTATCACATCAACCGCGTCGCGAAAACGGTTGAAATTGTTCGTGTCTGGCACGGCGCGCGTGGTGACTTGGAATTGCCGAAATAACCTTGATGAATCGTTACCGCCAATTTGTTTCTAAATTTGAGCGCCTGCTTCAACAGGGCAAATTGCTGCGCCCTGGAAAGATTTCCAAAGTAGCGTCCACAAAAAGTTCGCCTGGCGTGCCGAGGATCCTGGTTTTCTCGCCGCACCCGGACGACGAATGCATCACCGGCGGACTGGCCTTGCGCCTGTTGCGCGAGGCGAAATGGGACGTCATCAACGTGGCCGTCACGCTCGGCAGCAAGCGCCAACGCCGCGCGGCGCGGCTGCGCGAATTGCAGAACGCCTGCGCTTCGCTCGGATTCAATTTGGTCGTGCCGGGCAAATTTGGACTGGACCGCATCAATCCGAAATCGCGCAAACAAAGCCGCGCGCATTGGCGGGTGGCGGTCAGGGTTGTCGCCCAAATTCTGGCGGAACATCGTCCACGTGTGATTTTTATGCCGCACGAGCGCGACGGCCACGGAACGCATATTGGCACGCACTTTTTGGTTTTGGACGCTTTGAAAACGTTGCCGGCCGTTTTCCAGTGCCATGTCGTCGAAACGGAATTCTGGGGGCAGATGACGGAGCCAAATCTGCTGGTCGAGTCGAGTGCCAAAGAGGTGGCGGATCTGATCGCGGCCCTGGCGTGTCACGTCGGCGAGGTGCGGCGCAACGCGTATCACGCGCGGTTGCCGGCCTGGATGATGGACAACGTGCGGCGAGGGGCGGAACTGGTGGGCGGGCAGGGCGGGGCGGCGCCGGATTTTGCCTTCGCCACCATTTACCGGCTGCGGAAATGGAAGGGCGGGAAGCTTCAGAAAAGCTTCGGCGGCGGAAAGTTTTTGAGCGCGGCAAAGAATCCTGCGGATTTGTTCAAGGTTTAAGCATTTTCAAAAGACGCAGGTAGGGCGCGCAATCCTCTGCGCGCCGCGAATGCTGAAGAAAATGCCTTTGCTCGGAGACGGCGCAGTATTGCTACGGAGGACAGGTCCGTGGTTAAATTTCCTCGTGAACCGAAAATTCATGCGCGCGGCCATCCGGCTGTCGCTTCACAAAATGCGGCGCAACGAGGGCGGGCCATTCGGCGCGGTCGTCGTCCGGCGCGGCAAAATCGCCGGGCGCGGCTGGAACCGCGTCGCTTCGACGAACGACCCGACGGCGCACGCGGAAATCATGGCCATCCGCGAGGCGTGCCGGCGGCTCAAGACCTTCCGGCTGGACGATTGCGAGCTCTACGCCAGTTGCGAGCCGTGCCCGATGTGTCTGGCGGCGATTTACTGGGCGCGGATGGGGAAAATCTTTTACGCCAACACGCGTCGCGACGCGGCGGCGGCTGGTTTTGACGATGATTTGATCGAACGCGAAGTGACGCGACCGGTTTCGCGCCGCAAGATTCCGATGAGGCAACTATTGCGCAAGGACGCGTTGAAAGTTTTTGCCGAATGGAAAAAGAAACCGGACAAGGTCCGGTATTAAACACCATCCGGTTTGTGGCCTATCCTGATATTAGACCACATGGTTCTCATTTCTAAATTTCTTTCGATGGTGCCGGACAACAAATAACGCCGGAACGATACCAACGACGGTCAAGATCACAAAGCCGGTAAGCAAACTGCCCAGTGAACGCTTGTTAGCGCTCCATTGCGATGGATGGAAAAGCAAACTACCGTTGTCCCAGAACATCACCAACACAGCGACAGCGACTGCTCCCAAAAGCGCAATATGCCAACCTGCTTGACGCCGTCGCATCGAAGCGAGTCGGCAACCAATGCTCGCCAGAAAAACGGCGGCAATCTCGACGAGAACAATTATTACGAAAATTTCCATGCGTATCGAGTGGCCTAACTAGTAATGGACGGCTTGGTTTGCAGTCTATCCTGCCTCACGAAAAGCAATGTAACGCTGGACTGAAATTCTTGTCCATGCAATTTCAGTTGGTTTGAGACACCATCTTCAAGACAGGCGTAGCGGCTACTCGGCAGAGAGCCGCACTTTTCAGTTTACGGAGGAATGCGGCGGTCAACAGACCGCCGCTACAGTGTGCAGCGCACTTCAAGTTTGCTTCGCGCGGGAATATTTCCCATTGTTCGCGTGTCTGGGTAATACAATGATGAAAAAACTCAAATGGATTTTCGCCGCGCTCGTCGTGGTGTTCGCCTTGCTGCAACTCGCGAATCCGGCGCGCACCAACCCGCCCGTCCTGCCGGGACACGATGTGTCCGCCACCAACGAGC
>Ga0265340_10002680_pt1 | contig 10124 bp, 7 predicted proteins | sample 4CB225metaG_FD_202082 | JGI IMG/M metagenome (GOLD analysis project Ga0265340, IMG submission 202082) | Rhizosphere microbial communities from Carex aquatilis grown in University of Washington, Seatle, WA, United States - 4-CB2-25 metaG | ecosystem: Host-associated > Plants > Roots > Rhizosphere...
TTTTAATGCCCGGTTTCATTGCGGAATTTTCACGTCCACCGGCTGGCCGGGGCGCAGGTCCGCCGCGTCCGCCGGGGAGAATTTTGCCTCAATCATGTAAACCAGTTTGGCGCGGTTCTCGCGATTGTATAAAACCGGCGGCGTGAACTCGGCTTCGGTGGAAAGATAATTGACCGTCGCTGAATAGGCCCGCTGTCCGCCGTCAAAAGTCACGCTGACGGCCGCGCCGGCTTTGATTCGCGGCAGTGCGGCCTGCGGAACGAAAAAGCGCACCTTGAGGTTCCCCGGCGGCAGCAATTCCACCACGGGATTGCCCGCCGCCACCCATTCGCCGACGCGATACAACGTGTCCTGCACAAAGGCATTCGTCGGCGCGAATTGCTGCTTCTGGTCGAACGACCAGCGCGCCTTGTCCAAGGCGGCGGCCTGCGATGCCACCTGGGCTTCCGCAGCGCGAATCGCGTCCTCCCGTGCCCCCAGTTTTGCGGTGTCCAAATCGGCGGTGAGTTGATTGACCTGGGCGCTGTCGGCATTGCGCTGCGCGCCGGCCTGGTCCAGCTCTTCCGTGGAAATGGTGTGCGATTGGGCCAATTGCTCGCGCCGTGCTAATTCGGCTTCGGACAATTTCAAATCCGCCTGGGCGCGTTCCAGTTGCGCTTCGAGCGATGCGATTTCCGTCGGACGTTTGCCCTTGTTCAGGTCGTCAAACTGGGATTGGGCCTGGGCGAGATTTTTTTCCGCCTGTTGAACGGCAGCGGCCTCGGAACCGCGCTCCAGCTCAAACAGCAATTGTCCGGTCCTGACCGTATCGCCGCGCGCCACGGCGAGGTTGGTGAGCGCGCCGCCGAGCGGCGAGGCGACGTAAACGTATTCGCCCTCGATGTAGCCTTGAAAGACCTTTGACGAATCCGCGGCGCAGCCCGCGATGAAAATTGCGGCCAGCGCCAGTCCGCCGGTCAAAGCCGTGCCATTTCGCAGTTGCATCCGGGGATATGACCCAAAGCCGGGAAAATTTGCAAGTTTGCACCGCACCGGGCAAAACTGATAAGTTCGTGGCCGCATGAAAAAGCTGTTTGTCTGCGCCTGGGCGCTGGTTTGTCTTGCCGGGAACATCACCGCGCAAAATACGAACACCGTTTTGCCCGGCTGGATTAGCCGCCCGTTATCCCTGACCGACAGCCTTAACCTGGCGCTTCAACAAAACGCCACCATCCTCAAGGCCAAAAACGATCTCGAAGCGTCGCACGGCGTGGTGGTGCAGACGCGTGCCGTGGCGCTGCCAAAGGTGGTGGCGACCGGCCAATACAAGGACACCGACCCGAATGCGATTGAAAACTTTCCCATACCCGGGGCGCCTTCCCTTCCCCACCAAAACTGGAACGCGGGTGTGCAAATCGTTCAATCCATCTACGACGGCGGGAAACTGGTGGCGGCGTTGCGCGCGGCCGGTTTCACCAAGCAGCAGGCCCTGGCGCAATATCAGACCGTGATTGCGGACACGCTGCTCGCCACGCGCCTGGCGTATTACGACGTGCTGCTGGCAGCGCAGCAAATCACCGTGCATGAAGCCTCGGTCAATCTGTTGCAAAAGGAACTCGACGACCAGCAGCGGCGTTACAACGCCGGCACGGTGCCGCATTTCAACGTGCTGCGCGCCGAGGTCGCCGTCGCCAATGAACGCCCGAATCTGATTCAGGCGCGAAACAATTATCGCATTGCGAAAAACAACCTGTCGAATCTGCTCGGCTACAATCTGCCGCGCGAAATCTGGGAGGATGTTCCGTTGAACCTGACCGACTCGCTGGATGCCGCGCCCTACGAAGTGGATTTGCCCGCGTCCATTCAACAGGCGCTGTCCCGGCGCACCGAACTCATTGCCTTGCGGAAAACGGCGGAATTGCAACAGCTCAGTGTCGTGAACGCCCGGGCCGGTTACAAACCAACGGTGCAGGCCTTTGCCGGTTACGGTTGGAACAATTCGCAATTCACCGACCCCAACGACCTGGGTTATACCTTGCACGGCTGGAACGTGGGCGGACAGTTGAGCTGGGACATTTTTGACGGCATGCTGACGCGCGGGAAAGTCGTCCAAGCCAGGGCGCTCTACGAAAAATCCAGGACCGACGTGGTGGACACCGGACGCCAGATTGAACTCGAAGTCCGCACGGCCTATTCGCAATTCATTGAAGCCCGCGAAGTTCTGGACTCGCAGCAAAAAGTGCAGGAAGAAGCCGAGGAAGCGCTGCGCGAGGCCGGGTCGCGCGCCGAGGCCGGGACCGGCACGCAACTCGATGTGCTCGACGCCCAGACTTCGTTGACGCAGGCCCGCACGACGGAAATCCAGGCATTGCACGACTACGACACCGCCCGCGCCCGGCTGGAACGCGCCATCGGCTCCGACATGATGGCCACCACCGAGGCGAAATAGGGCAGGCCGCCGCCCGCGACGGACATTTGCCGATTGACGGCATCGGTGTCTCTGGTGGATTTTGTGTGCCGATGAACAAGATTCAACGGGCGCTGCTTTCCGTTTCCGACAAGACCGGCCTGGTGCCGTTCGCACAAATTCTCGCCGCGGCGGGCATCGAACTGATTTCCACCGGCGGCACGGCCAAAACCCTGCGCGAAGCCGGCCTCACGGTGAAGGACATCAGCGAACACACGGGCTTTCCCGAAATGCTCGACGGTCGCGTCAAAACGCTCCACCCGAAGGTCCATGGCGGTTTGCTGTTCATTCGCGGCAACGAAACGCACGAGGCGACGGTAAAAGCGCATGGCATTCCGCCAATTGACCTGGTAGTGGTGAACCTTTACCCGTTCGAACAAACGGTGGCAAAACCGAACGTGACGCTGCACGAGGCGATTGAGAACATTGACATCGGCGGGCCGTCCATGCTCCGCAGCGCGGCAAAAAATCATGACAGCGTGACCGTGGTGGTGGACCCGCTGGATTACGCGGAAGTGGCCAGGCAGATTTCGGAGAACGGCCACACGACCCTGGAATTGCGCCGGGCGCTGGCGGCGAAAGTGTTTGCGCGGACGGCGGTGTATGACGGGGCCATCGCCTCGCATCTGGCCAGGGTGTTTGAAACGCGAAACGATGATTTGCCGGACGCGCTGTTCGTCCACGCGCCGCTGGCGCAATTGCTCCGTTATGGTGAAAATCCGCATCAAGCGGCGGCGCTTTATGGCGGGTTCAAGGAATATTTCCAGCAGCTCCATGGCAAGGAACTTTCCTACAACAACATCCTGGATTTGACGGCGGCCGCGGGTTTGATTTCGGAATTCATAAACGATCCCCCGACGCTGGCGATTCTCAAGCACACGAATCCCTGCGGGATCGGGCAGGGAAAAAACCTGCGCGAAGCCTGGGACCGGGCGTTTGCGACCGACCGGCAGGCGCCCTTCGGCGGCATCATCGCCGTCAACCAGCCGCTCGATGGCGCGTGCGCGGAGGCCATCGCGGAAATCTTCAGCGAAGTCATCGTCGCGCCGGAATTCACAGCCGGCGCGCTGGGAATCCTGGAAAAGAAGAAAAATTTGCGGCTGATCAAACTGTTGAAATCGCCATCCGCCGCGCGGGCATTCGACATGCGAAGCGTCGGGGCCAGTTCATTTCTGCTGCAGGAGCGCGATGTGAAGGCGACAACGCGCGCGGATTTGAAAATCGTGACGAAGCGCCAGCCAACGGAGGCGGAGATGAGCGCAATGCTGTTCGGCTGGCGCGTGGTGAAGCACGTGAAATCAAACGCCATTGTTTATGCGGCGGCGGACCGGACACTGGGCATCGGCGCGGGCCAGATGAGCCGTGTGGACGCGAGCCGCATTGCGGTCTGGAAGGCGGCCGAGGCCGGGCTTTCGCTCAAAGGCAGCGTGGTTTGCAGCGACGCGTTTTTCCCGTTTGCGGATGGTTTGATGGCGGCGGCGGAAGCGGGCGCAACAGCGGCGATTCAGCCAGGCGGTTCGGTGAAGGACGCGGAGGTGATTGCCGCGGCGGACCAACGCGGAATGGCGATGGCCTTCACCGGCACGCGGCATTTCCGGCATTGAATGATTTATTTCTAGGAGCCGACCCGTCCTCCGTAGCAGTACTGCGGAGGGGGGAGGTAACGAGGCACATATTTCCTCGAAAGAATTTTAAACAGAGCCTCCTTGCGTCGGCTTCTACAAAGCTTTTGGTTCAGCGGATGAGCCAATAAATGAGCGCGAACTGGGCGGCCGTAACGCCGACCACCAGCGTCCACACAAAAATTTCGCCGACGCGCAGGCCGCGCTGGCGGGCGGCGCCGAGCCAGAACTGGAGCTGAACGGAACCGAGGGTGATAAGATCACCGTTGCGGAGCACGGCGGTTTGAACGGGCTGGCTGTTGACCGCAGCCAGGGCGTCCGGCGCGGTGGTGAGCGTGAAGCCGGTCTCGCGTTGAAATTCCAAGGTGAGGTGCCGGTCCCAAACCCCGGCGTCGTCGAGTTGCAGGCCGTTTTCCGCCGCGCGTCCAATGCGAAAAGGAAAACGGCGGGCAACCGTGTGGCCGCCCGCCTTTTTGCCGGAAAGGATGTTGAGTTGAATCATTACCAGAGGCGGCGCGGCACCGAGATTTGGTCGCCGGGATAGACCGGCGGGTCTTCCGCCCGGCCTTTCAGCACCTTGTCCACATCCACCTTGATGCGTTCGCCATTGGCACGGATCAGCACCACCTTTTTGTGATTGGCAAAATCCGTGAAGTCGTTGGCAGATTGAATAGCCCTGCTCACGGTGGTTTCGCCGCTGTAAACATACCGGTTGGGGGACTTGACCTCGCCGCCGACATAATAGACGCGGTCACCGATGTTCACGGTGACCGTGACATGGGTGTAAAACCTGGGCACGTAGAGGTCGTGGATCGCATTCTGCAATTCGCCCGCCGTTTTGCCGGCGGCCTGAACCTTGCCGATATTGGGCAGGGTGATGGTGCCGTCTTCCTTGATGGGCTCCTGATGCACCGGAATATCCTCCGGCAAGTCGCTCAAGGATACGATGATGGTGTCTCCGGTGTGGAAACGCGCGGCATCCCCGGCGGATTGATTTGCCGACGGCAGTCCGCTCATCGCGGGCGGATTGGGCATGTCGGAAAACAGGGCTTCGTCCGACGGCGAGGAACAGCCGGCCAACATCAGTCCCGCGAGCAACAATCCGCAAACAGACGCTCCCCGCACCAACAACGTGCAAAACAATTTCATCGCCCGAATCTTGTTAAAAAACCGGCCCCGCAATCAATACTTTTGTTTGATGTCCCCCCCGTCGGGGTCATCGGGTGTATTGGGATCCCGGGCGGCCACCGGTTGTTCATCCTCCCCGCGTGAAGAGTAATCGTGGTAATAACCCGTGTAGTAATAATAGCTTTCGTCCTGGGACACATTGATGTTGTTGAGCACGATGCCCGCGAAGTTGCCGCCGACCTTTTCGATCATCTGCTTGGCGCGGATGTTCATCGGCTGGGGATAGCGGCGGTATTGAATGACCTGCAACACCATGTCCACTTCGCTGGCCAGAATGGAGGCGTCGCTCACGCCCAAAATCGGCGGCGAATCGAAAAAAATGAAATCATACCGCTGTTTTAACTCGCCGATCATGTCCTTCATCGGCAACGAACCGAGAACTCCCATCGAGCTGTTGGGCAATTTGCCGCTGGCCATGAAATCAAGCAGGGGCACGCTGGTGGTTTGGATCACTTCCGCAAGCGAATTCTGTTTGAGGAGATAATTGGTCAGGCCGACGTTGTTGCTGACCCGGAGCATTTTGTGGAGGGTCGGGCGGCGCAAATCCGAGTCCACCAGCAACACGCGCTGGCCGGTGTGGGCAAACACGGTGGCCAGATTCAACGCGGTGGTGGATTTCCCCTCGCCCGCGCCGGCGCTGACCACAACCATGCTGTTCAATTTGTTGTCCTTGCGCGAGAAAAGCAGATTGGTGCGCAGCACACGGTAGGCTTCGGCGTGTGTGCTTTCGGTGCCTTCGTCCGCGAGAAAACCGACGTTCTGCGGAATGACCCCCAGCACCGGCGCCTGAAATGCGCGTTCAACGTCGTCAATCGTCTTCACACTGGTATCCAGATATTCAATGAAGAAGGCTAGGCCGATGCCCATGACCAGCCCAAAGACGAGGCCGAGGGCAATATTCAGGGTTTTGTTGGGCTTGACCGGCGCATCCCCCGGCGTCGCCGGGTCGGTGATTTGGACCATGGATGTGCTGGGAATTTCAAGACCAAGTTTTTCCGTTGCGATTTTGGCGGCCAGTGCCTTGTGAAAATCCCACTTGCTTTCCAGTTCCCGTTTTTTCTCCCAATACGGCATGCCCCGGAGATATTCCGCCTGGTCCTTGGATTTGGCTTCCTCGACGGAATTGGTAATCGTGTCCAGCGCGGCCTTCTGGGATTTTACATCACTGTCCAGGCCGGCCATGATGCCGGCAACCCGGTCGTCAACTTCATTATTCAACTCGTCTATCTCGGATTTGACACGGCCGACGGCAATATTGTTGTTCGGGTTGTAGTCATTGGTCAAAACGACAAATCTCTGTTTGGCCTCATTCAGTTTGTCCAATAACCCGGACAACGCCGAGTCATTGGCCACGGTGGGCAGAACGTCCCTGAGTTTGTCCGTGCTATACCCCTGCAACTCCATCAACCGCGTTTGCAATTGCTTGTAGTTTTTTTCCCCTTCGATTTGCTGATCGGTGTAGCGCTGCAACGCCTCCTGCGTGAGCGTGGGAGTCGGACTGATGGAGTTCGGATCGGTGTCAACGATGCTCAAGGTCTTGCGCAGATCATCCACATTGGTCTGGAGGGATTGAATTTGCTCCACGTCCGATTGAAATTGCGTTTCCAAAACGTCAATGCTCTTTGATGTCAATCCCTGCCGCTGTTGGAGCCGGTAACCCTGATAGGCTTCAGCCACCGCGTTGGCCAGCCGGGCGGCGTCGTTCTTGTCCTCGCTATAGACGGTAATGGTGAGGTATTTCGTATTCCGCACCGTGTCGAGGTGCATTCGCCGCTTGAGAAACTCGATGGCCTCGGTGGTTTTGAGCGTTTCGCCATTGAAGTACTTCTTTCCCCACTCGGTGTTCAAGTTCAGCGCGCTGACGACATTGCTTAAAACGGCCTGGGACTGGATCAGCTCATAGGTTGTCTGAAGGAAATAAGGGTCGTAGGTGGCATGGGAGACCGACACGTCTTCACCGAAGGAGATGTCACGGACGTCCGGTTCGACGATGATGCGGGTGGTGCTGGCGTAGGATTCCGGCAGGATGAACGTCACCGCCGTGGCAATGATGGCGGTGATTAAAAAAACGGTGATGATGATCGCCTTGCGGATGCGAATAATGCGCCAATAATCCAGGAAATGCAGTTTGGTTTCCTGCGGCGGCGAAGTCTTGAACGAATCCATACGTCAAATAGAAGCGGGCGCCTTGTTTATTGAGACCGGGCCGCCATCACAACGTTCAAAAGCATTTGAAAACGCCGGCCTAGTAAGCCGCGGTGAGGCCCAGATAAACGCGATTGCGTGTGTAACCGCGCTGATTAATATTGGACTGGATGTCGTCAAAATTGTAGCCGGCATCAGCCGAAAAATGCGGGGTGAAGGTGTAGGAGAAATTCAAACCAAGGCCGTACATTGAGTCCGCTGAATTGGCGTAGGCGCCTCCCTGATAATCCGAATATTGCCAGCTCCCGATGATCGTTCCCAACAGCTTTGGCGTGATTTGGTGGTTGATGGAGCCGTAAACGTAGGTGCTTTCCTGATCCTGGGTAATCTTGCCGCTCGTCGGATCGGGCGCCACCACATCCGTCGCATTTCGCGATTGAACGAGACCGACTTCCGCATAGCTGCCGGGCAGGTAAGTATAGACAACCGACACAACCGCATATGGCGAAACCGATGGCGAACTCAAGGGATCGTTGTAATCATCGGCGTAGGTCGCGCCGACTTTGGCCGAGACATTCAGATTCGGAAGCAGGTTGTGCTGGATGCCGACATATCCGGTGTATTGACGATTGTCACGTTCCTTGCTGTAGTAAAATGGATTGCCTGTACTAACTCCGAGCGGAATCGAATATGCAACCGGCTCATTCCCCAAGTAATTGATCTGCTCGAATGAACCGCCCAAAAAGGCCATCGTCTCTCGGGAAAGGTGCCATTGCAAATCCAATGAAATCGTTTGTTCAACGCGATTGAGCAAGCCGGCCAAGCTGGCACCACTTCCACCCGGAAGAACATCCGCCGTACTGGCCCCGCTGTTCCGATAATCGTAAAACGTATTTAGATAATTCAAGGACGTGCTGAACTGTCGCGTCCAATCCGTGTTCAAGGTGAAGTTGCCGGTGTTGACGAAGTTATCTCCGCTGACGCGGACGGGCAGTGTGACCGCCGAACCATTAGGGGTGAGCAACTGCGGCTCCTGGCCCACAACGAACGTGTCCATCACTTTTGCCTGCCAGCGCTCGGTGAACGCGTGGTCCACCCACAAATCAAGCTGGTCGCTTTGGTCAACGGGATTCTGGCCCAGGCTTTCCCGTTCCTGGTAATACGTCATCGAGTAAGTGTTGCGCAAACCCAGCTCCGTTTGTTGCAACGGCACGGCCAGCAACAGTTGGGGGGACACTTCAAACCCATAGCTGCCGCGCGGATTGAGACTGCTGTTTGCCGTGTCGTAGTTGTCGTCGTAAAAGCCGCGCAAGGTGGCCGAAATGTTCCACAACTTGGTGTCTGACATGGGTCCCAAGTCCGGCGCGTAGGCAGCGTGCAAGCCGGCAGCTCCCGTTGCTGCCAGCCCCATGGAAACAAGGAATTTTTTCATATCGCTTCTGGATGTCCAAATTAGACCGCCAACATTCCTCATCATTCAAAAAAAAGTGATTATTACCAACGACGCGTTTAATAGTGCCAAGAGTGCCCTTCCGCTGTCAAAGACAATTTTTAACATTTTTGGGCCTCCCAATCACCCCGCAAACCGGCGGGGCGGACGCTCTGACAGCCCAATTAAACACGCTTATGCTTCAATGCCTTGGATAGTGCTGCCAGGGTGAGAGTATTGGCCACGTCCGTTTGTTCCAGCCACCCTTTCCGGGCCATCCCGGCGCCCATCCGCAGGAAACCCGCGTGCTCATTGCGATGCGCATCCGGGTTGATGACACATTTCACCCCCTTGCTTTTTGCGTAGGGCCAGTGACGCCAGTCGAGGTCGAACCGGTGCGGATTGCAATTCAATTCCAGCCACGTGCCGGTCGCCGCACAGGCGTCAATCACCGCCGGCACGTTGACCGGATACGGCTCGCGTTCCAGCAGCAACCGCCCCGTCATGTGGGCGATGATGTGAACGAACTTGTTTTCCGCCGCGCGAATCAGCCGTTTCGTGTTTTCCGCCTCGCTGCTGGCCGGAATGTGCAGGCTGGCGACCACCACGTCCAGTTCCGCGAGGAGATCGTCGTCGAAATCCAGCCGGTCGCGCAAAATGTCCACTTCGCTGCCAGCCAGCAGCCGGAAATCGCTGCCGCGCCCGGCCAGCTGCCCGTTGAGTTTTTTGATTTCCTTGATTTGCTCCCGAACGCGTTTTGCGTCCAGCCCGTTGGCCTGGAACGATGACTTCGAGTGATCGGTGATGGCCCAATACGCCAGGCCGAGGTCCTCCATGAACTGCGCGGTTTCCTCCAGCGTGTTGTGCCCGTCGCTCCACGTCGTATGATTGTGCAGGGCGCCGCGCAAATCCGTCCACTCAATCAGCCTGGGCAGGGCATTTTTTTCGGCGGCGGCAAACTCGCCATGGTCTTCCCGCATTTCCGGCGGGATGAAAGGCAGGGCCAATTCCGCAAAAATTTCCGCCTCGTCCCGGCAAGGCACCAGCAATTTCGGGTCGCGCGTTTCCTCCTTCGATTTGAACAGGCCGTATTCGTTCAGCCGCAGGCCGCGCGCAATCGCCCGCTGGCGCATCACGATGTTGTGCTCCTTGCTGCCGGTGAAATATGCCAGCGCGAACGGGAATTCCCTGTCGCTCACCACCCGCAAGTCGCACTGGATGCCGCCCTCCAAAATCAAACTCGCCTTGGTGTCGCCCCGGGCGGTGACCTTGATGACGCCTGGCTGCGCGACAA
>Ga0265340_10002681_pt1 | contig 10122 bp, 9 predicted proteins | sample 4CB225metaG_FD_202082 | JGI IMG/M metagenome (GOLD analysis project Ga0265340, IMG submission 202082) | Rhizosphere microbial communities from Carex aquatilis grown in University of Washington, Seatle, WA, United States - 4-CB2-25 metaG | ecosystem: Host-associated > Plants > Roots > Rhizosphere...
CCTGCCCGGACAGGATCAGGAGCTTCATGGAATTGCGTTTGCCGTTCCTCCCACCATGACAACGGGTACTAACCTCAGAAGTGACTCCTTTATTTCTGTGTCGGTAGTGACGGCAAACGTAAGGACCGAACAAGGGAGATGCGGGTCCGATCTCTTCTTGCTAGAAGCCAAGCACACACCGATCACCGATGCCGGTAGGCGTTACGTTTATGCAGAGCAAACGGATGCGGGTGCGGGCAATATTTATGAGCAACATGCCTACGCCCTGACGGGCAGCGACCCCTGCGTGGGCGTGCTATATTTCATCCACTCCACGAACATCGGCAATTACGATCCGGGAACCGTGCGGGAGTTCGACCGGGCGAAATTGATGGCGGCGTTCGACCGGATCAGACGGTCGCTGGTCTTATCGCCTCGCGCGCATCATTAGGCAGCGCGGCAATCAGCTGCTCGACGGTCAAACCTGATGCCGGATGACGCCATCCGGGCGCAACATCCGCCAACGGCACCAGCACAAATGCACGACCTGCCATGCGCGGATGCGGTAGGACCGGCGGGCCATCGTCCAATTTTCCGTCATAATCGATCAGATCCAGGTCCAGCGTACGCGGAGCATTTTTCGCGTCTCGCGTGCGTCCGAACATTGATTCAATCGTATGCAGAACTTCCATCAGTGCGGCGGGCGCGAGGTTCGTGTCGATCCGCGCGGCCGCATTGATGAATGGCGGATCGGAGGCATCGGGCCAGGCCGGCGTGGCATAGAACGGCGACACCGCAGCAATTCGCACGCCTTGCCGCGAAAGCGCTTCCATTGCTGCGACGATAGTTTTCGCCGGCGTCCCTACTGTCGAGTCAAGGTTTGCTCCGAGCGCGATCACGATCATGCGATCACTCCGGCCTTGCACAGGTGTACGAAATTGCTAGAACTGAGCCTGGGCCTTTGGGGGACTTTGCCCGAACGGTCATATTATTGATGGAGATCATTATGCTTTTCTACCCGCAAGAGAAACTGGCTCTATTCATCGACGGCGCGAATTTGTACGGCGCCGCCAAAGGCCTCCAATTCGACATCGATTATAAGCGTCTTTTGGAGCTTTTCGCGCGCAAAGGCGTCCTGGTTCGCGCTTTCTATTATACCGCCGTGGCCGAGGATCAGGAATTCTCGCCGCTGCGCCCGCTGGTCGATTGGCTCGACTACAACGGCTTTGCCGTGGTTACCAAGCCGCTGAAGGAATTCACCGACGCGCAGGGCCGCCGCCGCGTGAAGGGCAACATGGACATCGAGCTTGCCATCGACGTGATGGAGATGGCCGATCAGGTTGACCACATCGTCATCTTCTCCGGCGACGGCGATTTCCGGCGGCTGGTGGAAGCGGCCCAGCGCAAAGGCCGGCGCGTAAGCGTGGTCTCAACCATCCGCACCCAGCCGCCCATGGTGTCCGACGATCTGCGCCGCCAAGCCGACAACTTCATCGAGCTCGAAGAGTTGAAGCCGATGATCATGCGCGAAGGCGGACCGCGCGCCAACAATCTGGCGGCCGGCGAGCAGACCGCGGCGCAGTAGCGCTTGAGCGCGTCCGAACCGTCACCCGATTGCCCGCTTTGCCCGCGGCTGGCGGCGTTTCGCGCGGACAACAGGAAAAAGTTTCCCGAGTTCTTCAACGCGCCGGTGCCGACCTTCGGCACAGCGGACGCGCAGTTGTTGATCGTGGGACTGGCGCCCGGCCTTAAGGGTGCGAACCGCACGGGACGGCCGTTCACCGGCGACTGGGCGGGCGATCTGCTGTTCGCGACGTTGCTAAAGCACGGACTGGCGCGCGGGACGTATGGCGAGAGCGCCGACGACGGGCTTGTGCTGGTCGATTGCGCGATCACCAACGCCGTGCGCTGCGTGCCGCCCGAGAACAAGCCGACACCGGCCGAGATCAAGACCTGCCGCAAGTTCCTGATTGCGACAATCGAGGCGATGCCGCATTTGCGCGCCATCCTGGCGCTGGGAAAAATCGCGCATGACAGCGTTTGCGATACGCTGGTCGTGAAGAAGTCCGCCCATCCGTTCAAGCATGGCGGTTCGCACATGCTTGAGCGCTTGGCGCTGATCTCAAGCTATCACTGCTCGCGCTACAACACCAACACGGGCGTGCTGACGGAAGCGATGTTCGACGCCGTGGTGAAGCAAGCGAAGAAAGCGGCGTTCGGCTGAAGCTCTGCACGAAGCTCGTTCATGGCGCGATGTCGCCATAAACGATACCTCGCCCCATGGTGCCCACATACACTCGGCCATAGATACGCGGGTCCGCTGCGATCACGCCAAGCGATCCAAACTGGTGGGCATCGTCGTTGATGCGGGTCCAGGTCGCACCCGCATCATCGGAACGGAACAGACCGGTGACGCCTTCCGCCGTCCCCGCCAGATACAGCGCCGGATAGTCGGTGCCCGGCGCTGCCTTGCCTAGACCGAGCAGATCGGAACGCTCGACACTTCCGACCCTGCTGAAACTCGTTCCTGAATCGCTCGAATGGTAGAGGCCGGAAGAAAGCGGCAACCAGATATCCCCTTCATATCCGGGGGCGGCTCTGGGCTGGGCCTGGTTTGTCCAGCCCGCAATGCCGGCGTCGTGCGGCAGGCCTGAGGCTCGCGCCGCAAAGCTCTCACCGCCGTCGGTGCTTACGTAGAAGGTTCCCGTCGCTCCATCCCATCCGTAGAATTTCTTTGGGTTTAATCGATCCGCGACAACGCGCAGCTTGGCCGGTGCGCCGGCCGAAGCGGTCCAAGTCGCGCCATGGTCGCGCGAAAATGCCGGGCCGCCCGTAATCGGCGCCCAAACGAAGGTCGCCCCATCGCTGGAAACGGCGATCATGCTGCCGAGCGCACCCCGCGGCGAACCGGCGAGGCCCGGCGGATTCCTACCGAATTGTGCCCAAGTCGCCCCGCCATCCAATGAATAGGCACCCGCCACGGTCCCGTTGTAATCGGTGAGACCCACCCGCGCGACCACGGAAGGTTTGGCCTCGGCGAAATCCAGGAACGATCCTTCCATCATCAGCGGATTGAGGAACGCCGGCGGAGACACCGCGAAATCGTCGTGCCGGAAGCCTCCGACGTCCCCCACGCCGCTGAGAAGATGCGGGCCGGAGGGCGGGCTGATCAACGAAAGAACAACGGTCTCTTCGATCCCGTCTGCTCCGATCCGCCAGTGGATGGGGCGCCCCGAATCCGCGTTGGCCAGATCGTCGGTTTCCCACACCGTGTTGCCGCCCTGGAAAATTGCATGATTGGAATCGAAGGGGTCGATCTCCATGGTGGAAATCCAATTCCCGAACGCTGCCTGGTTGGTGCCCATATACACCCAGGGCGAGAGCGAGCCGTCGAGAACAGAGTCCTCTCGCAAACTTGTCCAACTGGCACCGCCGTTATTGCTCCGGTAGATCGTGTCCCCGGGCCACCAGCGGTTCCAGGTGGCGACCATGACGGTGCCGCTGCGTGTCGCATCCACACTCACGGCGCCAAAGCCGTAGCCGAGGTTGGTCTGTCCGTTCGGGCCCGGCGGCGTGATGTTCGTCCAGGTCCCGTCGGGGGCAAGTTTATAAGCCGCACCATTGTTGATGCCCGAGAAATCGGCGGAATTGCTGTAGGTCAGGTAGAGCGTGCCATCCGCAGCAAGCGCGCTGCGCATCGGCCGCACAATGTCGCCGCCCGGAAGCGTCGTCGGTTGGCCGGGGACGAGGTGCCAACGCGCCCCGCCGTCGGTGGTACGATAGAGCCCGCCGGTAAAGGCGGCAACGTAGACTGCCCCCTTGTGCCGCGGATCGAAGCGGACGAACGGCAGACCTACCTGATCTGTCGACGACGTGATCGGAAAACTGGTCATCCGGCTCCAGTTGGCGCCGTAATCCAAACTTCGCCACAACCCATCGCCGCGGGTTGCGAGATAGAGCTCTGCAGGCGCGAACGGATTGACCGCCAACCGCTCACCCGCCATGTGCCCGACATCGTTGCCGCCGAGCTTGAAGGGCAGGTTCGCGCGGGTGAAGGTTCTGCCGCGATCCCTGGAAGCGAAGACCGCGGCATTGACCGCCCAGTACGGACTGGTTCCCGCCGCGATGTAGACGCGGTTCGGGTCGGACGGATCGATAGCCATGCTCTCGACGCTCGCCAGACTCCCATCCGCCGAGCTGAGGAAATCCATCAGCGGCACCCACGCCCGGTTCGTCGCATCCCGGCGATAGACGCCGCCGACATCCCCCCGAATATACATCAATCCGCGCTCCGCCGGGTGGGTGACGATGCCCGGCATCACGCCGCCGTCAACGATCTTGACGTTGTGCCAGACATACTTCGGCAAAGCCCCACCGGCAGCATTTGCAGAGCATGCTGTCAGACAGGACAGCGCAATACTCGCCGCCGTCAAGCAAACCGCAAGCTTTCGATCAAATGCCATAGCTGCACCCCCCAAAATAGATCGCGCATCCGTCCAACTGATAAACTTACCACAGTCAACATCGGCGTGGAATGCGCGGACCGCGCCAACTCGATGAAGTCGTTATTCGTGACCGCTGCGAGCCTCGATCTGCGCCAGCCGCCGCAGGCTTCGTTCGCCGATCTCGGTTCGCGGGCATTGCCCAGCGCGACGACTATTCGGAAGGCGCGGCGTTCTTCGCGACGTATTGGTCATAGGCTTCCACCGCCTGCGCCGCATACATCACGCTCGGCCCGGCGCCCATATAGATCGCCATGCCCATCGTCTCCATGACTTCATCGCGGGTCGCGCCGTGCTTGCGCGCGGACTCGGCATGAAACGAGATGCAGGGATCGCAATGCGTGGCGACCGCGATTCCGAGCGCGATCAGCTCCTTGGTCTTGGTGTCGAGGGCCTTCGGCTGCGTGGCGGCCTGCGCCATGGCCGAAAACGCCTTCATGGTATCGGGCGCGCCAAGCCGCAATTGTTTGACCAAGCCGGTCAGTTCCGTGGCGATATTCGGCCAGTCCTTGAGCATCGATTTTCTCCCGTGAATCCGTGATCCTTGTTTTATATTAGCATATTCTAATATAAATAGCCATCCACGGTGTCGCAGGGGGAAATACCTATATCCGGCTAGCTGTACCGCTCTTCTTTCCAGGGATCGGCTTCGTTGTGATAGCCACGGGTTTCCCAGAAGCCGGGTTGATCGGCAGCGAGGAACTCGATCCGGCTCACCCATTTGGCGCTTTTCCAGAAGTACCAATCGGGGATCACCACACGCACCGGCCCGCCATGCTCGCGCGGGATCGGCCGGCCTTCCCAGGAATGGGCCAGCAGCACATTCGACTCCGCGAACACCGAGAGCTTCACGTTGGTCGTGTAGCCGTCATAGGAATGGAAGACGACGTGCGCCGCTTCCGGCTTGGGCTTCACCAGATCGAGAACGGTGCGCGAAGCGACGCCCTGCCAGTGATTGTCGAAGCGACTCCAGGCGGTGACGCAATGGATGTCGCTGACCAATTCCTCCTGCGGCAAAGCGCGAAAGTCCGGCAGCTTCCAGACCAGCGGGTTTTCCACCAGGCCGGTGACGCGCAGATGCCAATTCTCGGGCTTCACATCGGGTTGCGCGCCGAGATCGAGCACCGGCCAGTTCTTCACTTCCTTCTGGCCGGGCGGCAGACGATTGACGTGACCCATGTCGGGCCGGCCGGTGAGCAGGCGCCCCTCCTCCGCCCATTTCTCCTTCGAGCGGATGAGCTTGTCCTTGATCTGGCCGATCAGAGTGGGTTTTTCGTCGTCTTCGCTCATGGCGTACACAAATTGAGGTCGCTCCAATAAGATGCCCGAATGTCTGCCATGAATCACGCACCAAGATTTGACAGCGAATTCTTGGAAAACGTCGCGGTTGCCTTCCGCAAGCGACGGAAATCCCTGAGCCATCGCGCAAGGCGTGCCGAATTCGCCAAGGTCTACGAATTAGTAGGCACAGAAAAAGTCGAGCGATTGGAGATATATCTCGAAGAGACACGTCCCCGGGGAGCACTGCTACGACTTCACGCTTGGCCAGACCGATTGATTTGGCTCGATGCGCGTAGAGGAACCAAAGAAGGCTGGGCTTGGGAATGGACTCTCGATGGCCGGCTACTTGGCGGACATTCGGGGCTGGCCGTCATCACGGCGCTGGAAGATACCTACGAACTGGTTCCAGGCATGGAAGGTTCACGCGCACAAGAACTCAGTCAACCTTGGAAACATCTACTTGGGCATGGCCCCCGTAGAGGTTCGATAAAAGTCACCCCTTGTCCCGCATGAGCCGCGCCTTGTCTCGGGCCCAGTCACGGGCCTTTTCGGTCTCGCGCTTGTCGTGGAGCTTCTTGCCCTTGGCGATGCCGAGTTCCAGCTTGGCGATGCCTTTGGGCGTGAAATAGAGCTTGAGCGGGATCAGCGTCATGCCCTCGCGCTGCAAGGCGATCGAAAGCTTTGCCGCTTCCCGCTTGTGTACCAAAAGCTTGCGCGTGCGCTTCGGTTCGTGTCCGAAGCGGTTGGCCTGCGTGTATTCGGGGATGTAGGCGTTGACGAGAAAGATCTCGCCGTCCTTGGCGAAGGCATAGGATTCGCCGATCGTCGCCTTGCCGGTGCGCAGCGACTTGACCTCGGAGCCGGTCAACATGATGCCCGCCTCCATCGAGGACTCGATGGCGTAGGAGAAGCGTGCTTTTCGGTTGTCGGCGACGATCTTGCGGCCGTCGTCCTTTTTCTTTGCCATATCAGGATTTCGAGACGCCCGCGGCTTCCATTGCCGCGCGGACCTTGGCGCGTGCCGTTTCGGTGGCGGGAACCAGCGGCAGGCGTACTTCGTCGGTACAGAGGCCGAGCAGCGAAGCGGCGTACTTCACCGGCGCAGGGCTGGGCTCGGTGAAAATGGCGTCGTGCAGCGGCATCAGGCGGTCCTGCAACGTCAGTGCGGACGCAAAGTCGCCCTTCATGCAGAGTTCCTGGAATTGGGAGCAGAGCCGGGGCGCGATGTTGGCCGTCACCGAGATGCAGCCATGGCCGCCGCTCGCCGCATACGCGAGCGCGGTGCCGTCTTCGCCTGAGAGCATCCGCCAGTTCTTCCCGCAGGCCAGTCGTTCGCGGATCGGGCGCGCCAGATTGGCGGTGGCGTCCTTGACGCCGATAACGTTGGCGATCTTCGACAAGCGGCTCATCGTCTCGACGGAAATCTCCACGATGGCGCGCGCCGGTATGTTGTAGACGATGATCGGAATGTCGACCGCCTCGGCGATCGTCGCGTAATGGCGGTAGAGACCTTCCTGCGACGGCTTGTTGTAGTAGCCGGTGACCGACAGAACCGCATCCGCACCGACGGCCTTGGCGTGTTTGGTCAGCGCAATGGCCTCGGCGGTCGAATTGGAACCGGCGCCGGCGATGACGGGCACGCGGCCGTTCGCCTCTTCGACGCAAATCTGCACGACACGCTTGTGCTCGTCATGGCTCAAGGTCGGCGACTCGCCCGTCGTGCCGCAGGGCACCAGCCCGTGGCTTCCCTCGGCAATCTGCCAGGACACAAGACGGCGGAACGCGTCCTCGTCGACCGCGCCGTTCTTGATCGGCGTAATCAGGGCGGGGATGGAACCTTTGAAGCGTTCGCGCGCGCTAGACATGGTCGCAACTCGTTCGATTCCGGCCAAAATACAGACCGTGACAGCCATAGCAAGGCATGGCGGCGCTGCATCGGGTTTTTCTGGTGTACGCCGCTCGGCGCCGCTATGTTGATTTGCATTCGCCAATTGCGGCGAAACCATCGAGACCGCGAGAGATGCCGATACGCCGCATCCTATTGCCGGTGACCGCGTTCCTATGGGGAGCGGCTGCCCTGGCGCAGACCAACCCCCTGCCCGACGGCCTGCAGCAATCGGGCGGCGTGATCTCGATGCAGCCGATCCCGGATTCCGACCAACCGAGCGGCGAGGACGTCTCCGCGCCGTCCGAACACCGCTCGGGCACGAGCCATGTGCTGGGCGCCTCCGACCACGAGCTGTACACCAGGGCCTTCGAGGCTATCGACCGCGGCGATTGGCCCGCGGCGAAAGCGCTCGCGGCTCAGGGCCATGACGCGATGGCCAAACGCCTGGTGCAGTGGCGCTTCCTGCTGGACAAGAACAGCGGCGCTTCTTTCGGCGAGATCGACGCCTTCCTCAAGGCAAATCCCGAATGGCCCTCGCGCAGCAGTTTGTATGCCCGCGCCGAGGCGGCACTGGACCCTGCGACGACACCGGCGGCGGTGACCGCCTGGTTCGGCGACCGCAATCCCGTCAGCGCCATGGGCAAGATCCGGCTGGGCGAAGCGCTGATGGCGGCCGGCAGGACCACGCTGGGCCGCAATCTCATCCGCCAAGCCTGGGCGGAGGGCAGCTTCGAGCCGGATCAGGAATTGGCCGTCGTGCAAAAGGACGGTGCGCTTCTCACCCCCGACGTTGACCGCGCCAGGCTCGACAATCTGTTGTGGCGCGACGATTTGGGCGGGGCGCGGCGGGAAATGGCGCGGGTCGACGACACCGCGCAGCGGCTCGCCGCCGCGCGCATCGCGCTCAGGTCGAACCCCGGCTCCGCGCAACGGACGATAGCCAGCCTCTCCGCCGACTTGATTTCCGATCCCTCGCTGCTGTTCGACCGCGCCAGAGCGGCTCGGCGCGCGGGCGACGACACCGGCGCGGTCACGCTGCTGCAGCGCGCGCCGCTCAAAGAGCTGGCAAAAAACCACGCCACCAAGCTTTGGGTTGAACTCAGCATCGCCGTGCGTCAAGCGCTACAGGACGGCAATCCGAAAGCGGCTTACGAGCTGGCGTCCGACGCCGGATTCACATCAGGCAGCGAATTTGCGGACGCGGAGTTCCTGGCGGGATGGATCGCGCTGCGGTTTCTGAAGGACCCGCAGACGGCATTGCTGCACTTTAAAAAGCTGGGCGACGGGGTGTCGCGGCCGATCAGTTTGGCGCGGGCACGGTATTGGTCGGGACGCGCTTACGAAGACGCCGGCGATACGTCCTCCGCCTGGCAGCAATACCGCCTTGCTGCCAAAGCGTCCGACACCTTCTATGGCCAGCTGGCTCTCGCACGCATCGACGCAACGCCGCAGCTGCATCTACGCAATTCTGTGGTGGACGCCCCACTCTCGCGCGCCGCGTTCGAAAAGGAAGACCTGATCCGCGCCATGCGCATTCTGGCCGATCTCGGCGAGCAGGACACGTTGCGAAATTTCGCGCTCTACTATCAAGAGCTTCATCCCGACGCCGTGCATGCGAAGCTTCTGGCCCAGGCGCTTGTGGAGATGGGCTTCCGCGACGTGGCGGTGCGGGTTGCCAAGGCGGCAAGCTACGCCGATATCTATCTTCTCACCTATACTCATCCGGTCATTCCGGTTCCGGCCTATCGCGGACCCGGCACCGCCCCCGAGCCGGCGCTGGTGCTGGGCATCATTCGCCAGGAAACCGAGTTCGACGCCGCCTCTGTCAGCCACGCGGGAGCGCGCGGCATCATGCAGGTCATGCCGTCGGGCGTCCGCAAGAATGCCCGGCTGGCCGGGCTGCCCTACCGGCCGAACGATGTGATCGGCGATCCGAACTACAACATGCAGCTGGGCATGACGGAATTCGCGGGCTACCTGAGCGACTGGAACAATTCGCTGATCCTGTCGGCGGCGGCCTACAACGCCGGCACCAACAACGCCAAGCGCTGGATTGCTACCTTCGGCGATCCGCGCAACCCCAATGTCGATCCCATCGACTGGATCGAAGAGATTCCGTTCGGCGAAACGCGCAATTATGTGCAGCGGGTGATCGAGAATTTGGAGGTCTACCGCAGCCGCTTGGCCGGACGCGACCAGCCCTTGCGCATCATGGCCGACCTTTACGCACCGGGTATACCAACGCCGAAGGTGCTCATCTACACACCGCCGCCACCACCGCCCGCGCAGGCGGCGACGCCCCTGCCCAAGCCGAAACCGGGCGATACGGCCTCAAGACCGAAATAGTCTCAGCGGAAGATCGAAAGCCATTCCCGCGCTAGGCGCTGCGCCTCGGCGATCTGCGGCGGCGCCATCTCGCGCGAGATTTGCGCCCGCCAGGTCTTGGCTTCGTCGCTGCCTTTGAGGGCTGCC
>Ga0265340_10002683_pt1 | contig 10120 bp, 13 predicted proteins | sample 4CB225metaG_FD_202082 | JGI IMG/M metagenome (GOLD analysis project Ga0265340, IMG submission 202082) | Rhizosphere microbial communities from Carex aquatilis grown in University of Washington, Seatle, WA, United States - 4-CB2-25 metaG | ecosystem: Host-associated > Plants > Roots >...
ATGTAGGCAATCAGGGGAAGCATGTATACGGCCAGGGCCGTCAACTCGCTCACGGGTTCGGCGACGCGATACGCAAGAGGCGATGCGCCTATCGTCAGGAGCCAGGCGACCAGGGAAAAACCAACGCCGAGTATTCCCAGAACCAGTAGTGGTTCCGCCACATCGAAGTTCCATGCTCGATTCATGGTGAGCAAGGCAGCGGCGTACAAACATAGGTAGGCGGCCAACAGCGCCGAGCCTGCGTGGTGGACATGGCCCGCTATCTGCGACCCAGGTGATGGACGAGCGACCATGACGCTCCTGAATACGAGAGATCGGACTTGATTGTTCCAACACGGGCGGTGTCAACCAAGGAATCGCGAACCCACGCCGGCTGGCGCGTCATACGATTTTGAGAGTTGTCAGGCAGTCAATTCGACGGAAATGGGCGGACGCGCTGGTAAACTGCGGGGCGCGCTGTCGTACTCCGCACTACTCGCCGGTCAAGAACGTGTACTGCGCGTCCGTCAGTGGGACGACCGAAAGCCTTCCCTGACGCACCAGCGGCGAATCCGCGAACCGCCGGTCGGCTTTGATCTGCGCCAGCGACATCGGTTTTGCCAGCGCTTTGCCGGCCTGGATCTTCACCATCGGCTTGGCGGGATCGGCGGCGTCGACGGAAACCACCGATGCGGTGCCCACCGCGCTCTTGTGATCGCCGGTCTCGTAAATCACCAATCTCGCTCCCGCTTTCATCTCCCGCAGGTGCTTTAGCGCCACCGGATTCGACACCCCATCCCAGACCGTCACGTGGTCACGCTGCAGATCGGCGAATGAGTACTCCGAGGGTTCGGTTTTCAGCAGATAGTCCATAAGCTTGAGCTTCTCTTCGGTTCAGGGCGTGATTTCAAACACCACGCCGCCCTGGCTTCCATACGCGCCTCCGTAGACCGTCGTGCCGTACAGATTTCCAGCGCTGTCCAGGACAACCCCGCCTACCGGCGTCCCGCCGTCCAGCCCGCCTTGGAATTGATAGAGGACTGTCTCCGTCCACGGACCGGGATTCTTAGGCGGTGTCAACTCGAATACCGTACCGTAGCTATATGACGGGTTCTCCATCCCCGCCGCTCCGCCTGCGGTAGTGCCATAGAGATTGCCCGCCTCATCGAGAGCCAATCCGGCTCGCGGATGCCCCCCGTCACTGCCTCCCTTAAAGGTATAGAGCACACTTTCGCTCCAGCTGCCGTCAGCGTTGGGGCTCAGCTTAAAGACCGTCCCCATCGCTATCGGCCCACCCCACTCGGTGGTGCCATACAGGTTGCCTGCCGCATCGAACACCAGGCCGCCATAGGGATTAGCGCCGTCTGAGCCACCACCAAACGCTCTGCCCTTGAAGGTATACAACACAGTTTCCGTCCAGCCTGGATCCCCCCGGTCCCGGGCCAACTTGAACACCGTGCCGGATCCGCGAGGGCCGCCATCGTAGGTCGTACCGTAGATAGCTCCGGCAGCATCAAAGGTCAAAATGCCAACCGGATCGCCGTCCGCGCCCCTTGCGCCGGAAAATGAATGTAGGACCAGTTCGTACCAGTACTGGGGCGAAACCTCCGCCAGCCTGAAAACACCGGCAAAACCATTGGAATTGAAAGATGTAGTGCCATAGAGGCGGCCGGACCGGTCGAACGCTATTGCATGGGGATAGCCTCCGTCCCACGACCCGACGAAAGCATGCAGAATGGACTCCGCCCATGATCCATCCCCGTTCGGCGTTAGCTCAAAAACTGTGCCGTAGCCGCTGCTGGTCGAGGTCTCCGTAGTGCCGTACACGTTCCCCCGACTGTCCAGCACCAGCGGCGAGTTGGGCCGTTCGCCATCTGTACCGGTGAAGTTGTGTATGACATACTCGCTCCAACTACCATCGGAGTTTGGTCTCAGCTGGAATGCGAGACCGCACCCCAAGCCTCCCATGCATTCCAAACCGCCGTACAGCGTTGTCCCGTACAGGTTCCCCTGGCTGTCAAAGACCAGGGTCGCCACCGGTTCAAAGCCGTCAGTCCGGCCGCCGAAATTGTGCAGAACGGTTTCGGTACTCGCGGCCCAGGCGGCGTTCTCCCCGATCGCCGCAAAGACGAGCACGGCCACCGCGACTCCCCAGGCGATCGAGGATATCTTGTTGTCCATACCATTCCCCCACATTGCTAGGAACCGAGGGCCTAAGGGTTGTTCTGTAAAAGCATACCCGAATTTGGGCCGGAAGGAGCAAGGAACATCACGCAAGCGGAGATGATCGCTCTGCTTCGACCGCTGGCCCGCCGCATGCTATTCTCGAAAACTATGGCGCTCTACTTGGTGACCGGGGCCGCGGGGTTTATCGGCTCGAACTTGGTGCGGGCCCTGCTCTCGGAAGGCCAACAGGTGCGCGGCATCGACAACTTTGCCACCGGCAAACCCGAAAACTTGGCCGGATTAGAGTCGCAAATCGACTTTCGGGAGTCCGACATCCTCGATCTCGATGCCCTGCGCTCGGCCATGGAGGGCGTGGATTATGTGCTGCATCAGGCCGCCCTGGGCTCCGTACCGCGCTCCATCGCCGATCCGGTGCGCAGCAATCGAGCCAACGTCGAAGGCACGTTGAACGTGCTGGTGGCAGCGCGCGACGCCAAGGTCAGGCGCCTGGTACACGCCAGTTCATCTTCGGTTTACGGGGACACACCTACGCTCCCCAAGCGCGAAGACATGCCGCCCAATCCCATTTCACCGTATTCCGTCTCTAAGCTGGCAGCCGAGCTCTACGTGAGGACTTTCTACCGCGTCTATGGATTGCCTACCGTTTGCCTGCGCTACTTCAACATCTTCGGTCCGCGCCAGTTGTGGGATTCGCAGTATTCGGCGGTGCTCGCCAATTTCATCACCCGCATGCTGCGGGGACAGACGCCCACCATCTTCGGCGATGGCGAACAGTCACGCGACTTCACGTTCGTCGGGAACGCTGTCTCCGCCAACCTTCTCGCCGCTACCGCGCCCGTGGATCAGGTTGCCGGCCGGTTCTTCAACATAGCGACCGGGACCCGCATTTCGCTTAACCACACGGTGAAATTGTTGAAGCAGCTCACCGGATACGAGGGCCCAATCGATCACGGTCCGGAGCGTGCGGGCGACGTCAAACATGCGTTGGCCGATATCGCGCTGGCAGAGAAACACCTGGGCTACACGCCCGCGGTCGCCTTCGAGGAAGGGCTCAGACGTACTGTCGAGTGGTATCGCAATCGCACTCAGTCGCAACCCTCATCGCTTACGGTTGCGGGATAAGACTCCGTTTCGGTTGTAGCCGATCGGTCACTCCCCGCTTACTTCTCCCGCAAGCCACGCCAGATACTCCTCGCCGCCGCCGCTTATCCCGATCTCCACGCACTCGGGCAGCTCGTAAGGATGCAGCTCCTTGAACACCGTCTCCAGCCGGGCAGCATGCTCTGCGGTGGTCTTGATCATCAGCAAGTATTCCTGCTCGTTGTGTATCTTCTGCTTCCAGCGATACACCGATCGGATGGGGCCCACGATGTTGACACAGGCCGCCAACCGCCGTTCCACCAGTTGCTGCGCGAGTTTGTCCGCCACTTCCTTCACGCCGACCGTGGTCAGCACAATGCGCGCGTTCGTCATTCCTTCCTCCGTCCGCTCCAGTCGGTTCCGACTTTAGCACGCCGCACAGGGCAGACATTTCCAGCCCGGTCGCCACCACACATTTGGCCTTCGCCGGACCCACGTATCGAACTTGGTTCCTTCTGGGACCCTTCGCCAGACCTTCGCTTGACCGCAAGTGGAAGCAGACGTTCACTAGGAAGGGTGGCGGTATTTCCGCTCTCCAGGGTTCAAGTAGGGCTTTAATAATGGTTTCCATTCGCATCGTCGGAGGTTGGTTTTATGCCATGCGCCGCGTGCTGGCCACGGTCTGCGTCGGCCTGCTCGCTGTCCTTATCGGCTACAAGGTGATTTTCGGCGCCAACGGCATGAAGGTCTGGGAAGGCAAGCGCGCCGAATATCAAAGACTCCGCCAGGACATCGACGACGAAAATGCCAAGCACGAGCAGCTTCAGCGCAAAATCGATGCCCTGCAACGGGCAGACCCCAGCGCCATTCAGAAGGTAGCGCGAGAGCAGCTGGGTTACGTTATGCCCGGCGATCACGTGCTCTACGAGCCCCAGGCAAGAGCGGTTGCGAAGTCGGCGCCTCCGCCCGCGTCTCCGGAAGCATCCGCACAAAAATAGGCTATCCCTCGCGCCCCTTCCTGCATCTCATTGCCCGGGTGCCCGGCTCCAGGGCAGATATTTTCTCGCCGGGAGCGACCTTTCGAGAATAAACTCGTACGCAGTGCAATCTGTGGGGACTCCTGCTTCGTACGTCATCCGGGGATGAAGTTGCTCCGCAAAGAGGATTACCACTCGCGAACGCAGCTGGTATGGCCTGTCTTTGCGCTCATCCCTCAAGTCGTAAACGTCAGCCGCCTGGCGGCCAACTCAACGAGGAGATTTCAACCATGAAGAAACGAGTTTTGCTGGTAATCGGACTGTATCTGTGCAGCATGACCGTGCTGGCTGCTGCGAAAGACGGCAGCTGGAATGGGTGGATTAGCGATTCCAAGTGCGGCGCTAAAGGCGCCAACCCGGAGCACGCCGCCTGCGCCAAGAAATGCATCGCCGCTGGCGAGAAGCCGGTGCTGGTGACTGACAGCGACCAGAAGGTCGTGCCCATTGACAATCCTGACGCGGTCGCGGGACACGAGGGCCATCACGTCGAAGTCATGGGCAAAATGACCGACAACGGCTCCATCCATGTTGACAAGGTCAAGATGCTCTCGCAGAAGGGCGGCACCGGCGGCGCTATGAACGATATGCACTGAGCCGTCGGCGTGAACGGGAACCGGAAAGGGCGGCCAGAAGCCGCCCTTTTTTCTTCTCCCTCACTCCCCGACCAGCTCTCGTAGAATGGGAGCGGCATGTTTCGTCCTCTTAGCTCTCACCTGAAGGCCCTCTCCGTTTTCGCGTTTGTGATTTTTCTCGCTGCCTGTTCCCGGCAACCTGCCCCCAAACGCTACGAACTGAATGGCCGCGTCGTGGCCGTCGACCGCAACCTGCGGCAGTTGACTGTCGCCCACGAGGACATTCCCGGACTGATGCAGGGCATGACCATGCCGTTCACCGTCAACAAGGGCAGCAACTGGGTCTTCAAGGACATCGCACCCGGCGACTCGATCCATGCCACGCTGGTCCTTGGCAACCATGCCGAATTGCAGGACATCACCTTCACCCGTCTCAGCGCCGCCGACAGTGGCGGCCCGCCAGCTCCGCGCATCCCCCAGCCTGGCGACCTGGTGCCCGACTTTAACTTGGTCAACCAGGATGGCGAACTTATTCATCTCAGCCAGTTTCGCGGCAAGCCGCTGCTGCTCACCTTTATCTACACCCGTTGTCCGTTTCCTGACTATTGTCCGCGCCTGAGCAACAACTTCGCCCAGGTGATGCAGCAATTGCAGAAAGATCCCAAGGCCTTCGACCAGTCGGAGCTGCTCAGCGTCAGCATCGACCCGGAGAATGACAAGCCCGCAGTGCTGCGCAGCTATGGCGAACGTTACGTGGGCCGCATCGATCCCCGGTTCGCGCACTGGCAATTCGCTTCCGGCTCGCCGCAGCAGGTGCGGCAGGCCGCCGACTTCTTCGGCCTTGCCTACAACCAGAAGCACGGCCAGATCGTCCACGGACTGATCACCGTCCTGATTGGCAAAGACGGTAAAGTGGTCAAGGTATACTCTGGAAACGATTGGAAGCCGGATGACGTCGCTGCTGATTACCAAGCTGCTGCTGGTGGCAAATGACCGGTTCCCTATCCACTAACCCCTAGTCCCTAGCCCCTAACGGAGGAGCCTGCATGGCACAGACCAACGACCCGGTTGCACAGCTTAACCAACTGATTGGCGGCATCGAGGTTGCGATGCTGACCACCATCCGCGCTGACGGTACGTTGCACAGCTGTCCCATGGCCGCTCAGCCGGCCGACGCTAGCGGCGCAATCTGGTTCTTTTCCGGCAATCACACCGAGAAGGTTGACGCGATCAAGGCTGATCAGCACGTGAACCTTGCTTACGCCGATCCCCCTAGTCAGCGTTACGTTTCCGTCACCGGCAACTGCGAGCTGGTGCGCGATCATAACCGGGCGAAAGAGCTTTGGGACCCCTCTTACAAAGCTTGGTATCCCAAGGGCCTCGACGATCCCAACCTCATTCTGCTGCGGGTGCTCATTCTCGAGGCCGAATATTGGGACGCCTCGCAGGGCCGCATGTTGCGGCTCACCGGCTTCGTTCCGCAACCGTGAGTTCGAGCGTTACAATTGGCTATCCGTTTAAGGTGATGGGCATGCCGATCCACGGTACCGTTGAAAGGGAAAGCGCCGCTGCCATTCCTTGCGTCGTGCAAGAAAAAAGGACCACGGCGGTCTTCGTAGTGGCGATGGTCTGCATCTTCACAGGTATCGCGATTCAGACGTTCACTCATCAGCGGCTGGATTGGTTTGGCGATCTTCGCCCTTACACGCTCTGCTATTACCTTTTCTGGGGCATCTACCTTGCAAGTGCCGCTGTGTTCCAGCGCGTGCGCTTTACCAGCGATGGCATAGAGCACCGGACGTGGTATGGCAAAAATCTCAGCGCTCCTTATTCCCAGGTGAGCGTGGTCGAGATGAAGGGCGACTGCTTCCGCATCAACTTACAGGGCAAGGAGATTGTGATCCCCTCTAAGCGATTCGAGTCATCGGAAGGGGCGCAGATTCTGCGCAGCAAAGTGCGAAGCTACTTGGTTGTTGAGCCCGCCGTCTAATTGTCACCTTTCTCGCCGCACCGCATTTTCTGATATCTTCTTCTCCCGTGACCACCCACAAGCGCATTGCCGTCGTGCCCGGAGACGGTATCGGCAAGGAAGTGATTCCCAACGCTCTCGAAGTCGTTCGCGCCAGCGGCGCGCCCGTCGAGTTCACCAGCTTCGATTGGGGCGCCGACCGCCACCTCCGCGACGGCACCACCATTCCGTCTGACGCCTTCCAGATGCTGGCTCGCGATTTCGACGCTATTTTTGTGGGCGCGCTCGGTGATCCACGTGTGCCCACCAATATTCACGCCAAGGAAATCCTGCTGGGCATGCGCTTCAAGATGGACCTCTACGCCAACGTGCGCCCGGTGCGATTGCTCGACTCCTCGCTCTGCCCGCTGAAGAACGCCACCCCCGACGACATCAACTTCACCGTTATCCGCGAGAACACCGAGGGCGTGTACATGGACATGGGCGGCAACTTCAAGTTCGGCACCCCGGACGAGGTCGCCACCCAGGAGGACATCAACACTCGCAAGGGGGTGGAGCGCGTTGTCCGCTTCGCCTTCGAGTACGCGCGCGCCAACCGCCGCAAGAAGATCCTGATGTCCGACAAGTCGAATGTGATGACCTTTGCCGGCGGCCTGTGGCAGCGTGTCTTCAAGGAAATGGCGAAGGAGTACCCGGACATTCAGACGCAGCACATGTACGTCGACGCGCTCTGCCTGCAGATGGTGCGTGAACCGCGCTCGCTCGACGTCATCGTCACCAACAATATGTTTGGCGACATCGTCACCGACCTGGCGGCTGCGCTTCAGGGCGGACTCGGCATGGCCGCCAGCGGCAACATTCATCCTGGCCGGACTTCGATGTTCGAACCTGTACACGGCTCGGCCCCGCCCATCGCCGGCAAGAACATTGCCAACCCGATGGGCTCGATTCTGACTGCTGCCATGATGCTGGCGCATCTCGGCTTGAACGACGAGGCGCAGAAGATCGAGAACGCTGTACTGGCAGCCGTGCGTGAAAAGAAGACCACGGTCGATGTGGGCGGCTCGCTGGGGACGCGTGAATGCGCATCCTGGATCGCCGAACGAGTTGCGCGATAGACGCTCTTCCCTTCGGTTGTCATCTCGACCGAGGGCCTGCGGCCCGAGTGGAGAGATCTGCGGTTGAAACTCTCGTCCGCCGGGTACGAGCGAACCGCAGATCCCTCGACTGCGCTCGGGATGACAGCTCAGAACAGGCACGCACGTGGGCATCCCGCCGCCCTACCCTGCGTATTCGATCTCGAACTCGATCTTCGCTGTCTTCTCCAGCATCCCCGAGACCGAGCAGTACTTTTCTTTCGACAGCCGCACCGCATCTTCCATGGCTTTGTGCGTGACGTTGCCGCCAACGCGGTAAATCAAGCGAATGTTGGTGTAGATCTTGGGAAACGTCTCGGCGCGCTCGCCGATGGCCCGCACGTCGAGGCTGGTAAAAGGCTCGCGCTTCTTGCGCAGGATGCCAACCACATCGCTGGCGGTGCAGGCGCACAGCGCAATCAGCACCAGCTCAACCGGACTGTTGGCCGACTTCTCGCTGCCGGCATCGGTCACAATGGCGTGGCCGCTGCTGGCCTCGCCAACAAAACGTTCCTTGTCGGTCCAAAGCGCGTGGGCTTCGATCATGATTGTTGTGTGGCCTCCCGATATGTGCGGCGCCTACAGATTCTATTGCAGATTCGACTGTTTCTGTGGCCTAATGCGGATTGCGTTCTACGCAAGAAAATAATACGACATGATTCGCAAGCTCTTAGCTCTGACACTCTTTCTGGTGCCCGTCCTTAGCCACGCGCAAGTCCAAGGCCTGGACGAGAAGTCTACCGAAGCGCTAACTAAGATGGTAAAGCTGCAGACTTTCTTTCTGGATGGACGGGGCAATGACTTGTGGCCGCAGCCCTACGTGAAGGAGATTGGCCGTAAACCCGGTGACGACGGCAAAACCCTGATTGGATATCAGTTCTTCGCTCCCGCCCTGCCCAAAGACAAGAAGTACACTCTCATGGTCTGGAACATCGTCGGCGATCCATATCCTGCATGGAAAGACCTGACACTCGCCGCGGATGGGAAAGCACTGTGTACTGCGTCTCCTCCTGACCCGTTGGACTTATGGCTTCCTGCCGGCGATGGCGAACCCAAACGGTTCATTCTCACCTCCGATGACGAGAAATCAAAAGCTTTCATGACCGTTACGCCTTTTCCCATCGAGGGGAAAGACAAGGACTGCAATATTCAGGCTCAAATTTTGCTGCCGGACGCAGTTGCTGTCCTGATTAGCGGGCAGGGCTTCCCTCCTAACTCAAAGGCGCATCTCTCTGGAAACTCTGAGGGGGAAATGCAGTCTCATGATGTCACGGCGGACGACGGTGGACGTTTCCATGTCACGCTGTTGCCATACAAGGCGGGCACTACCAAGGGCCACATGTCCGTTGACTTCAAATCGCCGGTTTGCGATCCCAAGTTGAAGTTTGAGTGGGGCAAAGGGACCTTCCACGAAAAATGAGGGGTAGCGCTCGCTAGCTAACGGCTGCCTTCACTGCTGCTTATCTTTTGGCTGCTCTGGATAAATCGAGTACTGGTCCCGCGGCCGCTTCAGCCGAATCGTCACCGGCTGCTCCGGTTGGTTGATGGTGTAATCCTCTCCAAAGGTCTGGAAACCCGGCGCAATCACCTGCACCCGTATCAAGCCGTAGGGGATGCCGTCGGTTTCGGCGTGGCCCTCGGAGTTGGTCTTGATCTCGAACCCACCCTTCTTGCTTTGCTTGCCGTTCGCGCTCACCGGATGCAGAATGACTGCGGCATTGCGCACCGGCTTGCCGTTGTCGTCCTTGAGCACAACGAACTTGATGGTCGCCTGCCCACCGTCACCGGCGGCCAGCACGGTCGAAAGCAATAGCGCAGCAAGGACGGCGGAAAACACACGCAACGGCTTCATGGCTTCCATTCTAACCACACTCAGCCACAAAGGCGTGTCGCCAAATGTCAGTTTGAGGTGTTGTTCTTCAGCGTAGGATGCCCGTCGTCCTTGGCGTCGGCGCTATTGCTCCCATCCTGGTTCGCCGCCTGGGTAGTATCTGCGCCTTTCCGCTTCAGCACCGGACGGTCATCATCCTGACCCGACGGCTCACCGGAACCGCTGCCGCCGGAAGAACCCGCGCGATGCAACAGTACCGGACCGCGTCCATTCTTGCCGCCGCCTAGTCTCTTGCCGTTTTCCAGCCCCATCAGCCGCGCTCTAACGCG
>Ga0265340_10002684_pt1 | contig 10120 bp, 6 predicted proteins | sample 4CB225metaG_FD_202082 | JGI IMG/M metagenome (GOLD analysis project Ga0265340, IMG submission 202082) | Rhizosphere microbial communities from Carex aquatilis grown in University of Washington, Seatle, WA, United States - 4-CB2-25 metaG | ecosystem: Host-associated > Plants > Roots > Rhizosphere...
TGCCGCCGGGAAAGGAGAATTGCCTGAAGAACTCCCGCAACCCATCGACATCTTCGCTCTTTTCCGGATAAACCTCGGAGTAGGTCCCTTCCAGATAAGCGGGACCGAGAACGCCGGGCGCGCCGTGCCCGGGACCGGCCAGGAAGATCATATCCAAATCGTATTTCTTGATGAGCCGGTTCAGGTGAACATAGATGAACGACAACCCCGGACTTGATCCCCAGTGTCCAAGCAGCCGATTCTTGATGTGCTCCGGCCGCAGCGGCTCCGCCAGCAAAGCATTCTCGCGCAGGTAAATCATGCCCAGGCTCAGGTAATTGCAGGCCTTCCAATACGCGTCCGTGTTACGCAACTCTTCAGCGCTAAGCGGCTTTCCTCCGATCGTCGATCGGGTTTCTCCGTAGGGACTGAGGGAAAGCAGTTCGGCGCCGGGGTTCGAAGCGAGGATGCTCATAGGATGACTCCTGGGAATAGGCTATGCCGTAAGGAGGTTCGTGACAAACCGAGTTGCGGCTTGTCGGAGCCGGCAGTCTTCTGACACGGTCCATGGCCAAAATGCTGTCCGGCTTGAACCCCTTTCGAATCGGCGCCATTCAAACGCGGAGCCTGAGTCGTGGGACAGGGCGAGTGGAAGACAACAATCGCCTACTCCAGAACATAGTCGAACCAGAAATCGCCCTGACGAAACACTGGGGGAATCGCCGTCCCTGCGGGCGCCGACGGCGCGCCAGGGATGGAGATGGCATCGCTGCGGATCCACTGCTTGCCGGTTTTGCGGTCGAGTGCGGGCAGCAAGCCGGGAGCAGGAATCGACGGCCAGGGCTTGTTTTGGGTGGACATCATGGCAGCAAACTTTGCGTCCGGCATCTTCTCCAGCGCTTCTTTGGGAGTTGCGTTGACGCTGCCATGGTGCGCCACTTTGTAGAACGAGATCGTGCTCAGCAGAGCGCCGCTCTTGTCCGATCCCAACCACGATTTCCAGTTGCCGTACTGCGCATCGCCGGGGAAAAGCAGGTTCTTGCCCTGATAGGAAAACAGCGCAACAATGCTGCAATTGTTCACGCATTGATCCAGGGCGAAGGCCAATTCTTCCACCGAAGAGCTGGCGCGCAACTTGAGTTGCTCCTTGTAGTCCGGCGGAAGTTCCGGCCAGCCGAGAGTTGGGTCGGCGGTGTGGAATGACCATTGTTCCGGCACAAAGGGCTGCACCTGGCTTCGATCGTCCTGACTCCCTCCGGCGAGGCGCAAGTAATGGTCATCTGCGGGTGGGTCCATCTGGGAGAGAAAGCTCTGATCGGTGGGTGGTCCCAGGATCGAAACCTCGAGGCCTTTGATTCCAGCCGGCTCGGTCACCGAATCGCCGGCTTTGAAATAACGAACTTTGGCGCCGACACCAAAGCCGGAATGGAGCGCCGCGAACGCAGGAGCATTGCCAGCCATGTTGGCTACGGCCGCCGCGGGCCCGGAGTCGTCGGACACGCCCAGCGCCGCAAAGTGGGCCTGCAGCCGGGAGACCAGCGCGCTCCGCTTGTCGTGCAAACTCTTGGCCGTGGGATCGTTGGGGTCTTCCGTCCAGGGCATCCAGACTTCGTCAATGGAGAACTCGCCGAACTGTTTGGCGAAGCTGCCGAAGCCGGAGATGTGGTCCTGGTGGGGATGAGTGGCGATGACCACGCTCAACTTCTTGCCCGTCACCTGGGCGATGTTGTCAACGGCCTTTCCAATCATCGAGGCGCCGCCGACGTTGATGTTTCCCTTGGAATGAACCCCACAGTCCACCAGGACGTAGCGTGGACCATCTGCCATCGGCAAGGTCAGCAGGAAGCAATCGCCGAAGCCGACGCGATACATTCGGACCTGGATGTTCCCGGCGGCTGTGGCGCCGCCGCTCGTGGTTCCATCGTCGACGGGCTTGGGTGTCTGCTGGGTTTTGGCCGGAGTCTTGGTCTTGGCCGAAGTCTTGGTAGTGCTGGTTTTCTTGGCTGGCATTTCAGTACCCCCGATGGAGAGCGCGGAAGTTGATCTGCGCGGTCGACGCGTCCCGATAAGACAAGAGTGCGCTGCCGCTGCGGAGTTGCGTCTGGAACTCGGACTGCGCCGCCGCGAGCCGGCTGACACTCTTGTGAATGGCATACCGCACCGTTCCGTCTACGCTGAAGACCAGGGCAGTTCCGCCGTGGACCTTGACTGCCGGCCCACCACTGCCGTCTGGGACCGTCGAGGTCTGCAGGATCTGTACCACCATCTCCAGAAGCGGCCGGCCGTCGGGAGCGGTACGAAGCACGGGATGGAAGGAAAAGACGTCGATCGGGCGGTTGTGCTTGTCGACCGGGTCGAGCCCAAGTTCGACCGCATGCTGCAAGGCAAACTCGTGGATGAGTTCGGCATTGTGCTTTTGGTTGGCGCGGAAATCCTCGTCCGTCGTCTGTTGCTGCAAGGAGACGATCATCCCACGGCATTGCAGTGTGCCGCCGGCGCGCACGTCGGGGCCGCCCCAGCGCAGCGCTTCTTCCGAGTAAGAGCTGGCGTAGGGCCGGATGCCACGCGAACGGAATGCGTCGATGAATGCACTGCGGTAGCCGTACTCGTCGTCGGGGACAAGATCATAGTCGGCCGTGATCAGCGCCTGCAGGAAGTCGCCGAAATGGATGTCGGCGACCGGACAGTAGTCGAGAGCGCGAATGCAAATGTGCTCGAACTCTTTGGCGGTCTTGCTGGCGTCATCGGCCAGGCGGTTGACCAGGTCGGGATGGAGATCGGCGTTGCTGTTGGCATTGGCGCTGGCGATCGTCATCAGGTCACGGGTCTTCTTGATGTAGGAAGTAAAGTAAGCGTCGAAAACGGCGGCGACCAGGATGGAACCCCGGTCGTGCGGCTCGGTTTTCGTCTCCAATTCACGGGAGTTGGGGGGAGTGCCGATGGCAGACCGCAACCCGCCGCGCATTTTCATGGCGCCTCCGAACTGTCGGGCCAAGGAGACCAGCGGGTTGTCGCCAGCGACTTCCGCGTTGATCCGCGCCCCCTCCGACCCTTTCTCCGCATAGGGAGCCAGTTTGGCCATTTCCAGCAGTCCGTGGGTCCCGGCGATGGCTTCGCGCATGACGTCGGGCATGCTGAAGTGCTGCAGCAGGGCAATGATGTCGGCGAAAGCTTCGTGGAACGCCGGGGTATCGACACTCGTGTGCTCCATGAAGTAGGGACGGATGCGATCGATCACGGCGTGCGTGGTCTCATGCGCTATGATGTCATGCGATAAGCAGCTAAAGACGGTCTGGCCCGGCAGGTTCATCTCGTCGTCAGGAGGCGCGGCGAAGTAGCCAAACAATATGGCATGTACCGAAGGATCGTAGTAGGCATTGGCCTCCTGCATGCAGTGAGGAAAGATCCGCAGCTTGCCGCGATAAGGAGCGTCCTTGTGGTCGCGCTCGGCGCGCCAGTGAATTGGGCGGCCCAGGGCGAACTCGAAGCGCTGGATCGTTTCCTGGGCGATGGCGTACACCATCTGCTGGTGGAAACGCGGATCGGCTTCGTTGGGATCGAGCCCGTTGCGAATCAAAATCACGTCCTCATCCAGGTTTACAGGCTCGTAATAGCAATCGTTCGACGCGTCATAATCGATGACTGCGATTTGCGCCCCGATTGGACCGGGTTTCAAGGGCTCGTACTTGACGTTGAGCATCATGTAGTTGCCAAAATACTTCCCCTGGCTCGGATCGAACGCATAGGCTTTCAGCGGACGATAGGTCGCGGGCGCGATCGGCGTAGGTTTTGGAAACTTGGCAGGTGCGGGCGACGGCATGGAATCCTCCTCTGGCTGGCCCGAATAGAACTGAACCGACTTGATCGCACCGGAGCGATAGACACGGTGCTGAACTTGTGGGTCTCGACACAGGTCAAGCGGCCCAGGCAATGCGATCACCCGAATCATGAACGGAAGTCGGTTACTAAGCAAGAGGATCTTCTACGATCGAAGGCCTGCGTCCCATTTTGGGCGAAGGGATAGGGCCGCATTTCCACCGCTGAATTTGACCATCAGAGCGGTTTCAGAGTTAGTGTGAACCCGCAGAATTTTATTATTTCAGTAGCTATAGAAACCCCGCCGCCCTCGCCGCTTTTAATGCAGGCCTGAAGGTCTGCTCCACCCGCACCGGGTCTACGCCGACTTTGAAACCGGTCCAATAAGCGCAAGAGTCGATGACAGCCTCTGAGTTTAGGACCTGCACCGGATCGCGGACTCTCGATTCGAACATTTCCAGCTTGTCTTCGGTGATACGATTGACGGGGCATTGGGGGTCGTCGGTACTTTGGGCTAATGCACCTGACCTTGACGTGTGATGCAACTCCATGTTCTTGACTATGTGCTGTGGCTGACGACACCTTGCTTGCAAGTAGTCGTGGCGGTCGTGATGCGCCGACGCGGACTGGATCGAGACTTCCCCTTCTTCTTTACCTACACCATCCTGCAAGTGGTATCGGAGGCAACGCTGATCACCATGCAGCGGCTCTCCTATAGCGTTTACTTTTATTCCTACTGGATCATCGCGGTGCTGTGCATCCTGATTTCGTTTGCTCTCATCGAGGAGCTGTTCAGAGTTGCGTTCCGGCAATTCGCCGGTCTGTGTGCACTTGGTGAGATCGTCTTCCGTTGGGCTGTGGTTGTAGCCTTGCTGGTGTCGGCAAGTGCCTCCCTGTTCTTTCGTCATACACGGCTTCCGAGGCTTAGCCAGGGAATCCTGGTAGCTGACCGCAGTGCCCGCGCCATGCTTTGCGCCCTAGCCATTCTGTTGTTGATGGGCTGCCGTTACCTGCGCATCTCCCGGCGCGACCTGCTGTTCGGTATATCCCTGGGCTTCGCCATCTTCACCCTGACCAAAGCGGTCCTGGATAGCGTTGCTTTGGGATGGCACATCCCCGTCCTGGTGTTCGGACGGATCAACATGGCGGCTTACATTTCCGCCTGTGTCATTTGGCTTGGGTATGTCACCCTGGCCGCTCGGCACCCGGCTTTTGAGCCGCGAGCTTTCGACCAGCTCGACCCGCTTCTGACCGCTGATGACACGCCACGCGCGAACCGATTGGACATACTCAATGGCGTGGTGGAGCGGACGTTCCCACAGTGGTCCACCCCCAGCAAGGAATGAGATCGGCAAGGTAAAGAATTTCGGATCGGACGGAATATTTGCGTAGCACAGGGCGAAAGCGAGCCGTCACCAGGACCAAGAAACCGTGTGCCCGTAATGACTGGGCGTGGTTCGGCACCAATGTTTTCCGATGTTGCGAGGTGGTGGCGCATCGATGGCGGATCGACGCTCGGCGATGACACCTTCGTACTGATTGGCCGCGGCCGGCCGAGAGTGCAAGACTGGAAGCGCTCGCACTCGGCGGTACTCCGCCTGCAACTTCCTGATTTACAATGTGTTTTCAGCTTGGATGGTTTCACGTTCCTTGGGAAAGGCCCTGCCCACCTGTAGGGGTGCGGCTGGCACCGGAGGACAGCGCGGATCTTGAAAGCACGGGGAAGTCTATCCGCCAACCCCGGCTTTTCACTCGCAAGACCCTGCATTTTAGATTTGAGTGTTATGCGTCCACCGCTCTTCCGGATGAACGTCCTGGCAGTCTTGACCTGGCTGCTGCTGCTTGCGCCCGCAATTGAGGCACAGAGCACCGTGCTGATTACCCTGGACCAGGCAATCGACCTAGCGCTCGTGCACAATCATTCGCTGAAAGCGACGCGCACTCTCATTCTTCAGAACCAGGCACAGGAGATCACTGCGAACCTGCGCCCCAACCCGACACTTAGCTTCGACTCCCAGTTCTTGCCAATTTTCACGCCGTCTGACTTTTCGACTGACAATCTAAATGAAGTCCAGCAGTTCGACGTCGGAATCGGGTACCTGTTCGAGCGCGGCCACAAACGGCAGCGCCGCTTGCAAGCTGCGCGCGATCAGACAGCCGTAACCAGCGCCCAGGTTGCGGATGCGGAACGCACCCTCAGGTTCAATGTGGGCCAGCAGTTCATCGCCGTGCTGTTGGCCGAATCGACTCTGCGGTTTGCGCTGCTGGACCTTAAGAGCTTCGAGGACACGGTCGACATTGCCCAGACGCAATACAAGTTGGGCTACATCAGCGAAGGAGATTACCTCAAAATCAAGCTGCAACTGCTGCAGTTTCAGACCGACGTTTCCTCCGCCCGGCTGGCAAGGGTCCAGGCGCTGGTCGCATTGCGGGAATTACTGGGCTACGATGCGGTCCCGGCCAATTACGACGTGGTTGGCGACTTATCGTATGAGCCGATCCAGACGAAGCTGGAGGACTTGCAGGCCAAGGCGCTCCAGGAACGTCCCGATTATCGTGCCGCGGCGTTGGGAGTGACCGCCGCGCAGAGCCAGATATTGCTGGCCCAGGCGAATGCCAAACAGGACGTGAATGCTACCGCCGATTACACCCACACGGCCGGCCAAAACAGCGCTTCCTTCTTCGTGAATTTCGGTTTGCCCATCTTCAACCGCAATCAAGGTGAAATCGCGCGCACCGGCTATGCGCTCACTCAGGCCCAGGAGTCGCAGGCGTCGGCCAGCGACACTGTGCTGTCCGATGTGAGCGACGCCTATGAAGCGCTCCGCAGCAGCGATGAAGTGGTACAACTTTATACTTCCGGTTACTTGAAGCAGGCGCAGGACTCGCGCGACATCAGTGAGTATGCTTATAAACGTGGGGCGACAAACCTGTTGGATTTCTTGGATGCCGAACGCAGCAACCGGGCGGTCCAACTGGCCTATCGCCAGGCCTTGTCAGCATATATGACTGCACTCGAGCAGCTGAAAGAAGCCGTCGGAACGAGGAACCTGCCGTGACCATGCGCAACCATCGGTGGCTGCTTCTGACCGCGCTCACGGTTCTGTCAGCAATTGTGCTGACGCTCGCCGGTTGCAGCGGATCGGATAACGCCGCTAAAAATCATGCGAACAACTCCAACACCGCCGAACTTTTCAATATCCCTCAGGACCAGATGGCCCACGTGCAGGTGCTCACGGTCCAGCCCACCAGCTTGACGCGAACGCTCCGGCTTACGGGGGCGGTGGCCTACAACAGCTTTCATACCACGCCGGTGATTTCGCAAGTCAGCGGTCCGGTGAGCCGGATTGTGGTAGTTCCGGGCCAGCGGGTGCAGCGGGGCGAGCCCCTGCTGTACGTTGCCAGTCCCGATTATTCTCAACTGCGCTCCAATTATCTGAAGGCCAGAGATGCGTATGCACTGGCGCAAAAAGCTTATGCGCGCGCGAAGGACTTGTACGAGCACCATGCACTCGCCGAACAGAATCTGGAGCAGGCTGAGTCTGCCCAAGTGCAAGCGCAAGGCGATTTGACCGCGGCAGAAGCCGCTCTGAAGGTGTTGGGAGTCACCGATCCCGAAGCGTTGTTGAAGGCGCCTCCCTCGTTCGAAGCTTCGGTAAGGGCACCGATTGGCGGCGAAGTGGTCGAGCAGAACGTGGCGGTAGGGCAACTGCTGCAGACCGGCGCCACCCAGTGCTTCATGCTCTCCGATACCAGCACGGTTTGGGTATTGGTGAATGTTTATCAGAAGGATTTGCCCTACGTGCGCGTGGGCGATGCGGTCACGATCCAAACCGACTCATATCCCGATGTCTTCCACGGCCGTATCTCCTACGTAGCGGCGTCGCTGGATCCGAACACGCGCACTCTGCAGGCGCGCATTGAGACCAGCAATCCCGGACAAAAGCTGAAGAAGGACATGTACGTGACGGCCATGGTGGATGCGGGCACCATCCAAAACGCTATTGCCGTACCGGATTCTGCGGTGCTGCGCGACAGTGAAAACCAGCCGTTCGTGTACGTCGAAGTAGCTGCCAATCAGTTCGGAAGGCGGCCCGTCACTCTCGGAGAAAGCATGAAGGGAGAAACGCAAGTTACGACTGGATTGAAGCCCGGCGATCGCGTTATCGGAGATGGCAGCCTGTTCCTGCAGTTCGCGAACTCGCTCCAGCGTTAGCGAATCGCGGGCCGTTTGACCATGAAATTGTGATGAGAACGATGAGAACAATGGCGTCCACGCCCGAATGATCCATCGAATCGTACAAGCTGCGCTTCGTCAGCGCTTTCTAGTGTTGATGCTGACGGGCTTCATAATGGTCGGCGGAATCATCTCGTTCCGGCGCATGCCGGTGGACGCCTATCCCGACCTTTCGCCTCCGCAAGTCCAACTCATCACCCAATGGCCCGGCCACGCGGCGGAGGAAGTCGAACGCCTGGTCACCCTTCCCATCGAATTGGAGATGAATGGCGTTCCACGCGTGGTCGTCATGCGGTCCATCTCGCTTTATGGTCTCTCCGACATAATCCTGACCTTTGAAGAGAGCACCAACGACTACTTCGCCAGGCAGATCGTCTTCGAGCGAATCGCGCAGGCCACCCTACCCGCGGGGGTGACGCCGTCCATGGCGCCGCTCTTCAGCCCCAGCGGGCTGGTGTACCGCTATGTGCTGGAGAGTCCCGACCGCAGCCCGCAGGAACTCAAGACCATTGAGGACTGGGTGGTCGAACGGGCCTACCGTTCCGTCCATGGCGTCGCCGATGACTCGGGCCTCGGCGGTACGGTCATGCAATATCAAGTGTTGCTCGACCCCGCCCGGCTCTATGGATATCACCTAACCGTCCCCCAGGTACTGACGGCATTGGGCGCCAACAACTCCAACGCCGGCGGCGGATTCTACTCCCAAGGCGGACAGTTCTATTACGTGCGCGGCATCGGGCTGGTACGCAACACCGACGATATCGGGAACATCATCGTCGGCAGTAACAACGGCGTGCCCATTCGCATCAAGGACATCGGCGCGGTCGAGATCGGCCACGCACCGCGGCTCGGCCAATTCGGGTTTCAGAAAAACGACGATGCCGTCGAGGGCGTCATCCTCATGCTACGCGGGGAGCAGACGCAAAATGTCCTGAAAGGCGTGCAGGCCAAGACGGACGAATTGAATCGGACAATCCTGCCCCCGGACGTCAAGATCCGGCCTTTTTATGATCGCAGCGAGCTGGTAAAGCTGACGACCGACACGGTAGAAGCCAATCTGCTCCGCGGCATGGTGTTGGTGCTCATCGTCCTGGTTTTCTTCCTGGTCAGTTTTCGCGCGGCCGTTATCGTTGCCCTTACCATCCCGCTCTCTCTTTTATTTGCCTTCATTGTTTTGCATGCGCACGATGGCGCCGCCAACCTGCTCTCCATCGGCGCGATCGATTTCGGCATCATCATCGACGGCACGGTGGTCATGGTGGAGAACATCTACCGGGAGCTGGCGCTGCGAGAAGGACAGAACTACCAGCTGCACGACGTCATTCTCGCGGCAGCGAAAGACGTGGACCGGCCTATCTTCTACTCGGTTGCCGTGATCCTGGCGGGCTATCTGCCAATCTACGCGCTCAGCGGACCTTCGGCCAAGCTGTTTCACCCCATGGCCGAGACCATGTCGTTCGCCCTGATCGGCGCGCTGATCCTCACCCTCACGCTGGTGCCGGTGCTGGCCTCGTATTGGTTCAAGAGCGGCGTACGTGAGCACTCCAACCGCGCTTACGAATGGATGAAACGCAAGTACGCCACCCAACTGGACTGGGCGCTGGCGCGGCCCAAACTCACCATGTTGATTGCGGTCCTTATCTTCGGCGCAACCTTGCTGCTGGTTCCCTTCATCGGCGGCGAGTTCATGCCCCACCTCGACGAGGGCGCGCTCTGGGTACGGGCCACCATGCCCTACACAATTTCCTTCGAAGAGGCGAGCAAGGTCGCCCCGCAGATACGCGCCATCCTCATGTCCTACCCGCAAGTTACCGTAGTCGGCTCAGAGCTGGGACGTCCCGACGATGGGACCGATCCTACCGGCTTCTTCAACTGCGAGTTCTATGTCGGTCTGAAGCCCTACAAGGACAAAGCCTGGGCCGGAGAACTGAATACCAAAGCCAAACTGATCGAGGCCATCAACCAGAAGCTCAGCGCGTTTCCTGGGATCGTATTCAACTATACCCAGCCCGCGGAAGATGCCGTGGATGAGGCCTTGACCGGACTCAAGAGCTCGCTGGCTGTCAAAATTTATGGCAGCGATTTGAC
>Ga0265340_10002685_pt1 | contig 10115 bp, 11 predicted proteins | sample 4CB225metaG_FD_202082 | JGI IMG/M metagenome (GOLD analysis project Ga0265340, IMG submission 202082) | Rhizosphere microbial communities from Carex aquatilis grown in University of Washington, Seatle, WA, United States - 4-CB2-25 metaG | ecosystem: Host-associated > Plants > Roots >...
AACCCGCGATGACGATGGCGCGCGAAAGCGCGTGCCCGGTTGCCCCCAGCATTGATCCCCCCGTAACCCCAAATGCCCGGCGGGACGCTAGCATGCCGCGACGTAAAGGAAAGGCTGCGTACGTTCGGCTGCCACGAGGGCGATCGAGAGATGGCGCGGGCGATCATGCGCCGCGCTGCGCCAGCGCCTCGGCCAGCGCGAGCAACGCGACCCGCGAGCCGCGCCCGGCGATCTCCGCGTAGGCGCGCACCAGGCGCATCGCGCCGCGCGTGCGCAGATAGGCGAAGCCATAGTCGCGATCCTCGCGCCGCGTGGCGCCGACGCCATAGAACGCCGTCACCGGAACATCGAGCGCGCCGGCGATGCGCTGCAGCCGTCCCGCCGAAATTCGGTTGTCGCCCTTCTCGTACTTTTGAAACTGCTGGAAGCTCACGCCGGCCTGGCTTGCGACTCTGCTCTGCGACAGGCCACGTTCGAGCCGCAGCGCGCGCAATCGATGCGCGATCTCGATGTCTTCCGCGCAGGCCCGGCGCGCGGCTGTTCTACTTTTTCGAGAAATCGAATCTTTGCTCAACTGTCTACCCTCCGATGCTCGCTTTTATATAATATACGATATCAATTACATCTTTTGAAGAGTGGCGCCTTGATAACCACTTTGCCAATCGTGCCGGATGCCACACGGCAACGGGCACTCGGTGCGGAAAGCGCTGGCGCATAATCTGCGCGTGCTCCGCGCGACGCGTCGGCTCTCGCAGAATGTGTTGGCGCAGGAAGCCGGCGTCACGCAGGCGCTCGTGAGCGCGATCGAGCTCGGCAAGGCGAACCCGACGCTCGCGAGCCTGGAGCGGATCGCTCAGGTGCTCAAGGTCGACATGTCGCAGTTGTTTCTCGACCGCGAACTGTGGACGTAAGCGCGCGTCGGCTGCGCGTCACGGTCGCGCCGCGGCGCCCTCGCCCCGATCCCACAGCCAAGCCGCGACCGTGACCGCTAAGACCGCCCCGGCGCATTGCGCAGCGATGAAGCCGGGCACGCTTCCCGGCGCGATACCGGCAAACGTGTCCGACAGCGCGCGCGCCACCGTCACCGCCGGATTGGCGAACGAGGTCGACGCGGTGAACCAATACGCCGCCGTGATGTAGAGACCGACCGCATAGGGCACGGCCGCCGGAGTGCGCGCCGCGCAGCCGAAGATCGTCAGCAGCAGGCCGAAGGTGGCGACCGCCTCCGCCAGCCACTGACCTGGCCCGGCGCGCACGGTCGCCGAGACTTGCCACAAGGGAAGTTCGAACATCGCGTGCGCGACAAGCCCGCCGAGCACGCCGCCGATCATCTGACACGCGATATAGACGCCGGCCTGCGGCCAGCCGATCTCGCCGCGCCATCGCAAAGCCAGCGTCACGACTGGATTGAGATGCGCGCCCGAGATCGGACCGAACGCCAGGATCAGGACGGTCAGCATCGCGCCGGTCGGCAGCGTGTTGCAGAGAAGCGCGAGCGCGCCGTTTCCGCCGGCAAGCCGCTGCGCCATGATGCCGGAGCCGATCACGGTCGCGAGCAAGAACGCGGTGCCGAGCGCCTCGGCCGCGCCACGCCTAGCGAGCGTGACCATCAGCTTTCGGCGCGCGCGCGGTCGAGCGCGCCGATCTCGGTAAGCCGGCGTTGCAGGCTGAGCCGGTCGAGGCTTGTCAGCGGCAGCGCGGCGAAAATCCCGATGCGCTGATTGAGCATACGGTAGGCCTCGTTGAACGCATGCGCGACCTCGGCTTCCGTGCCCTTCTCTTCGGCGGGGTCGGGAACGCCCCAGTGCGCTGTCATCGGCTGGCCCGGCCATACCGGACAGGCCTCGCCCGCCGCGTTGTCACAGACCGTGAATACGAAATCGAGCTTCGGCGCGCCCGGCTGGGCGAATTCGCTCCACGACTTCGAGCGAAAGCGCGAAGTGTCGTAGCCGAGCCGTCGCAGCACGCGGATGGTGTTCGGATTGACCACGCCGTTCGGCTGGCTGCCGGCGCTATAGGCTTGGAAACGGCCCTGCCCCACCTTGTTGAGGATCGCCTCGGCGATGATCGAGCGCGCCGAGTTGCCGGTGCACAGGAACAGGACGTTGTAGGGCGCCGTCATGGACACTCCCTACGCGCAGCAGGCCGAAGCCTTGACCGGGACCGCCGACGCTTCGGCCTTTGGCGCGCAGCACGCCGCCGCGGCGACGCGCAGTGCGGGGGCCGGCGCCGCGTGGGCAACACGCGCGACGTTCTCGCCGCTGCCGTCACCGTAATCGGTCGACTCTCCGGTCGTGAGGAACGTCTCCCACGCGATACCGGCCGGATCGTCGATCCACGACTTCTCCGACTGCGCGTAACAGCAGGTCGTCGCGCCCTGCTCGATCACGCTGCCGCCGGCTTGACGCAACCGCCCGTAGACCTCGTCGAGCTCGCCCTTGCCTTCGACCTGGATGCCGAGATGGTCGAGCCCTGCTGCGCGGCCGCGCGTCGAGATCGCGAAGTTCACGCGCGGATCCTCGAGCATCCATTTGGCGTAGTCGCTCTTGATGACGCTCGGGCGCGCGGCGAACAGCGCCGAATAAAACGCGACGGAGTGATCGATATCGTTGACGCTCACATGAACGTGCAGACGCTTCATGACACCGGTTCCTTGGCTGGCGATTTCGCGGGCGGGGCACAGATGGCCGGCGCGCAGGTCTCCGGCGCCCCGGCACAGCAGTTCTCGGTGAGATATCCGATCAGCGCGTTCATCGTGTCGAAGCGCGTTGCGTAGATCATCGAGCGCCCCTCGCGCCGCACCGTGACGAGGCCGGCCTGGCGCAGACGGTCGAAATGAAAGGACAACGTATTCGGCGGCAGGCCGAGTGCCGCCGCCACCTGACCGGCCGGCATGCCGCTCGGCCCGGCCTGAACCAGCAGGCGGTAGGTGTCGAGCCGACTATCCTGGGCGAGCGCGGCCAGCGCCGCGACGACGTCTGATCGTTCCATATTTCTACGATTATAGAAATATCACGCCGAGTCAAGCACCCTTCCGCACTGCAAATCACGGCAAATCGCCGTGGCGGGTCGTCAGCGCCTCTCTGTCGAGGTCGCGGCGCGTTCGGCCTGCATCAGCAGATCGAGGGCGCGCCACGGTTTCGGCAGGTAGACGACGCCTTTGGGCAAATCCGAAGAACGCGACGCATATCCGGACGTGATGATGATCTTGACGTGCGGCCACATGCGTTTGACGCGATGCGCGAGATCGACGCCATCCATCAGGCCCGCGAGGCGTATATCGGTGAACAGGACGGCCGTTTGCGGGCCGTGCTGGCAAAGCACTGTGAACGCCTTCTCGGCGTTGTCGCACGAGATGACGCGCATCTCGCTTTCTTCAAACAGTACCACCGCGACGTCGCGCACCGCGACTTCATCTTCCACGATCACGGCGATTGGCGGCTTCGAACGACCCATGTGTCGCCTCCATGAGCAACGAGGCCGGCCGGCCCGGAAGGCGAACGTTGACGCCAGGCGAAAGTTCCCAACGCCGAAACGCGCTTTTCGTTCCCGCCCTCCGATTGATCATTTTGCTCAAGCGATAGGCAGAAGGGCTATCTTTTTGAGGCTTGCGGAGCGCATGGTCGGAGGCTTCCCATGGCGCGGGGCTTGCAACTAAGCTTTCCGCTGGAAGGGCTTGGGTCCGGGTTTGGGCCTGTTGCTTGCGGCCCCGGGGGACTTGGCGTCGATGACGGTTGCGTTCGACGAGATGAACGGCACGGACGGCGTGGTCCGGCCGGCGTATCACGAACTCGCCGGCTGGCTGAGCGAGGTCCCGCCCGACATCCTGCAGCAACGCCGGCGCGAGGCGGAACTCCTGTTCCGCCGCATCGGCATCACCTTCGCGGTGTATGGCGAGTCGGAATCGACCGAGCGGCTGATCCCGTTCGACGTGATCCCGCGCGTGCTCGCCGCCGACGAGTGGGACATCGTCAAGCGCGGGCTCGAGCAGCGCACCAAGGCGATCAACCTCTACATCAAGGACGTGTACGGCAAGCGCGAGGTCCTGCGCGCCGGCATTATTCCGGAAGACCTCGTATTCCAGAATCCGGTCTTCCGGCCGGAGATGAACGGCCAGCGCGTGCCGCACGACATCTACGTGTTCATCGCCGGCATCGACATCGTGCGCGTCGACGCCGACACCTTCTACGTGCTGGAAGACAATGCCCGCACGCCCTCCGGCGTCTCCTACATGCTGGAGAACCGCGAGATCATGCTGCGGTTGTTCCCCGACCTGTTCGCGCGCCACCGCGTCGCGCCGGTCGAGAACTATCCGGACGAGTTGCTGGCGACGCTGCGCTCGGTCGCGCCGGTGACTGCGTTGGCGGAGCCGACCGTCGTGCTGCTGACCCCGGGCATCTACAATTCGGCCTATTACGAGCATTCGTTCCTCGCCGACAAGCTCGGCGTCGAGCTGGTCGAAGGACGCGACCTCGTCGTGAAAGGCGAGGTCGTCTACATGCGCACGACGACAGGCCTCAAGCGCGTCGACGTGATCTACCGCCGCATCGACGACGACTTCCTCGACCCATTGTCGTTCCGCCCCGACTCGGCGCTCGGCGTGCCCGGCATCATGTCGGCCTACATGGCCGGCAACGTCACGCTCGCCAACGCCGTCGGCACCGGCGTCGCCGACGACAAGGCGGTCTACAGCTACATGCCGGAGATCGTGAAGTTCTATCTCGGCGAGGAGCCGATCCTGAAGAACGTGCCGACCTGGCGCTGCCGCGAAGCCGAGCACCTCTCCTACGTGCTCGACAATCTTCAAGAGCTGGTGGTGAAGGAAGTGCATGGCTCGGGCGGCTACGGCATGCTGATCGGGCCGAAGGCCGACAAGGCGACGCTGGAAGCGTTCCGCGAGAAATTGAAGCGCGACCCGCGCGGCTTCATCGCGCAGCCGACATTGGCGCTCTCGACCGTGCCCACGCTGGTCGAGGAGGGCCTGGCGCCGCGCCACGTCGATCTGCGGCCGTTCGTGCTCACCGGGCGCGACCGCATCCGCATCGTGCCCGGGGGCCTCACCCGCGTCGCCCTCAAGGCCGGCTCGCTCGTCGTCAATTCGAGCCAGGGCGGCGGCACGAAGGACACCTGGGTCCTGGACGGATAGATGCTCTCCCGCACCGCCGATAACCTCTACTGGCTCGCGCGTTATGTGGAACGCGCCGAGTACCTCGCGCGCATCCTCGACGCGACGCAGCGCCTTGCCGCGGTGCCGACCGCGCACGGCCCATCGACCAACGAATGGGAATCCGCGGTCGCGACCGCCGGCTGCGCGGCGAGCTTCTTCTCCGCCTATGACGAGGCGAACGAGCAGAGCGTCACCGAGTTCCTCGCCTTCTCGCCCGACAATCCCTCCTCGATCCGCTCCTGCTTCGAGGTCGCCCGCACCAACGCGCGCGGCGTGCGCACCGCGCTCACGCGGGAAATGTGGGATGCGATCAACGGCACTTGGCTTGAGCTGCAGAAGTTCGGCTCGGGACCGGCCTCGCGCGAGCAGCTCAGCCAGTTCCTGCGCTGGGTGCAGGAGTCCTCGCTGCTGTTCGACGGCTCAGCCTATCGCACCATGCTGCGCAACGACGCCTATTGGTTCTCGCGGCTTGGCGTGTTCATCGAGCGCGCCGACAACACCGCGCGCATCCTCGACGTGAAATATCACCTGCTGCTGCCGCCGCAGGAGCATGTCGGCGGCCCGCTCGACTATTTCCAATGGGCCGCGATCCTACGCTCGGTCTCGGCGCTCACCTCGTATCACTGGGTCTATCGACAGAGTCTCAAGCCCTGGCTCGTCGCCGACCTGTTGATGCTCAACGAGCAGATGCCGCGCTCGCTCGCGAGCTGCTACGTGCATCTCGTCGAGCATCTCGACAACATCGCGCGCATCTACGGCCGCCAGGGGCCGGCGCAGCGCCACGCACGCCACGTCAGCACGCGGCTGCAGAACAGCCGCATGGATGAGGTCTTTCGCGACGGGCTGCACGAGTTCATCGGCGAGTTCATCGCCGACAACAACCGGCTCGGCTCGCTGATCACCGATCAGTATCTGGTCTGACGGCACTTCGCTCGATCACGCCGGCAGCGCGCCGATCGCCACACGAAGCGGCATCGTCATTTCTGCGCGTTGGCCTGCGATATCCTGTGGATGCCGATGTCGCGCTTGGCGATGAGTTGGCGCTGGAAGGCGATGTATTTCGAGATGTTGGCGCGGGAGGCGTATCTGCTCGCGAGCTCCTTGAAATACGCATCGGCCTCGTCGAACCGGCCGAGGCGGCGCAACAGTTCTCCCTTCAGGAGCCTGAACGTCTCCGACGCGTCGCCGGGATCGGCGGCTATGTCGTCCGGCAGCCGCGCCAGCAGTTCCGTCGCGTAGCGCTTGTAGCGTTCCGACTGCGTCCCTTCGGCGAGGAGATCTTTGTAATCGGGCTCTGGCGCGCCGGGGCGCTCGGACCTCGCCTGGTAACGCTCATGTACCTCGTTCTGACCCGCTTCCCAGGTCGCTTGCATCAAGAATATCGAGACCTTGCGATGCGCGCCGCCGTCGCGTTCGGTGATCCACGCCGCATGGTAATACGGCGTCTCCCCCTTGAGCGCCTGATAATCCGGCGAGAGGACCAGCGGCCGCAGCCGCTCCAGGTCCTCCGGCGAATATTCGTCTTTGATGAACACGAAGCCGTTGGTCGGGCATATGGCGATCGGCCAGGGGCTCCTGATCGGTCCGATCGCCATGAAATCGAGCGACTTGTCGAAGGTCGTGCCGGACCCTTGTGCCTGAAAGGTGAACTTCGTGCCGTCATACGGGCACGTCATTTCGACCTCGTGCAAGGTCATCGCGCGGACCGGCGATGCACCCAGACCCGCGCACACGATCAGCACCATATGAAGCGGCTTCACGTCGTCCTCCCTGCGTCGCCGGGTAGGTTCGCGGGTGCCAGAGGCTAAACGTTGACGGAAAAGCGGACGCCTGATGGCGGCGCGCTGTTTCGCGGCGCGTTGGCGGCGCTCAGTGCCGCTCTTTCACGTTCCCGAACTTCAGATCCGGCCACTCCTCGACGGCGCGCGAGAGCGTCCAGGCGTTGCGGGCGAGAAAGACCGGATCGCCGGCATTGTCGTCAGCGATGCTCGATCGGTTTGAATCGCAGAAGCGCTTCAACACGTCCGGTTTTTCGCTCATGATCCAGCGGGCCGTGTCGTAGGGCGCCGCCTCCAGCCTGATCGCGACGCCGTATTCCTGCGCGAGCCGCGACGTCAGCACGTCGAATTGCAGCGCGCCGACGGCGCCGAGCACCGGCCATCCCCCGTCGCGCGGGCGGAAGATCTGCACCACGCCTTCCTCGGTCAGGTCGCTCAGCGCCTTGTTGAGCTGCTTTGCGCGCATCGCGTCTTCCAGCACGACGCGGCGCAGCACCTCGGGGGCGAAGTTCGGTATTCCGACGAATTGCAGCACCTCGCCTTCGGTCAGCGTATCGCCGACCCGCAGCGTGCCGTGGTTTGGAATGCCGACGATGTCGCCGGGAAACGCGTCATCGATCGTCGCGCGCTGCTGGGCGAAGAAGAAGATCGGCGCCGCGATGTTCATCGACTTCTGCTCGCGTGCATTGAACAGCTTCATGCCGCGGCGGAACCGGCCCGAGCAGAGCCGCATGAACGCGACGCGATCGCGATGGTTCGGGTCCATGTTGGCCTGGACCTTGAAAACGAAGCCGGTGACCTCTTTCTCGTCCGGCGCGACCAGGCGGCTCACCGTCTGCCGCGGCAGCGCTCCGGGCGCGAAACGCGCCAGGCAGTCGAGCAGCTCCGCGACGCCGAAATCCTTGAGCGCGCTGCCGAAGATCACCGGCGACAGATGTCCCTCGCGGAACGCCTTTTCGTCGAAGCCGGGCAGATCGCTCAGGCACAGCGCCAAGCTTTCCAGCGCCGGCTGCGCGATACGGTCCTCGATGTCCGGATGACTGATCGTCTCGATGCTCGCGACCGGCTCGGTGCGCCCGAACGCATCCTTCAAGTCCTTCGCGGGCAGCAGCAGCTTACGGCCATCGACATCGAGCACGCCGCGGAAGTCGACCCCCATGCCGAGCGGCCAGGTCAGCAAGGTCAGGTCGAGCGCGAGGCCGGACGAAATCTCGTCGAGCAGCGCGAGTGGATCGTGCCCTTCGCGGTCGATCTTGTTGATGAAGGTGATGATCGGGATGTCGCGCAGACGGCACACCTCGAACAGCTTGCGCGTCTGGCTCTCGATTCCCTTGGCGGCGTCGATGACCATGACGGCGGCGTCGACGGCGCTAAGCGTGCGGTAGGTGTCCTCGCTGAAATCCGCATGGCCGGGCGTATCCAGCAGGTTGAACACGATGCCGCCGTGCTCGAAGGTCATGACGGAACTGGTCACCGAGATACCGCGCGCCCGCTCGATCTCGAGCCAGTCCGAGCGCGTCCGCCGGCGGTCGCCGCGCGCCCGCACCTGCCCGGCCATCTGGATCGCGCCGCCGAACAGCAGGAGCTTCTCGGTCAGCGTGGTCTTGCCGGCGTCGGGATGGGAGATGATCGCGAACGTGCGGCGCGGCGCGGCGCCGGACTGGTCGGATCGGATGGGCTGCGGCAGATCGGAAACGTCGAGCATGGCGCGACCGATGTATGGGAAGTTCCGAAAAACTCAAGCGATTCCGTGACCAAACGTGACCGGGGCCGCAATTGTCGATCGACCGCCACGTGCTCTATAGAGAGGCAATGCCGGATCGCTGCCGACGTCCCGGCCGGAAACCGAAGCCTTGCAGATCACCTTGATCAATCATGCCTGCGTCAAGCTCGCGCTCGGCGATGTCGTGATCCTGTGCGATCCGTGGCTGTCGGGGCCGGCGTTCAACAATGGCTGGGACCTGCTCATCAAGACGCCGCTCACGCTGGAACAGGTGATGGACGGCGTCACCCACATCTGGGTCTCGCACGAGCACCCCGACCATTTCGTGCCGAAATTCTTCTCCGCCATCGCGTCGCGCTATTCCACGATCCCGGTCCTGTTCCAGGAAACGCGCGACAAGCGCATCAAGTCGTTCCTGCAGTCGCGCGGCTTCACGGTCACGGAACTGCCCGACCGGCGCCAACAGGCGATCGGTTCGGTCCGCGTCATCTGCGGCGTGAGCGAGTTCTACGATTCCTGGCTGCACGTGACCGACGGCACGAACTCCGTGCTCAATCTCAACGATTGCGCCGAAGGCGACGACGCCGAACTCGCCGCCGTCGCGCGCCTCACCGGTCCGATCGATGTGCTGCTGACCCAGTTCTCCTATGCGGCCTGGAAGGGCGGCCGCGCCAATGCGCAGTTCCGCGTGCTGGCCGCCAAGCGCAAGCTCGAAACCATCACGGCGCAGATCAAGGCGCTCAAACCGCGCTCCGTCGTGCCGTTCGCGAGCTTCGTCTACTTCTCCAACGAGGAGAACTCATACCTCAACGATCACGTCAACAAGCCGGGCGATGCCGCAACCGCGATCGCGGCCGCAGGCAGCAAGCCGGCGATCCTGTTCCCGGGCGATACCTGGAACTCCGCTGCGTCCCACGACAACGCGACGGCACTCGCGGCCTTTGACCGGGTCTACGGCGCCTTGACCGCGCTCCCCTTGCGGCCGCCGGGCGAGAGCGTGCCGCTGGATGAACTCGCGCGCGAGTTCGAGACCTACCGGACCGGGATTTTTCAGCGCAACTCGCATCTCCTCATCAAGGTCCTGCGCCGCCTGCCCGTCCTCGGCGCGTTCGACCCGGTGACGATCCGCCTCACGGACCTCGGGCAGACCGTCAGCGTCTCGATCGTCGACGGCTTTTCGCTTGCGCCCGGCGCCGCGCAAGACGTCGCGATGCATTCCGGCTCGCTCTCCTTCATCTTCAAGAATCCGTTCGGCTTCGATACGCTGACCGTCAATGGCCGCTTCGAGGCGACGCCGGAAGGGTTCGGCAAGATGACGAAGTCGCTCGCGGTCGGCTCGCTCAACGCCATGGGGCTTGCCGTATCGCCAAGCCTCGTGATGAACTTCAAGGTGGTTGTGATGCTGCTGCGCCGGCTTGCCGGGGTCGTTCGGAATATGACGCTGGGA